>Ga0209060_10001004_pt1 | contig 35580 bp, 25 predicted proteins | sample Coa_R1_8_FD_187155 | JGI IMG/M metagenome (GOLD analysis project Ga0209060, IMG submission 187155) | Surface soil microbial communities from Centralia Pennsylvania, which are recovering from an underground coalmine fire - Coalmine... | ecosystem: Environmental > Terrestrial > Soil >...
GAGATTGAGGAAGGAGAATACCGCCACCAGCGCCATCGGAATCGACACCGCCACGACGATGGCGCTGCGCGGGCTTCCGAGAAAGATGATGAGCACGAGGAACACGAGCGCGATGCCCTCGGCGATGGTGCGCCCGACCTTGTTCACGGTCGCCGAGACCAGCTGGTCGCGATCGATGTAGGGGACGATCCGGACGCCCTGCGCGGCGAGCTTGTGGTTGAGCTCGGCGACCTTGGCGTGCACGCCGCGCAGCGTCTCGGACGGATTCTGGTACTTGAGCATCAGCACGATGCCCTCGATCGTGTCCGGATTGTGGTCCTTGCCGAGGATGCCCTCGCGCTCCTGGTGGCTCAAGGTGGTGCGGCCGAGGTCTCGCACCAGCACCGGTGCGCCGTTCATCTGCGTGACCACGGTGGAGGAGATGTCGGCCAGGCTGCGCATCAGCCCGACGCCGCGGATCACGTAGCTCTGATCGCCGCGCGAGACGCGCCCGCCGCCCGCGTTCGCATTGTTGGCATTGATTGCATTGATGACGTCGGTGATGCCGAGCCCGTAATGCTCGAGCTGCCGGGGGTCCAGGTCGAGCTGGTACTCGGTGGTGAAGCCGCCGAAGTTGGTGTCATCGACGACGCCTGGAACGCTCTTCAGCGCCGGGATCACGGTCCAGCGCTGAATCTCGGAGAGCTCCTGCAAGTTCTTCGTGGTCGACTCGAGCGTGTAGCGGTAGATCTCGCCGCCCGGACCGGTGACCGGGTCGAGCGAGGGTGCGGCGCTCGGTGGGAGCGTCGCCTGCGCGATGCGCTCGAGGAGCCGCTGCCGCACCCAGTAGTCGTCGTAGCCATCGCGAAACAGCACGGTGATGAGCGAGAGGCCGAAGGTGCTCGAGGAACGCATGAGCAGGAGCCCCGGCGTACCGTTGATCTGGCGCTCGAGCGGGACGGTGATGAGCTGCTCGACCTCCTCGGCCGCGAGTCCCGGTACCTGGGTCGTCACCTGTGCAGCGACGTCGCCGAGCTCCGGATAGGCCTCGACCGAGAGCGTTTCCCAGGCGTACACACCGAAGCCCACGGCGAGCAGCGCGAGCGCGATCACTGCGACGCGATGCTTGAGGCAAAGGCCGACGAATTGATCAATCATTGAGCAGAATCCCGCCCTTGACCACGACGTGCTCGCCGGCGGCGAGACCCGTGCGAATGGCGACCGTCGTGCCCTCCTCGAGCTCGGGCTCGACCACGCGGCGCTCGAAGGTCCAGGGACCGGTCGCGACGAAGACCGTGGTGCGGTCGTTGTTCATGAGCAGCGCCGAGGTGGGCAGCACGACCTGCGGGTGCGGCGCCGCGCGCAGCGTCACGGAGGCGAACATGTTGGGCTTGAGAAGCGTGCGCGGATTGGCGAAGACGATGCGCAGCTTGTTGCGACGGGAATCGGACTCGAGCACATCGCTCACGAAGGCCACCCGGCCGCGCAGGATCTCGCCCGGGTAACCCTCGAGCGTCACCAGCGCCTCCTGTCCCGCCTTGACGCGCTCGAGATCGCGCTCGGCGACGAGCGCGGTGACCCAGACCGAGCTCAGGTCGGCCACGGTCATGATGGGCTGGGTCGGATCGTTGATCATGTTGCCCGGAGCGATGGCCAGGGCCGTGATGCTGCCCGCGAAGGGCGAGCGCACGATGAGCAGGTGCGAGCGGTCCTTCGAGTCGGTCGCCGCACCGATGGCCCGCAGATGCGCCTGCGTGTGCTGGTAGTCGGCCGCGGCTTGCGCCGCATCGCTGCGGGCCTGGTCGAGATCCTTGTCCGAGGCGGCACCGATCTTGTGCTGGCCCTCCTGGCGCTCGAGGTTCGTGCTCGCGAGCTTCAAGGTGGCGGCGGCCTTCTCATCGTCGGTGAAGGCTTGCGCCAGGTCGGGCGAATCGATCGCGGCGAGCTCCTGTCCAGCGTGCACGCGATCGCCGAGCGACACCGCGAGGCTGCGCACCCGTCCGCCCAGGGCGGGAAATACGGTGGCGGTGCGGGCCGGGTCCGACTCGACGATGCCGGGGACCGTGAGGTCCCCGCTCACGGCGCGGGCGGCCGCGGGCTCGACCACCAGGCGCTCCCGGAGCGGTGAGCCTGCGGGAATCTCGATTCGCTCTCCATGGCGCACCAGCAAGGGCGGCTCGGGCGGCGGCGGCGTTCCCGCGAAAAGCCCGAAGCCATGGGTGAGCAGCGCCGCGAGGGCGAGCGCGCCCGCCGCGATGCCGACCCACAGAAAGAGCCGCCCGCGCCTCGTCGAGGAATGATCCGTAATTTCCATGGACCCCACCCAATGCTCGCCCGGTTGAACGGATGCGGTGCGCTAAGGTATACTATCCAGGGGTATAGTACAATGACGTCTGCACGATGCGAGAGAGGATAAATGGCCCACGTTGCACGCGAACAAGCAAAGCTCCTCAACCGGCTGAAGCGCCTGCGGGGGCAGCTCGAGGCGATCGAGCGTGCGGTGGCGGCGGAGGAGGAGTGCGCCAATGTCCTGCAGCAGGCGACCGCCTGCCGAGGAGCGCTCGACAGCTTCATCGCCGAGATCATCGAGGATCACATCCGCGAGCACATGATCGACCCGCGATCCCCGCGCGATCACCCGCGCACCGAGGCGGCCGAACAGCTGATCGACATCGTCCACAGCTACCTGAAATAGGCGAAAGTCACCATGAGCGGTAACGAGAATCCGAGCCCGCAAGCGCTGAGCTCCGTCGAGGAGGGCCACAGCCACGTATTTCTCGGCGCGGGACACGCCGGCAACGAGCGCAGGACCTGGGCGGTGATCGGGCTGTGTGCCGCGATGATGGTGCTGGAGATCGGCGGAGGCACCGTCTTCGGCTCACTCGCCCTGGTGGCCGATGGCTTGCACATGGCGAGCCACGTTCTCGCCATCCTGATCGCGGCGCTCGCCTACCGCTATGCCCGTCATCATGCCGAGGATCGGCGCTTCAGCTTCGGCACCGGCAAGGTCGGCGATCTCGCGGGCTTCTCGAGTGCCGTCGTTCTGGGCTTGATCGCCCTGCTCGTTGCCTACGAGGCGGTCGGCCGGCTCTTTGCGCCGGTGGTCATTCGCTTCGCGGAGGCGATTCCGATCGCCTGTCTGGGCCTGCTCGTCAACGTGGCGAGCGCCTGGCTCCTGAGCGGTGGAGATCACGATCATCACCATCACCATCACCATCACGATCACGATGACGATCACGATCACGATGACGATCACGATCACGATCACGATGACGATCACGATCACCATGACGCGGTCCCCGCGGCCACCCGCGCCACGCACGGCGATCACAACTTCCGCTCGGCCTTCATTCACGTCGCCGGGGATGCCGCGGTCTCGGTGCTCGCGATCCTCGGGTTGCTGGCGGCGCGATATCTCGGCTGGGTCTTCATGGACCCCGTCATGGGACTCGTCGGTGCGGCGGTGATCGCCTCCTGGGCCTACGTGCTGATTCGCGATACCGCTCGCGTGCTCGTCGATTACACACCGGACGCCGCACTCGAGGCGGCGATTCGCAATCGACTCGAGGCGGACGGCGATCGGGTGCGCGATCTGCACCTGTGGCGTCTCGGCCCCGGACATCTGGGTGCGATCGTCTCGGTGGCGACCGATCGGCCGCGAGGCTGTGAATTCTATCGCGCGCTCCTGCTGCAGCGCTTCGATCATCTCTCGCACGTCACCATCGAGGTGCACAATCCATGACTCCCGATCCGGCCGAGGTCGGGCGCCTTCGCAAGAATCTTGAGGACGAGCGCGAAGGGGCCGAGCTCTACACGGCGCTGGCCGCGGCCGAACGCGACCCGGTGCGCAAGGATCTGTTCCTGCAGCTTGCGCAGGCGGAGAGCTCGCATGCCGAGGTGTGGCAAGCGAAGCTCAAGGCTGCCGGGATCGATGAGAGCAAATATCGGCCGAGCTTTCGCACCCGTCTTCTGTCGCGTCTCGCGCGCCGCTTTGGACCCGGCTTCGTCCTGCCCACGGTCGCCGCGGCCGAGGCCAGCGACCAGAACAAGTACTCGGGTCAGCCGGATGCCCAGAGCCTCGTTGCCGAGGAGCGCGGCCATGCCGCGGTGCTCGCGGCGGCGACCAGTCCCTCGCTCTCGATCGGCGCGGAGATCGGCCGCTCCGAGCCCTGGCACCGCGGCGCCTCCGGCAATAATCTGCGCGCCGCGGTGCTCGGCGCGAACGACGGGCTGGTGTCGAACTTCTGCCTCCTGATGGGCATCGCGGGCGCCGGCTCGACGCCGCACGCGATTCTGGTTGCGGGTTTTGCCGGACTCATCGCCGGTGCCTGCTCGATGGGGCTCGGCGAGTGGCTGTCGGTCGCAAATGCCCGCGAGCTCGCCGCCTCGCAGATCGGCCGTGAGCGCGAGGAGCTCGAGCAGACGCCCGAGTCGGAGCGCAACGAGCTCACGCTCATCTTGCAGGCGAAGGGGCTGCCGAAGGCCGAAGCGGCGGACGCAGCGGCGCGCATCATGCAGAACAAGGAGGTCGCGCTCGACACGCTCGCGCGCGAGGAGCTCGGCATCGATCCGGCCGAGCTCGGCGGCAATCCCTGGAGCGCCGCCGGCACCTCGTTTCTGCTGTTCTCTGCCGGCGCGATCGTGCCGGTGATCCCGTTGCTCTTCGCCCGCGGGGCTTTGGCCATCCTGGGCAGCGCGCTCGCGAGCGCGGTCGCGCTGGGGGTGATCGGCCTTCTGACCTCGCTCTTCAATGGCCGCTCACCGGGCTTCTCCGCCTTGCGTCAGGTCGCCTTCGGCATCGTCGCGGCCGCCATCACCTACGGCACGGGTCACCTGCTCGGCGTCGGTCTCGCCTGAGGGCGCGAATCGCCTGATCGGCGAATCGCTCGAGGAGCGAAGGGACGGCGTTCACGGGGTCACGTGCATCGCGTCGAGGATGAACGCATAGACGTCGACCACCGATTCGATGCGCTTGGCCGTCGGCATGCCCTGTCCGTGGCCGGCGCGCGTCTCGACGCGCAGCAGGATGGGCTTGCCGTGCGGGTCGGCATTTTGCATGGCCGCCGCGAACTTGAAGCTGTGTGCGGGAAAGACCCGATCGTCATGGTCGCCCGTCAGGATGAGCGTCGCGGGGTAGGGGACGCCAGCGCGCACGTTGTGGACCGGTGAGTAGGCGGCGAGCGCCTTGAACTCCTCGGGCTGGTCGACGGACCCATAGTCCGATTCCCACGCCTTGCCGACCGTGAATTCGCGAAAACGCAGCATGTCGAGCACGCCGACCTCGGGCACCGCGACGGCGGCCAGATCGGGGCGCTGCAGCTCGACGGCGGCGACGAGCAGGCCGCCGTTCGAGCCGCCGCGCAGCGCAAGCCGCGCGGGAGAGGTCCAGCGCTCGCGCGCGAGGTCGGTGCCTGCGGCGATGAAGTCGTCGAACACGTGCTGCTTGTGAGTCTTCATGCCCGCTTCATGCCAGGTGCGGCCGTACTCGCCGCCGCCCCGCAGGCAGGCGACGGCATACACCCCGCCGCTCTCGAGCCAGGCGGCGACCGCGGGGCTGAAGCTCGGCGTGACGGCGACGTCGAATCCGCCATAGCCAAAAAGAATCGTGGGGTTCGAGCCGTCCCTGCGCGTGCCGCGCCGGGCGGTGATGAAGAGCGGCACCCTCGTCCCGTCGCGGCTCTGGAGGAAGCGCTCCTCGGTCTCGTAATCGGACGGCACGAAGCTCTTGAGCGCCGGGCTGCGCCAGCCGGAGACGGCGCCGGTCGCGAGATCCAGGCGAAAGACCGAGGGCGGATGCGAGAAGCTGCTGTAGCTGTAGTAGGTGACGCGATCGCTTGCCTGGCCCTCAAAGCCGCTGGCGGTGCCGATTCCAGGCAGCGCCACCTCGCCGAGCGCGTGCCCGTCGGCGCCGAAACGGCGCACCACGGTGTGCGCATCGTGCAGCGTCTCGACGATGAGCTGTCCGCCGACGAGGTGCGCCGCGACGATGCTGTCCGCGCCCTCCGGGACGATCACGCGCCAGTGCGCGCGGTCGGGGTGCTCGAGGTCGATCGCGACGATGCGATAGCGCGCCGCGCCATCGTCGGTGCGCACGTAGAGAACCGTGCCGATCGTGTCGATGGGATCGTACTCGGCCGTGGGCTCGGCGATGACGGGCTTGAGCCCGCCGGAGGCGGTGAGGTCCTGGGCCAGGAGCGCATTCTTCACGTCCGTGCCGCGATTCGCGACGACGATCAGATAGCGCCCATCCTCGGTCACGCTCGGATCGTAGAACCAGTCGGGCGCATCGCGCCGTGTATAGATCATCACATCGTCGCTCTGCGGCGTGCCGAGCTTGTGGAAATACAGCCGCTCATACTGGTTTGCGGCCTTGAGCAGCGCCTGCTCGGCGGGCGCATCGAACACGGTGTAGAAGAACCCCGAGGCATCCTTGCGCCAGGCCGCGTTGCTGTCCTTCGACCAGTGGACCTGGTCGGGCCGGTCGATACCCTGCTCAACGTCACGCACGTGCCAGACCTGCCAGTCGGAGCCGGCCTCCGAGACCGCATAGGCGATGAGGTGCCCATCGTCGGTGACGGCGGTCTGTCTCAAGGCCACCGTGCCGTCGGCGGAGAGCGTATTGGGGTCGATCAGCACGCGCCCCGGGGTCGTCGTCGCGGCCGGATCGTCGGTCACGTACAGCACGTTCTGGTTCTGCAATCCGTCGTTGTGAAAGTAGAACCAGTGCGTGCCGTGGCGGGTCGGCGGGGTCCAGCGCTCGTAATTCCACACCGCGCGCACCCGCTCGGTGAGCTTCTCGCGGCCGGGCAGCGCATCGAGGTAGCGGCGCGCCAGCGCTCCCTCCTTCTCGACCCAGGCACGGGTCTGCGGGCTGTCGATGTCCTCGAGCCAGCGATAAGGATCGGGGACTTTCGTTCCATGGTAGTCGTCGACCTGGGGGCCGCGCGGCGCGCTGGGATAGGACAGCTCGACGCGCAGGGCGGACGGCGCGCCCGCGGCGGACGGTGTCTCCCCGGAGCCCGCGGCGCTCGCGGCGCCCGCGCCGGTTGCAAGAAGCACGCTCGCGAGAAGCACGAGCCGGGTGTGGGTCGGATTCATCTGAGGCTCCGCGACGGCGTCGCACTGGTGCGGGACGGCCATCATACAATTCCTAGAGGCGCGCGCCCGCGGCTCCCCCTCGCGAGCGCCGCGGCGTCGCCTGAGGGCCGCCGCCGCGCTTGAGCTTCGAGAACTCGGAATACTCCCAGCCGCGCAGCGCGAGGATGGCCGAGCAGCCGTGCCGCTCATCGAGCGGCAGGCGCGCATCCTGGTGGTAGAGCAGCTCGAACTCCGCGGCGACCCGGCGGATCGAGGCGCGCAGCCTGAGCATCGAGGCCGACGACAGGAGACCGTTGACGAAGCGAAACTCGTCTGCCGGCTGATCGAAGCGTGACTTGAAGAACTCCGGCAGCACGCGCCGCATGAAGTACTCCTGCACCGCGCCGTCCTTGCGCCAGCTGAAGTTGCGTGCGGTGAGCTTGCGCATGCGTTTCGGCGGACGGAAGTCGACGATGCGCAGCTTGTCGAGCTTCAGGAGGATCGCGACGAGCTGGTTCTCGTCGAGCTCGAAGGTCGAGACGATCTCGTCGAACTTCCAGTCGTTGACGATGAGATAGGTCACGACGAGGGCGCGGGGGTCGTTGACGAGGGCCTGCTCCTGCTGCTCGCTCAGCTCGGTGAGGGCGGAGGTCTCGCCGGGCTGCACCAGCTCCTCGACGCTCACCCCGAGCACCTCGCAGATGCGATCGAGGCGCTGCAGGGGGAAGTTGCCGCGGGCGAGATCGCGCTTGACCGTCGGCTCGCTCACGCCGATGAGGCCCGCCAGCCGGCGGTACGAGATGTCCTGCAACCGCAGGTGCGCCTTGATTCCCTGGACGATGACGGCCGAGCTGTTCATCCAAAGCCTCCCTCCTGATCCCATGGGTGCATTCCGGTATCACCCGATGATACCGCCGGAATCACCCGCCGGTGCGGCGGATTGCGCTTTTGCGCACCGGGGCCGGGCGGCTCCAGCATGCGTCATCGGTGATTGGATCCGGTTCGCACAAGGAGTTGCACGATGAGGTGAGTGAGTGGGATGAGGGCGAAATCGGCCGCGCTGCGGCCCCCGGCGGCCTCGGCGGCCCCGGGGGTGCGCCTCCCGGGCCGGCTGGCGCTTGCGATCCGGCGCGGTCTGCGCCGCCTGCTCCGGGTGCTCTTCCGGGTGGAGGTGAGCGGTGATGCCGGAGCGCTCGAGAATGCGCGCACGCTCATCGTTGCCAACCACGAGTCGCTTCTCGACGGGGTGTTGCTCGGAGCCTTTCTGCCCGTCGCCGCGACCTTCGTCGTGCACACCGAGGTGATGAAGAGCGCGCTCAAGCGCACGCTCCTGCGCTTCGTGCCGCACCTCGTCGTCGATCCCACGCAGCCGCTCGCGATCAAGGCGATCTGCCGGCTGGTCGAGACCGGCACGCCGGTGGTCATCTTTCCCGAGGGGCGCATCACCGTCACCGGCTCGCTCATGAAGGTGTACGACGGAGCGGGGTTCGTCGCCGCGCGCACCGGCGCGACCGTCGTACCGGTGCGCATCGAGGGCGCGGCCCGCAGCTACTTCGGCCGTCTCGCCGGGGTCTACCCGCGCCAGCTCTTTCCGAAGATCCGCGTCGCGATTCAGCCGCGCCGCTCGATCGCGATGCCGGCGCTGCCCTGCGCCCGCTCGCGCCGGCGCCGTGCGGGCGAGCTCATGCGCCGCATCCTCACCGAGATGCTGGTGCTCACCCGGCCGCAGCGCACGCTGTACGAGGGCTTCCTCGAGGCACGCGCGGTATTTGGCGCGCGCTATCGCCTCGTCGAGGACATCCGTCTCGAGGAGCAATCCTACGGCACCCTTCTGACCACGGCGCTGGGGTTCGTGAGGTTGCTCGAGCGCGAGACCTGCGAAGAGGAGGTGGTCGGCGTGCTCACGCCGAATGCGGCGCCGACGCTCGCTCTCATCCTCGCCTTGAGCGCGCGCAAGCGCGTGCCGGCGATGCTCAACTACACGGCCGGCGCCGAGGGGCTGGAGGCCGCCTGCACGGCGGCGCGCATTCGCACCCTCGTCAGCTCGCGCGCCTTCATCGAGCGGGCGCATCTTGCGCCGGTCATCGCGCGGCTGCGCGGCGTGCGCGTGCTGTACCTCGAGGACTTGAAGTCGCGTCTCACGCTCATCGACCGGCTGTGGATCGTGGCGCGCCGCTTCTTTCCCGCCAGCATCGCGCGGCCGCAGGCCCCCGAGGATCCGGCGGTCGTGCTGTTCACCTCCGGCTCGGAGGGGAGCCCGAAGGGCGTGGTGCACTCGCATGCCTCGATCCTCGCCAACATCGCCCAGGTGCGCGCGCTCGCCGATTTCACGCCGCACGACAAGTTCATGATGGCGCTGCCGTTGTTTCACTCCTTCGGGCTCACCTGCGGCGCGCTGTTGCCGCTTCTTTCAGGCTGCAAGGTGTTCCTGTATCCGACGCCGCTGCATTACCGGGTCATCCCGGAGCTCGTGTATGACCGGAATTGCACGGTGCTGTTCGGCACCTCGACCTTCCTGGGTCACTACGCGAAGTGCGCGCACCCCTACGACTTCGGCCGCTTGCGCTACGTCGTCGCGGGTGCCGAGAAGCTCGCCGAGGACGTGCGCCGCACCTGGATGGAGAAGTTCGGCATCCGGGTGCTCGAGGGCTACGGGGTCACCGAGTGTGCGCCGGTGGTAGCGGTGAACGTGCCGACGGCGTGCCGCCTGGGAAGCGTGGGTCAGCTCGTGCCGGGGATGGAATACCAGCTCGACGCCGTGCCGGGCATCGCGGTGGGCGGCGTCCTCAAGGTGCGCGGGCCGAACCTCATGCGAGGGTACCTGCGCGCCGAGGCGCCGGGCGTGCTCGAGCCGCTGCCGGCCGGCGGCTGGTACTCGACGGGCGACATCGTCTCGATCGATGCGGACGACTTCGTCTTCATCCAGGGGCGAGTCAAGCGTTTCGCGAAGATCGCGGGCGAGATGATCTCCCTCGAGCTCATCGAGCGTATCGCCGCGCAGGCGGCGCCCGACGCACAGCACGCCGCGGCCGCGCGCCCCGACGCCTCGAAGGGCGAGGCCGTCGTCCTCTTCACGACCGATCGCACGCTGACGCGCGAGCGCCTCGCCGCCGCCGCACGGCGCCTCGGCGCCCCCGAGCTCGCCGTGCCCCGGATCATCCTGCCGATCGATGAGATCCCGCTGCTCGGCACGGGCAAGACCGATCACATGCGTCTCAAGGCGCTCGCCCGGCCTGCGGTCTCCGCGGCCGTGGCGAGCTGAAGGATGGGTCCCTGGAGGAGGCTGTCATGATCTCGAGCAACCCGGAGCGTCCGCTTCTTTCCTGCACGCTCATTGCCGTGCTGGCGGCCCAGTTCCTGTCCGCGCTTGCGGACAATGCACTGCTGTTCGCCACCCTGGCACTGCTCAAGGCGCGGCTCTATCCCACCTGGAGCGAGCCGCTGCTGCAGGAGTTTTTCGTCGGCGCCTATATCCTGCTCGCCCCCTTTGCAGGCCCTTTCGCCGATGCGCTGCCCAAGGGGCGGGTGATGCTGATCGCGAACGCGCTCAAGCTGGCCGGCGCGTTCGGAATCCTCCTCGGGTTGAACCCGTTCCTGTGCTACGGCCTCGTAGGGATCGGCGCGGCGACCTACTCGCCCGCGAAGTACGGCATCCTCGTCGAGCTCACCTCCTCCGAGCAGCTGGTGAAGGCCAACGGGCTCATGGAGTCCTCGACGATTGCGGCCATTCTCATCGGCGCGATTGCCGGGGGGACGCTCGCCGATGCGAGCATCCCGGCCGCGCTCGCCGGGGTGATCGGCTGCTTCGCGCTCGCCGCGCTCGCGAACCTGTTCATCCCGCGCCTCGAGCCCGCGCATCGGCTGGCGAGCTACTCCGCGGGAGCGCTGATGCGCGATTTCGGACAGGCCTTGAAGCGCCTGGTCCGGGTGCCCGAGGCGCGCTTCTCGCTCATCGGCACGAGCATCTTCTGGGGCGCGGGATCGACGATGCGGTTTCTGCTCATCGCGTGGGTGCCGGTCGCCCTCGGCATCACGAACAACCGCACGCCCGCCTACTTGAATGCCATGGTCGCGGTCGGGATCGTGGTGGGCGCCGCCCTCGCGGGCAAGCTGATCCCGCTCGCGAAAGTGCGCCGTGCGCTCGGAGGCGGCGTGCTCCTCGGGCTCGCCGTGTGCGCGCTCGCCTTCACCACCCGGTTGCACGCGGCGTACGCGTTGCTCGCGCTCGTGGGAGCCGCAGGGGGCTTTTTCGTCGTGCCGCTCAATGCGCTCCTGCAGGAGAAGGGTCACGAGAGCGTCGGCGGTGGGCACGCGATCGCCCTGCAGAACCTCGCCGAGAATGCGGCGATGCTGCTCATGGTCGGCCTGTACACGCTCGCCCTGCGGGCGGGAGCACCGGTGACCTCGGTCGCGGCCGGTTTCGGACTCGCCCTCACGCTCGGCATCGCAGGGCTCTGGTGGCAGCAGGCCCGCGGGGCGCGCCTGCCCCGGGCCGCCCCGGTCGCCGCAGCGGCATTGCCGCGCACGGCTTCATCCCAGCATTGACGACCATCACACAAACACACACGAGAAGGAGCATCCTCATGCGCGCAGGGACTTTGTTGCTGTTGGGCACGATTGCGGCGGCGAGCGCGGGTTGCGCCGCGCTCGATCATATGATGTGTACGCCCAATTGCCGTACGCAGGTGCGCAATTCGTCGAGCCTGGTGAGCTATCTGTACCCGGAGGGTGCGCCGCCGCCTGCCCAGGATTCGGTGCCCGAGCTGCACGTACCTTTGCGCGTGGGGCTCGCCTTCCTGCCCTCGCGCGGCGGCTCGGGCGTGGCGCAGCTCGATGAGGCGCACAAGGAGATGCTCCTCGAGCGCATCCGCGAGCGTTTCGCGAGCCGCAAGTTCGTGAGCGAGATCGTCATCATTCCGGACTACTATCTGGAGTCGAGCCGCGGCTTCGAGGGTCTTGCGGGGGTGCAGCGGCTGTACAGCGTCGATCTGATGGCGCTCGTCTCCTATGACCAGGTGATCTACACCTCCGATACCAAGGCCTCCTTGACCTACTTAACCATCCTCGGCGCGTATTTCATTCCCGGCAGCGTGAACGACACGACGACGCTCGTCGATCTCGCGGTGGTCGATTCACCGACGCGCTCGCTCGTGCTGCGCGCCGGCGGCACCGATACGAATCAACATTCGACCACGCTGATCGACATGTCGCGCGAGACCCGGCACGACAGCAGCGCGAGTTTCGACGCCGCGACCAACAAGATGATCGATCACTTCGACACCGCGCTCCTGGCCTTCGAGCAGCAGGTCCACGAGGGCAAGGCCCGGGTGCACGTGGTGGCGCGTGACGGCGCGCACGGCGGCGGTGCGGGCGCCTGGTCTGCGGGTGAGATCGCCGGCGGTATCATGCTCCTCGTACTCGCCCGGCTGCGCCGCGGGGGGTGGCGCGTTGAGCCGGCGCGCCGGATCACGAGCGCAGGCTGGTCGAGTCCCGACTGCGAATGAGCTGGCGGCTCTGCATCAGAGCCGCCGTGTGCAGCATGAGGAACAGCGGCACGAGGAATGCCGGGATGAGCAGCAGCGGCAGCGTCGCCATCGGTGCGGTGCTGATCTCTCCGGGTGCGCCGGTTGTGAAGAAGGCACTCAAGGCGCCGATGCTGACCGCGACCACGAGGTCCAGTATCCCGAGGATGTTCCAGCGGATGAACGGGGAGCGGGTGGCGAATGCCGGATCACGCGCCACCGCGAGCATGATCCAGGGCGCGGTGACCCCGATCGCCATGTCGCCGAGCCCGGCCGGCCAGGCGAACACGGCCGGCAGCACCTTGTAAGCGTAGAGAGAGAGGAACCCCAGGCCGGCCCAGCGCCAGGCCTGTATTGCGGCGATGAGTCGAAGATCCACCGAGAGCACGAACCCGCGAAACGCGGGTGAGAGCCGCAGTCCCGCGAAAAATACGGCCAGCGGCGCCGCAACCCCGATCGCAATGGGCAGCGGCGGTTGCCCCGGGGCCGCGACGAATGCGCCGGCCGCACCGAGTGCCACGACGAGCAGCAACCAGAGGGCCAGTACGATCGCGATGATGAAGCCGAGACCGCCACGTCCGCTGGGCTGTGTCTCGGAGCGTGAAAGAGCTGTGGCCGGCATGCGTATCTCCTCAAGTCACTTGCATTTTGCAAGCATGTACTCAACGTAGCAGAATGACTTGCACTCTGCAAGTCACTGGATGTATCTCATCGTCATGAAACCGACCCAGCCCTTCGCGCGCTCGCCCTGTGCGATCGCCAACTCGCTCGATATCCTGGGTGACAAGTGGTCGCTCCTGGTGGTGCGCGACCTGCTGCACGGCAAATGCACTTATGGCGAGCTCGCGAATTCGCCGGAGCGCATACCGACCAACATCCTGGCCGAGCGTCTCAAGCGCCTGGAGCGTGCCGGCATCATCCGCAGTGCCCCTTACCAGGAGCGCCCGGTGCGCTACGCCTACACGCTGACCCGAAAGGGCCACGCGCTCGGCGAGGTGTTGCTCGCGCTCGTGCGTTGGGGCAGGCGACATATACCCGGCACGGTCGCATTGAGCCAGGCGCCCGAGGTGAGCCCCGGGGCCGCGTCGGGGGCGACCCCGCGCCGCAAAGGCACCCCGCGGCACGCCGGATAGCGGCGAATGCTCAGCCGGCGGGGGAACGTCGCTCGGCCGTTACAGAACGAGCCCCTGTTGATAGGCGTAGCGCGTCAGCTCGGCATTGGAACTGAGATTCATCTTGGCGAGAATATGGGCCCGATACGTGCTTACTGTCTTCGCGCTCAGTCTCAGCTCCTCCGAGATGGCGCCGATGGTCGCGCCCGCCGCCAGCTTGAAGAACACCTGAAATTCCCGCGAGGACAGGGCCTGATGGGAGGGCTTGGGCGTGGTGCGGTCAAAATCGTCGATCATCTGCTCGGCCACGGTGGAGCTGACGTAGGTTCGACCCTCGAGAAGCGCGCGCACCGCCTGCAGCAGCTCCTCCGGCGCCCGGCCCTTGGAGAGATAGCCGTTCGCGCCCTGTCTGATCACGTGGATTGCGTACTGCTCCTCGGGCAGACCGCTCACGACGAGAATACGAAGCTGCGGGTGGCTGGCCCGCGCTCTCTCCAGGATGTCGAGGCCGCTGCGACCTCGCATGTGGATGTCGAGCATGAGCAAGTCCCAGTGGCCCGAGCGGAGCTTCGCCAGCGTCTCGCTGCCGCTCCCCGCCTCACCGACCACGCCGAATCCGCCCGCTTCCTCGAGAAACCGGCGAAAGCCCGCGCGCGCGACTGCGTGATCATCCGCGATCAAGACGTTGTGATGAGACATCGCGCACCCCTCCCTTTTGAGCGAAACGCTGTAGTGCGGCGAAGCGTAGCGAAGCGGCGATTGCCGTCTCTACGGTTCGACCTCATCTCATCGCGTCAGCGATTCCCCACATCGCTGAGCTAGCTGCTGCCCGGCTGAATCACCTTGCAGGGATGATGGCTCGCCTTGAGACTCGCGCATGCGGCATCCGCTTCCTGCTCCGTCATCGGTGCGGAGGTGATGCGGTACTCGGGATCGGAGGGGTCGGGATCGAGGATGACGACCTCGGGAAGCGCCTTGCCGAACCGCTTCGCCAGCTCGCGGCGCTCTCGGTCCGCATCGCGCCGGTTGTGCGCGGTCGCGAGCTCGGCGCGGTAGGCCTCGAGGCGCTTGAGCGCCGCGCTCGCCTCATCGGCCTCGCCGGTATTGGGATACTTTTTCACGAAAGCCTGCAGGGCCTCGGCGGTGTTCGCCTTTTGCGCCGCCTCGAACGCGGCCGCGCGCTCGCGCGAGGCGATCTGATCGCGCGCCTCCTGTGCATGGGCGCCTTGAGGCTCGGCCGCAAGGTATTGCTGATAGCCTTCCGTCGTCGAGGCGACCTGCGCCTGATTCCAGGCTTGCTCGTCCTTGAGCTGGCCAATGCGCAGTCGCGCCTGCTCGTCGCGCGCATCGCCCGGGTGCTGTGTCAGAAAGGTCTGATAGGCGGCGACGGTGTTCGCACGCGTGGCGTGCTCCCAGTCGGATTGCGGCGAGTGACAGGCGCCGAGGGCGCCGATACCGCACACTGCCAGAAATGATCGCCTGACGATCATGTTCGTTTCGACTGACTGCGGCGTCGTGAAGTTCCGAGCACTGGTGGCCGCAGTCAACTCCGGGCTTCTCGTCCGCTCAGGGGCTCATTCCCGTGCGGCGCAAGAACTCGATGAGCTCGGGGCGCCCGTCCTCCCAGAGCGCAAACGGCGCGACGTAGCTCTCTTGCGGCAGCTCGAGCGTGAGGTCGCCGCCCCCGGTCGCGAGGAAGCGCAGCACGTCGGCATCGGCTCGATACGCATGCGAGATCACATCCCCGTGTGGGGGCAGGTGCAGATCGCGCCGATGCTGAAGCCCCAGGGGCAGGTCCGGGAGAGGCGCGAGCTTGAGCACTCGCCCGGTGCCCGATAGCACGAGTGCCCCCGCCGCCGGGTCGGGCAGCGCCGACATGCGAGGGTCGACGGTCGACCAGCGATGGAGCAGCAGGAATCGCTCGGCATTGCCCGAGCGGTCGAGCTCGACGGCCACGAGGGTCGCGTAGTCGCGCGCATAGGCCGCCACGTCGGTGCGGCTGCGAGCGAACACCAGGGGTCGCGACACGACCGAGAGGGTGTTGCCGCTCTGCTCATCGAAAACCTCGTGCGGGGGCTGCGAGGGAGCGCCGGCACACGCCGCCAGCCCCGCGCACGCGCCCACCGCGATCCAGACTCGGCGCATGGGATCCTAGAAACGCCAGCGAAAGGTGGAGGAAATATAGAACGAGCGTTGATCGAGCGCCGAGCTTTCGGCGGGACCCGTCTGGTTGCTGAGCTGTTGCAGGACCTGCTGGCGCTCGAGCTGATATCCGGCGATCAGCTCGAACACCGCGCGGCGGCTGGTCCAGTCGCCGCGGACCTCGGGCAGGTACAGCATCTGCGGACCCCCGAGCGCCGGATCGGTGATCCGCTCGACACTGAAACGGGGGCCGAAACGCCAGGCACCGGCAAGCGCGAAACGGGCATCCCAGCTCAAGGCCGTGCTGCGCTGGATCGGTGACTCATCGACGCGCACGGCGAAAATATGCAGATCGTTGGCCTGCATGAGGCTCGAGCCCGACAGCTGGATCGTCGCGCTCTTATCGAGGCCGGTCGAGGGCGTCGCGGGCACGTTGAACGAGGCGGGCGTGCTGCCGAGCCTCTGGCCGGCCAGGTCGAGCATCAGCTGCCAGCGCTGCCCGAGCGGGCGGTTCGCCGAGAGCACGAGGGTATCGGAGAGCGCGGTGCGGTCGAGCGCGGCCTGCTTGAGCTGCGCGGTGGTGAGCGTTTGCTCGAGCACGCGCAGATCCGTGGTGTTCTGGCCGATGAGCGCGTTGTAGATCTCGAGCAGCGGACTGTGGCGGTGATCGAGATCGAAACCGAGGATCCAGTAATCGGTGGCCTTGAAATTACCGATGAGCGTCGCTGCGTTGAGCGCCTGGAAGTACACGTCGTAGTCGACGAGCGCGACGATGTTGCGCCCGGGCTGCGAGTAGCGCGTCTGGAAGCCGATCGAGCGCCGATCGGTCGTGCCTTGATCGGTCTCCTCCAGCACGTACGAGTCGAACACCAGTGCCTGGTTGAACAGGCCGTACTCGGCGGAGAACGTGCCGAACTCCTGGTGCGTCGAGAACGAGGAATAGCTCGTATAGGCCGGATAGCCGCCCGCGACGCTCACGGACAAGTTGGGCTTGATCTGGTAGCCGACGAACAGCCCATCGAAAAGACCGACGACGGCCTGGTTGGCGAGCGTCTGGCGCCCGATCCGGCCGGTGAGACCGAGATTGCGATCGTCGAGCTCGACGAACGCTGCGGTCGTGCGGTCCTGACTGCCGCCGGCGGTCGTCACGAGATTCTGCGTGTAGCCGCCATCGACGCGACCGACGAAGTCAAAGCGCGTACCGCGGTCGCGCACCAGGAAATCGCCGTACAGAAGCGCCGCATTCACGGCGGTCGTCGTGGTGGTCGTGCCTGCCGAGACGACCTGCTCCTTGCCGTACTGGTAGCCGAGCGCTGCGCTGCCTGAGAAGCTCCAGGGCTGGGGCGCCGAGACGCCGAAGGTGCCCATCGATTGCGGCTGCAGCGACGCTGCATTCAAGGCCTGCAGGCGGGCGCGCACGCGGACCGCGCCGGGCCGGTCCGGATAGCGGGCCAGATAGGCTTGGTACTCGCCCTTCGCCTGCGCGAGCTGGCCGCTGCGCTCGCGCGCGAGCCCCAGGAGCTCCTGCGCATCCGCCCGCCCTGGATATTCGGGCTGGCGCATGAGTCGGGTGAGAAGATCGATCGCCTCGGGGTAATGGTGCTGCTCGAGCGAGGCGCGCGCCGCTCCGTAGAGCCTGGCGCGCTCAGCATCCGGGAGCGGCGCATCGAGGGGACCGCTCGGCGTCGCGCCCGTGCCGGGTGTGCCTGCCCGGGCGAGGTTGCCCAGCTCTTGCTCGTCGTTGATGGCGAGCCAGGCGCGGGGGTGGGCGGGGAGCGCCGCGGCCAGCACGCGCTCGGCCTCGGCGCGGCTCGAGAAGGGGCCCACGCGCAGCCGGTACCAATGGGTCCCCTCGATGTCCGTCTCCGAGACATAGGCCTGGGTGCGCAATGCCTGCGCGGTTTCCTCCACGGTCGCCGCTCCGAAAGGGGTTTGCGAGGATTCGAGATTCACCGCGTAGCCTTCCGGTGCGTCGGGCTCGAGCACGAGTCCGGTGCCCTTGCGCTGGGTCATGTGGAGCAGCCGCACGCGCAGGCCGCGCCCGTTATTGGTCGGCGCCATCACGAAGTCCACCTCGTGCGCGAAGTCGAGCTCGAGCGTGACCTGGCCCGGAATGGCCGAGTCGAGCCGCGCCCCCGTCACCAGGTCGCCGCCGCCCCCCACGAGAGGAAGCTCGGGCGGGACCATCCCGAGTGAGTTGCCGCAATCCAGACCGAGGCGTAGCGAGATGATCGTGCGCGCGCCGTGGCTGACCGGGGTGTTGCCGATGTAGTTCATGCTGCAGGCGAACTGCACGGAGATGTCGCTGTGGTCCTGTCCCTGGTCGACATCGATTAGCTGCACCAGCGGCTCGGCGGGCAGCAGCGTGGTGCCCGCCGGTGCGCCGAGCGCCGGGGAGAGCGCGCAGAGCCAACTGCAGCCCGCGCACAGCAGACGCCGCGTGAGCGCGCGCGTCGAGCGTCGGGGCGATCTCACGGGCTGGAACCGCCCGCGGTACCGTGACGAGTCGGGAGCAGCGGCTTGAGCGCGGGTTTCGGGGTGAGCACGTCCCAGGTGCGGGTCGTGTGGCAGCTGCCGCAGTCCTGCGTGGTCGTCACGTGCTGCACCTGTTTGCCGACCGCTGCCAGCCCGTTGTGGCAGCTCTGGCACGAGGCGTGGAGCTCGAGGTGATCGACGCGCACGACATTCCAGGTGAGGGTGCCGTGACAGATCGAGCAATCCTGCACCGTCGGAACGTGCTTCACGGACTTGCCGGCGGCCGTGACTCCGTTGTGGCAGCTCGAGCACAGGCCACCGAGGCCGCGGTGCTCGACGCGAGCCGGCAGCCAGGCGCTCGTCTGGTGGCAGTTCTCGCATTGCCCGTTGCTCGCGAGGTGAGCACTGCTCTTGCCGCGGGCGAGGGTGCCGTTGTGGCAGGAGACGCAGCTCGCGAGCACGCCCGCGTGCGAGAACGAAGCGGTGATCGGCGAGGGAGCCGCGGGGCTCGATCCGCCCGCGACGCCCGGGATCATCGCCGGCCCGCCCGGCGCGGGCGCGGCCACGACCCGCGTGACGGTGCCGTGAGTGGCGGTTGCAACGGCTTTCTTGCTGGCCGCCCCGCCGCTCCAGTTGCTCGGACTGTGGCAGCCGTTGCAGTCCTTGCCGACGTGGTGACCGTTTGGCCGCGTGGTCAGGTTGGTCACGCCGTAGAACTTCAAGGTCGAGAGGTCGTGACACTGGTCGCACGTTCCGCCGGTCACGCTCAGCAGGGTCGTGTGCTTGGACGAGCTCATGGTGGTGCCGCTGAAGGTCGTGAAGCTCACCGCGTGACAGCTCTCGCAGGGGGTGCTCGCGGTCGGGATGTGAACTGGAGAGAGCAGTGCGTCCTTCGGCGTGTAGTTGAGATAGAAGACCGGCGCCGAGGCGTTCGGCGCGCCATGACAGGTGATGCAACCCGAGGTGATGCCGGTATGGAGCGTGGCATTTGCCGCGAGCGTCCCCGTCGTGTAATCGGAGGGCGCCTTGGTGTGGCACACGGTGCAGGCGCTGTTCGCCGGATTCGGCATGTGACCCGTCGGCAGCACCGTCGAGTTCCAGTTGGCGGTCGTGTGACAGAGGCTGCAATCGTTCGGCGCCGCCATCTGCCCGCTGGTGTGATCGGCCGGGCGCCCCTGCAAGGCCGGGCTCGCCGCGCCCATGTAGAACGAGCGCCCCGCCTCGTGGCAGGTGTTGCAGGTCGTCGCGACGAAGGCGTGCTTGGCCTGCGTCATGTTCATCGGCCCGAAGGTGCCGGTGGCATAGGTGCTCGAGGAGTGGCACGAGCCGCAGTCGGTACCCGCCAGATAGGGGATGTGCGCGGGGGTCAGCACGGCATCCTTCGGCGTGAAATTGTTGTACCAGGTGAGCGCCGTCGTGCCGCCATGGCAGGTGCTGCAGCCGCTCGTGATGCCCGTGTGCAGGACCGAGTTCGCGGCGAGCGTGGCCGTCGTGTAATCCGCGGGCGCGGTCGTATGGCACACCGTGCAGGCGCTGTTCGCGGGGTTGGGCATATGACCTGCGGGCAGCACGGTCGAGTTCCAGTTGGCGGTCGTGTGGCAGAGGCTGCAGTCATTGGGCGCCACCATCTGTCCGCTGGTGTGATCCGCGGGACGCCCCTGCAGACTCGGGCTCGCCGCGCCCATGTAGAACGAAAGGCCCGCCTCGTGACAGGTGTTGCAGCTCGTCGGCACGAAGGCATGCTTGGCCTGCGTCATGTTCATCGGCCCGAAGGTGCCGGCGGCATAGGTGCTCGAGGAGTGGCACGAGCTGCAGTCCGTGCCGGAGAGATAGGGGATGTGGGAAGGCGTCAGCACGCCATCCTTCGGCGTGAAATTGTTGTACCAGGTGAGCGGCGTCGTGCCGCCGTGACAGGTGCCGCAGCCGCCCGCGATGCCGGTGTGCAGGACCGAGTTCGCGGCGAGCGTCGCGGTCGAGTAGTCCGCGGGCGCCGTGGTGTGGCACACGGTACAGGCGCTGTTCGCGGGGTTCGGCATGTGGCCGGCGGGGAGCGTGTTCGAGTTCCAGTTCGCCGTGGTGTGACACAGGCTGCAGTCGTTGGGCGCTGCCATCTGGCCGGTCGTATGATCGGCGGGGCGGCCCTGCAGCTTCGGATTCGCGGCGCCCATGTAGAACGAGAGGCCCGCCTCGTGACACGAGTTGCAGGTGCTGCCGACGCCCGAGTGGGTGGCCTGCGTCATGTTCATCGGGCCGAAACCGCCCACCGTGTAGTTGGTCGCGTGGCAGGCGCTGCAATCCTCCCCATTGAAGGCCGGTATGTGCGCCGGTGAGAGCGTCGCGGCCGACAGCGGGTTGTCGTTGTTGTTGTAGAACGTGAGCGCGCTCGAGCCGCCATGGCACTGCGCGCAGCCGTTGGTGATGCCCGTGTGCAGCACCGCGACGCTCGCGAGCTGGGCGTAGCCGAGCGGGTTCGTGACCGGGGTCAGCGTGAGGTTGCCCGTGTGACAGGTGCTGCAGACCTGCGCGGCCGGATTCGGCATGTGCCCGGCGGGGAGCGAGGGGCTCGCATCGAGCCAGGTCGTCGGATCGTGGCAGGCCGAGCAGTCCGCGGTCGCCATCGTCGGAATGGGCGGCGAGCTCGTGTGACTCGCGGGCCGCGTCTGCAGCGGCGTGCCGCTGCCGACATAGAAGCTCGAGCCTGCCTCGTGGCAGGTGTCGCAGGTCGTCGGCACATACGCGTGCTTGGCGGCGCTCATCGCCGTTGCCGGGCCGAAGCCACCGGCGGTGTAATTGCTGGTATGGCAGACGCTGCAGTCCGAGCCGTTGAGGTACGGAATGTGGGGCGGCGTCAATCCAGCGGCCGCTTTGGGATTGTCGTTGTTGTTATAGAAGCTCAGCGGCCCCGACGGTCCGCCGTGACAGAGCTGGCAGTTGTTCGTGATCGCAGTGTGCAGCACCGAGATGCCCGCGAGCTGCGCATAGCCCGCGGCGGTGCTGAGATCGCCCGTGTGGCAGGTGGCGCAGGCCTGGTTGCCCGGATTCGGCATGTGCCCGGCCGGCATCAGGGTGCTGTTCCAGTTGGCCGTGGTGTGGCACCCGGAGCAATCGTTGGGAGCGGCCATCTGCGCGCTCGTATGATCGGCGGGCCGCCCCTGCAGCGCGGGGCTCGCGCTCCCCATGTAGAGGCTCAAGCCCGCCTCGTGACAGGTGTTGCAGCTCGAGGGGACGAAGGCGTGCTTGGCCTGCGTCATGTTCATCGGCCCGAAGGTCCCGGCCGCATAGGTGCTCGAGGCGTGACAGGAGCTGCAATCGGTGCCGGGCAGGTAGGGGATGTGGGCCGGCGCGAGAATCGCATCCTTCGGCGTGAAGTTGTTGTACCAGGTGAGCGCGGCCGTCGTGTTGCCATGACATTGTCCGCAGCCGCTGCTGATCCCGGTGTGCAGCACCGCGTTCGTCGCGAGCGTTGCGGGGGTGTAATCCGCGGGCGCCGTGGTGTGGCACACGGTGCACGCCTGATTCGCCGGATTCGGCATGTGGCCGGCCGGCAGGACATTGGAGCTCCAGTTGGCCGTGGTGTGACACAGGCTGCAGTCGTTGGGGGCGACCATCTGCCCGACGGTGTGATCGGCCGGGCGGCCCTGCAGCGCCGGGCTGGCCGATCCCATGTAGAGCGACAGTCCCGCCTCGTGGCAGGTGTTGCAGCTCGTCGGCACGAAGGCGTGCTTGGCCTGGGTCATGTTCATCGGCCCGAAGGTGCCCGCCGCGTAGGTGCTCGAGGAGTGACAGGCGCTGCAGTCCGTTCCCGAGAGGTACGGAATGTGCGACGGCGTGAGAAGGGCGTCCTTCGGCGTGAAATTGTTGAACCACGTGAGCGCGCTGGTGGTGTTCCCGTGGCACAGCCCGCAGTTGCCGCTGATGCCGGTGTGCAGCACCGCGTTGGCCGCCAGGGTCGCGGGCGTATAGTCGCTCGGCGCCGAGGCATGGCAGGTGGCGCAGGAGAGGTTGCTCGGGTTCGGCATGTGCCCGGTGGGCAGCATGGTGCTCACCCAGTCCTTGGTCTCGTGGCACAGCGAGCAGTCGCCGGTGGCCATGCGCGGATCGGTGCTCGCCACGTGATCGGCGGGCCGTGTCTGCAGCGCCGTGCCGCTGCCCGTGTAGAAGCTCTTGCCGGTGTCGTGACAGGTGTCGCAGGTGCTCGATACGAAGGCGTGCTTCGCGCTCGACATGGCGGTCGCCGGGCCGAACCCGCCTGACTGATAGGCCGCGCCGTGACAGGCGCTGCAATCGGTGCCGGTGAGCACCGGAATGTGAGGGGGCGCGAGCGGCGTCGTCTTGTAGGGCGAGACGCCGGACATGGACATCGGGATATAGGGCGCGGGCACTCCGGCGAACGTCTCGCCGGCGTGGCACATGAGACAGTTGCTCACCGGCAGGCCGGTGTGCAGCGTCGCGATGCTCGCCGACAGCACGGTCCAGGTCTCGGCGGCGGGCACGTTGCCGTGGCACACACCGCAGTCGATCGCGGACGGAATGGGCGGCACATGGTTGGCCGGCTGACCGGAGACGAACCCTGTCGTGATCTTCACCGTACCGCTGTGGCAGGTCGCGCAGGTCGATACCGACATCTGCTGGTGATCGAAGGATGAAGGTGCCCAGCTCGGCGTCTTCGTGCCGAGGCCGGTGCGATGGCAGCTCTCGCAGCTGTTCGTGGTCGGCATGTGGCTGCCCTGCTTGCCGACCGCCTTCTTGCCGTTGTGACAGCTGTAACACCCGGTCGTGATGCCCGTATGGTCGAAGCTCGCACCGAGCCAGGTGGTCGTCAGGTGACAGTCGCCGCACTCGAGGCTCGTGGCGATATGAGTTGGCGACTTGCCCATCGCCTGTGTGCCGTTGTGACAGATGATGCAGAAGCCGGAAACGGCCAGCGGAATCTGCGTGTGATCGACGCTCGTGGTCGGATTCCAGCTCATCACCGAGTGACAGGCCGAGCAGTTCTGGCTGGTCGGTGGATGAGTCGGACCCTCACCCTCGGCGGTCTTGCCGTTGTGACAGCTCACGCAGGCGCCGAGCACTTCCCGGTGGTCGAAGTGGACGTCGGGCCGGAAGGCGATGGTGTTGTGGCAGGCCTCGCATTTGTTGGTCGTCTCAATGTGCGTCGCCGTCTTCGGCGTCGCGTTGTAGGGCGAGCCGGTGATGTGGCACGTGCCGCAGCTTCGCGGCGTGCCCTTGAACACCGCATTGATATGGCATGACTCGCAGGGCAGGTCGCGGTGCACCCCGTCGAGCTCGAACCCGGTGGCGAGGTGATCGAAGGGCACCGTGATCGGCTGCGCCGCCGCGCGTGCCGGCTCGGGCATTGCGAGCGCGAGAAGCAGCGAGACGGTTGCGAGCAGGGCGAGCGGCAAGACGTGCAGCAGCACGCCGCGGTTGCGGCGTCCCCGCGCCGCACTCGCAGCGAGCGGCTCGGCTGCGTGCTCCACGACCTCCCTGGTGCGTTTCATGACGTTACTGGATGCGCGCGCCTTTCCAGGAAATGCTCGAATGGCAGCGGCCGCACTGGGGACCGTACTGCCCGAGATGGCGATCGTCCTTGCGATGGCAGCTCACGCAGCTCTGCGAGAGCTTCACCGTCTCGGGCGGCTCCACGTGACAGTCGGCGCATTTGAGCTTGGCATGTGCGCCCAGGAGCGCGAAGTGCGCCTGCTTCGCGTGATCGAACACCCACAAGGACCAGCCGTTCACCGAGTGACAGCTCTCGCATTTGCGCCCCAGCGCCCCCTTGTGCACGTCCTCGTGCGCATGACAGCCGATGCAGGTGTCGGGCGCCCCGTTGAAGGCCAATGTCTGGTGACACTGCGCGCAGCTCGCCAGGCGATGCAGCCCGAGCAGCGGATAGCTCGTGAGGTCGTGGTCGAAGCGGATGTCGGTGCGCCAGTGGCTCTCGCCGTGGCAGGACTCGCACCCGCCCTTGAGCTTGCCGCCGTGCGGATCCTCGCTGCGATGGCAGCCGGCACAGTCCTTGGGCAGTTTCTGCGTGGACGCGGGCGCGGTATGGCACACGTGACAGGCGAGCTTCTCGTGCGCGCCGCGCAACGGGAAATGGTGTCGCGCGTCGTGATCGTAGGTGACCGGTTGCCACCGATCGTTGTCGTGGCAGTCCTCGCACTTCGCTCCGAAGCGCGCCGCGTGGGCATCGTCCGCGCGGTGGCAGCCGGTGCAGTCCTTCGGAATCTTGTCCTTGTAGTTGCCGCTGCGATGACAGCTCAGACAATCGAGCTCCGAATGCGCACCGAGGAGCGCGTAGCCCGTCTCCTTCAGGTGGTCGTACTTCGCCTTCTTCCACTCGCTGGTCGTATGGCATTTGCCGCACTCGTTGCCGCGCGAGCCCCGATGCACGTCGTCCGTGGCATGACAACCGACGCAGCTGCGGGGCGTGTGAGCGTAGCGACCTCCGAGGTGACAGGCGTTGCAGCTCACCGAGCTGTGCGCGCCGGTCAGGTGGAATTCGGTTTTTTCGTGATCGAATTTTCCGCCGGCCCAGCTCGAGGATCCGTGACAGCGGTCACAGGAGTCCTTGAACTGGCCGTGGTGGACGTCGTCCGCCTTATGACAACCCGCGCAGGTCGAGATCACCTTGCGCCACGGCTCGCCGTGCCGGTGGCAGGCCTGGCAATCGAGACCTGCGTGCGCGCCCTCGAGCGCGAAATCGGTCGCCGCATGATCGAACTGCGCACGGTCGAGCTGCACGATGTCAGCCTCCCGGCCCTTGTGCTCGCTGTGGCAGGCGCGGCATTCGCCGCTCTCGGCGCCCGGCATGCGGCCGTGAAAACCGCGCCGCTCGCGCACATCGCCGGCGACGTCCTTGTGACAGTCGAGGCAGAGTGCGCGCTGCGGCTTTTGATTGCTGCGATCGTGGCAGTTCGCGCAGTTCTCCTCCTGCTTGATGTGAGCGCGCGATACCTTCCCCGGCATGAGCAGCGTCTCGACCGAGGTCGCGGAGCACAGGGCTGGCACCCACAGCGCCAGCGCCCAGCACGCTGCGGCGACTCTCGTGCTCATGCTCAGTACACGTTGACCGCGACCACATGGACGATTCCCGCAATCAGCAGCATGAAGAACAGCGGTATGTGCAGCACGTGCCAGAACGAGAAGAGCAGCGCGTAGCGCCGGTACTCCACCATGCGTCGCCTGGCCTCGAGCCGCCGGTAGGCGTAGCGCAGCGCCGCGGTTGCGATGCGCGGCGCGTGGCTCGCGATCAGGGGTGAGCCGGCCGCCAGCGCGCGCTCGAGCCCCTGGCGCACTGCGCCCCGAGCCTTCCAGCGCGCGATCCGCAGGCGCGCTGCGCCGGTGAGCAGATGCAGCGGGCGGCCGGCGGGGTTGCGCGGCGGCTCGATCCAGCGCTGCTCGATGAGCTCGATGGACTCGAGCAGCCCAGGCAGGAAGGCGACCGAGTTCGCCTGGGTCGCGAGCCGCTCGCCCGCGGCCTTCAGCTGCTCGAAGGTGTCCTCGTGTCCATCGAGACGCGCATGCAGGCGCGTGTAGATATAGCGCCCGACCACTCCGCTGCCGGCGACCAGCAGCATCGAGCACAGCGCCACGTTGCTGTTGGTCGCACCGAGGCGGAAGTTCGAGTGGAACAGCACCAGCACCGGGCCGAGGACGCCGAGCGTCATGTGAATCTCGAACCAGGCTGGGATGCTCCCCATCCAGCGCAGCCAGTTCGCGCGCTTGCGCGCCGAATAGAGGAGCAGCAGCACCATCGAGGAGCCGCCGACGATGCCGAGCCAGTAACCGAGCCCGCGCTGCGGGGTGATGTAGCGCTCGAGATGCGCGCGGGATCCCCAGGCGATCAAGCAAGCGACCACGAGGGCCCAGATCCACGGCCAGGGCAGCTGGATCTGCGAGCGACGCGCCTCGGGACGCATCCGTGCGGCCGTGACGTTCATGACACGACGTCGTCGATGACGATCTTCAGAGGCCGCCGGTCGGTGGGCTCGATGATGCCGCTGGTGCCGCGCAGGTCACCGGGTGCGGGCATCGCCTGGCCGCTCTTCGAGACGCGCGCCTCGACCGTGATGCGCCCGGCGCCCGACAGATCGCGTCCGGGCAGCATCGCCTGCGAGTCATCGAGCGTGAACTTGACCGGCCAGTCGCCCACGGCCTGCCGGAAAACCGCCAGCGGCGGCCCGGGCGAATCGACGGACTTCGCGACGATGAAAAGCGTGGTCCCGGCACTCACCCGGTCGCGCAGGCGCGCCGCGAGCGACACCTCGCCGCTGACGACGCGTGCGGTGCCCGGCGTTTCGGCGCCGGCGCGGCGCGAAGCGTCCGATTGGGCGCTCGACGCAGCACTCGCAAGAAGCTGCTGATCGCGCTCGAGATTGGCCGCGACGATCCGCCCGTCGGCCGAGCTCGCATCGAGCTGCGCCTTGAGCTGTTGCCACGCGCTCACCGCCTCCTCGAGACGGCCCGCTTCCTCGGCGGCGCTCGCCTTGAGCCACAGCGCCTTGGGATGATGCGGATCGAGCGCGAGCGCACGTGACACATAGGTTTCGGGGTCGCCCGCGAGCTTGCCGTGCGCGAGCGTCGCCGCGGTGTCGGCGTAATCCGCCCAGCCGTCCGCGTTCAGCTGATCCGCAGATGCGAGCCGGGAGTAGATCTTGAGCGCTTCATCGAGGTGCTTCGCGCGGCGCGCGCGATTCGCCTGCTCGAGCAATTTGAGAGAGGGGGCCGAGAGCGCCGGTGCGGACGCGGGCGAAGGCGCCGATGTCGCGGGTGTGCTCGGGGGCGCGGCGGCCGCAGGCGCGCCCGGCGCGCCGCTCGCCGCCGGCAGCCGATGCTGGCGCGCGCGCGCGGCGTCCTCGGGCCGCCCCATGAACTCATAGGATTTGGCGAGCAGCTCCCAATCGCCCTCGCTGCCCCCGCCGCGAGCGAGCCGGGCCTCGAGGGAGGCGACCGCATCGGCCATCAAGCCGGCCGTGCGCTGGGGTGGCGCCGCGCTCTCGGCCGCCGCGCGCACGCTCTGATCGATCAGGGGGGCGTGCGCGAGATCCGGTGATCGTGCCGGCCGCGCAGGCAAGCCGAGCCAACCTGCGCCCGCGATGATCACCGGGATCAGGAATGCCGCTGCAAGGCGGGCGGTCCCGGGCAGCGCCTCGAGGCGGGGCCGGGTGCGCAGCCAAGGCCACAGTGCAACGAGCAATGCGAGCGTCGACAGCATGCCCGCGATGAACCAGATCAAAGCCACTCATCACTCCTTTGCTTCGGGCCCGTTGCATCCTGTCAGCCGGCGGCTTCCGCAAGGCGGGCGGATGGAGGCCTTCTTTGCAAGGCAAAGCAGTGTAATCGTGACCGAATCGAGCTATGTAATGTGTGCGAAGAGCGACACTTTGTGCATTCGTTTCCTTGGGATATATCACTTATCGGACCGTATGCCTTCAATATCCTGGGTTTCCAACATTTGACAGTAACGCGCTTGGCGCGAATCGCATGGATTCACTCGGCGCAATCGCCCTCTATCTGCTTCTGTTTGCGGCGTTTCTGGCGCCGTACCTCCTGCGCCAGCGCCGGCTGCACGAGCGTCACCGGCGCGTGCACGAGGAAGCGATCGCGGCCGGGCTGACCGAGCCTGCCTCCCTTCATCCCCTCATCGACCCCGCCAAATGCCTGGGTTGCGGAGCCTGCGTCAAGGCCTGTCCCGAGCAACCCCACCACACGGTGCTCGGCTTGATCGACGGCAAGGCGGTGCTGGTCGGCCCCACCGATTGCATCGGACATGGCGCCTGCAAGACCGCGTGCCCCTTCGATGCGATCACGCTTGTGCTCGGCACCGAGCGGCGCGGGATCGACATTCCGGTCCTGAAGCCCAATTTCGAATCGAACGTGCCGAACATCTATGTGGCCGGCGAGCTCGGAGGCATGGGGCTGATCAAGAACGCGCTATCACAGGGACAGCAGGCGCTCGAGGCCATCGCGCGCGCCGGCGTGCACCGCCCCGGTGCTCTCGACGTGCTCATCGTCGGCGCAGGGCCTGCAGGGCTTGCCGCCTCACTGACCGCCAAGAAGCTCGGCCTCACCTATCAGACGGTCGAGCAGGATTCTCTGGGCGGGGCGGTTTTTCAGTACCCGCGGGGCAAGCTCGTGATGACGGCGCCGGTCGAGCTGCCGCTCATCGGCAAAGTGCACTTTCGCAATACCTCGAAGGAGAAGCTGCTCGAGTTCTGGACGGACGCCTGTCGCTCGAACGGACTCGCCATCCGCTATCGCGAGCGTGTCGAGGCGATCGAAGCGCGCGACGGCGTTTTTAACATCAAGACGACGACGCAAAGCTACGTGGCGAGCGCGGTGCTGCTCGCCATCGGGCGGCGCGGCACGCCGCGCAAGCTCGGCGTCGCCGGCGAGGAGCTGCCGAAGGTCGTCTACCGGCTGATCGACCCCGAGCAGTATCGCGGCCAGCGCGTGATCGTCGTCGGGGGCGGCGACAGTGCGCTCGAGGCGGCGGCCAGCATCGCCGAGCTCGGCAACACCGAGGTCGCGCTCTCCTACCGCGGCGATGCGTTTCAACGCGCCAAGGCGCGCAATCGGCAGCGGGTACAGGAGGCAAGCGAGAAGGGCCTCCTCGAGGTGCTGCTTAACTCGAAGGTCAAGATGATCGAGCCGAGCCAGGTGCTGCTCGATCTCCCCGATCAACAGCGCGCGCTGAAGAACGATGCGGTCATCGTGAGCGCGGGCGGCATCTTGCCCAATGACTTCCTGCGCTCGATCGGCATCGAGGTCGAGACGAAGTACGGCACCGCATGAGCGCTCCTCCTCGTCGTGCCTTTGCCTCGATGCGCGCGAGCTGCGCGCTGCTCGCCCTCATGGCCGTGTCTTCCTCGCCCGCCGCGAGCCCCACGCGCGCCTCGTCCGATCCGCTCGAGCCCGCGCGGGCCGCCTTGCGCGCGTTGCAGTTCGACAAGGCCGTCGCGCTCCTCACCACGGCGGCTCATTCGGGGGACACCCGGGCGCAGTACCTGCTGGGGCTGTGCTACCTCAACGGCATCGGCGTGGTGCCGGATGCGGAGCAGGCCCGGGGCTTTTTGCGTACGGCTGCGGAGCACGATCAGGCGGCCGCAGCCTACGTGCTGGCCGCCGAGTTGAGCCGCGATCCGCATGCCGGCGCCGATGCGGCGCGCCCCTGGCTCGAGCGCGCGGCGCGCCTCGGCGATGTGCATGCCCTCGAGGCCCTGCGCCTCGGTCGCCCGCTGCTCGATCGCGAGAGTCTCGGTACCACGGATCCGCAACTGTTCAGCGCCTGGGTGATCGAGTCCGCGCGGCGCGACGATGCGTCGGAGCTGCGTCGACTCGGACCTCGAGCCGCCGCCGTGCGGGATGAATTCGGTCGCGGCGCCCTCGCTCACGCGGTGCTCGCGGGCAGCCTGCAGGCGGCGCGCACGCTGCTCGAGCTCGGTGCCGAGGTCAATGCCGCCGATGAGGTGGGCGCGACGCCGCTGATGCTCGCCGCCGAGCGCCCAAGTCCCGAGCTGCTCGATGAGCTCCTGAAACGCGGCGCCGACGCGGAGCGTGCGGACCGCGAGAAGCGCACCGCACTCTTCTACGCGGCACGCGCGAACCGTCCGCTCACGCTGCGTGCGCTGCTGCGCGCCTCACCCTCGCGCGAGGCGCGCGATGCCCAAGGCTGCAACGCGCTCGAGGCGGCGCTCGCCGTCGGCGCCACGGGGAGTGCGGCCGAGCTCAAGGCGGCGGGTCTGCATGCGAGCGTGAACGCGGAGCGTGCGGTGCACGAGGGCAAGTTCGATCCGGCCAGGCCCGGAGACCTGTATCGCGGTTTCCCGCCGCTCGCTCTCGCGGTGGCGCGCAACGATGCGCACGCCGTGGAACAGCTCCTCGCCGCAGGGGCCGATCTTCACTCGAGCCTGCCCTCCGGGGTGTCGCTTCTCGGGATCGCCGCCGACGCCCATGCGCTCGAGGTGCTCCATCCGCTGCTGCAATCCGGCGCACGCGCGGATCTTCCCGCGGTGGAGGGGCATACCATCCTGTGGAGCGCGGCCACGCGGGGCGATGCAACCCTGGTGCGCGCGCTGCTGCGCGAGGGCGTGAAGCCCGACACGCATGCCGCCGGGGAAGCCACTCCCTTGATGGCCGCCATGCGCGCCGAGAAGGTCGAGATCGTGCACGCTCTGCTCGCGGCCGGCGCGGATGCCGAGGCAAGCGATGAGGGCGGACGGACGCCGCTGATGCTCGCCGCCGCGGCGCATGAGGGGACCTTGTTGAGCGCGCTTCTCGAGCTGCACCCGAAGCTCGATACGCGCGACCGCGAAGGGCGCACCGCCCTGTGGTATGCCGCTGCCGCAGGCTCGGGCGAGGCCGTGCGCGCGCTGCTCGCGGCCGGCGCCCCGACCGCCGGCACCGACCGCGCGCAGATGAGCGTGCTGCACGCGGCCGCCGCGCAACCGAGCGAGGGGGTGCTGCGTGCACTCATCGAGGCGCACGCGGATGCCAATGCGCGCAGCGCCACGGGCGATACGCCGCTCATGGTCGCGGCGGCGCGCGGCCATGCGGCGATCGTCGCGGTGCTGCTGCGCATCTCGCCCGCGCTCGATGTGCAGAACGAGTCCGGTGACACGGCGCTCATCATGGCGAGCCGGGCGGGCCGCACGGATATCTGCCGCGCGTTGCTGGCGGCGGGTGCCAATCGCGCCCTGCGCAATCGCAGCGGCATCGCGGCCGCCGACGTCGCCGCGAGCCGTGGCTTCAGTGCGCTCGCCGGCGAGATCGCCGGCAAGGGCTGAGGCCCTCCCTAGTAGGCGTAGAACGGACCGGTGTAGATTCCGACCGTGCGCTGCGCGAGCCCGAGATACACCGCCCGGCCATAGAAGAAGGGCAATCCCCAGGTGAAGGTGGTCGCGCCCCCGCCGCCCGCAAGGTCGATGAACGCGGTCGCGCCCGCCACGAAGGTGTTGGGATCGGCGATGGCAAAATCGACCGTGCCGCTGCCGTTGTTGACCCCGACTCCCGTGTTCACGGCGCTCTCGGCCTGCGGCGCCACCGCGGGACAGTAGTATCCGATGAACAGGCCGCTGGAGCAGCTCGGAATGCTGGGGTCGGAGAACGCGTACGAGTCCATGCCTGAGTCGATCAACGCGGGCATCTGCGCGCCTTTGTACGTTGCGAGAAACCGCCCGCTCGTGTCTGCGCCGAGCACGGTGAGGGCGGTGGCCGGCAGCGCGTTGTCCGACTGGGTGGCGAGGCCGAAGATGAGCTCTCCCTGCACCGTGGGATCGCCGTTCGCGTTGGCGAGGTTCGGCAGCTTGACGATGAGCCCGTTGTTGTCGGTGGCAAAGAGGGCCACCGGGTTGGTGACTTGCGAGCCGAGCGCGACATTCTCCGCCGTACAGGACCCGGCTGCGGTACAGCCGTAGTAGCTCGAGCCCGCGGCCGCGCCGCTCGCGCAGCTCTCACCGCAATCCTGGAGCAGCACCCCCAACCCGAGCACGCCATTCGCACCGAACCCGTCGACGCCGTTGATGAGCGTGCCGTTGGCTCCGCAGCCCGCCGGAGGGGGCGCACCGCTCGCGGTGTCGTCCATGATCTGCACCGGCACCTTGCTCGCGCTCTCGCCGGCAAGGTAGATGTCGGCCTGCGCAATGGGACCCCAGGTCTGGCCACCGGCGAAGCTCATGCACTCCTCGATGGTCCTCGCGCTGGCATCGGTCTCCGACAGCAGGGCGATCTTCTGGCTCGCGAGCACCGAGCGCACCAGGCGCAGGCCGGTGGATCCCGTGTCGAGCCGCACATGATCGATGCTCGCACACTCCGTGCTGCTGCCGCTTACGCACACCTTGACGGTGACGTAGGCATGGTTGATCTGCCCCGCTGCCGCGGCCGGGCCGGAATCCACCGTCACTGCAACGACATTGGACGTCGGCGGCGGCGGGCTCAGCGCGCCGCTCGTGCTCGAGCCGCCGATGCAGGCCGAGAGAATCAGGCACGGGCCCGCCGAGGTGCAAAGCACCGCGATCCGTCGCATCCGTGAGAGGACCCTCTCCTGCACCATCGATGTATTCTGCGACACCCTGCGGGGGCGCTGCATGAGCGCTGCGTCACGTTCCTCGCGAGTCACCCACGCGTCCGTCAAAACCGCTTGTAGAAACCGACCGACAATCCCTTCGGCAGGATCTGCACCGAGAACGGTGTGTCGCGTTGCGCGATCCAGTAGCCGACGCCGCTGCCGAGCGCCCATCCGGCGATCACGTCGCTTTGCCAGTGGGCGTGGGACTTGAGGCGGGCAATGCTGTCGTAGAGCGGCAGCGCCTCGAGCGCCCAGATCCACGGCTCGCGGCGGGCGTAGTTGGCGATGAAGGGCGTCACGAAGCTCGCCTGCAGCGTGACCTCGCCGCTCGGAAAGCTCTCGTAGCCATGGCCCTTGAACCACGCATTGGGGTCGTTGCCCTGGTTCGGTCGAGGCCGGCTCGTCGCGTATTTGAGGAGATCCGCACCGAGGCCCGAGATGATGGAGGAATCGATCGTCTGCCAGAACGTGTGGCCGATCTCGCGGTCGTTGCCGAACCACAGGGCTCCCGCCACCTCGACCGCGATCACCCCGTACTCGAGGTCCGTCTGATAGCTGCGCGCCCAGATGCCGCTCTGATCGAAGCCGATCTCGTGGTCGAAGCCGGCCCGGGCCTCGGGCGTGAGCGCGAGCAGGAGGCTCCCGAGGAACAAGCCGAATGAAAGTCGAGGGCGCATCACCAGGAACCTCGCCGTACGTTGCGAGGCTTTGTAACACAAAGTTACTCTGCGTGACAGAGTCGAATGCAGATTTCAGCGGGAAGGCACGCTGCGCAGCAGGGCTGCCCGGCCGAACCGGCCGACAGTCGGCTCAGGCGTTGCTCGTGGTGCGCAGCGGCCGGTCCACCGCGGGGCGCGGCTCGACGGCGACGCTTGCGTCGCGCACCACCTGCTCGAGCACCGCCAGGTAGCCGACGTAGCGACGACGGCCGAGCGCCGTGATGCGACAGCGCGTCAGCGGCCGGTTGTGCTCGATCAGTTTCGAGGTCGCGACCAGCTTCTCTTCCTCGAGCACTCGCAGATGGCGGCTGAGATTGCCGTCGGTGAGGCCGCACATCTCCTTGAGCTCGCCGAACGACAGTCCTCCCGAATGCGTGATGAGCGAGGTCAGCATGCTGAGACGCGCGCGCTCGTGTATCACGCGATCCAGCCCCGGGTAGGCGAATCGGGAGCCCGGCCGCGAGCGCAGGTTAGCCTTCTTCATACGGAGCGAACTGCAGCACGGCCGCGACCAGGCATTGTCCGATGCCGAAGGGTACGCCCATCGACCAGGGGGACAGTTGATGCGATCCGCTGCCGACCAACAGGCACGTGAGACCCGTCGCCAGATACCACGCCGCGGCACCGTACATGGCCCTGGGCAGGAAGCGGCAGGATGCGAAGATGCCGAGACTGAAGAAGAGCTGCCATAGCCCCGGCAGCATCCAGCCCTCGTGCGGCGCGGCGCGCAGCACCGCGCCGGTGAGCAGCGCGCCGACGAGCAGCGCCGGGAGGAACTGCTCGAGCGCCGCCTGGAGCATCTCGCGCGCCAGACCCGAGTGCACGCGCTTCGCGCGCGTGACCGTCTCGATCGCGGCGAATGCCAGCGCCAGCGCGGCGATTGCCGTCCAGCGCAACACGAACCGCTCGAGGCCCATCGGCGGCTCACCGGCTTGCAACGCAGCAACGGTGAGCGCGATGACGCCGCTCGCGGCGACGGATGCCGGGCCATAGCCACGGAATTGGGTCGCCCGCGCCACCTGCGAGCGGATCGCATTGATCTCCGCCAGCGCCTCGTGCAGCTCGCTCATGGGGGACTCCCTGCTTGCAGTCATATCGACCAGAGGGTAATCGCTTCGCTCCACCCGCCGCAAGAAGATCAAGCTTTGCGCGTGAGACATGCGCGGCCGTCTGCGGACGCCGCAGAGCGGCTCAGGATCCACAGAGCGCCCGGCAGCGCGGTGAAGTCCGCGAGCAGCGCGAGCACGAAGGCCGCCGAGGAGACGATGCCGAACTGCCGCATCGGCGGCAGGTCGGAGAAGGTCAGGGCAAGAAAGCCGCTCGTGTTGATCAGCGTGGCGAACAGGATCGGCCGTCCCGCGACCAGCATGGCATGCTTGAGCGCGCCGCGGGTTCCCAGGGATTGCCCTTCCTGCAGATGATAGAAGAAGTGGATCTGATCGTTCTCGGTCGCGCCGAGGATGGTCGAGCCGATGAGGATCGTCGCGATGTTGAGCGGAATGCCGGTGAGGCGCATCACGACGAACACCGACAGAATCGCAAAAAACGACGGAATCATCGTCATCAGCCGCGCCGTGGGACTGCGAAAGACGATGAGGAAAGCGATGAAGATCACGCTCGCGGTGAGCGCGAAGCTCTGTGTGAGCGTCGGCAGCAGGCGCTGGCTGATCTCCACCCCGAGCACCCCCTGTCCGACTACGCGTCCGCGCACCGCGCGCAGCACCGGATCTTGCGCCTGAGCCTGCGCCCATTGCTGCTCGATGAAATTGCGCATCGCGCCGAGCGGGCCGAACAGAGCCGCACGGCCGCGGATGCTCAGGCGCACGTTGGCCAGGTCATTGACGTCGACGTACTCGCGCGCAGCAGGAGCGCTGAGCAGTATCTGCTCGAGATCGGCCGCGAGCTTCGGCCAGTCCGACGCGGCGGTCGGCAGCTGATCGGACCCGCTCTCGACATAGTGCGCCCAGCGCAGCAGCGAGGTGGGTCCATCCACCGCGATGATGCGCGGATCGCTCTCGAGCTTCGTGGACAGCAGCGCGAGCGCGCGCAGAAAGTCCGGATCGAGCGCATGTCCCGGGGCGGTCTGCAACCACAGCTCGACGACGTCGAGCGCGTTCGTTTTCTCGAAATGCCGGGTATCCTGCGCGACGCGCTCACCCGGGTTGACGTAGGTGAGCACGTCCATCTCGAGGCTCAAGGCAGGCAGCACCCGCGGGATGCCGAACAACGCGACGGCGCCGCACAGCATCATCACCAGGGCGACGCCCACCAGCGCCCAGCGCCAGCGCCGCGTGAAGGGTACCAGCACATCGACCAGCCGCGAGAACCACGGCGCAATCGGCTGCTTTTCCCGGCGCAGCGGCGCGCGCAGCAGCGATTGCAGCGCCGGAAACAGCGTGAAGCAGCCGATCCACGCAATGATCAGTCCGCAGGCGGTCCACAGGCCCATCTCGCGAACGGGGCGGATGTCCGAGACCACGAGC
>Ga0209060_10001006_pt1 | contig 35547 bp, 33 predicted proteins | sample Coa_R1_8_FD_187155 | JGI IMG/M metagenome (GOLD analysis project Ga0209060, IMG submission 187155) | Surface soil microbial communities from Centralia Pennsylvania, which are recovering from an underground coalmine fire - Coalmine... | ecosystem: Environmental > Terrestrial > Soil >...
CTGGCCGTCCTGGGCGAGCAGGACCACGCCTTCCCCTACTCGGTGGCGACGATCGACGTCTTCGCCACCGGCGCGCGGCTGGGGCGCGGGGTGGTCACCGTCGGCGATCACGCCCGGCGCGAGGAGCTGCCGCCGCGCCTCGCGGCTGACCCGCTGCGCGTCTCGGGACCTCCCAAGGTGACCGTTCCCTTCGAGCTCCCCGAGCTGACGCTGAACCGGCTCACCGTGCGCGCGGTGAACAGCCTGCTGGTCCAGCGCACGCAGGCGCGCGCCGCGCCGATCGGCCACTACGACGGGTTCTTCTACCCGCTGGACAAGTTCGCCCACTGGAACCGCGGCTACGGCCGGCGCGGCTTCGCGCAGTACCAGTTCGTCATCCCCTTCGCCGACGGCCTCGAGCGCATGCGCGAGATCCTGGGGACGATCCTCTCCGCGGGCGAGCTGCCTTTTCTCAACGTCCTCAAGCGGTTCGGGAAGGAGAGCGGCGGCATCCTGTCTTTCCCCCGCGAGGGGTACACGCTGGCGATCGACTTCCCGATCCGCACCAACACCGTCAAGCTGCTGCGGCGCCTGGACGCGATGGTGCTCGACGCCGGCGGGCGCGTCTATCTGGGCAAGGACTCGTACCTCGAGGCCGCGACGTTCCGCGCGATGTACCCGGTGGCGCTCGACCGCTGGCTGTCCGTCAAGGCCAGGGTCGATCCTGACGGCGTCTTCACCTCCGACCTCGGACGGCGCGTCGGGCTGGCGGCCCCGCGCTAGACTGCGCGCATGCTCCGACTCCACGACAGCGCCTCCTCGGGGAACGCCTACAAGGTGCGGCTGCTGCTGACGCAGCTGGGGATCCCGTTCGAGCGGCTCGAGTACGACATCGACCACGGCGCGACCCGCACGCCCGAGTTCCTGCGCGCGAAGAACCCCAACGGCCGCGTCCCGGTGCTGGAGCTCGACGATGGCCGCTGCCTCGCAGAGTCGAACGCCATCCTCTGGTACCTGGCCGAGGGGACGCCGTTCGTCCCCGCGGCCGGCGGCACCGACGCCCGCTGGCAGCGCGCCGAGGTGCTGCAGTGGATGTTCTTCGAGCAGTACAGCCACGAGCCGAACATCGCCACCGTCCGCTACTGGCTGACCCACGGTGTCTCGATGACCTACGAGCGCAACGCCGCGCTGGCGGGGAAGCGGCGCCAGGGCCTGGCCGCCCTGAACGTGATGGAGCAGCACCTGGCGCGGCGCGCCTTCTTCGTGGGCGAGCGTTACTCGATCGCCGACATCGCCCTCTACGCCTACACCCACGTGGCGCCCGAGGGGGGCTTCGATCTGGCCCCCTTCCCCGCCGTGCGCGCCTGGCTGGCGCGGGTGGCCGGGCAGCCCGGTCACCTGAAGATCACGGACTGAGCCGGCTCGGTCGCCGCGGGCCTCAGGCCGCGGTGACGGTCACGCGCAGGAACGTCGCCGGGATGGAGGTCGAGCGCGGATCGCCCGTCGTGTTGTGACTGGCGAACAGGGCCTCGAGCTCCGTCGTCAGCTCGGCGGCGCGTCCGCTCCTCTCGGCCGCCTCGACGGCGTTCATGGTCGGCCCGTAGTAGCGCGCGAAGTCGGCCACGAACGCCGCCGACGGCCCGGGGAAGTTGAAGACGTAGGTCTCGCGGGCGAACGCGATCCTGTCCGCCGGGACGCCGGCCGCGCCGAAGCGGGCGGTCACCTCGCTCTCCACGCCCCACAGCATCGGGCTGATGAACCCGGCTGGCGGCGGCGGCGCGTAGGCGGAGCTGATCTTCAACAGCTGCGCCACCATCGTCGGGTCGTTCGGGATCCAGTTCCCCATCACGATCCGTCCGCCCGGGCGGGTCACGCGCACCATCTGCCGCGCCACCTCCGTCGGCTTGGGCGCGAACATCGCGCCGAAGATGCTGACCACCAGGTCGAACGTCCGATCGCCGAGCCCCGCCAGCTCGGTCGCGTCCCCCTGCTGGAAGCGGAGGTTGCGCAGCCCCTCCGCCTGCGCGCGCCGGTTGCCCGCCGCCACGAGATTCGCGGCGATGTCGACCCCCAGGACCTCGGCGCCCAGCCGGGCCGACGGCAGGGCCGTCGTGCCGTCGCCGCACCCCAGATCGAGCACCCTCATCGCGGGCCCAACCCCGAGGCTGCGGACGAGCGCCTCGCCGCTCTCCCGCATCGTCGCCGCGATCCGCGTGAAATCACCCTTCTCCCAAAGCGCCTGGTTCGGATTCATGTCGTTGCCTCCTGCGCTTCAATCTAGAAAATTGGGGTCGGCGCCGTGAGCGGCGTTCTCGCCATCCTGCGCGGGCGATTTGGCCAAGACGGCCCGGCGGCGCGCGCGGCGCGCGACTGGGCGGCGCGCACGAGCCACGACGCGAGGCCGCTGGAATCGGCCACGGCCGCGCTTGTCAGCCGCGCCATGGGGACCATCGTGTAGGCGGGTGCCGCGATGTGGACTCTCGAGCGGTTGGGATTGGGGGGGGCGCTGATTTCGATGCTGGCGCTTGGTGGCTGCGCCACGACGACGCCGGTGACGGTCGTGCCGTCGGCGGATCACCATCAAGAGACCTGGACCTTGCATCCGGAGGCGATGCCGATCGAAGGGGCCGACGGCAAGGTCCAGGTCGCCGCGGGAGCCGGCGGGCAGCAAGACCTCCGGCTCGAGGTGCAGAACCTGAAGCCGGCCGGCGTGGCCTTCGAGGGGACGAAGGACTACGTCGTCTGGCTGAGGCCGGCCGACGGGCTGCTGCGCAAGGTGGGCGTGCTGCGCGTCGACGGCAACGAGCGAGGAGAGCTGGCGGCGGCGATGCCGCCCTTCCGCGCGTTCGAGGTGGTGGTGACCGCCGAGCCGCACCCCGAGGTCGTCGAGCCGGCCGGCAGCGAGGTGATGGAGACGACCGTCGCCCTGCCCGCCTGAGCGCGACCAGCGCCGAGGTCAGACCGCCGGGCGCGGCCAGGGAATCTGCGGCGCCGCTGGCAGCGGCCGCCCGGCCGCCGCGAGCAGCCCGCGACAACGCGGGCAGAAGTCGTATTCGCGGTCGCAGGTGGCGACGCGGCCCTCGGCGTCCTCCATCAGACAGCCGCGATTCGGGCAGTGCTCGAGGCCCAGGGTGTGCCCCGCCTCGTGCACGGCGACCTTGGCCAGTCGTTCGCGCGCGTGCGCGGGGCCGCGCGACTTCATCCGGCAGCGAAACTCGGAGATGACGCTCGACGCGCCGTCGAGACGGCCCAGGCCCAGCAGCCCCCAGTCGAACACCGGGCCCTTGGTGGTCGAGATGTCGACCCCGGTCAGGCCGAGAATGCGCGCGCCGTCGGGCGGCAGTCTGGTGTCCAGGAAATCGAGCAGCTTCTCGGCGCGGTAGCGCCGCCGCGGCGGGTAGTACGCCGCCGCGGGGAGCGCGGTCCGCGGAAGGAGCCGCGTCTCCCTCCCGGTCAACGCGGTCAGCGCGCGGCGTACGAGCGCGACGTCCTGGGATGGCAGCTCGTCACCGAGCGGCTGGAGGTAGAGGAGGGTGCGCGCGGGCGCGGCCGACGCCCGCCGCGCCAGGAGCACCCCCAGCATCCCCAGGCCCCAGCGAAAGATCTGTCTGCGCGTCATCCGCACGGGCGCCGCTCTCCTCCCTGGCACGGACACCGAGACAGGCGCCGGGTTCCCGCCTCTCCGCTCGGCTCCTCACGGCCTTCGCTCCGGGCGTGACCTGCTTTCCGGGAAACCCGTCCTTGCGGACGAGCTCGGAGACGTCCTGGCGCCCGACAGGCAGCGGCACCGCGCCGACATCCTTGTCATCGATGCCTTAGAATTGAACGGTGGTGATGTGGCTGGCTCTGTGCGTGGCGATCTCCATCTCTGCGTTGATCGCCTACGCCTTCGCCCGGCCCCGCCTCGAGATACGGCGCCACCAGCGGAAGCTGCGCTTGATGACGCCCGACGAGCTGGCGGCCGAGGCGCGCGACTGCGCCAGGGGCGCCGCCTACGACCGCCTGTTCCCCGACGCCGCGCTCTTCCAGCGGCGGCGGGACTGGAGCCAGAGCGCGCTCGCCCGCGCCCTCGACGAGCTCTATGTCCGCGCGGCCGACCTCGACGAACGCGAACGTGACCCCGACGACCGTGGCGTCGTCTTCGACTTCTACGACTTCGGCCTCGCCTCCGTGCGCGAGGTGCTCGACGAGCGCCCGCCCGCGTAGCGCGCGAGGCCTGGAGGTCGCGCCGTCGGAGGCCTGACTGCCCGCGCTCAGGCGCCCGCGACGGCGAGGGCGGCGCTGACGATGGCGCGGGCCTCGTCGAGGATGGCGCCCAGGTGGTCGGCGCTCTTCAGGCTCTCGGCGTAGATCTTGTAAATGTTCTCGGTGCCCGAGGGGCGGGCGGCGAACCAGCCGCTGTCGCTGGCGACCTTGAGGCCGCCGATGGCGGCGCCGTTGCCGGGGGCGCGCGTCAGCTTGGCCACGATCGGGTCCCCGGCCAGGGTCTCTGCCTTCACCGCCGACGGGTCCAGCTTCTTGAGCGCCGCCTTCTCGGCCGGCGAGGCGGGCGCGTCGACGCGCGTGTAGTACGGCGTCCCGAACTTGGCGCGGAGGTCCTCGTAGTGCTTGCCGGGGTCGCGGCCGGTGACCGCGGTGATCTCGGCGGCCAGCAGGTCCAGAATGATGCCGTCCTTGTCGGTGGTGTGGACCCGACCGTCGCGCCGCAGGAAGCTGGCGCCCGCGCTCTCCTCGCCGCCGAAGCCGAAGCTGCCGTCGAGGAGGCCGCTCACGAACCACTTGAAGCCGACGGGCACCTCGCGCAGCGTCTTCCCCAGGCTGGCGGCGACGCGATCGATGAGCGTGCTCGAGACCAGCGTCTTGCCGACGGCGGCGCCCGCCGGCCACCCGGGCCGGTGCGCGAACAGGTAGCCGATCGCCACCGCCAGGTAGTGGTTGGGGTTCATGAGCCCCGCCGGCGTCACGATGCCGTGCCGGTCGGCGTCGGTGTCGTTGCCGAACGCCACCGCGAACCGGTCCTTGATCTGCAGCAGGTTCGCCATCGCGTACGGGCTCGAACAGTCCATCCGGATCTTGCCGTCGTGGTCGAGCGGCATGAAGGCGAACCGCGGATCGATCGCGGTGTTGACCACCGTCAGATCCAGCTTGAAGCGCTCGCCGATCCGCGGCCAGTACTGCACGCTGGCGCCGCCCATCGGATCGGCGCCGATCTTGACGCCGGCGCGCGCGATCGCCTCGACGTCGATGACGCCCGGCAGGTCCTCGACGTAGGTCGACAGGAAGTCGAACGTGCGCGTCGTCGGCGCCTTTCGTGCCTGCGCGTAGGGCACCCGCTTGACCTCGGCCCGCGCGCGCAGGAGCTCGTTGGCGCGCGCCTGGATCCCGTCGGTGATGTCGCTGTCGGCCGGGCCGCCGTTGGGCGGGTTGTACTTGAAGCCGCCGTCGCGCGGCGGGTTGTGCGACGGCGTGATGATGATGCCGTCGGCCAGGTGATCCTTGCGGCCGTCGTTGTGCTTCAGGATCGCGCGCGACAGGGCTGGCGTCGGCGTGTAGGCCCCCTCGGCCGAGACGAGCGTCTCCACGCCGACCGCCGCCAGCACCTCCAGCGCGCTCTCGAGCGCCGGGGCCGAGGCCGCGTGCGTGTCGGCCGCCAGGAACAGCGGACCGTCGATCCCGGCGCGCGCGCGGTGCTCGCAGATCGCCTGCGTGATGGCCAGGATGTGCGCCTCGTTGAAGGCGCCGTCCTCGGGCGCGCCCCGGTGACCGCTGGTGCCGAACGCCACCTCTTGCCGCGGGTTCGCGGGGTCGGGGCGGAGATCGTAGTAGGCCGCGACCAGGTGGTCGGGATCGATGAGGACGTCAGCGGGGGCCGGTTTTCCGGCCAGCGGCGAGGCGGGCATGCAAGGACGGTAAGCCCGCGCGCCGCCGGTTGGAAGCGCCTCCCGGCCCTTTCAGGCTCGAGCGCCATCGCGGGGGGCGCGGGACCCTTTCAGGGTCCCGAACCTGATGATGACTATCGCAGTCCGGCGGTCTGGAAGCCGGTCGGCGCAGAGGTCTGGCGGGCGTGCCAGGAGACGCGCGTGTCGTGATTGACCGCCACGCAGACCGACTCGCCCGAGCCGACGTCGAGATCAGATTCGCCGTCCCAGACCAGCGGCGCGCCGCTCCCGCAGTCGGGCATCGCGGCGTCCCCGGCGCGGTGCGGGACGCGGATGAAGTGCGCCCCCGCCTTCTTGTCGACGTTCACGTGCAGGAGCCGCACCGGCCCCATGACGATGACGACCGGCGCGGGCGTCGAGACCCGCGCGCTGCCCCGAAGATCGGTCGAATGAACGCGCGCCGTCGTCTGCCCCGTCGCGCAACCCCCCGCCGCCAGCGCCAAACCCAGTGCCGCCGTGACGAACTTTCCTGATGTGTGTGATGTAGGCATGTGTGTTTTTTTGACTACCGTACACGTACACCCATCTACATACAATCACATTCACGAAAATTGTATGTAACTTCACTGTCAAGGCGCAAGTGCCCGAATTTACTTGATGTCGTAAAGCGGGCGAATCGCCGCCTGGTGTCGCGTCGAACATCACGGGGACGCCGGAGAGCGGCGTTGTGATACCAATTTGGGTTCGATGGATCGCGCGCTCCGGTGGGTGGTGGCGGCCGCGATCTGCCTCGGCCCCGGCGCCGTCCGCGGCGAGGGGAAGCCGAAGACCGCGACGGCGGCGCAGCAGGCAGAGATCCTGCGGCTGCAGCAACAACTCAATGCCGCGCAGGCGAAGCAGGACTACGCCACCTCGATCCCGGTGGCGCGCAAGCTTTGGGAGGTCGAACGCGCAGCCTCGGGCGAGGACTCGCGGCCCGCACGGGCGCGCGAGCAGATCCTGGCCAACCTCCTGCAGGGGGCCGGGCGCTACCCTGAGTCGCTGGCCATGTTCGAGAAGATGTTGAAGCGCGCCGAGGCCGAGACCGGCCCGGTCTCGCGCGACACGCAACAGGCGCTCGCCTCGGTCAGCAGCGTCTACTGGGCCCAGAGCCGCTACGACGAGCTGCTGCCGCTCGAGAAGCGCAAGCTGGAGATCAGCAGGAAGGTCGACGGCGAGCGCAGCCAGATGTACGCGGGCGAGCTGGCGACGCTCGGGTCGCTCTACAACCTCCGCAGCGAGTTCTCGGCGGCCGAGCGTTGCTTCGCGCAGAGCCTGGAGATCGAGGAGGCGATCCCCGCCAACAAGAACAGCCTGGCGCTGCTGGGCGGCATCCAGACGCTGGCCTACTTTTACTGGATGACCAACCAGCAACCGAAGGCGATCGCGCTCTGGGATCGGGCCATCGCCCTCAGCCAGACCGCGCCGAACACCAACGTGCTGGTCCAGGGCAGCACGCTGTGGGGCATCGCCTCGCAGTACCACTACGGCGGGCGCGACGATCTGGCCACGCCGCTGACCAAGCGCGCCGTCGAGCTCTACGAGCAGGACGTCGCCCGCCGCGAGAAGGCGACGCCCCCCGACCCGCAGCTGCCGACGTTGCTGGGACAGCTGGGGTTCGTCTACCGGCAGACGGGCGACCTGCCGCGCGCCGAGGCGACGCTGACGCGGGCGGTGGAGGCCGGGCGCCAGACCGGGTTCTCCGGCTGGGAGAGCCAGCTGGCCGACATCAAGCGCGCGCAGGGGAAGCACCAGGAGGCGCTGGAGCTGCTCGAGCACGCCAAGACGCTGATCACCAAGCTGTCGCCGATGAGCGCCACGGTCTACGACCTGTCGATCGCCGACCTCCTGCGCGAGATGGGCGACACGGCGCGGGCCCGGAAGGTGATCGAGGAGGAGCGGCAGTGGGTCGCCACCCGCTACGGGACGCGCCACCCTCTCTACGGCCAGGTGCTGCTGGCGCAGAGCCGCGTCTACGCCGCCGCCGGGGAGATCCGGGAGGCCGAGCGCGCGCTGACCGACGCGCTGGAGCTGGCCGAACGGGAGCTGTCGATCGTGCTGCGCGCCGGGACCGAGTCGGATCACGCCGTCTACTTCGCGCGCAACGGCTACCAGCTCAACACCGCCATCAACTTCCAGATTCACTATGCCCCCCGGAGCGCGGGCGCGCTGCGCCTGGGGCTGACCACGCTCCTGCGGCGCAAGGGGCGCGTGCTCGACGCGGCGGCCGCCTCGCTGGCCACGCTGCGCGCGAAGCTCTCGCCCGAGGACAGGAAGCTGCTCGACGAGCTGGGCGCCGCGCGCGCCGAGCTGGCCAAGCTGACGGTGGCCGGTCCCCCGTCGACCGGCGGCGACGACTACACCAAGCAGATCGCCGCGCTCGAGGACAAGCTGCAGAAGATCGAGCTCGCCCTCAGCGCCAAGAGCGCCGCCTACCGCACCGTCAGCCAGCCGATCGAGCTTCCCGCCGTGCAGAAGGCGATCCCCAGGGACGCACGCCTCGTCGAGCTGGTCAGCTATCAACCCGCCGACCCCAAGGCGCCCTACGCGTTGAACCCGGTGCTCGCGCCGCGGCGCTACGCCGCCTACGTCGTCGGGGCTCACGGCGATCCCGCGTTCGTCGACCTGGGCGAGTCGGGGCCGATCGACGAGGCCATCGCCTCGTTTCGCAAGGCGGTCTCCAACCCGGACGACGATCGCGCGGGCGAGCTCGGCCACGCGCTCTACCGGCTGACGATGGCCAAGGTGATCCCGCTGCTGGGCGGGGCGACCAACGTCCTGCTGGCGCCCGACGGCGCGCTGAACCTGGTCCCCTTCTCGGCGCTGGTCGACGACGCCGGGCAGTTCCTGATCAAGAAGTACACGTTCACCTACCCGACGTCGGGGCGCGATCTCCTGCGCATGAAGGCGCAGACGAAGGCGCAAGGCGGCGGCCTCATCTTCGCCGACCCCAGCTTCGACGCGGCCGGGCCAGCGGCGCCGGCGGCCGATCCGGGCGGCGACGGACAGAGCCGCGGGCGCCGCTCGCTCGATCTCGCCACCGTCAGCTGGCCGCGGCTGCCCGGCACCAGCCAGGAGGCCGAGGAGGTGTCGAGGACGATGCCCGGCCTCAAGGTGTTGCGCGGCGACGAGGCCACCGAGGGCGCGCTCAAGCGGTCGCGCGGGCCGCGCATCCTGCACCTGGCGACGCACGGGTTCTTCCTGCCCGACGAGCCGCCGCCCCCGCGGTCGGCCGACGACGCGGCGCCCGCGCTCGCGCCCGGCGCCGCGAGCCCCCCGCCGCCGCCGCACGAGAACCCGCTCCTGCGCTCGGGGCTGGCGCTCGCCGGTGCCAACAAGCTGCGCTCGGGGGACGAGGACGGCATCCTGACCGCGCTCGAGGCCTCGGGCCTCGACCTCGGCGGGACCAAGCTGGTCGTGCTCTCGGCCTGCGAGACGGGCGTCGGCAAGGTGACCAACGGCGAAGGGGTGTACGGCCTCCGTCGCGCGCTGGTCATCGCGGGCGCCGAGAGCCTGGTGATGACGCTCTGGCAGGTCGACGACCTGGCGACGCGCGACCTGATGGCCGGCTACTACGCGCGCCTGGAGAAGGGCGCCGGGCGCAGCTCCGCCCTGCGGGACACTCAGCTCGCCATCGCCGCCCGACCCAAATACGCTCACCCCTACTTCTGGGCCAGCTTCCTGGCCGCCGGCGCCGACTCGCCGATCAACAAGGACTGAATGATGATTCAAAGACGCCTCCTCGCCATCGCCACCCTCCTCGGAGCCCTGGCCGCCGCGGCCGACGTCGGCGCCAAGAGCGCGGCGCCCAAGCCCCCCAAGGTCGACAAGAAGCAGATGGAGATCGATCGGCACGAGTGGCAGGCGCAGTACGCCGCCGTCCGGCTCCACGACCTGCCCGGCGCGATCAAGGAGTACAAGGCCATCCTGGCGATGGACGCCCAGAACGAGCACGCCGCGCTGGCGCTGGCGTCGCTGTACCTCTCCGACAAGAAGGAGAAGGAAGCGACCGACGTCCTCACCAAGGTCACCAAGAAGAACCCCAAGAGCAAGGACGCCTGGCTCACGCTGGCGGAGCTGACCGCCAAGTCGCACGACGACGCGGCGACCAAGGACGCGCTCGGGCACGTGCTGGCGATCGAGCCCAACAACCTGGCCGCCACCGTGATGCTCTACAACATGGCTTACACGCGGTTCCAGAAGGGGGACGCGACCGCCAAGCCCGAGGCGCTGGAGGAGGCGCGCAAGCTGATGCAGCTGTGGCGGCGGCAGGTCGGCAGCGATCCGAGCAGCCTCGAGCGCGCGATCGTCGAGCTGGCGGGCCAGCCGATCGATCTCACCATCTACGACGCCAAGAAGGCCTACGCGGCCGCCTTCAACGTCGGCCTGTGGAGCGACGTCAACGGGAAGATCGCCGTCGCCCAGCAGGGCTTCGAGTCGTGCGAGAGGGCCGCCCCCGCCAACGAGGAGTGCCACTACTACCTGGGGCTCATTCACGCGTCGGTCTCGGCGGCCGCCGGCTACGACCTCGGCAAGGCGCTCGCCGAGCTGGCGCAGGCGCCGTCGATGCCGGCCGCCTGGGTCGAGCGGGCCAAGATCCTGCGCGCCACCGAGAAGAGCGCCGAGGCGCGCGACGCCCTGAACCAGGCGCTGGAGCGCGATCCGGGCCTGGCGGTGGCGCGGCTCGAGCTCGGCATCCTCGACAAGCTGGACGGCAAGCCCGACGCCGCGGCGCTGGAGTTCGTGCGGGCCATCGACGCCGATCGCTTCGGCGCCGCCGGCGAGCGGGCCGTCGCCGAGCTGGCCAAGGTGAACCCCACCCACCCCTACGTCACGCAGGGGGTGCTGGCCGGCAACGCGGGCGACGTCTTCTCCACCGAGCAGTACAAGTCGCTGGTCGGGCTCATCGAGCAGCAGATGGGCGGCGTCGAGGCCAAGGCGCCGGAGCAGGCGGTCCTCGAGGAGATCGTGCGGCGCCTCGCCGAGGCCAGCGCCGTCAAGCAGCAGTTCGACGTCAAGCTGGTGGCCACCAAGATGCCCAACGCCTTCGCGCTGGCCGACGGGCGCGTCTACGTGACGCGCGGCCTGCTCGACATGATCTCCACCACGCTGCCGCCCGGCAAGAAGCTCGACGCCAGCAACGATCTCCTGGGGCACGTGCTGGCGCACGAGCTCAACCACGTGATCCACAAGCACACCATGCACACGGCGGTCTTCCAGCAGGCGGTGAAGGACGCCGCGAAGAACCTCGACGTGGCGGTGCTGACCCACGTCACGCGGCTGCACGAGATCGAAGCCGACCGCGAGGGGATGGTGATGGCTTTTCTTGCCGGCTACCGCCCGCGGGGCGGCATCGAGTTCATGGAGCTGATGGGGAAGCAGGGAGAGATCCCCAAGCACCTGGACCACCCGACCTTCCAGGAGCGGATCGACTACCTCACCGACTACTGGACCAACGACGTCCGCTACGCCTTCGTGTCGTTCAAGCTGGGCGTCGCCGAGATGGATCGCGGCGCGGCGCTCGAGGAGTCCGACCTGGGGAAGGCGGTCGGCGCCTACCAGACCGCGGCCGATCACTTCAAGCGCTTCCACGCCATGCTCCCCTCGCTCAAGGAGGCGATGAACGACCTCGGCGTGGCCTACACCAAGCTGGGCGTGCTGGCGATGGACCGCAACGACTCGCCGCTCGGGCGCTGGCAGACGCGCTTCTCGCTCGAGCGCGAGTCGTCGGTGAAGTACGCCAACCTGGTCGGCGACGAGGGGCAGAGCCACTCGCGCGGCCTCGACAAGGCGCGCCTGCCGTCTCAGCTACGCGACGCCATCGCCTCGTTCCAGGAGGCGCTGGCCGCCGACGAGGACTACAACAAGGCACGCCTCAACCTGGCGGCGGCCTACCTGGCCGCCGGACAGCTGGAGAACGCCAACGCCACGCTGGGCAAGCTGGTCGCCCAGCCCGACGTGACCTCGGGCGACGTCGAGCTCCTGCGGGGCGTGGCGCTGGCCGAGGCGAAGCTATACGACGCCGCCCGGCTGTCGTTCGAGAAGGCCGAGGGGTTCCCCGCCAACCGTCGCGCGGCGCTCTACGACCGCGCCAAGGCGCTCGACCTCGGCGGCAAGAAGGCCGACGCCAAGAAGGCCTACCAGCAGTACGCGGCCGTCTTCCCCGGCGGCCCCTGGGCCAAGGCCGCCGAGGCCGCCGCCGCCAAGCTCTAGCGCGGCGGCTCGACCTTCACCACGCGCCCGGGGGTCTTGGTGCGGTCCGAGAACCACCCGCGGTCCGCCCCGATCGAGATCTCGTCGCCACGCACGCCGAGCTCTCCGTCCCAGCGGTCTCCGAGGCCAATCTCGCCCAGCTTCCGGATGACGAGCCGCTTGCCCCGGAAGGTCATGGTCTGCCTGGGGCCGCTGTCGGGCGTGATCGACGGCGCCCCCGTCTCCTCGGAGACGCGCACCAGCATCAGCGACTCGAAGACCCCCGAGCCTCCCCCCGACTCGGAAGTGAAGAGGACGTCGATCCCGGAGGCGGTTCGTCCCACGAACCGGTAGCCGAACTCGGGCGGCGGCTCGCTGTCGCCCTCGACCGGCTCCTCGCGGGTGGCGACGTAGGGATTGCGGTTCCCGGTCTTCACCACCTTCACGTCACCCGCGTAGCGGTTCGACTCCTCCGAGTCGGACAGATCGATCGCCAGCACCTGATCCCCCTGGTCGGCGACCCCGGTGCTGAGGTCGTTGATGATCTTCGGGCTGACGAAGGGGGCCTTGGTGAAGGAGTAGGTGGCGGTCTTGCCCGCCGGCGCCAGCCGCTCGAGCGCCGCCAGCCTGGCCGCGTACGCCTGCTTCAGGCAGACGGCGTCGGCGCAGCTCTTTCGCTTGCCCGTCAACCAGGCGCGCTGCTCGGTCTTGAGCGCCTCCGGGTCGGACGCCAGCGCCAGCGCGCGCCGGTAGGCCGCCGCCAGGCGCCCGTCCAGCTCGGAGAGCGCCGCGTCCCCGCAGATCGTCTTCTCGATCGGCGCCCTGGCCTTCGCGCAGTCGAAGCTGGCGGCCGCGGCCACCGGCGCCGCGGCCGCCACGCCGGCCAAGCAACAAGACACCGTCAACAAGGCGCGCATGCGCGCAGCTTATACGAATCGCGGCGCGTGCCTCACCCGGGGACGGCGTCGAGCAACGACACGGCAGGAAACCCGGCGGTCATGACGGCGTCCATCGTCTTGACCAGGGTGTCGAAGACAATGGCGTCCTCGGAGATGATCTCGACGTCGAGCTTGTCCGGGTGCACGCGCTTGAGCGCGCGCAGCTCGTCTTCCAGCCGCGCATAGTCGAACGGCAACGGCTTCTGGTCGTCCTTGACGATCAGGTTGAATCCGCCGTCGTGGACCGCGACGGCGATCCGCAGCGTGTCGGCGACCGCGGACGATTCGAGCTCGCCCTGCCCCTTTTGCTGCACCTCCAGCCGGGCCAGCTGCGTCCAGACCGCGGTGATCAGCAGGAACGCCACCATGCAGGTGAGCAGATCGATGTACGGAACCAGGTTGAGGTCGGCGTGGAGCGGCTTTTTGCGGTCGCCGCCCCCGCCGTCGACGACGACGGCCATGGGGAACCTCCGAAGTTTGAAGACGCGGCGCCGCTGGCCCGGGATTTCGCCCCGGGCGGTTCGCGCCCGAGGTTCAAACAGAGGACACCGCCCGCAGCGCCCGGTTCCCGAAGCTCGTCCTGGCCGCGTGGCGCCGGACGTAGCGGAACCGGGATGCGACGTAACGAATCCTGGATGTGCCCCGCAACGCGGCCGGGCCGCGGCGGGCATCGCGCTTGCTCTGGTCCAACGGTCGAGGACCAAAAGAGGACAAAATGAAATTGAATCGTTTCGGCGCCGGCGGGTTTCTGGCTCTAGCGGTCGCGTGCCTGAGCTGCGGCGACAACAGCAACACGCATGTCGGCCCACCCGGACCGCCCGGAAGCCAGCAGACCGGCGCCGGCGGCGCCGGCTCGCACGTCGGCGCGGACGCTGGAGCCACCGGCGGCGCGGACGGCGGCGCGTCCAACCCGCTCGCCTGCGCCGACCTCTTCGACCAGGGGACGCTGGCGACCTACGACTTCGACATCAGCGCCGATCAGATGGCGTCGCTGGACGCCGAGTTCCACAACCTGACGGCCCTGAATGCCGGCCTCTCCTTCGCGACTTACCACCCGATCACCTTCCATCTCAACAACGAGACGGTGACCACCGCGCAGATCAAGCTGCACGGACAGTCATCCTGGGCGCAGACCGTGATGCTCGATGGCGATCGCGCCAAGATGCAATTCGACGTCTCGTTCGACCAGACCGATCCGAACGGGGCGTTCCACGGCGTCAGCAAGCTGGTGTTCGACATGCCGCGCGACGACTGGACCTTCATGCACGACCGCCTGTCGCAGGCCTGGCTGCGGCAGGCCGGCGTCATGGCGCCCTGCTCGGCCAGCGCGCGCCTCAACATCAACGGCAGCTACTACGGCCTCTACGTGCTCGAGCAGGGGGTGGGCAGCGGGACGGTGAAGACGTTCTTCCCCAACAACGCGGGCGGCGATCTCTGGAAGGGCGGCGTGCAGCTCGAGACCCACACCGCCGGCAACACGGCGCGCCTGCAGCAGTTCAAGGCGGCGACCGACCTCCCCTCGCTGGAGGCGATCATGGACATCCCCGGCTCGCTCAACTCCTGGGCTGCCGAGGCGCTGATCAACGACTCCGACGGCTACTACAACGGGTCACACAACTTCTGGCTCTACGACGAGGGGGCGGCCGGCTTCATCTTCCAGCCGCAGGACACCGACTCGACCTGGGACTGGCTGGCGACCTTCGACCTGCCGGGTGCCCAGGACCACCCCATCTACTGGTGGTCGATGCGCGCCCAGCCCGCGCCGGTGCTGGGGGACAAGTGGCTGGTTGTCCTCAACGATCCGACCTGGCGGATGACGTACGCCGACGCGATCGAGAGCCTGCTCGGCAAGTTCGACGTCGCCCAGATCCAGGGCTGGATCGACGCCTGGTCGCAGCAGGTGAGCTCGGCCGCCACCAGCGATCCGCACGCCTGGGCCACCGCCGACGAGATCAAGACCGCGACGCAGACGGCGCGCGACATCGTGCAACAGCGCGCCACCTACCTGCAGTCGTTCGTCGACTGCATCCACGGCGTGGCCGGCGCCGCCACCGACGCGGACGGCGACGGCTACACCTGGTGCAACGAATGCAATGACAGCAATGCCGCCGTCAACCCGGGCGCGCCGGAGATCTGCGGGAACGGCATCGACGACAACTGCAACGGCTACGTCGACGAGGGCTGCCCCTGAGCCGCCGGAGAACGGCGGCTCGGGGCGCGCCGCCGCCGCTTACGGGAACATCCCGGTCTTGAACAGGTCGCCGAGGTCGTTCGCCCCGATCACCGTCGACAGGACGGGCAGACCGAAGATCTCGTCGACCGACTTGGTGAACGAGCTGTGGGTGTAGGAGACGTTGCCGGCGTACCCCGTCTTCACGCCCGGCCCGATGGCCACGAACGGCATCAGCGTCCCGCCCTCGGGCTCGTCCCACATGATGAGGAGGACGCCCTGGTGCGCGTTCACGAAGTTGATGATCGGCGGCAGGTTCGCCTGCAGCCAGGCGTCGCCGGCGGCGACCACGTTCGACGACGGACAGGCCGAGTCGCCGTGCATGTCGTTGCAGAGGTTGGGGACGATGAAGTTGTACTGGGCCACCGACCCCGCGGCGAGCGCCTGACCGAAGGCGGCCGTGGTGTACGCCTGGTGGTGCGCGGCGCAGGCGGCGTTCGTCGCCGACGGCGGGCTCCCGGCGGTGTCCTGGAAGAACACGTAGGGATCGTGCTTGGCGGCGTAGAACCCGGACGAGTTGACCGGGCAGGCCCCGGTCGAGCTGTTCAGCCCTTCCATGTAGCCCATCCAGCTGACCGAGGCGGCCGTCATCTGCGTGGAGAGGTGCGCCGTCGACCTGGTGCTGTTGCTGGACGACGGGTCGTCGTCCGTCAGGAACGTGGTGTCGGAGAACGTGTTGGTGCCGGCCTCCATCCAGACGTAGTGCGGCTCGCTGGGAACGGGGTCGGGCAGCGGGTCGGCGAACGCGTTGGCGTGCGCGTACTGGCTGATGAGCCCGTTGAGGTACGGCGCGCTGCTGTTGCCGTAGACCGAGTTCGAGGACTCGTTCTCCATGGCCACGACGAAGACGTACTTGATCGGGGCGCCGGACGTCACCGGCGTGCCGCCGGTCCCGGTCGCGCCACCCGTGCCCGGCGTACCGCCGGTGGCCGGCGTGCCGCCCGTCCCGATCGCGGGCGTCCCGCCTGTCCCGGTCGCGGGCGTGCCGCCCGTTCCGGTCGCGGGCGTGCCGCCCGTGCCCGTGGCGGGTGTTCCGCCCGTGGCGGTGGCAGGCGCGCCGCCCGTCGCGGTGGTGCCGCCCGTCGCCGGCGCGCCGCCGGGCGCGGGCGTCCCGCCGGTGCTCCCGGTCGTTCCGCCGGTCGCCGGCGGTGTCGTGCTCGGCGGCGGCGTCGGCGACCCGGTCCCGCCGGTGGCGGTCGAAGCCGAGCCGCCAGTCCCCGTCGCGCCACCCGTCGCGGCCGGAGCCTTCCCGCCCGTGCCGCCGGTGCCGGCTGTTTCGCTCGAGCTGCCAGCTGAACCGCCGGTGGCGGCGGGCGGCTTGTTCGCGCCCGAGCTCGAGGCGCGGGGGTCGACCCCGGCGTCGGCGCCAGAGCTCGAGCCGGCGTCGAGCGACGGACCGCCCGCGCCGGCCCCCGCGGCGCAGCTCATCGACAGAGAGGCGGCGAGCGGGAGCAGCGTGGCGGCGATCAGAGACAGGGCATTGCTGTGCTTGGCTTTGGAACGTGCCATGTCGAGAGGTACGGATGGCCCCCGCCCTTCGGACGTGTGCACCGGAGGCGGCGGCTCGACCTCAGAACAGGTCGCCCAGCCTGGCTATCTGATCGTAGGCCGACTGCAACCAGACCTTCACCCGCTGCCGCTCCATCCGCGAGAAGGTCTCCGGCGCGGCGGTCCCGTGGGCCGCCGCCCAGAAGCTGGCGTCCCAGCGGTCGATCTTCTGCATCACGGCCGGGTTCAGCTCGGGCAGCTCCAGCACGGCCGCCCCCAGCCGTTCCGCCTCGGCGCGGGTGGCCGATTGCTCGAACAGGGTGAAGGCCTTGCCGCGCCCCGCGTTCTTGACCACGCAGTATCGCGCGCGGTCCCCGTAGCGCGCGAGCAGGCGCCCGAGCGTGGACAGCGCGTCCTTGCCGTCATCGATCACGTGCCAGAAGACGACGCGCACCCCGCTCTCCGCGCAGAGGTCGAGCACGCCGGCCTCGTCGATCCACGCGCCCAGGAGGCGATCGCTCTGGGCGGGCAGATCGACCACCACGCGCCGGTCGGACTCGGTCCCCAAGGCCAGGATCTGGTCGACGCTGGCGAGGTCGGCGAGATCGATCGGCCGGGTGTAGTCGGCGTAGAAGCGGACCAGCGCGCCGTGAGACCCGTCGGCGTCTGCGGCCGCGAACGCGAGCTCGCGATCGATGCAGTACTGCGCGCAGAGGCGCGCGACCACCGACTTGCCGACGCCGCCCTTCTCCCCCCCGATGAAGTGGATCGTGCTCATGCGGGCAGCATACGTCCCGGCATATTTCGGGCGGGCGGCGGGGATGTTTCGATTCGACGGAGAGTCAGCGGGCGGCGGGGGGCGCCAGATCGGCCTCGGACAGGCCGATCGCCTTCGTCCACTCGGGCGTCGGCACGATCAGCTTGCGCGCGTTCAGATCGAAGAGGGCGATCGTGAACAGCGTCTCGCAGCAGAGGTTCCCGTCGGCGTCGAGGATCTGCTGCACGAACTTGCCGATCTTCCCGACGTACGACTCGGTCCAGCTGCGGATCGTGATCCGCTGGCGGTTCCGGAGCTCGCGCTGGAACTTCATGTTGATCTCGAGGATGGTCGGGCCGATGCGCCGTCGCATCACCTCGTCGAGGCCGTAGCCGTTGCGCGTGATGAGGTCCCAGCGCGCCTCCTCGAGGATCTCGAGGTACCTGGCGTTGTTGACGTGGCCGAAGGTGTCGAGGTGCTGTTCGCGGATGAGGAACGGGTATTCGTGCACGGCGCCGAGCATGCGGGGCCTCCTGCCGCCGAGCTTAGCGCGCGCCCGCTAGAAGTGCGGCGAGAGCGCGACGCCGCGGAACGCGGTGTTGGCTGGCGCGGTCGCCACCACGTTCGTGCCGGTGATCGCCGCGGAGTCCACGAACACGACCAGCCGGTCGCTCCCGGTCTCGGCGGTGCTGGCCATCAGCGTGACCGTCCCGTTCACGGCGAACCCGGCCAGGCCCCGGAAGCCCACCGGCGTCGTGAGGTTGAGCGACCCGGTCTCGGTCCAGGTGGTCCCGTCGAAGGTCCACTTCTGGATGCCCGCGGCGTCGTCGGCCAGATACAGCCTGTCGTTTCCGGGCACGCCCGGATCGAGATCGAACAGCACGAAGCCGTAGGGGCTGGCGCCCGAGGTCGGCAGACCGGGCAGCGACGTCGCCGTCTGGCCCACGGTGGTCGGCAGGCCGGTGCCGATCGAGAAGACGTTGGTGTAGGCGCCGCTCCCCGACGATCCGTAGAGCTGGCCGCCGAAGATCCCCAGCCAGCGGACGTTCGCCGGCGTCTGCAGCACGATGGTCCCCGACTGGGTGGCGGCCCCGAACAGGCCGTACCAGACGTTGGCCGAGCCTGCCAGCCAGACCCCGCTGCCGTCGACGGAGATCGCGCTGCGCGGATTGGCGCCGCTCTCGGCCGTCGAGAACGAGGTCGAGGTGTCGACGGTCCCGGCGACGTCGACCCGCGCCACCAGGCGATACACGTCCGCGGTGGTGGTGGTGGCGACGCTGGCCGTACCGGGCGGCGTCGCGTACCCGGCGGCGGTCAAGTAGTGCCCGGACGCTGAGAGCGCCAGCCCGCCTTCCGACGTCGCCGTGCCCGCCAGGGTGAACGGCTGCTGAAGCCCCGCCGCGGCCGTCGGGAGCGGCACCGTCGCGACGAGCGTCCCGTCGGTCCGCCGCTCCTCGATGAACACCGGGGCCGACGTCGCGTTCAGGGGCGCGCTCCCGTCACCGACGCGCAGCACGCGGAACGTCAGCGCGTTGCAGCTCGCCGCCGCGTCGCAGACCTTGCCGCCGTCGGCCGAGCAGATGGTGCCTGCGGCGTCCGACGCCACGCCGCACACGCCGGCCGAGCAGGTCGCGCGCTGGCAAGGGTTCGACGGCGCGGGACAGCTGCTCGCGGTCGCGCACCCGCCGGTCCCCGCCGCGCCGCCCCCACCGGCCGCCCCCCCACTTCCCGCCGCGCCCCCTTTTCCTCCCGCTCCGGCCGCGCCGCCACCCCCGCTCCCTGACGCGCCACCGGACCCACCCGCGCCACCGCCCGATCCCGGCGCGCCCCCGGGCCCGCCCGCGCCGCCGCCGGTCCCCCGCGCGCCCCCCGGCCCGCCCTCGGCGCCACCCGATCCTGGCGCGCCCGCCGAGCCACCCGCGCCGCCACCGAATCCCGGGGCGCCCCCGGACCCACCGGCGCCACCGCCGAGCCCCGACGCGCCGCCGAGCCCCGACGCGCCGGCCAATCCACCGGCGCCCGACACGCTGCCGTCGGGGCGCGAGTCGACTTTGCCGCAGGCGGCAACCAGGCACAGCGCGGCCGCCAGGGCCGTCCGAAACAGGGCTCGGTCGTTCACGTCGTGGGTGATAACGCCGGCGCGGGCAGGGATTCCCTACCCGCGCGGCGTCATCCGCCGGATCAGAACTGCACGGCCCCGGTGAACGAGATCATCTTGAGGCCGTCGCCCGTCGTCGTGCACATGCCCATGCTGGCGCTGCACGACTCGGCCCGGAGGTAGTCGAAGTTGAACAGGCCGCCGACCGACAGCGCGTCCGAGACCCGGAAGAACGCCCCGAGGTTCGCGCCCACCAACCACCCTTCGATCGACGTCGTCTCGCTGACCGTGAGGTACGACAGGCTGGCGTGGGAGTAGAAGCCTCCCGCCTTCGGACCGACCACCAGTTCCGCCGCCGGGGTCACCGGCACATGGACCAGCGGCGCGACCGCCGCCTGAATGAAGTACTCGCCAGCGTCGATTCCGGAAGGAACGTTGCTGATGTTGATGTCATCGAACAGGAGCTCGAAGTTCGCGGAGACCATCTCGTTGATCCGCGCCCCTCCCATGCCCCCGATGCGGAACCCGACGCCGGTCCCCGAGTTGCTGTTCTGGACCGAGTTGACGCCGATGAACGGCATCAGCAGCACCGGCTTGTACGGGGCCGGCGCCCCGGGCTGCTGCACCGTGGGCGTGTAGGCCGGAGCGGCCGGCGGGGGCGCGTTGGGATCGGCCGGCGCGGTCGCCTCGCTCCCCGCGGCGGGCGGGGCAGAGTCCTGCGCGTGCGCGGCTGGAACGCCAACCACACCCGCCACCAACAGAGACGCCAACGATGCAATTCCAGTAGAGCGCTTTCGCGAGATCATGGGGAATCCTTTCTCAGAGCCCAGAGGGCAAGTTTTCCAGCAAGCGAGCAGCAGAAATGAATCGAGCGTGCGCGCGCGGTTTCCCGCACGCGCACGCCTTCGAGAGAGCGGTCTTCGGTTCGACTGCGGGGAGGCTCAGAAGAGCGCGCCCACCGTCGCCGAGATCATCTTCACCGAGTCGATCTGGCTGGCGTCGCAGCCCGAGCCGTAGGTGGAGTAGCCACCGACGCTCCCGCTGCAGGAGAGCGGCTTCTCGAAGTCGAAGTTGACCATGCCGCCGAGGGCCAGCAGGTTGGAGAGGCGGAAGAATCCGCCCGCGTTCGCGCCGACCACGAGGCCGTTGATCCCCTCGTCGACCGTGCCGTAGTAGCTGGAGGCCGACGCCCCGTACCGGAAGAACCCGACCTTGGGCCCGAGCAGGATCTCGGCGGTCGGCGAAGCCTGCAGGTGATAGAACGGGGCCGCCGCGAACTGGAAGTTGTAGACGCTCTCGCCCGGCACCGAGTTGTTCACGTTGATGACGTCGTAGACGAGCTCGCCGTTGATCGAGAGCTGGTCGCTGGCGCGCAGGCCGCCGATGCCGCCCACGCGCAGGCCCGGCCCGGTGCCGGAGCCGCTGTTCTGGATCGACTGGATGCCCAGGAACGGCAGGGCCAGCCACGGGTTGTGCGTCAGCGGCGCGGGCTGCGCCACCGTGGGCGGGGGCCCAGCGGCCGGCGGCGGCGGATAGGCGCCGGGAGGCGCGTTTGGGTCAGCCGGCGCGCCGGCGGGCGGCGGGGCGTTGGGGTCGGTCCCTGCGGGGTAACCGGCCGGACCGGCCGGCGGGTAGCCGGCGGGCGGGGCGGAGTCCTGCGCGTGCGCGGCCGGAAGACCAACCACACCCGCAACCAGCAGAGAGGCCAACGAAGCAAATCCAGCGGAGCGCTTTCGCAAGATCATGCGGAGTCCTTTCTCACGAGCCCAACGGGGCCGATGTCCACCGAACCGAGTGGCAGCGGGGTAACGACGCGACGACCTCCGTGTTCCCCTCATTCACCCGGCCCGAGCGTAACCCAGGTCACACGACGCGTAAATAGATCGCGCGGTGACTGCGCCCACGCTCATCGGCATCGGGGCGCCCGAAATTGAGGCGCCGCGCTCGAACCGGAGAGCCCGCTTTCGGAATCGTCAGCCGCCGACCAGCCGGCCGGCGCGATAGTCGTCGACCGCCTGTCGGATCTCGTCGTCGGTGTTCATGACGAACGGCCCGTAGCGCGCGACGGGCTCGCCGAGCGGGCGGCCGGCGAGACAGAGCATCCGACCGCCCGCGCCCGAGCGGAGCGCCAGCAGATCGCCCGGGCCCAGCACGGCCAGCTGTCCCGCCGCGACCGCGGTGCGGGCGCCGCCGATCTCGACGCTCCCCTCGATCACGTAGACGAACGCGTTGTGCGTCGCCGGCAGCGCGCGCGACATCGACCCTCGCGGCGGCAGGGTGACGTCCAGCATCTCGGGCGCCGTCACGATCCCCTCGACGGGGCCGCGCCTGCCGTCGACCTCGCCGGCGACCAGGCGCACCGCCGCGTCGTCGACCATCGCCTCGACCACCCGCCCGGGCGCGATGTCCTGGTAGCGCGGGCGGATCATCTTCTGGGCCGCGGGCAAGTTGACCCACAGCTGGAAGCCCCACATGCGGCCGGTCTCCTGTTGCTCCTGCTGTGGCATCTCGGAGTGGACGATGCCGTGGCCGGCCGTCATCCACTGGACGCTGCCCGGCCTGGTTGCCCATGCTGTCCCGGTGCTCCATCGCGCCGTCGAGCACGTAGGTCACCGTCTCGAACCCGCGGTGCGGATGCGTCGGGAACCCCGGCAGGTAGTCGTCGGGGTTGTCCGAGTGGATCTCGTCGAGCAGCAGGAACGGATCGAGCAGCGGGAGCGCGCGCGAGCCGAGCGCGCGCCGCAGCCGGACCCCCGCCCCCTCGACGGTCGGCTGCGCGTCGACCAGGTTGGCGACCTCGCGCGGCCGCGGCGGTCCGGGCGTCGCGGCCTCCGGCGCGTGCATCCGACAGGCACCCAGCGCGCCCGCCGGAACGCCGACCGCCAGCGCCTTCAAGACGTCGCGCCGGGCGAGGTCGTGCGGACCGCGAGACATGCCGACAAGCGTATCACGCGGCCCACGGGTCACGCGGCCTCGGGCCGTGCTCAGCGCGCCACGCGGGCCCGCGCCAGTGCGCGCAGCGAGAAGGCGTGCAGGACCACCGCCACCGGGACGAGAAACGTCGGGATCAGGCTGAACGGATAGTGCGACATCCGATCGGTCGTCACCGGCCCGGCGAAGATGCCGATCGCCGAGCTCGCGTGGGTCACCCCGGCCCCCACGGCGGTCACGAGATCGACCAGGCCGAGGACGTTCCAGATCGCCGCCGCGGTGAGCGCCGAGCGCCGGCCGTTGGCGAGGGCGGTCGCCACGAACGGCGCCGCGATCCCGATCGCGATGTCGCCCAGGCCGGCCGGGAGCGCGAAACCGCCCGGCAGCGCCCCCTGCGCGTACGCGATCAGGAAGAAGACGCCGCCCACCCGGAAGGTCTGGAGCGCCGTCAGCGTCGGCAACTCCAGCCGGGAAAAGGCGCGCGAGAGCGGCCCGCCGAACCGCGCGTCGAGCGCGAACACCAGCAGCGGGAGGCCTATCGCCGCTCCCAGCGCGATGGGCGGCGTTCCGCTCTTCCCGGAGAGCGCGCCCGAGATCCCCAGCCAGACGGCCAGGAAGAACCACGCCACCAGCACCGTCAGCGCGCGGGCGTACCCCGGGTCGCCCCCCACCTCGAGATCAGTCGATTTCTGTGTCGGTGTTGCCGTTGCCATCGCCAGCTTGTTCATGATCCGTCTCCTTCGTTCTGGTTGGTTCCCTCGATTGCCGCCAAGAGCCGTGTCGTGGGCGCGCCCAGCGCCGCCAGCGCCTCCTTCTGCGCCCGCCGCCAGAGCGGGTGGCAGGCCCGGATGGTCGCCGCGCCGCGCGCCGTGACCCGCAGCCCGTCCCTGCCGTCGACCAGGCCGGCCGCCTCCAGCCGCGCCAGGTTGCGGCTGACGGTCGACTTCTCGAGCTCGAGCCGGCGCCCAACCCAGGCGGCCGTCGTCGGGCCACCGAGCTCGATCGCCACCAACATCCCGAGCTGAGCGCCGGTCACCCCCTGGCCGCGCAGAGCGCCGTCGTAGATCCGCGACAGCAGGCGGTCGAGGCGCCGGGCGCGCGAGGCCAGGCAGTCGCTGGCGATCTCCTGAGCTTCGGGGTGTCGGGACGTCATATGTTGTATATACAACCACCTCACGCGGGAGGCAAGTCCGAGGTCCAGCCGGGCGCTCCTGATATAAGGGGGCCGTGTCGCAGCCCTGCCGGCGAACCGGTCCCCTCCTCCTGACCCTCGCGCTGGCGCTCGCGCCCTGGGCCGGGTGCGGCGGCGGGACCTCGACTCCTCCCGTGTTCGACGGAGGCGGCCACGACGGCCCGAAGCCCCAGAAGGACGCCAGCGACGTCGACGTCGTCCGCCACGACGCCGGCCCGAAGGACGGCGGAGCCCGCGACGCGAGCGACGGGGGGATCCCTGACGACTGCACGACCGGCGCGGCCGGGGAGCCGACCGAGCTCCGCTGCACCGGCCTCTACTCGGACTGGGCGACGAAGACGGTGGCCTCGAACGCCCGCCAGTACGATCCCGGGCTGCACCTCTGGAGCGACGGCGCGGGCAAGACGCGCTGGATATCGCTGCCGGCGGGGGCGACGATCGACACCTCCGACATGGATCAGTGGACGTTCCCGAACGGGACCAAGGTCTGGAAGGAGTTCACGCTCGGCGGGAAGCGGATCGAGACGCGCCTCATCTGGAAGCGGCCGACCGGCGCCTGGTACCTGACCACCTACCGCTGGTCCGCCGACGGCCAGACCAGCACCACCGAGCTGACGGCCGGCGAGACCAACGTCGGCGGCGGCAGCTACGAGATCCCCACCCAGAGCAACTGCTACGACTGCCACGCCGGGCGCTACGACATGCTGCTGGGCTTCGAGGCGGTGGCGCTCTCGTCGCCTCAGGCCAGCGGCTTCACGATGGCCGACCTCACCGCGAACCACCTGCTCACCGCGCCGCCGGCCGCGCCGCTCACCATCCCCGGCGACGCCAAGACGGCCGCCGCGCTCGGCTACCTGCACATCAACTGCGGCACCTCCTGCCACAACCGCGAGAGCGGCGAGGCCGGCTCTTCCGGCTTCTACACGCGCCTCGACGTGGCGACGCTGACCTCACCGCAGGCGACCGACACCTGGACCACCGGCGTCGGCGTCAACGCCTCGTTCTATCCGCCGGGCGTGGCTCAGCCCCAGATCTTCGTCCCCTGCGACACCGGCAGCAGCGCCGCCTACTACCGGATGAGCCATCGGGACGGGGCCGGCGACGCGGGCACCGGCACGCAGATGCCGCCCATCATCACCCACCAGGTCGACAGCGATGGCGTGGCGGCGATCGCGGCCTGGCTGAACGGGTTCCCGCAGTGCGGCGCGCACGACGGCGGCCGCGACTAGAGCCTTTCGCGCAAACTGCGGCGTGCTAGCGTCCCCGGCATGTGCCGGAACATCAAGACGCTGTTCAACTTCGAGCCTCCCGCCACGGACGAGGAGATCCGCAACGCCAGCGAGCAGTTCGTCCGCAAGCTGAGCGGTTTCGCGCACCCCTCGCACGAGAACGAGAAGGCCTTTGCCCGCGCCGTCGACGACACCTTCCGCGTGGCGCGCCGCCTGGTCGACTCGCTGGTGACCCACGCACCGCCGCGCGACCGCACGATCGAGGCGGCCAAGGCCAAGGCGCGCTCGATCAAGCGGTTCGGCGCGCGCGCCTGACGGAGCCCCCATGCGCGCCGACCTCGTCCTCTCTCTCCTCGTGGCCCTCACCGGCCCGCCCGCGCCCGTCGGGGCGCCGATCGCGCTCCCGGGCGGGCCACCGGTGGGGATGGATTACCTGACCGCCGATCGGGTCCAGGGCAAGATCTGGGTGCCGGCGGGGAACACCGGCAACGTCGACGTCGTCGACGTCGCGACCCGCCGGGTGACCGCCGTGGGCGGGTTCCCCACCGCCGCCGCCACGCGCCCCGACCGCCCCAGACGCGGGCCGAGCTCCGCGGCCGTCGCCGACGGCGAGGTCTGGATCGGCGACCGCGCCGACGGCAGCGTCTGCGCCGTCGACGCGCGCACGCTGGCCCGCGGCCGCTGCATCCGGCTGCCGTCGATGCCCGACGGCGTGGCCTACGTCGCCGCCGCCCACGAGCTGTGGGTCACGACGCCGCGCGATCGCTCGATCACCGTCGTCGACCTCTCCGGACGCTCGCCCGCGGCACCACTTGTCACGATCAAGCTCGAGGGCGATCCCGAAGGGCTGGCGGTCGACGCCGCGCGCGGCATCTTCTACACCAACCTGGAGGACAAGGACCGGACGCTGGCCATCAGCGTCCGCGATCGGAAGGTGGTCGACAGCTGGCCGTCGGGCTGCGGCAGCGAGGGGGCGCGTGGCCTGGCGATCGACCCCGACCGCCGACTGCTGTTCGACGCCTGCACCGACGGCGCGGTCGCCCAGGACCTCGGCCGTCACGGCAAGCTGGTCGGCCGCCTCAAGACCGGCGGGGGGGTCGACAACATCGACTACGCCGCCGGCCCCGGGCTGCTGCTGGTCGCCTCGGGCCGCGACGCCACGCTGACCACCGCGCGGGTGGCGCCCACGGGCGCGCTGACGTCGGTGGCCACGGCGCCCACGGCCGCCGGCGCCCGCTGCGTCGTGGCGGCGGCGGACGGCACGGCTTACGTCGCCGACTCGGCCGGCGGCCGGCTCATCGTGGTCAAACCGCCCCGCTAGCGCTCTCGTGCTTCGCGCGACAGCGGCCAGTCGGAAATTCCCCGGCTTGCCGACGGGCCGCCGGTTCGCACATTGGATGATGTGCGGCGTGGGTGGCGGATCGGGTTGGCGATCGCGCTGGGCGTGGTCGTCATCGTGGCGGTCCTGGTCCGGCTGGTGCTGGACCCCATCGCCGCTCATTACACGCGACAGGCGCTGGACGAGTCCGAGGGCATCCGGGGCGACTTCTCCGGCGTCCACGTCACGCTGCTGCCGCCCGGTTACGAGATCCGGCGGCTGAAGATCGTCGAACGGTCCGATCGGGAGTGGCGCCACCCGCTGTTCTACGCCGAGCGCGTCCACGCGGTCCTCGACTGGCATCAGCTGCTGCACCGCGTGCCCGCCGCCTGGGCAAGGATCGACGATCCCAAGATCGTCGTGACCGTGCGCCCCGGACCGAAGGGCAAGGCCCCGGTCCAGCCGCCCGACCTGGTCCCCACGCTGCGCCGGATCTTGCCGGCGCGCCTCGACAGGCTGGCGGTGCGGAACGGCGAGTTTCTGTTTCGCGACCTGGCGATGCCGCGGCACCCCGAGATCTGGGTCCACAAGATCGAGCTGGCGGCCGAGAACCTGGCCACCCGGCGGCGACTCGCCGGCGGCGAGCCGGCCACGCTCAGCGCCTCGGCCGCGCTGGGCCGGAGCGGCCAGGTCACGATGTTCACCTCCGCCGATCTGCTGGCTCGCCCGCTGGCGTTCGCCGGCCAGCTGGAGGTGCGCGGCTGGAAGGTGACCGAGCTCTTCGACCTCATCGAGCCGGCGACGAAGCTGCAGCCGACGCAGGGGACGATCGACGTGTTCGTCGCGTTCAAGAGCAAGGGCGGCCGGATCTCGGGCGGCGTGAAGCCGGTCCTCAAGCATGTCGAGGTCCGCCCCGCCGACGACACCTTCGGCGACAAGCTCAAGGCCTGGCTGGCGGACAAGGGCCTGCACCTGTTCTCCGATCGTGTCCCCGGCCGCAACGCGGTGGCCACGGTGATCCCGATCGAGGGGCGGCTCGACCAGCCGGACGTGCAGCTCTGGCCGGCGGTGTTCGGCGTCGTCCGCAACGCCTTCGTCGAGGGCGTGTCGTCGAGCTTCCGGAACGTGCCGCCCGAGAAGGCCGAGCAGAAGCAGGGTGTGGTCCAGCAGGCCAAGACCGCCGTCGAGAAGAAGGAGGGGCCGCCCAAGGCCCAGCCCGCCAAGTGAGGCCCACGACGACGATCGCGCTGGCCTTCGCGCTGCTGGCCGGGTGCGGGCACGCGAAGACGACCGAGAAGCCGGGCGACAACGAGGGTCCGTCGTCGATGACGCCCGCCGAGCCCGCGCACCACGAGGCGCCCGCCGCGCACCCGAACGAGACGCCGGTGGTCGAGCAGCCCGAGTCCCTGCTGGCGCCGGGCGCCGAGGACGACATCCGCGCCAAGCTGAAAGACGCCGGGTTCCTCGACGGAGAGTCGAAGTCGCTGGAACGAGCGGTGCGCAAGTTCCAGGCGGCGCACGACCTGCCGGTGACCGGCGTGGTCGATCATGAGACGGCCCGCAAGCTGGGCCTCGACCCGGCGAAGGTCTTTCGCCACGCCGAGCCGAAGCCCTGACGAAGCTGGGCTTTGCCCAGCGGAGTCGTCGCGGGAGGCTCCGGGAACCCTCCCAGGGTTCCCGGGACTAAGGCGCCACGCCCGGGCGGGTGTCGATGCCGGTGTTGGTGCGGCTGACGCCCCCGGGCTGGCCGGGCAGCGGGACCACCTTGGCGGCCGGCGTCGGGAGCGCCGCCACCAGCGCCATCGCCTGGGCCTGCTGCGCGAGCAACGAGGGCGTGATCTCGCCGAGCAACGCCGACATCCCTGGCGCGCGTGCCAGGGCCTGCCCATCCTGCGCCTGGTCGATCGTCGCCTGGGTGTTGGCGACCATCTTGGTGGCGAAGTCGTAGTCGAAGCGCTCGCCGGTCGCGTGCATCAGGTCGACGCGCGTGAGTGAGCCGTTCGCCTGCGCGCCGGCGCCGAGACGGATCGAATCGACGTTCATGCCCAGCTGGTTCGCAAAGTTCACGATCTTCGCGTCGACCTGGGCGCGCGCGTTCAGCACCGCCGTCGCGTAGTCCCTCACCGCGCCGGTGGTGGCCCGCTGCTGCGCGATCTGCGCGTCGGCGATCACCTGCTGGTTGCGCCGGTGCAGCTCGGTCAGCACCCGCTGGTCGCCGCCGCCCCGCTCGTTGTAGGCCGAGCTGACCGGCGGCGGCGTCGGCGCGGCGGCCGGCGCGGGCAGATCCGCGGCGGTCGGCGGCGGCGCGGGCGCTGGCACCGGGTTATCCGGACCGGGTGGAGGCGGAGGCTCCGGACCGACCGTCTGGGCCGCCACACCCGCAGACACGAGCAAACACACCGCGGCCCCGGCCGCCCACCAACTGCCCAGCTTCGCCTTCCCCATCTCCCACCTCCCCTATCCTCGAAACCTGACGCTCGAGCCCGGCGCGTCAAGCCCGACCGTCGCGAGCCCGAGGACGTATACTGATGACATGGCCAAGTTTCACGGAACCGTTCGCCGCAACGATCTCGAGGGCGGACACTGGCAGCTCGTCGCCGATGACGGAAAGACGTACGTCCTCGAGGGGACGCTGCACGGGATCGAGCAGGACGGCGCCAAGGTCGAGATCGACGGCGCCGTCGATCGCGACGCGATGGGCTTCGCCATGACCGGCCCGACGCTGCGCGTGAAAAGCGGCAAGAAGGTATGAGCTCGACCTGATCTAAAGTCGCGGCGAATGGAAGACATTCGTCGCGCGACCCGCCGCTACGAGACGTGGCTGGGCGGGCTGATCCCCCTCGTGCCTGCCGACCTGCGGACGAAGCACGTCCGGATGCGGCTGGGCCCCTTTTTGTTCATGCGCGCCACGTTCTACCGCTGGTGTCAGCTGTGGCACGGCAGGACGCGCGACCTGGGCGATGTCGCGCGCGCGGCCCCGGTCGCGGCGGTGGGGGACCTGCACCTCGAGAACTTCGGGACCTGGCGCGACAGCGACGGGCGGCTCGTCTGGGGCATCAACGACTTCGACGAGACGACCACCCTCCCCTGGACGCAGGACCTGGTGCGCCTCGCCGCCAGCGCGCACCTGGCGATCTACACCGACCACCTGGCGGTCCGGCGCCGCAGCGCCTGCGAGGCGATCCTCGAAGGCTACCGCGACGGGGTCGAGGCGGGCGGCCGGCCGTTCGTGCTCGAGGAGATGCACGGCTGGCTGCGCGACGTCGCCACCTCGGAGCTGCGCCACCCGGCGCTGTTCTGGCGAAAGATGGACGGCCTGCGCACGGCGCCCGACGTCGATCGCGGCGCGGCGGCCGCCATCGCGGGGGCCATGCCGAGCGCCGACCTGTCGATCCGCTACGCCCGGCGCGTCGCCGGGCTGGGGAGCCTCGGGCGGCCGCGCTTCGTGGGCATCGCCGACTGGCACGGCGGCCGGATCGCGCGCGAGGCCAAGGCCATGGCGCCGTCGGCCTGGGTGTGGGCCTGCGGGCACAGCCCCGACACGGTCGACCGCTACACGCAGATCATCACGCGCGCGGTCCGCGTCCCCGATCCGACGGTGAAGATCGTCGGCGGCTGGCTGCTGCGGCGCCTGGCCCCCCACTGCGCACGCATCGAGCTCGGCGATCTCCCCTCCGGGCGCGACGAGGAGCGGTTGCTCTACGCGATGGGGTTCGAGACGGCCAACGTCCACCTCGGCACGCCGCGCGCCCGCGCCGTCCTGCGCCGCCAGCTCGCCGCCCGCCGCGGGAACTGGCTGCACGAGACGGCCAAGACCTTCGCCGGCGACGTCGTCCGCGAATGGAAGGAGTGGCGCGGCGCGCAGCGCGGGTAGGCCGGCGCCGCGATCACGACCGGCCGAGGATCTCGACCCGCACCTTCACCACGCCGTCCTTGATCATGTCCAGCTTGCGCGCGGCCCCCTCGGAGAGGTCGACGACGCGGCCGCCCGGGCAGCCGCAGCGATCGTTGATCCGCACCACCACCGAGCGGCCGTTGGATCGGCTCACGCGCACGCGCGTGCCGAACGGCAGCGACGGCGAGGCGGCGGTCATGGCGTTCGGATCGAAGCGCTCGCCCGAGGCGGTCTTGCGTCCGGCGAAGCCGCGCCCGTAGTAGCTGGCGCGCCCCTCGAGCACGCGCGAGCCGCCGCCCCGCCGCGCCCCCTCGGCCGTCGCGCATCCGATCGCGACCGCCAGCGCGGCCAGTGCCACCGCGCGGAGGCGAACCGCGCGCCGCGTCTGGCTTTCTAGGTTCGTGACTGGCCTCGACCGCCGCCGGGCGGGCCGTCTTCGAGCAGCATCTCTTCTTCTTCGGCGTCTGGCGGCGAGGCTTTATCGCCCCGGCTCTCGATGGTGCCGATGCCGTACTTCTCGAGCTTGTAGTAAAGCGCGCTGGTCTTGATCCCCAGGAGCCGCGCGGTCTCGGTCTTGACGCCGCCGCTCTTGTCGTACGCCCGCTGGATGAGCTGCCGCTCGAGGTCCTCGAGCAGCGCGGGGAGCGACATCTCGCCGCCCGGCAGCGCCAGCGCGTTCTCGGGCAGCCCACCGCGCACCGAGGCCGGCAGCGCGCCCACGTCGATGGCCGTCCCTTCGGCGAACACCAGCGCCTGCTCGATCACGTTCTCCAGCTCGCGCACGTTCCCCGGCCACGAGTAGAGCCCCAGCCGGGCCAGCGCGCCGTCGGAGATCCCCTTCCTGGGATCGATGGCCGGGTTGGTGCGCGGCCCCAGCTTGGCGATGAAGTGGGAGACGAGGCGCGGGATGTCGTCCTTGCGCTCGCGCAGCGGCGGGACCAGGCAGGGGACGACGTGCAGGCGGTAGTAGAGGTCCTCGCGGAACCGCCCGGCGGCCACCTCGGCCGCGATGTCACGGTGGGTCGCCGACAGCACCCGCACGTCGACCTTGATCGTCTCCTCGCCGCCCACGCGCTCGAACTCCCGCTCCTGCAGCACGCGCAGCAACTTGAGCTGCAGCCCCGGCGTCACGTCGCCGATCTCGTCGAGGAACAGCGTCCCCTTGTCAGCCAGCTCGAAACGGCCGAGCTTACGCTTGACCGCGCCGGTGAAGGACCCCTTCTCGTGGCCGAACAGCTCGGACTCGAGCAGCGTCTCGGTCAGCGCGCCGCAGTTCACCTTGACGAACGGCCCGCCGGCCCGTTTGGACCGCGCGTGGATGGCGCGCGCCACCAGCTCCTTGCCGGTCCCCGACTCGCCGTGGATGTAGACCGAGGCGTCGGTGGGCGCCACCTTCTCGATGAGCTGGAAGACCGCGCGCATCGCCGGCGTCTCGCCGACGATCTCGTCGAAGCGGTACTCGCGCGCGGCGTCGTCGCGCAACGCCGCGCTCTCGGCCTCGGCGCGCTCGCGCGCCCGCCGCTCGGCGCGCAGGTCCAGCGCCCGCGACACCTTGAGGCGCACCACCTCGGGCGCGAACGGCTTCTGGATGAAGTCGAAGGCCCCCATCCGCATCGCCTCCACGGCCGTCTCCACGGTGCCGAACGCGGTGGCGATCATGACCGGGCAGTCGGGGTCGCGCTCGCCGACCCCCTTGACCACCTCGAGCCCCCCTTTTCCCTCCATCTTGAGGTCGGTGATGACGAAGTCGATCGCCCCCCGCCCCGCGGCGAACAGGCGCAGCCCCTCGTTTCCGGACGGCGCCAGCAGTGCCTCGTGCCCCATCCGCCGGATGGTGGCCCCCAGCCCCTCGCGCATGGTCTCGTTGTCGTCGATGATGAGGACCCGGGCCATCTCGGGTAGCCTACCCCCGTCTCAAAATGTCAGACAAGCCCAGGCAACCGACCTCGGGACCCTCAAAGGGTCCCGAACCCCCCGCGAAGGGCTCGGGCGAGCTAAGCTCGCCCTCCCCCACGCGATCCCCTTCCCCCCTCGACCTCCTGCGTCCCGCCGTGCGGGGCATGCCCGGGTACACGCCGGGCGAGCAGATCGCGGATCTCACCAAGCTGAACACCAACGAGGGGGCCTTTCCCCCCTCGCCGCGCGTCCGCGCCGCGCTGGCCGCCATCGCCGACGAATCGCTGCGCCTCTACCCCGATCCGACCAGCAGCGGTCTGCGCGCGGCGGCGGCGGCGCGCTACGGCGTGGCGCCCGACCAGGTGCTGGCGGGCAACGGCTCTGATGACTGCCTGACCATCCTCTACCGCGGGTTCCTCGACGCCGGCGAACGGGTCGCCTGCCCCTGGCCGACCTATGGCCTCTACTCGACGCTGGCCGCGCTGCAGGGGGCCGAGCTGGTGCGCCTGCCGTTTGTGGTCGAGGGGCGCCGCCTGATGCTGCCGGCCGATCTGACGCGGCAGCGGGCGAAGATGATCATCCTCGCCAACCCGAACAACCCGACGGCCACGCTGGTGCCCGTCGAGGCGCTGCGCGCGCTGTGTGACGAGGCGCGGGAGGCGATCGTCGTCGTCGACGAGGCCTACGTCGACTTCGCGCTCGGCGCGGGCCTCGAGGCCAGCATGCTGCCCCACCTGAGGGAGCACCCGAACCTGGTCGTGCTGCGCACCATGTCCAAGAGCTACAGCCTGGCCGGCGCGCGCCTGGGCCTGCTGTTCGCGGCCGCGCCCGTCGTCGAGCAGCTCACCAAGGTGAAGGACAGCTACAACGTCAACGCCGTCACCCAGGCGATCGGCATCGCCGCGCTCGAGGACCGCGCCCACCACGAGGACGGCGTGCGCCGGACGCTGGCCGAGCGCGCGCGCCTCGAGACGGCGCTGGCGACCCTGGGGCTCACCTGGCCCGAGTCGGCCGCCAACTTCCTGCTGGTCGAGGTGGGCGAGCGCGCCGAGCAGATCTACCAAGCGCTCAAGAAGAGCGGCCTCCTGGTTCGCTGGTGGTCGGCCCCCGAGCTCCGCACCGCGATCCGCATCAGCGTCGGCAAGCCCGCCGACAACGACCGCCTGCTGTCCGCGCTGCGAAGCCTGGTCTAGCGCCAGAGCCCGCAGCCGGCAACGACCGCCTGCTGTCCGCGCTGCGGAGCCCGGCTATCTCCGCCTCGGGCTCCGGCTCCGCCTCCGGTTCCGCCGCCACCCCGGACCCAACATCCGCGGAATCAAGTTGGACCGGGCGGCGGCCGGCAGATCGGGGATGCGCGCCGGGGGAGCGCCGGCCTCTCTTCGATCGTCAGCGGGCCGCCGGCGCGCCGCCACCCAACCGTCGCCATCCACGTCGTGGCCTCCACCACCGCAGCGGGATCGCGCGCGGCGCCCGCGCGGGCGGCCGCCCGGGACCCAACATCCGCGGAATCAAGTCGGGCGCCTCGTCGCCACCCCGAAAAGTGCGGACCCGAGCTCCGCGGGTCGATGCCAGCGGGGGCGTTGAGGTGCTTCCGGAAGTTGAGCAGCACGTAGACCATGCTCGCCCGCATCTGCCGTGGCGTCGTCAGCGGGCGGACATGGTAGCGATCGCCGACCACCCTCCCCTTGCGCCTCCCGAGCGCGCGGTTGACGGCGAGCGCCAGCCGGATGGCCAAACCGTGCATGCCGCCACGGGCCCGGCGCGCCTCGTCCCCCTCGACGATGAAGTGCCCGTGATCCTGCTGGATGGAGAAATGGATCACCCGGAATCGGTCGACCGACGCCCGGCCAATGGCACGCCGGAGCGCGCTGAACACTCGCGCCGACCTCAGCGAGGGGAGCCCCGGCACCGCGCGGATCGTGACCTGGAGCGGGTAGCGAGGGTCGACCTTGGCCCGCGTTTCGTGCGGCATCGCGGGTCGGCCGCGCGGCTTTCGCCCGGCCCCCTTCCGAGCCCCGCCCCACCCGTTCGCCAGCTTGAGCGGCAGGCGCAGCTGCCGCCTACCTGCCGACTTGATTCCGCGCATGCCCGGGTTTTCGGCGCGGCGGGCCGCGGGTTGCGTGCCCGGCTGTGGGACTCGATTCCGCGGATGTTGGGGCGGCGACGCCCGGACTTCATGGTGAGGCCGGAGCTTGATTCCGCGGATGTCGAGGCGTGGCGCCAGCGGGCGGGACGAGCGACGAGACGACGGCTAGCTGGTCTCCTCCAGGCGATCGATCTTGCGGAGCGAGCCGAGCGCGAAGGTGTAGACGGCCACCACCACCAGCGTGCCCACGCCTCCCACGATGACCGCCGGGACGGCGCCCAGCCAGGCGGCGGTGAGGCCCGACTCGAGCTCGCCGAGGTCGTTCGAGCTGGAGATGAACACCATGTTGACGGCGCTGACGCGGCCGCGCATCTCGTGGGGCGTGCGGAGCTGCACCACGGTCGAGCGGACCACCACGCTCACCATGTCCGAGCCGCCCAGCACGACCAGCGCCGCCAGCGACAGCCCGAAGCTGCGCGACAGCCCGAAGGCGATGGTCGCCACCCCGAACAGCGCCACACAGACCAGCAGGATGGGCCCCGCGCGCCGGGTGAGGGGCCGGTAGGCGAGGCCGACGGCGGTCACCGCCGCCCCCGCCGCCGGCGCGCTCCGCAGGAGCCCCAGCCCGAGGGGACCGACGTGCAAGATGTCGCTGGCGAAGATCGGCAGCAGCGCGGTCGCGCCGCCCAGCAGAACGGCGAACAGGTCGAGCGAGATCGACTCCAGGATCACGGGCCGCCGCCAGACGAAGCGCAGCCCCTCGGCGACGCGAGCCAGGGCGCCCGCCTGGCCCACCGGCGCCAGCGGCGGGTGCGGGCGCAGCGAGAACGCCGCGGCCGCGGCCAGCGTCATCAGGGCCGCCGCGAAGGCGTAGACCCAGGTCGCCCCGCCGGCGACACCGTAGAGCACGCCGCCCAGCGCGGGGCCGGCGATCGTCGACACCTGCCAGGTCGTGGAGGTCCAGGTGACCGCGTTGGCGAAGTGCTCGACCGGCACCAGCCCGGGCACGACCGCCTGGGCCGCCGGCGCCAGAAACGCGCGCGCCACGCCGACGAAGAACAGCACGGCGTAGATCGGCGCCGGGCCGGCGTGGCGCGCCGCCAGCGCGCACAGCGCCGCCACGCAGACCGCCAGCGTGAGGCTGCAGACCGCCACGATGCGCCCGCGGTCGAGCCGGTCGGCCACGTTCCCGCCCGGCAGCGTCAGCGCGAGCACGGGCGCGAACTGGACCAGGCCGACCAGCCCCAGCGACATGGCCCGGTGGGTCAGCGCGTAGATCTGCCAGCCCACGGCCACGGTCGTCATCTGCGCGCCCAGGTTCAGCGCCAGCGAGGAGGCGAGGTAGCGGCGAAAGTCGCGGTGCGCGAAGGCGGCGCCGGGCCCGACGGCGGCGGGGAGCG
>Ga0209060_10001007_pt1 | contig 35439 bp, 39 predicted proteins | sample Coa_R1_8_FD_187155 | JGI IMG/M metagenome (GOLD analysis project Ga0209060, IMG submission 187155) | Surface soil microbial communities from Centralia Pennsylvania, which are recovering from an underground coalmine fire - Coalmine... | ecosystem: Environmental > Terrestrial > Soil >...
CGCGCTGGGACACACCGCCCTGGCCATCGACGCGCTGACGCGCTACCTGCGCGACGGCGGCGACCGCGTCTCGCCCGAGCGGCGGGCGGAGGTCGAGCGGCAGCTGGCCTGGCTGCGCTCGTCGCTGCCGAACCCCGACCTGCCGTCGGAGGCGGAGGCCGAGCGGGCGACGGCGGCGGCGGCGGGCGCGGCGACGGCGGCGGCCGCGGAGGGGGTGCACGCCCCCCCCAGCCAGCCGAGCCACGCCGCCACGCTGACCGTCCGCTGCCCGGAGCCGGGGCTGAAGCTCACCGTCGACGGCAAGCACGTCGAGACGCCCACCGCCGCGCGCGGCCTCCCGGTGGCCGCGGGGGCCCACCACCTGGTCCTGACCCTCCCCGGCCGGCGCCCGACGGATCAGACCATCACCGTCGCCGACGCCACCGCGGCGGTCGTGCTGTGCGAGGCGCTGGCGCCGGCGTTGGGGACCGGCCCCACCCCGTCGCTGCAAGGGCCGCCCGTCTTCTCCGACCTGGCGGGGAGCGCCGCGACGCCGACCATCCACCGGCGCACGGTCGCCTACCTGCTGGTCGGCCTGGGGGTCGCGTTCGGCGGGACTGCGTTCGGCGTCTACATCTGGAACCGCGGGCAGGCCGCCGACACCCGCGCCGAAGGGGCGATGCTGGACCCCTCCGACCACGTCCATTACTTCGACGCCGCGACCAAGTTCAATCAGGACGTCGACAACGTGAACCGCGCGAGCACGCTCACCATCGGGCTGACCGTGGCCAGCGTCGGGCTCATCGCCGGAGGCGTCTACCTCTGGCTGCGCGACCGGCACCGCGGCGACAAGCCGCACGCCAGCACGGGCGGCAACACCTGGGCCACGATCGCGCCGGGCGGCGCGCTCTGGGGTGGCGTCTGGTAGGCCATGCGCGCGCGACGTCTTTCCCCGCTCGCGAGCGCGGTCCCGGTCCTCCTGGCGGGCGCGCTGCTGGGGCTACCGGCCTGCTACAACCTCACCAAGGTGCCGCCGCCGCCGCGCTGGGTTGACGACTTCAGCGCAATGACGCCGACCTGGAACGCCTTCTCGGCCTGGGGATGCGGCCCGTACGTCGTCGAGCAACCGCCGACGAATCGCGACGGCGGCGCCGACGCCCGCCCGAGCGCCGACGCGCGCCCCGCGACGGACGCCGGACCCGACGCCGACGCGGCGGCGCCGATGCTCCCGCTCTGCCCCTTTGGCCCGGGCGACGACTTCCACTACGCGGGCGACACGCGCGGCATCTACCAGAGGTTCGACCTGCCGGGCGGAACGACCGACGTCGGGATCGTCGCCCAGAGCGACGTCACGATGGGGCCGGTCGACTTCACGGGGTTCAAGCAGCTGGTCTTCAGCGCCAAGGTCGAATCGACCTTCCCGGCGTCGAACCCTCTGCCGGGAACGACGCAGCTCATCGCCAGGCTCGTGTGCGCGGCCGACCGCAACGACAAGGCCGCCAGCCAGATCATCAGCTCGTTCAGGGTCGACGGCGCGACCTGGACCGAGGTCCACGCCAACCTCACGATGTTCGACGTGACGGGGATGTCGCTGAGTCAGGCCTGCCTGTCGGTGGTCGACAGCATCCAGTTCATCGTCGTCCCCGGGCCCAACGAGGCGCAGACGATCAGCGGAACGCTGTCGCTCGACAACGTCCAGCTCGAGAACTGAGCTACTCGTACGGGTTCTTCTGATCGAAGGTGACGGCCGGCGTGGCGGCCGGTCTGGCGGGCGGCGCGGGCGACGGCGGCGTCAGGGCCGCGGCGGGAGGCAGCTCGGGCGCCGGCCTCGACGTCTCGGGGTGCCGGCGCCGGGGCGTCGCGGCGCGCGCGGCGGCGGGCACCGCCGCCACCGCCGGAGGCGCCGGTGACGCGGCCGCGGGGACCGGGACCGGCGCGGCGACGGGAGCGGGCGCCACCGCCACCGCCGGAGGCGCCGGCAGGGGCGGGGTCGGGTCGGGACGCCGGTGGCTGAGCCCCGCCAGCACGGCCAGCGCGACCCCCAGGCCGGCGACCGCGGCTGCGACCGGCAGCAGGCGGCTCGGCGCGCGCGGCGAGCGGGAGGGGGCGGAGGCGGAGCGCGCGGCGGGCGGCGGCGCGACGCGTGGGGCGCCCGAGTCCTCGAGCTTCGGCGCCGGCCAGGCGACGCGCGTGGCGAACGGCGCCAGCGCCGCCGCCAGCGCCTCCGCCGAGGCCGGCCGCGCCGACGGATCGGCCGCCAGCGCGCCCTCGACGACCGCCACGAACGCCGGCGGCAGGTCGGGGACCAGCGCGGCGAGCGGCGCCGGCGGCTGCGTCGCGATGTGGTGCAGGATGGCGTTGGGCGACTCGCCCGGGTGCGGCTTCTTGCCCGAGCAGAGCTCGTACAGGATCGCCCCCAGCGCGTAGACATCCGAGCGCTCGTCGACGATCTTGTCGCCGCGCGCCTGCTCGGGCGACATGTACGCGACGGTCCCCACCACGGCGCCCGTGCGGGTGGCGGCGTTGGGATCGTCGAGCGCCTGCAGCTTGGCGACGCCGAAGTCGAGCACCTTGAGCAGGTCGGTCCCGTCCTGCCGCCGGCAGAGGAAGAGGTTCTGCGGCTTGAGGTCGCGGTGGATGATCCCCGCCGCGTGCGCCACGGCGACGCCGCGCGCCGCCTGTCCCACCAGGTCCGCGGCCCTCCCGACGGGCAGCGGCCCCTCGCGGCCACACAGCGCGGTCAGGCTCTCGCCCACCAGGTACTCCATCACGATGTACGGCGCGCCGTCGTCGGCGATCCCGAAGTCGACCGCCGCCGCCACGTGCTCGCTCTCCAGCGCGCCCGCCGCCTCGGCCTCGTGGTGGAAGCGGGTCAGGATGTCGCGCCGCTCGGTCAGCTCGCGGCGCAGGAACTTCACCGCGAAGCGCCGCTTGACGACCGTGTGCTGCGCCTCGTAGACGACGCCCATCCCCCCCTGGGCCAGCAACCGGACGATCCGGTACTTGGCCCCCACCAGCTCGCCGACGCGCGCGCCAGCGTCGGCGGTCATTCGCGCTTCTCCTCGGGCCGGCGCAGCGCCTCGAGGTCGACGGCCTGCCCCTCCATGAGCCGGTAGGCCCGCTGCCGGCTGATCCCCAGCATCGCGGCGGCGCGCGCCACGTTTCCGCCCGACGCGCGCAGCGCGACGACCAGGGCGGGCAGCTCGACCGGCTCGGCGGGCGGCGCGGGGACCGGACGCCCGCCGGCGGCTCCGCGCGCGGCCAGCGGATCGTGAGCCGGGGGGCTATCGGCCGGGCCGCCTGCGATCCGTTCGGGCAGGTGCTGCGCGCGCAGCGTCACCTCGCCGCCGTGCAGGGTCAGCAGGCGCTTGGCCAGCAGCACCAGCTCGCGCACGTTGAACGGCCAGTCGTGCATGCAGAGCCGCTCGGCGAAGTCGCTCTCGATCGCCGGCGCCCGCCCTTGCCCCAGCTCGGCGAGCAGGTGCGCGAAGAGCGGCAGCACGTCCTCGCGCCGGCGACGCAGGGGCGGCAGGCGCACCGCCAGCCCGTCGAGTCGGGCCAGCAGATCGGCCCGGAAGCGCCCCGTCCGCACCGCCTCGATGAGCGGCTGCTGGCCAGCCACCACCACCCGGACGTCGATCGGCACCGGTCGGATCTCGCCCAGCGGCTGGACCTCGCGCTCCTCGAGCACGCGCAGGAGCTTGGCCTGCAGCGCGAGCGGCAGGTCCGACACCTCGTCCAGCAGCAGCGTGCCACCGTGCGCGCCGCGGAAGAACCCGGCGCTGGCCCGGTCGGCGCCCGTGAAGGCGCCCCGCCGGTAACCGAACAGCTCTCCCTCGGCCAGCCCCTCGGGCAGCGCTGCGCAGTTCACCGCCACCAGCGGGCCCGGCCGCCCGCTCCAGCGGTGCAGCGCGCGCGCGACGAGCTCCTTGCCCGTGCCGGTCTCCCCCTCGAGCACGATCGGCAGATCGCTGGGCGCCGCCTGCCGCAGCGGCGTCAGCGCCGCCTGCAGCGCCGCGCCGCCCCACAGCCCCGGCGCGATCTCGCTGAAGGCGCCCGGGCTGGCGGTGACCAGGCCGACCCAGCCGCCCAGCCGCACGACGTCGCCCACGGCCAGCGGCGCTTCGCTGATCGCCCGACCGTTCACCCGCACGCCGTTCCGGCTGCCGAGGTCGGCGATGCGCACGCTGCCGTCGGCGGCGACGCGCAGTACCGCGTGGCGGCGCGAGACGTCGTTGCCGCCCAGCCAGACGGCAGAGGTCTCCTCGCGCCCGATCGTGAGCTCGCGCGCGCCGCCCCCGCGCAGGTCGACGGGCGCGACCGGGCGCGGGAACAGCCAGACCAGCGCGGCCTCACGTGAGTCCACACTGGCAGCCGAGGCCGCCTCGGTAACCGTGGTGGTCCCGCCGACCGAGCTCATGACGAGCGATCGATCAATATCACGGCCGGCGCCCCGCGCGGCGAAAGAGCGGCGGAGCCCCGCGCGACCCGGCGCCGGGGGCAGGTCCGGAAGGGCGGAAACCCGCCTGCCGCGCGGCTCAGGGGGCTTTTCGGAAGGCGAACAGCCGTTCGAGGTGGACCGCCCCCCCGCGCGGGCGGGTGAACGTCCAGCGCGTCATGATCCCCTTCACGCAGTCCATGACGTCCAGGTCGACCGGCGTCGTCGCCACGACCTCGGTCTGGGCGGTCTGGCCCGACGGCTCGATGGTCCAGCGCAGGAGCAGCTGGTCGGCCGTCACCTTGCCGAGCTGCACGCGCTTGACCCGGGCGACGTCGACCCGGCAGTTCTCCACCGCCTCGAAGTTGGCCGCGAGCTCCTGCTCGAGCCGCGCCGGGTCGATGACCCCCTCGGGCGGCCGCGGGGGCGGTGCGTCGGCGATGTCCGCCGCCACCGGCTTGATCGACTTCTCGCCGTTGCCTGCCCACTGCAGCTCTTGCGGCACGGGCGTCGGCGCGGGGGCCGGCGCTGCGCCGGACGACACGCCCACCCTCCCGGTCTCATACAGCGAGGGCCCCGACAGCAGCGACGAGGGCGCCAGCGGATCGGATGAGCTCGCCGCCGGAGCGGGCGGCCCGGGCGGCTCTGCCTCGACCGGCGCGGCCAGCGCGACCATGGCCAACCCGCAGAGCACCGGCGCGCTCACCTTCGACCAGACGAAACGGCCGAGCTTCATGGCGACCGACCTCCGATGGACGATGTCCTTCCTGGAAGCTGTCCATCACCCCCGGGCTGTACAAGTCCGGTCGGGCCTGTTCAGTATTTGAACCAGCGCATCTCGGGCGGACCGTTGAGGTCGAACAGGAATCCGAACCCGAAGTTGATGAGGCCGTTGGCCTCGATGAGCTGGCGCGGCGGGTTGGGGAACGGCGCGGCCTGCTTGAACGCCTCGATCGCCTCGTCGTCGAGGAAGTCGAGCCCGCTCGGCTGATAGACGGCCACGTTGCCCAGCTTGCCGTCGGGCTTGAGCTGGATGCGCAGCTCGGTGTAGCGGTTCTTGCGGCCGTAGATCATCCCGGTGGGGTCGCGCTGGCGATAGGACTCCTCGGGGTGCCAGTGCTCGGCCACCTGCCGTTTCACCCGGTTGAAGAACGAGGCGAACCGCCACTTCTTCGAGTTGAGCGCCGTCTCGTCGCCGTCGTCGACGTTGTTGAGCGCGTCCTGGGTGCCGGCGCCGATCGCGCGGGCCAGCTGCTGGTCGGTCGGGGCCAGCGCCAGCCCGGAGCCGCCGTGCGGTCCGCCGCCTGGGCGCGGGCGCCCGTCGGCGCCCAGGCCAGAGAAGACACCGTCGGGCTCGGGGCGCCCGGGGTCGAGGGCGCCGTTCGCGGCGCCGGTGCGGCCGAGCCGGGCCGGCAGCCCGGAGGTCGATTCGGCGCCGCGCAGGAACCGCCCCAGATCGGGCGTCCGCATCGCCAGCCGCCCGTCCCCCTTGGGCGCCTGCGGCTGCGAGGTCGCGGCCGCTCCGTTCTGATCACCCTGCCGGGCGTTGTCCTCGAAGCGGCCGTACTTCTTGGTCTCGTGGGTGACGCTGGCGTCGTGCTCGGAGGCGAAGCGCGCGTCGTCGGGGCGGCGCTCCTCGCGCGGCGCGGGGAGGTCGACCACCTGGCCCGGCGCGTGGACCGACTCCTGCTCTTTCTTGATCTCCTCGGCCTTGCGCTCTTCCTCCTGCTTCTCCAGGTCGGCCACGATCTCGCGCGCCGCCTCGTCGTCGACCATCCCCACGTCGATCCCGGCGCCCTGGTCTCCACCCGGCAGGCGCGCGGCCAGGTCGGCGTTGCGGGGGGCGTAGAGATAGAGGCCGACGCCGACGAGCAGGACGATCTCGGCGTGCAGCAGCGCCGCCACGCCGATCCAGAAGCCGATCCGGCGCCCGCCGCGCCGGCCGCTGGTGTGCGGATCCCCGCCGGCCAGTCGTCCCTGGCCGCCGGAGCCCGATCTGCGTTGGCTGGTCACGCGCATCTCGCAGCCTCACCCAGCGTGTCAAATGTAGCGCCGCCGCGGCGAGAACACTCCCGGATTTAGAGGCTAGCGAACGACCGGATTGTCGAATATCACGCGCAGCGACACCGACAAGGGGCGTGCCGAGCCGGGGTCGGGCATTGGCGGAAATGGCGCCGCGCGACGCACGGCCCGCACGGCGGCGGCGTCGAATTCCTCGAAACCAGACGATTTGACGACCCGCGGCCCGTCGCCGAGGCGGCCGTTCACGTCGACCACGAAGGCCACGATCGTCTCGCCCTCCAGCAGGCGGACGGCCAGCGACCGCGGGAACTCTCGGATCCGCCGGACCCGCTGCCGGATCTCGTCGATGTAGCGCTGGTAGCGCCGATCCATCGCCCGCTCGTCGACGTCGGCGCTCCGTTCGGTCGGGTTGCGCGCGCCGAGCTCCGCCGGCGCCGCCCCCTCCGACGGACGCGCCACCGCACCCGGCGACGCCGAGGGGCCGCGCCCGCCGGCGAGCGCGACCGGGCTCGGGGCCGAGGGGCGCGAGAAATCGGTGATCCCCGGGTGCATCTCGTCGGAGGCGGTCCGCTGCGTCCGATCGTCGGCGGCGGCCCCGGGACGCTGCACGTCGAAGCTCCGCTTTCCCGCGTCGGCGTCCAGCGGCCCCACGGCGTGCGCCGCGCGGGGGGTCGGGTCGACGCGCGCCACGAGGGGGGCTCCCTGGGAGGGCGTCGCGGGCGTGGGCGTGAGCGCGGCGCCGCCGGGCTCGCCCCCCAGCGCCGGCGCCGCCGCGGCGGATGCCGCCGAGATCGGCGCGCGGCTGGGGAGCGCCGTGCGGGGCGAGTCCCCGATCCCCACCCTGGGCTCGCGCCGGATCGCCTGCGGAGACGCGCGGTGGCGAGCCACGGCGAGCCGCGACGGCTGGTCCTCGGCCGCACCGTCCGTCAGGCGCGACCGGAGCGTCGAGGTGTCGAGGCGGTAGGCGTGCGCGCCGGGCGCGCCGCCGGCGAGCCCCTGATCGGGCGCCGGGAGGCGGCGATCGCGTCCGTCGGCGTCAGCGGGCGCACGCGTCCGGTCGGCCGGGTTGTCGCGCTCGCCGGGCGGCGCGTCCCACGGGCGCGCCAGTGGGGGCGGAGCGTCGACGGGCGGCAGGTCGGTCGCTTCCAGCGTCGAGACCTCGACCGGTCCGGCCAGCGGCGCCGGCTCGACGGCCGCCGAGCGCACGTCGGCGGCGAGCTCGACAGCGGGGCGATCGGTCGAGCGACCGTAGATCGCCAGCGCGGCCAGCAGCCCGGCGTGCACCAGCGCCGAAGCGGCCACGGCAACCGACCACCCGGCCGGCCTTCCGGTCGGTCGTCCTGCTCGTCTCGGCCTGGCTCGCCTGGGCTTTGCAGCTTCGGACATCAGTGGCGCCGCCCGCTCTCAAGAAGGTAGCATGTGCGCCGGTTGACCATGGACCTGGAACGCCGCCTGTTTCGCGACCTTGGCCGCGCCATCGGCGATCACCACCTCATCGAGGACGGTGATCGGATCATGGTGGCCATCTCTGGAGGCAAGGACAGCTACGGACTGCTGGTCCTCCTGCGCGACCTGCAGGCCAGGGCCCCCGTGGCCTTCGAGCTGGTGGCCGTGCACCTCGACCAGGGGCAGCCCGGCTACGACGGCGCGCCGCTCGAGCGGTGGCTCCAGGCGGAGGGCGTTTCCTACAAAATCCTACGCGAGAACACCTACGCCATCGTCACCGACAAGATCCCCGAGGGGAAGACCTACTGCTCGCTCTGTGCGCGGCTCCGACGGGGGATCCTCTACCGCGCCGCCGGCGAGCTGGGGTGCAACAAGATCGCGCTCGGCCACCACCGCGAGGACGCGCTCGAGACGTTGCTGCTGAACCTGTTCTTCGGGGGCAAGCTGGCGGCGATGCCGCCCCGGCTCGTCAGCGACGACGGCCGCTTCGTGGTCATCCGGCCGCTCGCCTACGCCGCGGAGGCCGACCTGGCGGCGTTCGCCGAGGCGCGCGGGTTCCCGATCCTGCCGTGCAAGCTGTGCGGGTCGCAGGACGACGCGCAGCGAAAGCAGATGAAGTCTTTGATTGCCGACCTCGAACGGAAGCACCCCACGCTGCGCCAGACGATGCTCGCGGCCCTCGGGAACGTCGTCCCCTCGCATCTGTACGGCCCCGCGTCCGCCACGCCCACTTCGGCCCCGGCCCCATCGACGCTCGCGTCTCACGCCGATTCCGCCGCCTCCGCCTCTTCCGCCTTCGATTCGGCCTCGCCTGAGATCCCCCTGATCGCCGCCACGTCGCTGCGCTTGCGCCGCTGATCGCGCCGGCCGGGCCTCGCGGCCTCGGGCCTCGCGGTCTCGGGCCTCGCGGCCTCGCGGCCTCGGCTTGCGGTCTCGGGCCTCGCGGTCTCGGCCTCGCGGTCTCGACCGGCCCCGGCCTCGCGGCCTCGGGCCTCGGCCTCGCGGTCTCGATCGAGGCGTCCGTCAGATTCGTGCGGATCGCACCGAGCGCCTCGAGCCACCGCCGAGGGCCGCACGATACTTTTTTCGGCGCGTGGGCTGCCTTTAAATTCGGGGGCGCAGCCCACGCGCCGAAAAAAGTCCACGTGCGGCCCGAGGCGCCCGGTCAAGGCGCGAGGTTCGCGACGCGCGTAACTTGGACGAAGGCGTTTCGAGGAGTCAGGAGTCATGGCGCAGCGACGCGACGACGGGCGCAGCGGCGCGACGGCGCAGCGCCTCGACGGCGCAGTGCAGCCCGAGGCCGAAGGCCCCAGTGCTAAGCCGAAGGCCGAAGGGCGAGGCCGAAGGCAGAAGGCCGAGGCGCCGAGGCAGAAGGCCGAGGCGCCGAGGCAGAAGGCGGAGGCCCCGAGGCCGGAGGCAGAGGCCCCGAGGCCGGGATCAGGCGATGCCGGGGCGGGGCCCAACCTTGCGCCCACGCGGGCCCTTGCCCCGCCCCTCGTTGGAGCCGGAGGTGGAGCTGGAGGTGGAGCTGGAGCCCGAGGCCGACGCGGCGGCCGAAGCAGACGTGGACGGGGCCTTGGAGGGGGAGAGGGGACGGGCCAGCGCGATCTCCAGGACCTCGTGCATGGTGCGCACGGGGCGCACCGACAGCTTGTCGGTCACGTGGGCCGGGATCTCCGACAGCTCGGGCGCGTTGGCGTACGGGATGATGGCGGTGGTGATGCCGGCCCGCGCGGCGGCGAGCAGCTTCTCCTTCAAGCCGCCGATCGGCAGGACCTTGCCCCGCAGCGTGAGCTCGCCGGTCATCGCCACGTCGTGGCGCACCGGGATCCCGCCGATCAGCGACACCAGCGCGCAGGCCATCGTGACGCCGGCCGAGGGGCCATCCTTGGGGACGCCGCCCGCCGGGACGTGAATGTGGATCTCGCGCCCCGAATAGAACTCCGCGTTGAGGCCCAGCGCCAGCGCGTGCGCGCGCGCGAACGAGAGCGCGGCCTGCGCCGACTCCTTCATCACGTCGCCGAGCTGTCCGGTCAGGATCAGCGACCCCTTGCCGGCCATGGTCTGCGCCTCGACCAGCAACACCTCGCCGCCGTACTGGGTCCAGGCCAGGCCGTTGACCGTGCCGACCTCGGCGGCGCGATGACGCTCCTCGGGCAGATAGCGCGGCGGTCCCAGAAAAGCGGGGACCTCCTCGATGCCGATGGTGGGGGCGCGCGGGTTGGTCACGTTACCGTTGCCGGCGCGCGCCGACTCCTCGACGACCCGGCGCGCGATCTTGCGGGCCAGGTGCGCGACCAAGCGCTCGAGCTCGCGCAGGCCCGACTCGCGGGTGTACTCGGTCACGATCCGCCGGGTCACCTCGCGGCTGATGACGATCTCGTTGGCGGTCAGCCCCGCCTCGGCGACCTGCTTGGGGATGATGTAGCGCTCGGCGATGGCCAGCTTCTCTTCTTCCGCGTAGCCCGAGAGGCGCAGCGTCTCCATGCGGTCGCGCAAGGGCGGCGGGATGGTCTCCGGCTGGTTGGCGGTGGCGATGAAGACGACCTTGGACAGATCGAACGGCACGCCCAGGTAGTGGTCGCGGAAGTTGTGGTTCTGCTCGGGATCCAGCACCTCGAGCAGCGCGGCCGAAGGATCGCCGCGGTTGTCGGCCCCCAGCTTGTCGACCTCGTCGAGCAGCAGGACCGGGTTGTTGGTGCCGGCCGCCTTGAGGGCCTGGATGAGCCGCCCCGGCAGCGCGCCCACGTAGGTGCGCCGGTGGCCGCGGATCTCGGCCTCGTCGCGCACGCCGCCCAGCGAGATGCGCTGGAACTTGCGGCCCATGGCGCGGGCGATCGAGCGGCCCAGCGAGGTCTTGCCGACGCCGGGCGGGCCGAGGAAGCAGAGGATCGGCCCGTGCGAGCCGCCGCGCAGCTTGCGCACCGCCAGATAGTCGAGGATGCGGTCCTTGACCTGCTCGAGATCGTAGTGGTCCTCGTCGAGGATCCGACGCGCCGCCTCGAGGTCGAGCATGTCCTCGCTGGAGACGTTCCAGGGGAGCTCGATCAACCACTCGATGTAGGTGCGCAGCACGCCGGCCTCGGCGCTCTCGGCGTGCATCTGATCGAGCCGCCGCACCTGCTTGTCGGCCTCGACGCGCGCCTCCTCGGGGAGCGCGGCCCGCGCCACCTTGGCGCGCAGCTCGTCCATCTCCTCGCCGTGAACGTCGCCGTCGCCGAGCTCGTGCTTGATCTGCCGCAGCTGCTCGCGCAGGTAGTAGTCGCGCTGGGTCTTGGACATCTCCTCGCGGGCGCGGTTCTGGATCTGAGACTGGACCTCGAGGATGCCGATCTCCTTCTCCAGCGTCTGGTTCACGCGGGTGAGGCGCTGCACCGGCTCGTCGAGCTCGAGCAGCTCCTGCGCCTCGGGAACCTTAGCGTCAGGTGCGAGGCGACCAGGTCCGCCATCCGCCCCGGCTCGTCGACGCTCTGCACGACCATCGACAGCTCGGGCTGGATCGCCTTGCCCAGCCCGGACAGCTTGTCGATGTTGCCGCGGACCGAGCGCAACAGCGCCTCGATCCCCAGCGACCGCGTCGGTGGCTTGTCCTCGGTGCGATCGAGGCGCACGCGATAGCAGGGGCTCTCGGCGACGAACTTCGCGATACGGGCACGACAGAGGCCCTGCACCAGCACCTTCAGCCCGCCCTCCGAGAGCTTGCGCATCCGCATGATCATGCCGATGGTGCCAGCGCGGTAGAACCCCTGCGGCGAAGGCTCGTCGTCACCCGGGTTGCGCTGCGCGACCAGGAAGCAGAGGCGGTCGTCCGACTCCAGCGCCTTGGCCACCGCCTCCATCGACAGCGGACGCGTCACCCGCAGCGGCACGATCATGTACGGGAAGACGACCAGGTCCCGGATCGGCAGCAGCGGGAGAACGTCCGGAATCACCGGCTCGGCCGGTCGAGCGCTCTCATGCGTCGTCACGCCAGCACCATATCACGGACCTCGGCCGTGGTTAATTCCGCGGCGCAACTTTGACCGCGGGCGCCGGCGCGGGCGAAACGCGGGCGATCGCCGACGCCGTGAGCGCCCACATCCGACCGAGCCCGTCGCGCGTCAGGTCGCGCGTGTCGTCGGGGATCAGCAGCGACCCCTTGTCGAGGTTTCCGGTGCTGCCGACGACGCGCAGCCCTTTCGCCGTCGCCGCCCACAGCCACCCGGCGTCGTCGGCGACGAGGCCGTGCACCGCCACCTTCCCCGATTCGCCGGGGTGCCAGCTCTTGCCGTCGAAGCGCGCCAGCCCCTCCGACGTGGCGGCCCACACGGCGCCGTCGGCGCCGCGCGCCAGGCCCCAGCAGAGCTCGCTCGGCAGTCCCTCGGCCTCGCCCCAGGTCACGAGCTGCCCCTCCGCGAACCGCACCACGCCCGAGAGCGAGGCGAACCAGACGGCGCCGCTGTCGAACAGCACGGCGTTCAGATCGGCTGGCAGCGGCAGCGCATCGGGCGGGAGGGACTCGTCGGCGCGGCGCGGCCGGTGCTGCACCGAAACGCCGGTCGACAGATCGATCTCCAGCGCGCCGTAGCCGACCTCGTCGCCGCCGCCGCGCGACCCTCGCAGGCCGATCCACAGCGTCCCCCCGGGCGACACGGCCGCGAACGTCACCTTGGGCGCCGCCTTCGCCGGCAGCTCGACGGCCGCGTGCGCGATCGGCCGCCAGTCGTCGCCGGCCGACGCGCGCCGGGTGACGGTCAGCGTCTTGCCGTCGGCCGCGGCCGAGACCCCCAGCGTGTTCCCCTCGTGATCGACGGCCACGGCCAGCACCGCCGCCCCTTCCGGCTCGCCGACCCCCACCGCCTGGTAGTGGTCGCCGTCGGTCTTCCAGGCGCGCGGCCCGTCGGTGACGACCAGGCACTGGTCGGGCGCGCGGCAGGCGACCGTGAACCGCTCGGCGTCGCCGACCAGCTCGGAGCCGTCGAACGCGTACGGCCGCTCCGGCTCGGCGCGCGCCACGCCCAGCGCGCGGCTCCCGACGTAGAGCGCGTCGTCGATCGTCGCGGCGGCGCTCACCGCCTCGGGCAGCGCGACGTCGACCGGCGCGGCGGTCCAGTGCGCGATCTCGCTGGCCACCTCGGTGAAGCGCAGGCCGCCCGCGGGCACCGGCTCGCCGGGCGCCAGCGCCCGCAGCGCGTAGGAGCGCTCGCGCCCGACCGGCCCCGCCAGCAGCACCGCCTCGTTCCCCTTCTGGACCAGCGCCGCCGCGTGAACACCGACCGGCGCCCGCAGCTCGACGGTGCCGGCCAGCGTGAGGGCGTAGACGCGCGCGTCACCGCCGAGGTTGCCGGCCACCACGCGCGTTCCCGCCGCCGTGCGGGCCATCCCGACGACCTGATCGCAGAGAACCGGCGCCCCGCCGGGGGCCAGCGCGGCGCCGCGATCGTCGGCGCGGTAGAGCCCCTTGCCGCGCGTGCCGACCCACACGCTGACGCCGTCGTCGTCGGGCGCCAGCCAACCGACCTCCGCCCCCGCGAGGCCGGCGACGACGCTCCAGCGGCGGCCGTCGTAACGAAACAGCCCGCCCGGCCCGCCGGCCCAGACCCCGTGCGTCTTGACCGGCCGCCGCGGGACCAGCGCCACCACGTCACCGGGCGAGCCGGCCGTCTCGTAGCGCAGCCCGGGCGCGTCCTTGGGCCCGCCGCCCGCGACCCAGCGCCCGGTCTCGCCGGCGCTGGCGACCCAGGCGCTCCCCTCGTCGTCGATGGCCAGCGCCGTGAGCGCGTGCGTCCCCTTGAGCTCGCCGCCGCCGACCACCTCGTATTCGCCGCTCGTCACGTCCCACCGCCGCAGGCCCGGCGCGCCGGCGGCCCAGAGGTAGGGCGCCCGCGCGGCCAGCGCCGTGATGGGCCCCGTCTCGGCGCGCGCCACGATGGCGAAGTCGGCGGCGGTCGGCGTCACCGGTCCGCTGGGACCGGCGCCCGCGCGGCACGCCCCGAGCGCCAGCACCGCCGCCCACCGCAAACCTGGAACGCGCATGTCCGTCGGTACTATGGCGCGATGTTGGCCGTCAAGCTCACCGGCCGCGCGCCGCCGCGTGGACCGAGCGCGGCGTCGCCGAGCGGAGTCCGCCGCGGGAGGATTTGCGGCTAACATCGCCGCGTGCTCGCCGCTGCCGTGTCCCTCCTCTGCGCTGCCGGCGTCGCGATCCCGGCGACGCCCGGCCGGACGATCACCGCCGTGGCCGCCGAGGAGGTCGGCGCGCCGCTCGAGCTCGCCGTCCCGAGCGACGCCTACGCGCGGGCCGCCGCCGCCGACGCGGAGATGCGCTGGGACGACGCGCGCGCCCTCTACCGCCAGGCCGCCGATGCGTGGAGCGCCCTCGAGCACACCCGCCCCTCGCGCGCCCTGGAGAGCGCGATCGCCAAGGCCGAGCACGAGATGCTGCTCTCGCAAGCGCTGTCGAGCCGCAGCCACGCCGGAGGCGGCCCCCCGTTCACCCACCTCCCCGACGAAGCGCGCCGCGCCTTCCTGCGACGGCAATCGATGGAAGAGGGCCGCCTCTTGCGCCTCAAGATGATGGCCACCCGGGCCGCCCTCGGCCGCGTGCCGCCCGAGCTCTACACCCGCGCCCGCACCGAGCTGGAGGCAGCCCGCGCCGCGGCGGCCCGCACGCGCGAGGGGGCCGACGCCGAGATCGCCCTGCAGCTGTGCGCCCTCTACGCCGTGGGCGGGGACCCCGCCGCCGCCCGCCTGGCCCGCGCCCAGCTGACCCGCGCCGAGCGAACCGACCCCAGCAACAGCCAGGGCCGCGCCGCCTGCGCCGCAGCCCTGGGCGACGGCCCGGCCGCCCTGGCCGCGCTGGAGAGCTTCGTCCTGCGGTCCCCCATCCCGCGCCCCGACAGCGTGCTGCGGGACGTCTACCTGGCCAACGACTGGGACCACCTGCGCGGGGACCCCCGATTCGAGAGCCTCTTCCGGTAGCCGTTGACCTCGCGGCCCAGGACTGCTAGTTACTCCCCGCCGGGTAACCGGTTTTCGGGGCTGTAGCTCAGCTGGGAGAGCGCCTCAATGGCATTGAGGAGGCCGACGGTTCGATCCCGTTCAGCTCCACGAAGTAGAAGGTCGCTCATCGATTGAACTTTCAGGCGCCGCGAGCGCCGGCGACCGCTACCGAAATCCCGGCCTGCTGGTCCTCATCTGGTCCTCTACGACCGCCGGCCCCTCCGGTGAGAACCGTCAGCGCCCGCCGCTGCTGGGCCCCCGCGACCGCCTCCCCCTTCGCGTAGCTCCGGATCGTCGTGCTCACGTGTTCGTGCCCCAGACTGGCGGCGACGACCGTCCCGGTGATCCCGGCGTCCATGGCGAGAGTCGCGTGGAGCCCCCGCATGCTGTGGGCGCCCACGCTGGGGACGCCGGCCAGCTTGCAGACCCTCTGCACGCACGCGCGCGGCCAGTCCCGATCGTGCGATCCGAAGATCGGCGCATCGGCCGCCCGATCGGCCACCAGCCGCTCGAGGTACGGGCGGAGGACCTCGGGGATGCGCAGCGTGCGCTTGCCCGCCTCGGTCTTGCTGTCCGGGATCCAGAGCAGCCGTCCTTCGTCGTCGAGATCGCGAACGACGCGCGAGACGATCTCGCCGGCGCGCATGCCGAGCAGCAGCGCCACCAGCGCGACGACCGCCCCGACGTCGCCCTGGTCGGCCAGCTCGAGCGCCGTCGCCGTCCACTTCCGGGCCTCGTCGATTCGCAGCTGCGGCTTCCCGTGGCGGCGCTTGCCGAGGCCCTCGACGCCCTCGAGCGGCGAGGTCTTGAGCCAGCGCTTGCCGATCGCGAACTTCACCAGCATCCGAGCCTCGGCCAGCATCGAGCGGTGCGTGTCGACGCTGTAGGCGCGTTTCGTCCGCGCGCTCACGACCGTTAGGAGGCGATCGTAATACGCCGCGCACGTCGGCCGCGTCAGGTCGCCGAGCTGCAGCGCCAGATCAGGGAAGAACGCCTTCAGCCGGTATTCTCGATCCTCGATCGGCCCCGCCTTGAGGCCCTTGGCCGCCAAGTGCTTCACGTAGGCCTCGATCGCATGTTCGACCGTCACGCCCTCGACCACGACGGGATCGCCGACCTGGCGCGTGCCGTCGTCGAGCTCGACGCGGACGCGGGCAAGGAACGCCTCGGCCTTCGTGCGCTCGGTGAACCCTCGCCGGCGGCGTTGGCGCCCACCCTCCCACCACACCGCAGAAAAGAGTGGCTCCGCCGGCGTCCCGCCCTTGATGGTGCCGAAGTCGCGGCGGCCCTGTCTCTTGGCCTTCCTACCCATGGGCGGCCTCCGTCTCGGCCGCCGGCGCCGCGGCCGCGCGCAGGGGGATCACCTTGGCGCCCAGCTGCATCGGTGCCACCAGCGCCGCGGAGAACCTCTGCCGCACGAAGTGGTTGTAGGTCCGCTGGGTCAGCCGGACGTCGGCGTGCCCGAGCGCCTGGCTCACCTCGTCCAGGGCCGCGCCCGCGCTCAGCAGCCGCGAGGCGAACGAGTGTCGGCCCGCGCGGTGGAACGTGAGCGCGCGTGGCAGGCCGAGCTCCTCCCGCACCTTCCTGAAGGCGGCGCCCACCTCGTCCTTGCCCGCCGGGAAGCGCCCATCACGGGCAGGGAACGCCAGGTCCTCGGGCCCGGCGCCGGCGGCGCGCCGGCTATCGAGCCAGGGGCCGAGCAGCTCGGGGAGATCCGCCGGCGCCGGCGCGTACTTCACCTTGGGTGCGCCCGCCTTCGCTTCCTTGAGCAGCGGCGAGAGGTAGTTGAACCGCACGCGGATCGCCCCGTCGTGGAGATCGGCCAGGTCGGACAGGCGCAGGCCTGCCGCCTCGCCCGTGCGCAGCCCGCAGCGGTTCGCGAGCAGGAACACGTAGCGGATCGGCTCGGGGAGCGCCCTGAAGACGTGCAGCACGGTGGCGTCGCTGGTGATCCACGGCGTGTCAGGTCCGCCGCCCTGCGATCCCCTCGGCCGTCGGCTGGCGGGGATCGCCTTCGCCGGGTTCGCCGGCAGGTAGCCCCGATCGCAGCACCAGGAGAAGAATCGGGACAGCAGCGCCAGGAGGCCGCGCTGGCTGCCCGACTTCATGGTGCTGGCGGCGAGCTCGTCGAGCCACAGCACGACGGCCGCCGACGTCACCTCAGCGATCCGGAGGCCTCCGAACCGCGGCACCAGGTGCTTGGCGATCCGATAGCGATCGTTCCTGGCGCCCCGGTTGGTGAGGGCGGCCGCCCAGCTTTCCAACAGGGAACGCGCAGAGAGCGACACGTACGCGGGCGCCTCGAGGCCGAGTGACACCCGTTCCTCGCGCGCCTGCATCGCCGAGGCGATCCGGCGGGCCTCGCCGAGCGTCAGCGCGTGGCAGCGCTTGGAGATCCACCGCTCTGGCCGCCCCGTCCCTCCCTTCCCGGAGACCTTGATCCGAACGTAGAACTTCGGCGCCGTCCTGGTACCCCGGTTGAAGACGCTGGCCATGGCTACCGCGCTCCCTTCGCGGCGCGCGCCTGCAGCGCCTTGCGGACTCGATCGACGTCGGCGGCGTTCAACCCGATCGCCGCCACCTCGGCGAAGATCCGCAGGTTCGCGGCCGCGGCTTCGGTCGGCGCCGCCGGGTCGTACTCCAGTCGGAGGATCCTGCCCTCCGCCTCGATCAGCTCCGTGCGTTTTTGGGGGTGCTGCCCTTGGGGGTGTGGCTTCCGTTCGTCTAGCGTGGACATGTCGACTCCTTTCCAGTCGGCCGTGGCCCCGGACGTTCCAGCGTCGCGGGGCCGTTCCATTCTGTGGCTACATTATAGTGCTACGATGTAGCCATGAGATCAACCGCTTGGAGGCCCTCGACCCGTCGACGTAGATTGGCGCGGCCGATGGCGCCGCAAAGGAAGGACCCCGCCGATCGAAAGACGCTGACGATCAGGATCCGAGTCACGGAGGAACAGCGGCGCGTCCTGCAAGCGGCGGCCGACAAGCTCGACTTCGAGCTCTCTTTCTGGCTCCGTCGGCTTGCGCTCGAGGAGGCCACCCGGATCAACGAACGCGGCGCCCGCCGCACCAGGGAGAAGTAGCCGGCCCCGGCACGCGGCCAACCGGACGACTCTGCATGTTCCCGAAGCGGCCCATGGCGCAGATGTTCGGAAGGACGCGAGCCCGTCCGGCCGACGTCACCTTTGGTCGAAAGGTGATCGCCTACATCGACATCCTGGGCTGGAAGGAGCTTCTGAAAGCGAGACGAGGAAAGCGACGTTACGAGCAGATCATGAGGGCGATCGTCGAGCTCAAGACTGCCGTCGAGATCGTCGAGATGACAAAGCGAGGCTTCGCCAGAGTCGGCGCGCCGTTCGGGCACAGCCTGAGGGCGACGATGTTCTCCGACACCATCGTCTGCTCGTGCGATCCGACCCAGGACGAGGCCGCCCACCTCGGCGACTGGGTACAGCGCTTCTGTGTGCGGATGTTGCACCTCGGACGATTCACGCGAGGAGCAATCACGATCGGTGACCTCCTCCACGATCCCGGCGGTGTCGTCGTCGGCCGAGCGCTGGTCGAAGCCAGCGTGCTTGAGCAAAAAGTCGCGAAGTACCCGCGAATCGTCGTCACGGAGGAGGCGACCGACCTGCTCGTCGGTCCCCGGTACTTTCCCAACGGAACTCTGGGGCCCAGGCAGGCGACGCAGGACACCGACGGGCTGTTCTACTTGGACATCTTCGGATTCGACCAAGGACACAAGCGATCGGCTCGTGCGATCGCCGACGCCAAAAAGGGCAAGAGGACGGTGGAGCGCACTCTCGGAGAGGTCCTCGACCCGCACAGGTTCAAGCAGTACCGCGATCCAACCGTGGCGATGGAACTCCATGCGAAGGCCGAATGGATGTGGCACCAGGTCCACCGCGTGATCGGCTACCCGAAGGAGTAGCGGGTGCTCGCCGCCGCCATGCCGACGTGCGCACGAGCCGACGCGGACGCTTCCCCTCTGTGCGGGCGGATCGAGGTATCTCGCTGGACGAGCCGACGAAGTGACGTGACGTGCGCGGCGTGCCTGCGAGAGATCGATCGGCGTATCGCCGAGCGCGCCCACCAGGCTGCAGTCCAAGCCGCCCACCAGGATCCGATCCTCTGCGACTACTGCGACACGGCCGCCGTCTTGTTCATCCCGCGCGGCGGCGCTGGCGAGAGGAGCTTTGCGTGCGACGCGCACCAGGCCCGGGCGGGCGCTGCCGTCGGATCGATCCCGGGCCAGGCCCGGATGGACGACCCGCTGCCTGGGCGCCGCCACTTCGTCGAGCTGGGCACCACCGAGATGCTGGCGAGGTGGCGAGCCCACCGCGAGGCGCTCGCCTCCGCGCGCGGGTAGAGCGAGCGCGGGTGTCCCGACTCCGACCACGGGCCCTCGGCGGCGCCGGCGCGCGCTTTCCTTCTTCGAAGGCAAGCAAGAAACAGGCGGGTCGGCCGGGGGGCTGGTCCGCAGGTCCAGCAAACCGCTATAAGTACCGTCATGAAGCCGATCCGGGACATGACCGACGCCGAGTTCGCAGAGCTGTGTCAGCAAGTAGCGCGACAGGCCTTGCAGGGCTTCTTCAACCCTGACCCACTGGCGACCATCGAAGGGCCCAGCGGCGCGGGCAGCGCGCGGGTGGTCCAGCACAGTGCCTTCATAGACATGACTACGAACCCCGACCGCGTCAGGGCCGCCAACTTCGTGCAGAGAAGCCTGTCCCTGTACCGCGCCGAGGGGACACAGAGCGCGTCCGATGGCGGACAAAGGGTGTTGAGCCCCGGGCATTTCAAACCGCAGGTCCAGATCGACGGAGGTGCGTGGGTCGACCAGTTGCCCGCCGGTTTCAACCGGCCCTCGTCGTACAACAATCGCGCGATCGCGATGGGAGGTCCGCCGTTCGAGGCGTTCCGGGTCTACTACTTCGACGGGGACGGCGGCCACATGGGTTACGAGTGGGATGCGCACGGACTCTGGTCTCTGCCCTTTTTCGATGACCAGGGCGTGCTGGTGAACGACCGCGACGAGGACGCATTTATCAAGGCGCGGCCCTACCGCTTCCGATTCGTGCGCCTCGATAAGTAGCGGCGCTGACTCCCCAGGGTGGCCAGCTGTCTCCCCTGGCACGGCGCCGGCGGTGGCCCCGGACCGTCGCCGGATCGCGCCTTCCTCGTCCGAAGGCGCGCCGATCACGAAGCCGCTCCTCCCGCCGGCGCGGCCCCAGCGGCCAGTCGCCGCCAGCGTGCGGCGAGCTCGTGGTCTCCCTGAGCCGCCGCCCGCTCGGCCACCGCCGTGCAGACGGTGGCCTCGTCGTCCGACGACATCCCGAGCTCCGCCGCAAGCTTGGCGAGACCGCGCTGGGCAGCGGCCGCGATCGCCCTATCGAGCGCGACCACATCCGCCGGATCGATCCCGAATTCCGCCGCGAGCTCGGCGCGGTCGCGCTCGACCTTCGCCTCAATCGCCCCGTCGAGCGCGGCCACGTCGGTCGGGTCGATGCCAAACTCCGCGGCCGCCTCGGCGCGTTCCTCCGCCTCCAGCTGCTCCAGCTGCTCCAGCCGGCGCCTGCGTTCGCCCGTCGTCCAGAATTCAAGCGGGCGGCCGGGGTCGACGTCGCGCGGTTGGTTGATAGACCCGAGGAGAGCCTGAACCCGCCGGGCGCGACGGTCGAAATCGCGGACGCTCACCCGGCTAGCTCCCCGGGCCCGAGCAGCCCGCCGGCGAACGCGACCAGCGCGGCCTCCAGTTCGTCGTCGTCGAGAGCGCCCCGGTCCCACAGCAGCAACGCCAAGTGCCGCAACGCCTGCAGCTGCAGCTGGCGGATGCGCTCGCGGGTCAGGCCGAGAATCCTGCCGACCGCCTCGAGCGTCGCGCCGCCGGCGTCAGCGACGTCGAGCGTGCAGCTCGGGGCGCCCGCTGGACGCTTCGGCTCGGCGGTCAGGTTGTGGCGGCAGACGCGCCAGGGACACGGCCGCGCGACGCGGGCACACTCGCCCCGCGTGCGCGGCCGCTCGAGCGGCTCGACGACGGCGATGGACATAGCGTCCTAGGTGAAGAGGTTGCCCGGCACCAGCGCGAAGGCCCCACGCGGGGCGCCGATCCTCATCACCCCGGGCGTCGGGGCGTTGTCGTGCGCGTAGAATGCCGGCGTGGCCGAGACGTTCGGGAGCGAGCCGGGCGCGATGTCGGCCACCGCGTTGCCGTTGATGTAGGCGAGCAGCCGCGCCGCCGTGTTGTCGCTCGTCGCCGGGGCCTGCAGCTCAAGCCTGATCCGGTAGGTCGTCGCGGTGGTGGCGGCGATGCCGGTGTCGACGGGAGTGGCCGGCGTTCCGGTCAGGTTCGAGTAGGCGAGGAAGTTGCCCGTCCCACCGCTCGGCAAATAGATCCCGAACCCGCGCGGGTTGATCGATTCGAACGTCCCGGTGGGGACCAGGCCGACGAGCGAACCGTCGAAGATTCCGGCAGCAAAGCTCGAGGCGACATTGATGGCGTCGAAGCGCCACAAAAACTCCATGACCATGTCGATCCCGCCGCCGCTGAAGCCCTGGAAGCCGGTGATCGCCTCCACGACCGCGGCCCCCTGGCCGGTGGCCCCGGACAGCTCCAGCCAGGGGCAGACGTCGGCGGAGCCGGTCGGCGCCCCGACCTGGATCGTCGCGTTCCCTGCGATGGCGTTCGCGCTGTATCGCCACCGTCCGAAGTAGTTGCCGCTGCCGCTCGTTTTCGTGACCGCGCCGACGTTGATCCAGTCCTCGTGCCAGGCGCTCAGGTTGCCCCCTAGGAAGCCGCGGTGGTCGAAGCCGGCGCGCTTCAGGAGCCGCGCGCACTGCGCGGCCAGTACCGGCTGATTTTGGGCCGCGCTGTTGCCGAAGGGCGACTGCAGGAAGGCGACGAAGTCGGCCAGGACCTTGTAGCCTTGGGCGAAGGTCGCCGCGTTGGGCGGGTCGGAATCGATCGGCAGGTTGACGATCGGCGGAGAGCCGGCGGCGGGTGGTCCGCTCGGCGCTTGGGTGCTACCTGGGGTTCCGGTGTACGGGCTGGGCATCGCGACGGGTCCTTTCGCTTTCGTGTGCGCGCCTACCGGCGCTTCACTGGTTCGCTGCGGCCGTGCGCCTTCCTATCCGGAAGGCGTTGGTCCCTCGGGCCCGACTCGAACGGGCGTCTCCGACCCTGATGGAGTCCCAGTGCGCGGCCAATTCCTCTTGAGAATCCGCACGCGGGCAGGAATCGGCGCTGTCAGCCATCCACACCGCCGAGGGAGAACTTGAAAAGTTCGCGCGCCGACGGACTCGGACCGTCGCCTTCGCCGCCGCCGGGGACTCAGCTCGCGCCCGACATGACGGCGCGGTTCGACCGACGGATAACGATGTGCTTGCCACCTACACCCTGCGCGCGTTGAGAATCAGAGGGCGAGCTCCGCGTGGAAATTGGGCGGCAGGTCGAGGGGGCGGCGCTCGGACTGTCCGAGCAGGTCAGCCACCTTGCGCAGCGCCGCGCCTGTGTCGGGCTCGCCTGCGGCCACGTGGAGCGCCTGCTGCAGGCGCGTGAGACCCTCCCAGAGGCGCAGCCTCCGAGCGTTCCGCTCGACGAACACCCTGTGCGCCTCCTGCGCCTCCGCGAGCCGCGTGTCACCGGCCGCCCGAGTCTCCGCCTCGCGCCGCCGCCGCTCCGCCAGCCGGGTCCGACGGTCCGCCAGCACCGCCTCGGGGTTGTCCGAGCCGGCCAGAAGCGCCAGGGCCTCGGCCAAGGCGTGCAGGCGGTGCTCGCCGGCGGTGAACATGTCGGCTCGCGCGTCGTCGACGATGGTGGCGCCAAGGCGATCGACCCTCGGCACTTGGGCCAGGTCGGAGTACCTCGGGTGCTCGAGGCGCATCCACCACCCGGCGCCGTCGGAGACGAGCTCGTGCGCGTGGGCGGTTCCCAGCACCTGCAGCTCGTGCGCCGCGCGTCCGGTTCGCGCAGCGACGTCGGCGACGGCCCGCCCCAGCGCCTCGACGCCGGCGTGGCGCTCGGCAGCGCTCAGAGCGGCGAAGGCCCGCGTGCGACCGGCCGTCACGGCGCCGCTCCCGGCAGCGTGGCGAGGAACCGCGCCTGCGTGGCGGGGTCGGTGCCGATCAAGAGCGCCAGGGCCTTCGCGCGGTCCTTGCCCAGCGCACCCACCGCCGCGGCGTGGGCCTGGCGCTCGTCGTCGCGCAGCGCGATCGTGCGCGCGTCGTCGGTGGTCAGTCGGAGCGCGGCCATCGTCCGCGTTCCGAGCGGGAAATCGCTGAGGTCCGGCTGCGCATCATTCGCGGCCTTCGCGATCGCGGCGGCGAGCTCGGCGAAGCGCTTGGGCGCGTTCTTCTGGACCGCCCGGAGTTGCGCGGTACATCCCTCCAAGGTCGGGGCGTCGTCGATCTGGGCCATGGGTGTTCGTTCCTTTCTGTTGGGTGGGTCTGGGTTAGGCGTCGGGGCGGCGCCGGGGATCGTCGGGCGTCGGCACTTCGTCGAGCTCGACGCCGAAGTAAGAGAGGGCGCCCAGGATGCGACCGAGGCGGGCGCCGACTGGCTCGCGGCCATCGAGGGCGCGCGCCACCTGGTGGGGCTCAACGCCGGCGAGCACAGCCGCGGTGCGCACCTGGCGGGGCGAGAGGTCAGACGCCGGCATCGTCGTCGCCGTCGTCCCGTGCAAGGGCGACGCGCTCGGTGGGCATCTTGCCGGTGGCGACGAGCTCGCCGGGTGGGCCGCCTCGGCCCGTCGCGATGAACTGCTGCGGCGGCAGCTCGCTGACGTCGAAGCCGAGGCGCTCCATTGCCGCCACGATCCGCCCGCGCACGAGCGGCCTCACGTAGTCCCTCGAAAGGAGTCGGTCGACGGTCCGCGCGTCGACCTCGGCCTCCGCGGCGACGAGGCGCCGCTGTTTCTCGGTCAGGTTCAGCTTGCCCATGACGAGCATCTTGCGCAGGCGCGGTGGTTCATGTCCCGGGACAGCGCCGCGATTTCCGTGACGCCTTTGTCCCCTTCCGGCCGCGGCCGTGTGCGCGGGCACGACCTCCGGTCGGCAAAGCCCGCGGCTCCAGCGCCGCCGCGCTTTCCCGCTCAGAACGCTGGGAGGCTGGCGCCTGTTACGACAGGCGGGGCGCCACGGCGTCGAGCTCGGCCGTCAGCGCCTCGAGGTCGGCCGGGCCAGGCGTCCAGGGATCGCGGAACCGGTCCGCTTGCCCGGCACGCGCGAGCTCCCGGTACCGGCGACCGTAGAGCAGAAGCGTCACCTCCGCTCGGATGGCCGATCCGGTTCGGCCCGCGAATCGCGCATCGATCGCGCGCGCGAGATCGGCCGGCGCCTCCTCGTCGGCGGTGTAATAGCCGGCCCACGTGACGACCAAGCTGAGGAACGAGGCGCCGCGCTCGTACGCGAGCAGCTCCCCAGCGTGGCGGCGGGCGCGCACAGCCTCGATGCGTTCGACGAAGGCCGTCAACGCGGCGTCGACCGTCCGCTTCTGCACCTCCGGATCAGCGCTCCGAAGCAGGAGCCGCTCGATCGCCTCCGTTGCTCTATCGAACCGGCGCCCGTTCTTCATGAAAACCTCCTCGACATCTCACCGACCAGCCGCTCGACGTCGGCCAGGCGCCGCTCCTGATCCTCACTGGCCCGCGCGCGCTGGGCGGCTTCGATCAGCGCCACGGCCGCGCGGACGCGCGGAGAAGTGGCCGGCGTCGTGCCCCGCGCCATCTCGCCCAACACGTCGACGGCGCACTCAGCGTGACGGCTGACCGCCAAGGTGACCCGACGCAAGCGTTCCATCGTGCCGGCGGCGATCGCAGCCTTCACGTGGTCGCGCGCGAGGACCCTCTGGAAGGTGCGCAGCGGCATCCCGGCGGCGCTGGCGGCGCTGGCCTGGTCGGTGTGCTCGAGCGCGGCCGCCACGGCCCTGATTTCTGCGGGCTTGAGCGCCGCGGGCGCCGCCGAGCTTTCGTCGGGGGACCGCCACTTTCCGCCAACTGGGACCATCGCGCTCATGCTGACGCTGAGCCTCCGAAAAGCGGAATCCGGCGGAAGCCCCGGGCCGCCGCGTGGGTCAAAGCTGCTCCCCCTCGCGGAGCGCCTCGAGCTCGGGATCGCGCGGCCCCCTCTCGGGCCGGCGGCGGGGACGCCGGCGCCGGCGTCCTTGGGCACCGCCCGCCAGGAAGGGAATTACCCCCTGGTCGCCGACGAGGATCTTCAGGAACAGGCGGCCGCGCTCGTGATCGGCGGCGAGCAGCTGCGCCAGGTTCACATCGCCTTCTTCCTGGGATCGCGCATCGAAGCGCACCGCGGCCGTCGCCGGGCCGGCGGCGCCCATGGGCCCGACACGCGAGATCGTCATGCCGCCCTCCGGGCCAGCGCCCGGGTCACGGTGTCGGCCCTCGCGTCGGGCGCCGGCGTGGCGGCCCCCCCGGGCCGGGCAGCGCCTCGGTCGCCTGGCCGATCCCCTTCTGTTTCCCGGGGTGCCGGCGCGGAGGGATCGGGGGCGCGAGGCATGTGCAGAACGCGATCCGCGGCCGGCGCGAGCTCACCGCTCACCTCCAGCGACGCGCGGGCCGCGCCAGTCCTCGGGCACGCGCTGTCCGTTCGCGTGGTGGTGGCGCAGGGGGACCTTGAGCCTGTACTGATCCAGCCGCGCCAGAAACATCGAAAGCGGATGACGGGCCCGAACGAGCTCCGGGTCGTTGTCGGCGAGGTACTCGCCGTACCAGCGGGGCATGTCCTCCAGCTCGCCCTCGCCTCCCCCATCGACGAAGCCCGTCAGGGTGACCCCCATGGATCGCAGCGCCGATCGGCTCCGCGCCGGCTTCCGACCGTACTTGACCTCCCACAGCGGGGCGAGCCGGTCGAGCATCGCCGTGGCCCTACGCGGAGCCTCTGCGCCCTCCAGCTCGTCCCCCTGGTGAGGGCCGTCCCCTCCCTCCACCGATCCTGAGCTTGGGATCTGAGATTGAGATTGAGATCTAAACTGCGACCCTTCAGCGACACCGTCAGCGACCCCTTCAGCGACTCGCTGACGATTCGCTGAGCGACTCGCTGACGACTCGCTGGGCGACTCGCTGAGCGACCGCTGACCCCAGCGTTTGGCGTTCGTCGTGGCCGCACCCTTGCGCCGCCCCTCCTTCTGTTTCATCGCCCAGTCCCTCCAGGCGTCGATCATCGGGTGGCGGACCTGGTCGACGGCGACGTCGAAGTCCCCACGGATGGCGTTCCAGGTTTGGGCCCAGTCCGAGGAGTCGACGCCGGCCAGACGGGCCAGGCGCTTGGGCTCGAAGGGCAATGACCCGCCGGCCTTCCAGAGGCCGATCATCAAGAACAGGTAGACGCCGCGCTCGGTCGCGTCGAGGTCGACGAGCTTGGCCATGATGTCGTTGATGAAGACGGGCATGTAGGGCAGCTCGTCACTCACGATCGCGACCTCCCTTGGTCTCGTTGCTCCCGGTGGCGATCACCGCAGCTCGCCCCGCAGCTTGTTGCACCAGCTGGCGATCTCGTTGAGCCGACGGGCGAGCGCTGCGCTGGTGTCATGACGGGTGCCCCGCGCCACCAGCGCGACGTCCGCGGCTCGAACAAACGTCGCGAATCCCTCGATCGCCACGGCGGCCTTCAGTCCGGCCCGGTATTCCTCGAGGCTACGCGTGTCGGTGTCGCCGTCGGTCTCCTCGGTGACGTCGACGACCGGCGCCCTGGTCGCCCTGGTCTTCGTCCCCGCCCTGGCCAGCTCGCTCACGGTGGCGGGCTTCTCCGTCTCAACCAGCGCGTTGAAGGTTTCCTCAGGCAGCGCAGCAACCCGCAGAGCCGTATCTTTCTGCCTCTTCGACAGGCCGGCCTCGGCTGCCGCGTTCGTTCTGCTCGTACCGCCACCGGTACGAGCACGCGCGCCGGCGTCGTGCTGGTTCTTCGCCGGCTGGATCTCCTCCAGCAGCTCCCCGTAACGACGGACGGCACGGGCGCGGATCTTCGTGGCGGCGTTGAAAAGGCTCTCGTCTTTCATCTGCCTGGCATAGACAGCCATCGCCTTCGCCTTGTCCGCCCAGCCCTTGGCGTCGTCGACGCGCGCGCAGCGGTTGATCGCCATGACGGCGCGCCGGTAGTCCTGCGGGAGCGCGTGGAAACTCGCCGGCTGCACGTCGTCGGGCAGAACGATCTCGGTCGTCTCGGCCGGCGCGTTCATCGGGACTGCGCTTTCCCACTCGAAACGCGCGCGGGGGCGCCGGCGCTGGGCGATGACGAGCTCGAGGCCACCAGCTGAAACACGACGGTCACGGCGCGGCCGCCGCCGCGGCGAAGTACGCGCGGAAATCCGACTCCGTGATCCTGGGCATCCGGCCGAAGTACATCGCCTTCAACCTGCCCCGCTTGATCTCGGTGTAAACGAAAGACCGCGAGAGCTTCAGTCGCCTCGCGACGTCGTCCGGCGTCAGCAGCTCGCCCGGGTCCGGGACCGAGGCCAACGCGATCCCCGGTGCCGTCGTGTCAGCCACGGCCGATCTCGTCCGTCATCCCCAGACGAAGCGCGGCCAGGGCGGCGGTGCCACGTCGAACCGGGAGCCCCGCGGCGATCTTCGCCAGCGAGATCCGCGACAGGCCGATCCGCTCGACCGTGCGAGCCTCGCCGTTGTCCCGAAGCTCCCTCTTGATTGCTTCCTGGAGCGCGGCCGTCGGAGCAACGGCGCCGTTGTTTGGTTGAGACATAGAGCAACCGTAACGAAGGGGTTTGCTCCCGTCCCGGGACAGCCGTCTGATTTACGAGCCGGCTTTGTCCCCCTTCGGTGCGCGCTGGCTCCATTTCTTGATTCGCCCCTCCCACTCCGCGGCGGTCTCCGCCTTGTGCGCTTCAGCAGCGGTTGCGTCGGCCGCGACGTCAAGGGACGGAGTGCGCCGGTGACCCGGCTTGTCGGGGACCTCCTGGTCCGCCATGTCCCGGCCGAGCTTCACGAACGAATAGTCATGAGCCTTAGCCCACCGCACCAGCTCGACGGTAGCGGGGTCGGGCCCGGTGAGGGTCTCAGGGTCAACGAAGTGCGCAGCTTGCCACGCGACCGCGGCGGCGCCGGTCAGCACCCGGATCGGATCTACCTTCAGCAGCCAGGCCTTGACGGCCATCCTGATGGCTCGCCGCCGATCCGCCGGCGAAAGCGTCTCCTGCGGAAGCGATGGAGTGTCTCCGACCAAGCGCTTCAACCCGTCGGTGCGGACCAGGCTCTCGAGCTCGTCTGTCAACGCACAGAGGTTGGGAGCACCATCGGCTTCTATCGCGAAGCAGAGGGCCTTTTCGAGCTGGGCAGTCGCCTTGCCCAGATCGGAGAGCTGCGCGATCCGCTCGTCCATCTGCTCGAGCTCGGCCTGTGCTCTCTTCGAGTCGCGTTCCTTGAGGGCTTTCTTCAGGCGACCCCTTCCCTCATTGACCACGGCGAGCGCGTGACCGTCGAGGCCGTCGCTCTTGAGCGGATAGAGGCGACGTTCGCGGACGACGTCGTGTGCCGCGGCCTCCACCTCCCCGAACCTCGTCGCGATGACGTCCAGAACCTGTCGGGAGCGCGGGTCTCGCCGATTGAAGCAGAATCGCACGATCGCTTCGGTACTCGGCGACGATCCGCCGCCTGTGTTCGAGCCGGGGCGCCTGGCCTTGGCTGTCGTCGTCTTCGTCACGTCTGCACCGTCCGTCACTGCACCGGGGAAAAGATCCCCCGAGCTGGCGGCCGGGTGCAGCGGCCGCCCCGCGACGTGGATCAGACGCCGCAGTGCCCGGGGGGTTGGATCAGATCGCTGCCGGCGTGGCCTCCATGGGGGGGAGTATTACGCGCGACCGTACCCGTCTCAGTTTGGGTCCGCCGGCCGCGCCGTTCGCACGCTGCGGCCGCCACCGCCCCGCCCTGGCACCCCGGGGCCACCGGGCGCGCGCGCCGCTCCTACGCGAAGCCACGCGGCCGGCGCGTCGACCGACGGGGCAGGACAGCGAACGGCCCGGCCCGTTGCTGGTCCTCATCTGGTCCTCTACGGCATCTTTTTCGCGTGTTTCGTGCGCCCAATGCGTTCGATAGGATCTTCCAAGTTGCGAAGATCGCAGGATCTCGCGATCGCTCCGAGAAATGGCATTGAGGAGGCCGACGGTTCGATCCCGTTCAGCTCCACGAAAGAGAAGGGCGCGAGGCAGTTCGAGTTTCTCCTGCCTCGAGTTCGCTGGGCGAAGGCGACCTCATCAGCGCTTGGCCCGCACCGCGTCGGCGATCTCGGCAAACGCCTGCTCGATGTCGGTGCGCAGCCGCGAGGCGCCAATGGGGTACTTGAACGGTTGGACCTGCTCGGGGCGGACCACCACCAGCAGGCGCTCCGACAGATCGTACTTGTCTGGCTCAACCGACAGATCGTCGCCCCACTCGTAGGCGAGCTGCCGCAGGTCGACGACCAGCCCGCCGATCGGTGGCGGCAGCTGGCAGAGCTGATTGATGCGCCACTTGATCTGAAGAGCATCGAGCGCGCCCGCCGAGCCGTGGGCGTACGTCCCCGAAAACACAATCAACCCGGCGTGTGCCTGGGTCCGCGGTACTGGCCAGACGTAACACTCGCACGCGATGTCGCTGACCGCGAGGTCGACCGGCTCCAAACGGGGCCGGTAACGTTTTGGCTGCGGGGAAGCCGGGTCGGAGATGGGATTGGGATCGTCGGGCATGGGAAATCAGAAGAGGATGAAGGTGCCCTTTTTGAACGTTCCGACGAGGCTTCGCCGCAACAGGATAGCGTCGGCCTTGCGCCCAAGTTGGGTCGTCGTCTTCGCGCCGAACGCTTCGAGCACCTTCGAGATCTCCGGAAAATAGCGCTTCATCGTCTCGGGGCGCAGCCGGCCTTCTTGAAACAGCGGGCCGACCTTGGCCTCCATTTCGACCACCTGGGCTTCCATCTTGTCACTCACGATGAAGGCAACGACGTTGGACAGGTGCCGCCGGCCCAATCGCCACGGCCCCGGGAATCCGAACCGGCGCATCGCGGGCGATTCGCTCGGCGATCGACTCGGCTTCGCGCTCGGCAGGGTCGGAAGGCTGCGACACCGCGAGGCCATTTCGGATTGCGGTCACGCCCCGAGCGGCTCGCCGTTGTAGAACCGGCGCTGTCGCCGGGCGGAAGAACGGGCGGGAAAACGCCGCCCAAGGCGGCTCGGCGCCGCCGGAAAGTGACATCACGATCACGCTAGCACGGGAGCGCACGTCCGAGGTCGCTCTCGCGCATCACCGCCTGGGCCGTGAACGGTCTCGCACACCGCCTCTACACGAACACCCTCTCCGGATTCGGCAGCCTGGACCCGGCTGAAGCGGCGCTGTCTTCCTGCCTGAACTCCAACAGCCTGGTCGACGCGGCCCTGAGCGCGAGCGGCCTGGTGCCGATCCCGATGTCGGTGGGGGGCGTGCAGACCCTCGCCTATCCGGCGGGACGGGCGGCGAACCCGCCGCCCCTGCCGAACCTTCAGGGTGGGCCCGGCAGCCTCGTCGACTTGCCCTGGTGTCAGTAGGCACCGATCGGCCCGGCCAGCGTCTGCTCGATGGCCCAGGCAGTTCGTGAGCAAGAAAACCATCGGCGCGAGACGCGCAGCCCGAGCTCGTCGACCCTCGTTCCTATTCTCCCTGTCCGTTCGTCATTTGGCCGGTGCCAGGAACATAGAAGACAACGGACTCTCAGTTCCGTCTCTTCAACGTAAACGTCACAGGGAGAACATCATGGGTAAAGCATGGATGCGCATCGTGATTGGAGCCTCGATCGCCGGCGGCAGCCTCGCCGCGGCCGGCCCGGCTAACGCGACGATGTGGCGAAACCTCGCCAACGAGAACTTCTGCCTCGCCTCCGGCAACAACGGCAGCATGACTCCCGGGGAAGGCCTCGTCATCTGGCAGTGCAACGTCGACCAACACAAACCGCTCGCGGATCAAGGCTGGGGGGAGGTGGCCGCCCCCTTCAACTCGAGCTTCGTGGAGCTTTACGACACGAAAGCTCCTTCGCCCGCGCAGGTTGGTTTCGGTGACAATTCCCAGGCGCGGTGCATGGGACCGACCGACGGTGACTACCTCAACGGCTGGCAGCTCATCATCTGGACCTGCAACAGCGCCACTGAAGGCCACGATCAGGGTTGGCATCCCTTCTTCCAAGAGTACGATATCAATGGCCACCCCTGCTACTCATTCCAAAACGAGCTGGCCGAGGAAAACCCGGGCTATTCGCCGCGCCTCAACCAGGTCTTCGGCGTATCGGGCGGAAACATGACGAATGGGACCCCCGTCATCATGTGGCAATACTTCGAGGACTCGTCGAGCCACTTCACGCACCCGGATCAGGTTTGGTGCGCTTATTGAGACGGTCGAGAACCCGTAGCACTCTTTGAGTCACCCACCGCGCCTACGCGATCCGTCTCGCTGATCGCGTAGGCCGGCGGTGCGGTTTCGGTCCGCCCCAGATGGAGTGCTAGGGGCGAAGAACCATCGCCCGCTCGACGGCCTTGGCGGCGAGCGGCGTCATCACCGCGTAGCCGGCGGCGTTCGGGTGGAGGCCCTTGTCGGCCAGCTCGCGCCGCATCAGCCCGTGCTCGTCGACCATGGCAGAGAAGTAGTCGAGGTAGACCAGGCCGTTCGCGCGGCAGTAGCCCTCCATCCAGTGATTGAGGGCCACGATCTTCTCCGGCGGCCGCAGGTCGAAGTTCTCGTCGGAGCCCGGCGTGTAGTTGTGCACGGGGAGGATCGACGAGAAGACCAGGCGCACGCCGTGCGCGCGGGCGAGCTCCGCCATGGACTCGAAGTTCTCCTCGATCTCCCGGAGGGAGATGGGGCCGGTGTTGCCGGCGATGTCGTTGGTTCCCGCCAGGATCACCACGGCGCGCGCGCCGAGATCGATCACGTCCTCGCGGAGGCGCAGGAGCAGCTGAGAGGTCGTCTGGCCGCTGATGCCGCGGTTGACGTAGGGCTTGCCAGGGAAATCACGCTCGAGCGGCCAGGCCTCGGTGATCGAATCGCCGAAGAAGACGACGCGGCTCTCGCCTGCCGTTGGCGGCGGCAGCGCCGCGTTGGCCGCGCGATAGTGGCTGAGCTCGGCGAAGTCGTTCATGTACACGTCGGTCCGGCCCCGCCGCCACTCCTCGAGGTGCCGCGCGGCCGCCGAGGTCGGCGCGGCGGTCCCGGGCCGCGTCGCCGCGCCGCACGAGAGCGCCGCGCACGCCGCGAGTCCCGACAAGGCGGCTCCCGCCGTGGTTCTCGTGATTGGCGCGCGCATCGGGTGGCTCCGTTCGCTGTGATGCCAGAGCCGGCGGACCGCCATTGCGTCCAGCACCCGAATCTCCGAAATGTCCTCGACGACGCGGCACTTCCCGGATCCGTGACTGCGTCCTCGGCTCGCTCACTGCCGGCACCATGGCCCCGAGCTGATCGACGGCGTCGATATCCCCGCCCGTTCGCCCGGGCGAGCGGGCGGTCGTCATTTTCGTCGACGACCCCGGTCGTTCGGGATTTCGTGGACGCATGGTTTGTCGGCAAGACCGCCTGGTGTAGCTCGGCAGTCGGCCGGCACGCTCCCGGACACCTGCGACAGCGGTTCGACGACGTCCTCCGTTGCTCGCGAAGAGCCGTCATCCGCGCCGCAGCCGCTGAGAAGCAGGAACAGCGCGGCTGCGCGTGCACCGCTCACCGCCATCTTGAATATCGTCGGACATGTGGCCATCGCATTCCCTCCGTTCGGCAGACTCCCTGGTCGATCGCGCGGGGATCCGCGCCGGCCCGGAGACCGGCGCGGATCTTCGTCGCGCGCTTCGTCGCTGGCTAAATCGCGCCCAGCCAACGCCCCGTGCTACTCGCTGTAGTTGACGTTGTAGATCTTGCTATAGGGATTGACGTTGCAGGTCAGGTAAAGGCTCCCCTGCCCCGGGACAGTGACCGACGGAGTCGTAACCTGATCGGGGCTGCCGACGGTGTTCATGAACACCTGGCTGGTGATGGTGCAGCCAGTCGGCGGACAATATCGTCCAATGTTGTCGACGGCGACCAGCTGGCACCAAAAGGTTCCGCCGCCGGCGTTGTAATAAGAGATGGTGACATTGTGAGATCCCTGGTTGACAGCCAACGGAATCTCGTAGGTCGTCTGCGCGCCGCAGTTATTGTAGACGGCTCCATTGCTCTCGGTCATGCAGTTGGAGGAGCTCGAAGGCGTTGTCTTGCCGGTAAATCCCGTGACTGAAAGCGCAAAAGCGGGCGCGCCCGCCGCCAGGACGGCCCCGGCGAACGCCATTGCCACGAACATGCTCCGCTTGGACTTGGTGTGCATTTGACTCTCCTTTGTGTTGTTTTTGTGACATTTGACTGCCATTAGTTGCTGGCGTCAGGTGCTCATCCAAACGACGAGCCTCCTTGCTTTGAGATGACTCAGTCGAGCGCGGAATGACGGCGCCAACCGCAAGAAGCAACGATCCGTCCGGGTTGCGCGGGGCATACGCCGCCGACCGGACGCCTCGCACACCGTGGCCTCGAGCCCTCCGTCAGGGAGCGCGACGCGGTTCGCTCAGTCGAAGACGCCGTCGAGCATGGTGAACCCGCCCGCGATCCACTGCCAGAGCCCGGTGGTCATCCCCTCGGTGAACGCGCCGGTCGCGGTCGCCGTGGGGGCGCTGATCCAGGTGCCGCCCAGGTCGGTGAAGGTCCAGGAGCCATCCGAGGCGGAGGTGAACATCGCCAGCCCGTTCGAGGCCGCAGTGGGAACGAACACCATCCAGGTGCCGCTCGGGGTCAGGGAGAACGACGGCGTCCCCATGAGCGCCGTCCCCGTTGCGCCCGCCGCCCAGGAGATTGATTGCCAGCCGGTCCACGCGTTCGACGGCGTCTGGTCACCGTTCGGCTTGCTGTTCCAGTACAGCATCCCGTCGGTCCCCAGTTCGAACAGCACCAGGTCACCCGTGGAAGGGACGACCGTTCCGGCGACGAACCCGAGCGCGGTCCCGCCCAGCGACTCGGTCTGCCAGGACGCCTGTGGGTCGGCCCGATAGCTGTGGACCACGCTGCGGTCCCAGGCCACGAAGAAGACGTGGAACCCCTCCTCGAACTGGCGGAGGCTGGCCGACAGCGGTCCGAGGACGCGCGTCGGGGAGACCTGAACGAGGTTTCCGTCCTTGTCCCAGACATACGGAATCTCATTGGTGCCCAGTCCGAAGATCCAGAGCTCGGAGCTCCCCTGGCCGGGGACGATCGTCGGATCGTTGTTCAGCCGCCCCTGCAGCGTTCGCGAGGACCACCCCCCCGAGCTCTGCGACGTCGACGCGATGATAGGCGCGCTCTGCAGGTTGCGGGTGACGACGTTGAAGACGGGCGCGGACTTCCCGGCGGCGAACGCAGCGTCGGACACGCCGACGATCGGAATGCCGGTGTCCTCGTCGTTCGCGGCCGAGACCGATCGATGCCACAGGTTCCCGTTGACGCCGCGGTAGAAAGCGTCGTTGTCGTTTCCGGGAGAGTTTCCTGCCTGGCGGCCGATCACCCGCCGCGCGTCGTCGAGCTCGCCCAGGACCGTTCGGTAAATCTCCCCGTGCCCCGCCAGGTGGTATTTCCCGTTGAGGGTGTCGTTGTTCTCGTCGATGTCGACCCGGAACATTCCGCCCTGCGGCCCGACCTTCCCGATCTCGTAGACGGCGTCGCGCACCGCCAGCTCGTACTGGTTCACCGCCACGTCCCAGGCGCCCAGCGAGGCCGCCTGCTGGGCCTCCCCGAAGCAGCAGTCGTCCTGCCGCTCGAGGATCTGCGTCTGGTGCCGCGGGAATCCGTTCGGAGAGGTCCCGGTGGCGCCCAGGACGTAGAGGTCTTGATATCCCGCGATCTGATAGATGCCGTTGCCCTGGAACTGCTCGGCGTCGTGGGGGTAGGTCGCGGCGCCGCCGGTGGGACAGCGCAGATAGAGGGGGATCGATCCCGCGACGGGGAAGCTGCGCTCGATGGTCGGATCGATCGCGGCGTAGACTGTCGTCGTCCATCCACCCCCGTCGACGCCGGTCATGTAGAAGTCGGTGTACTGGGGGAAACCGCCCGCGCCCGGGCTGCTCTCGAGGTATGCCAGGAAGGCCCGAACCGGCTCCACGAAGAAGCGCGTTCCGGACCCGCCGCCCTGCGGCTGGACGTTCATCAGGTGCGCGTGGTCCGGCGTGGCCACGTCGTCCGGACGATACTGCGGCATGTACATCGCCAGCACCGAATAGCCGTCGAACAACAGCGCGTCGATGGTCGTCCCCATGCCGCGACCGCCGGGACCGCCCACGTCCTCGCCCGGAACCGGGTCGATGAGCGTGTTGTCGTGGCCCTGGTGGACGATGACCAGCTTGTTCTTCGCACCTGACGCCGGGATGAGGTGCCAAGCGAGCGAAGTGAAGACGACGTTCCCGCCCGCGTCCTTCATCGGATACTCGAGCATGTCGACGCGTCCGACGTTGGACACCTGCCCGAGCAGTCCATCGAGCTCGTCCTGCAGGCCCGCGGGCACCGTGGTCGAATTGACGTTCAGGTGAATGTTGGCCGCAGGAATCGGCGGATTCGGGAGCGTCGCGCT
>Ga0209060_10001010_pt1 | contig 35373 bp, 31 predicted proteins | sample Coa_R1_8_FD_187155 | JGI IMG/M metagenome (GOLD analysis project Ga0209060, IMG submission 187155) | Surface soil microbial communities from Centralia Pennsylvania, which are recovering from an underground coalmine fire - Coalmine... | ecosystem: Environmental > Terrestrial > Soil >...
CCCTTTGCGACCCGGTCTCCTTCTTTCTTACGCCAGGCGAGGAGCTTGCCGGTTTCCTGCGCCATCTCGAGAGCGGGCATGACTACGCTGAAGGCCATAGCTGTTTGTCCTTGGGGAGGGCCTTAACTATGGCCTTCAGTCTGAAACTCCGACGCGTTCGGTTTTGGCGCTGGCCTCGATCATCTCGAGCACACGCGAGCTTGCCGGAGCTTCACTTTCTCTTGTGGTCGGCAGCGGTCCATTCACGGTGAAGTAGTGAGCGCCGGCGACCAGCAATTCTTCTGCGGGGAAACGGGTGATGACCTCGTGTCCAGTCGGTGTAACCACGATTTCTTCTTCGATGCGCGCCGCGCTCCAGCCGTCGGTAGAAGGCCAGAACGTTTCGAGCGCGAAGACCATGCCGGGCTTGATCTCGACCGGATGATCGAAGGAAACCAGGCGGCTGATGACAGGCTTCTCCCAGATCGCAAGTCCGATGCCGTGACCGTATTGCAGGGCAAAGGCGGCTTCTTCGTTGGAGAAGCCGAAGTCTTGCGCTTTGGGCCAGACTGCCGCGATCTCGGCCGTCGTGCGTCCGGGGCGAACTAGCTCAATGGCTGCGTCGAGATAGTCGCGGCATCGCTTGTAGGCGTCCACCATGGCATGCGAAGCGTAGCCTACGGTGAAGCAGCGGTAGTAACAGGTGCGGTATCCCATGTAGGAATGCAGGATGTCGTAGTACACGGGATCGCCCGGACGTAGAACGCGATCGGAAAAGACGTGCGGATGTGGATTGCAGCGCTCGCCCGAGATCGCATTCACGGCTTCGACATACTCGGAGCCGAGATCGTAGAGAACTTTACTGACCAGTCCGACGGCTTCGTTTTCACGCAGTCCGGGCTTCATGGCGCGGTAGAGTTCGTCGTAGGCGGCGTCAACCATCATCGCTGATGTGTTCAAGAGCGAGATCTCGTCCTGCGTCTTGATGACGCGGGCTTCGGACATCAATTGCTGTCCGTCAACAATTTCGAGACCCTCACGCTGCAAGGCAAACAAAACTGGCAGCTCGATGATGTCGATTCCTACCGGCTCTTTGTGCAGGCCGCGTTTTTCCAGTTCGATGCGAATCTTCTTGGCGACATCTTCGGCGCGACCCATCTCCGGCGTCATCGCGCCACGAAGCATGGAGATGCCCGGCCGAGAGCGTTCACCAAGCCAAGGGCAGTTGAGCTGATGATGCTTGGCGGCGGAGCCGAAGTCCCAGAGGATTGGCTCGTCATTTTGCGGAAGCAGCGTGAAGCGGTTTGCTTTGTCTTGAGCCCATGTGCCGATGTGCGTCGCTGTGAGGTAGCGGACGTTGTTCATGTCGAAGCAGAGCAACGATCCCATCGAAGACTTGGCGAGAAGGTCTTTCGCTTTTTGCAGGCGTTCGCGGCGGAGCCGGTCGAAGTCGATCCGGTTCTCCCAATCGACTGCCATTGTTCCGTGAGTTTTGAGTGCCATAAGAACTCCTCAGCTTCGAGCTTCGAGCGGCGAGCTTCGAGCTTCAAGATTTGCCCGCTCGAGGCTCGTGGCTCGCAGCTCGATTGCTACTTGCCGCACATTTCTTTCGCGGCTTTGAATATCGATTCTTCTGTCGGTACGGTCACGTCTTCTAGCGGCGGGGAGAACGGGATCGGAACGTGCATGGCGCCCATCCGCTTCACCGGCGCGTCGAGATCGTAGAATGCGCCCTCGGCGATCACTGCCGCGAGTTCTGCCGCAACGCCGTAGCGGCCATAGCCCTCGTCCATCACGATCACGCGCGAAGTTTTCTTGACTGAGTCGACGATTGTTTTTTCATCGAGAGGCCATGTGGTACGCGGATCGACTACTTCGGCGCTGACTCCTTCTTTTTCGAGCAGGACCGCTGCGCCGAGCGCAACTTGCACCATGCTGCTCGTGGCCACCAGCGTAATGTCTTCGCCTTCGCGCTTCACGTCCGCAACGCCCAGCGGAATCGTGTAATCCTGCTCTGGTACCGGGCCTTTCAGCTTGTACATCATCTTGTCTTCGAAGAAGACGACCGGATTCTCATCGCGGATCGCTGTCTTCAACAGACCCTTAGCGTCATATGGTGTCGAAGGTAAAACGACTTTCAGCCCCGGAACATGGCTGAACCAGGCATGCAGTGATTGCGAATGCTGCGCGGCGGAACGGCGCGTTGCGCCCAACGTCGTGCGCATCACCATGGGGACTTTCCAGTGTCCACCGGACATGTAATGGGCTTTGGCGGCCTGGTTGACCATCTGGTCCATGGTAAGGGTGAGGAAGTCGCCGAACATGATGTCGACGACGGGACGCAGGCCGGTCATGGCCGCGCCAACCCCAATTCCGCTGAATCCGGCTTCCGAGATTGGAGTGTCGAGCACGCGCTCGCGCCCAAATTCTTCGACCAGTCCCGAGAGAACCTTAAAGGGTGTTCCGGCCTCGGCCACATCTTCACCGAAGATGCAGACACGCGAATCGCGGCGCATCTCTTCCGCTAGCGCTTCGCGGACAGCCTGCGCAAATGTGAGTTCGCGCTCAGGCATATACATCCTCGTCAACCTGGTCGACGCTGGGATACGGCGCACTGATGGCAAACTTCACTGCAGCTTCCATCTCGCTGCGAACTTCCGTTGTGATTCGATCGAGTGCAGCGGAATCGGTGTAGCCGTGTTCAATCAGCCACTTCGCATGCAGCTTGATCGGATCGCGATCCGCCTTCCAGTGCTGCTCCTCTGTCTTCGACCGATAGTACTCGCGATTGACATCGCCAACGTGATGACCGCTGTAGCGATAAGTGTCCGCTTGTAGGAATGCCGGGCCTTCCCCGGCACGCGCGCGCTTTACCAGGCGCTCGGCAATCGCATTCACGGCACGAACATCTTGCCCGTCAACGGTTGTCGCTTCGACGCCGAAGGCCGCGGCGCGGCCGAGGATCGTGCCCGCGGTAGTTTCGCTGTAGTGCGTGTACTCGTTATAGAGATTGTTCTCGCAGACGTAGATCACCGGCAGCTTCCAAAGCTGCGCGAGATTCATCACTTCGTAGAGCGACCCTTGGCCGAGAGCGCCCTCGCCGAAGAAGCAGACGGCAACACGTCCATTGCCGAGGCGCTTGGATGCGAATGCTGCGCCCGTTGCGATTCCCACGCTGCCGCCGACGATTGCGTTGGCTCCGAGGTTTCCCGTGGCAGGATCGGCGATGTGCATCGATCCACCCTTGCCGCGGCAGTAGCCGGCTTCTTTGCCGAGGAGTTCGGCGAACATGCGATCCGGAGACGCGCCTTTCGCCAAGCAATGGCCGTGACCACGGTGCGTGCTGGTGATGTAGTCGTCGATGCGCAGCGCTTCGCAGATTCCGACCGCGACAGCTTCTTCGCCGCTATAGAGGTGCGCCAATCCGGGCATCAGAGCGCGGGTATAAAGTTCGTTCACCTGCTCTTCGAAGAGGCGAATGCGCACCATCTGCCGGTAGGCGCGAAGCCATTTCTCTTTCTCGGTGAGATCACCTGAGGAAGCTTCCGGCTTGGAGGTTATGGTGCTCACTGCTTTTTGCCTCCCGCCGTAACGGGGGTCGTGACGCCGGACATGGCAGCGAGCACGTCGAACACGCAGGCAAAATCATACTTCGTCCAGCCCATGCCACGGGCCGCAGTCAGGAATTCATTGCTGACCGCCGTTGTTGGAAGCGGAACGTCGAGCTGGCGGCCGAGATCCATCGCGAGGACCATATCTTTCTGCATCATGTTGACGTCGAACCAGGCCTCCTCGGGCTGCTGTAAAACAAACGGTCCGCGATACTGAATCATGGGCGAGGCGATGGCGCTGTGAGTCAGTACATCGACTGCGACCTCACGGGCGATTCCGCTTTTTTCTGCCAGTAGCACGCCTTCGGAAAACGCCAACATCTGGACGGCGAGGCTAAGATTCGTTGCAATTTTCATCGAGAGCGCGAGACCGTTGTCGCCGACGTGCGTCACCTTGGGACCAATGTCGAGCAAGAGAGGCTTGATCTTCTCGAAGGTATCCTTGCGCCCCCCAACCATCACCGACAACTTACCCTGCTGCAGAGTGATGACGCTGCCGGAGACCGGTGAATCGACCATGTCAGCGCCTAGCGCGCGAACTTTCGCGGCCAATGCTCGGCTTACTGCCGGACTGACCGTGCTCATATCGATGAAGGTCTTGCCGGCACTGAGCCCGGCGAGGAGACCATCCGGCCCTTCAGAGATTGACTGGATCGCGGCGGCGTTCGTTACCATCGCGAAGATGTAGTCCGAGGAACTGGTAACCTCGCGCGGTGAATCGGCCCAGGTCATGCCTTTGTCGACCAGCCACTGCGCCTTGGAGCGAGTCCGGTTATAGCCGGTGACGCTGTGTCCCTTGCCTAGCAGCCTATCGACCATCTGGCTGCCCATGACCCCTAGTCCGATGAACCCAACTTTCGCCATCCCCCATGGCCTCCGAACTTGCTTTCGATAGATTTCTGACTACTTAATGGCTGTTCTGCTTGCCGGGGGCGCGCTTCCCCGCAGCCGGTGCTTGACTATCGTCGCTGACCTGCGACAAATGCGCGCGCATTGCCTGGCGCGCTTTCTCGGAATCCTTCTTCTCCACCGCTTCGAGGATCCGCTTGTGATGAAGCTGGCCGCGCTCAGGGCCACCCGGTACGCGGAAGATACGCAGGCGCTGTTCGCGCAGCAGACCGACGATGGAGTCAAGCAAAGAGAGAATGAGCGGATTGGCCGCTCCCTCGGCGAGGGCGAGGTGAAAATCAAGATCCGCCTCAATATAAGCGTCTGGATCTTGACCGGCACGGTCCATCACCGCCACGGCTTCGCGCATGGTGGCAAGTTCCGGTTCCTGAATGCGCGTAGCAGCGAGAGCGGCAATTTCCGGTTCGAGAATCGCACGAACCTCCGCCAGATGCGACGAGCCTTCCGGCTGTCCGATCTTCACCATCAGATCGAAAGACTGGCGGACTGCCTGCGTGGTCCCATCGGTAATAAAGGTTCCTTTTCCCGAGTAGGCTTCGACGAGTCCTTTTTCGCGCAGCGCCTTGACGGCTTCGCGCACCGCTGTGCGGCTGACGCCGAATCTTTGGGCGAGCTCACGCTCAGCCGGCAATTGATCGCCGGGCTTGAGATCACCTTTAACAATGGATTCTTCGATTTGCTGAACGATTTGCTCGTAGAGCCGCGACGTACGAACCAGTTTGTACACGAGCCTGTCCCTCGGAGGAGCAACGGCGAAAGCGGCGGTTGCGCCGCTGGTCTGGCTACTATACCGCATATCCGCGGGACGGGCATGAAGTTCTGCAGGCATGGTACTTAGGTATGATGGTATGACCACAACAGAATACCAGATTATAGCGGACTTTCAAGTATTGTTTGCGGCCAAGGTATTACGGCAGGGACTTGAAGAAGCCGCATGGAAGTGAGTACGCTTCGAGCGCACCTCCTGGGCAATCTCTCTCAAATTTGCTTGACAGCGTTTCTCCGATAGTGGTATGGCTGTCGGACCAGAAAGCGAGGGTTCTATGGTAACCCGTGCGATCACGTCCCATGATGGACGGATCACCTCAGCTACTCGACTGCTGCTAGTCGCTCTCACCGTCTTTGTTTTGTGCCTTGCTGCCGTCGCCCAGTCGACGTCAGGACGGATCTTAGGAACTCTCACCGATCAGACCGGCGCTGCGGTAGGCGGAGCAACCGTGACCGTCACCGATACCCAACGCGGGACAACGCGCACAGTCACTAGCGATGAGACAGGAAGCTACGCCGTCCCCGACCTGGCGCCGGGGACTTACAAGATTCACGTTGAGCTTAAAGGCTTCAAGACGGTAGAGCGGCCCAACGTACAGATCGAGGTCGCCACTGACGTACGCGCGGACTTCTCGCTGCAGCCCGGTCAAGTCAACGAAACACTGACCATCACCGACGAAGTGTCTCTGGTGAACACTACCTCGGCTACGCTGGGCGGAACGTTGAGCAATGAGGAGATCAATGATCTTCCGCTCAACGGCCGGAATTATGAAAACCTTCTGCAGTTGCGTCCGGGAGTGATGCGCTATCCAGGCGGTGGATTCTCGACGACGAGTTCCAACGGACTCCGAGCGGAAGACAATTCCTACTTCGTTGAAGGCTTGTTCAACAGCGAGCCATACTCCGGCCAAGCGATCGTGAACGGTGCCGGCATTGCGGGAGACTCCGCAACGATTCTTCCGATCGACGCTATTCAGGAATTCAACCTGCAACAGAACCCACCAGCGGAGTATGGCTGGAAACCGGGTTCAGTGGTGAACGTGGGATTGAAGTCAGGTACGAACAGGATTCATGGTACGGCGTTCGGTTTCGGCCGCGACGGCGCCATGGACGCGCGAAACTTCTTCAATGCGTCGCCGAGTCCGAAGCTCGCGCGAACATTAGAACAGTTTGGAGGCAGCCTGGGCGGAGCGATTGTCAAAGATAAAGCTTTCTTCTTTGGCGCTTACGAAGGACAGCGTTATAACGTGGGCAATTCGTTCGGTGGCGTGACGAGCCCGTCGATGGTTTCGATGCCGGGGAATGGCACGTGCATCACGACTGGTGGAGACTGTGCCGATAGCATCCCTGACGCGATTGCAGATCTTCAGGCGAATAACGTCGCGGTCGACGCAGCCAGTCTAAAGATTGCCGGCTGTTCGATGTCCGGGAGCTCGGTGACCTGCGATGGATCCGGATTCCCTCTGAACAACACGCAAAGCATCAACATCACTAACGGTTTTAACAACAACGTTCATGTCGACAACGCGGTCGGCAAAGTGGACGTCATGCTTAACGTGAAACACAGTGTTAGTGGAACCTACTTTTTCGGGAACAACTCGGGAACGGTCGAGGACTTTCCGGAGCTTCAGCAGAAATGGCTTTCCAATATCCATACCCGGGCTCAAGTGGTGGGTGGCAGTTGGATTTACACGCCGGGCACACGTTGGGTGAACGAAGCGCGAGTGGGATACAACCGCCTCTATCAACCAACCCTGCCAGGCGATCTGAACACCCCGGCATCTTCTTATGGCCTGAATACGGGCGTAACCGGGCCATTCACGGGAGGACTCCCGCGCATCGGCTTTGGTGGATATTTCTTCCCCGGTCTGGGCGGATTCAAGTGGCCGAAATTCCAGGGGCCAGACTCGATCACGCAATTTGTCGATCACGTTTCCTATACCGCCGGAAAACATTCTCTGAAATTTGGCGGAGAAATGCACTACAACCACGTGACGAACGCGGCCTATGGCAACGCGCGCGGCAGCATTACGTTCCTGGGCGGCGTCGCGATTGGAACAGGAGCCGGGTCGACTCCTCTGGAAGACTTCCTGGCCGGTCTTCCATTCAAATCATCGGTGGAAGTTGGCAATCCGACGCTCCAGCTGCACAACTGGGCCTTCGCCGGATTTTTCCAGGATGACTGGCGGATCACGAAGAATCTGACTCTGAATTACGGCGTACGCTACGAAAACAGTAGTGTCCCACAAGAAGCTCACAACCTGCTGGGTAACTTCGACCCCAATGTTGGCTTGGTGCAGGTCGGACATCAGATCAGCAGTCTCTACAATCCCGACCACAAGAACTTCGGCCCGCGTGCGGGATTCGCATGGGACATTCTAGGTAACGGACGGACGGTGGTGCGGGGCGGCGGCGGACTCATGTTCGAGACCGTAAACTGGCAGTCATTCGTCGCCTTCAACAACGCCTTCGGTCCCGGTAGCGTCCCTACGGGAGCTCCGATCGATGCGGCTGGAAACACCTCTGGCGGCACGATCACCACTGGCAACGTGACGGTCAAGAACTTCCTGAATCCGGTGCCCTGGGATTCGTCGAGTGCGTCGCTCTACGGCAGCAGCACCATCAATTGCAACGCGAGCCCGTGCCCGATCATGACGGTCGACCGGAACCTTACAACGCCCTACGTCACGGATTGGACCTTAAGCTTGCAGCACGCATTCACGCAGAATCTGTCTTTGGAGGCAGCCTACGTCGGCAACCATGGATCGAATCTTGTCGGAATTCGTGACATCAACCAACCTCCCGTTGGTTCGGGATGGGGTACCGGTCCAACCGGGGAACTTACCCTTTGTCTGCAAAGTGCTCCCGCGTACAACAACTGCGCCGTGAACAACAACGGCGGAGAGCAATCTAACGCTCCTTTCGCTACCAAATTCCCCTATCTGAGCAACATCTTCCAGATGGGAAATGTCTATCGCTCAAATTACAACGGACTGCAGGTCACATTGAATGCCCGCAATTACCACGGCCTGAGCATGGTGGCGGGCTACACGTACTCGCATGCATTGGATGACGTTGCCGCGAACTGGGACTTCGGTTACGGCTCCGGCCTGCCGCAGGACGCTCACAATGTTGGCGCGGAGTACGCGAACAGCGACTTCGATATTCGCCACCGGCTCACGCTGTCGCTGACTTATGCGATTCCCGGGCGCAGCGGCTATGGCCAGTTGCTGCAGGGCTGGGAGATCAACTCGATCACGACCCTGACGTCTCCACAATTCTGGGGGCCGATGGATGAGGGCACCGACGCAGCGGGAGTTGGTCCGCTCCCGGTAAGCCCGCCAGCAAACACTCCGATCCGGTGGAGTTTCTACCGAGCGGGAAGCGCCAGCTTGGGCAATCCCTCGGACTTCAAGTCCGGCAAAGGCGTCGGCATTCCGTTTTACGCTGCGGGAGATCCAGCTATGCCGGCCGGCTGTGCTGCCTCTGCACTAGCGAAGGATGGTGGCGCACCGGGGGCGGAAACGGCCGCTCTGAACCTGTTCGGCTGTTATGCAGCTGGTAATTCCGTGATGATGGCTCCGCCTCTTGGCCAGTTCGGAAACATGGGACGGAACATGTTCCAGGATAGCGGCTTCAAGAACTTCGATTTCGCCATCGCGAAGAATTTCCGCTTCGGCGAGCAGTATCGGCTGCAGTTCCGGGCGGAGTTCTTCAACATTCTCAATCATCCAAACTTTGCTAACCCCTACGGAGGCCAGAACGGATTTGGTTTGAACGATCCTTCGGTGCAGCCGTTCGGTTGCGGTTGCGCGACCCCTGATGTTGCGGCGGCGAATCCTGCCGTCGGATCTGGCGGTCCGCGATCGGTCCAGCTGGGAGCAAAGTTCGTTTTCTAACGGAGTTCGCAACCACGCGATGCAGGGGCCGGACTTACTCCGTCCGGCCTTTTTCATCAGCTCTGTACAGCCAACCAGACAATGGGGATCAGGGGTTATGACACGAAGAGAGCAGCTTTGCTTTTTCTTATTGGTGTTTGTGTTGGTGTTTGGGTCCGCAATGGCAAACAGTCAGGAGCGCCGCGAGCGCACGATTGACGAAATCAAGACGGAGGCGGTTCACCGGGCGGAGGTCGGACAGTATCCGCTGATCGGGCTCGATCCGAATGATGTGAAGGAAGCGTTCGAAACCATTCGTACAGCAGACAAAGATGAGTGGGCCGCAGGCTTCATGCGGGTCGCCGACCGATATTTCAACGAAGCGAAGTCGCTGGAGAAGTCAGATCCAACAAAGGCGAACGCGGATTATGTTCGCGCCTGGCGGCTGTATTCCTTTGGGCGGTGGCCGATCCCAGCTTCTACAGGAAAGCAGCGCTCGTACGAGAAGGCGATTGAGTCGTTCCTCGATCACGCGAGGTTTTTCGATCCACCGCTCGAAGTTGTCCACATTCCGTTTGAAGGAAAAGAAATCATCGGGTACATGCGGTTGCCGAAGAATGCGACCGGGCCCGTACCGCTAGTGATTGCGGTCAACGGGCTCGACAGCCGCAAAGAAGATCTGACGGAGAGCTTCGGCGCGATCTTACCCTTTGGCATTGGGTTTCTCGCCGTCGATGGACCCGGAACCGGTCAGGCCCCGATCAAAGTCAGTGAGACTTCCGAGCGGATGCTGTCGAGAGTGATCGACTATGCTCAGTCTCGGCCAGAAGTCGACAAAAACCGCATCGCACTCCACGGAGTCAGTTGGGGAGCATATTGGGCTACAAAAATGGCGATTGTCGAGCGGGGCCGCTTGCGCGGGGCGAGCGCACAATCGCCACCGGTCGACCTGTTTTTTCAGAAAGACTTTCTCTTAAATCATCTGCTCGGGAATCGGGAGTATCTCTTCGATCAAGTCCCAGCGCTGATGAACATTCTCGAGGGCGTCCACACGCTCGACGAAATGGCGGAGTATTTGCCGAAGATGTCGCTGGTGCATCAAGGACTTCTCGGCAAGCCCATGGCCCCAATGCTCGTGATTGCCGGAGTGCTCGACACGCAGGTTCCCATTGAAGACGACTACCTGCTGCTCAGCAAAGGCGATGTGCCCAAGGACGCGTGGATCAATCCGAAGGGTGGGCATCTCGGTAGGCAGGTCGGAGTGTGGCCCGATCCGTTGATCTTTAAGCAGGTCATCATCCCGTGGTTGGTGAAAACACTGCAGGCACCCGTGCCAGAAGCTAAAAGCAAATGAGCTCCACAGCCACAATTCCGAACGCGGAAACACCCACTCGACGCCAACGCAGATGGTATTCGTCCCTGTCGGCGCAGGTGACCGTGGGCATCGCTCTCGCAACGATCTTCGGCTATCTGAGCCCGGCGCGCGCCATCGCGATGAAGCCCTTGGGGGACGCGTTCATCCGGCTGATAACCATGATCATTACGCTCATGATTTTCTGCACGGTGGTCACCGGGATCGCCGGGATGCGTGACTTGCGCAAGGTAGGACGCGTCGGAGGCAAAGCTCTTCTCTATTTCGAAATTGTCTCTACGCTAGGACTGGTAGTCGGGCTGCTTGTCGGAAACATCGTAAAGCCGGGCAATGGCTTCAATGTCAACGTGGCGACGCTCGATGCAAAAGCGGTCTCCGACTATGCGGGGCAGGCCAAAGCGCAGACCGTCACCGATTTCCTGATGCACATCATTCCAACGACGATTGTCGATGCGTTTGCCAAAGGCGACATTCTCGAGGTTGTTCTGGTATCGATTCTGTTTGGCTTTGGACTGGCGTCGGCTGGAGCTTATGGCAAGCCTCTGGTGGACATGCTGGAGTCACTTAGCAAGGTCGTGTTCCGCATGGTCGACATTGTGATGCGATTCGCTCCCATCGGTGCGTTTGGGGCCATGGCGTTTACGATTGGAAAGTATGGGCTGTCGTCCCTTGGTCCGCTCCTGAAACTGATCGCCTCGTTCTGGACAACATCCATCCTTTTCGTAATTGTGGTGTTCGGTGCGATCGCGTGGGTTGCCGGATTCAGCCTGTTTAAGTTCCTCGCTCATATCAAGGAGGAGATTCTGCTGGTGCTGGCGACAAGTTCGTCGGAGACGGCCATTCCTACATTGATGGAAAAGTTGGAGGGCCTGGGATGCTCGCGTTCGCTCGTCGGACTCATCGTTCCCACGGGTTACACGTTCAATACGGATGGCAGCGCTCTATACATGACTCTGGCCGCGCTGTTTGTAGCTCAGGCGACTAACACTCACCTGACGTTCCTGCAGCAGATGACGATCTTCTCCGTCGCCGTGCTGACATCGAAGGGCGCCAGCGGAGTGCAGGGGGCATCATTTATCGCGCTAGTTGGCACGCTGAGCGTGATTCCTTCAATTCCGGTTGCAGGCATGGCGCTCATTCTCGGGATCGACCGCTTCATGAGCATGTGCCGAGGGCTGGTCAATATGATCGGCAATGGAGTCGCCACGCTGGTAGTTGCGCGATGGGAAAACGAACTCGACCGCACCACCTTGCAGCGCAATCTGGCGTAAGCGCCTTTTGCGCTCGGCATGCACTTTGAGTAGTCTGGTCGCATGGCAAGCAAGGTTGCGCTCGTTACCGGAGCCAATGGTGGGCTGGGGAGTCACGTCACAAAGGCCCTGCTCGATTCCGGATTTCTAGTAGCAGGTTTGGCTCCCAAGATCCAATCTCACGATTTTGATCACCCACACTTCACTGCGCTCCCAGCAAAACTGAACAGCCTGGACGAGGCCAAAAGGGCAACCGAGACGGTCGTCGCACACTTTGGAAGGATTGACCTACTCGCCCACACGGTCGGCGGATTCGCTGGAGGCCAGTCGGTCGCTGATACTGACGACGACACCTTCCAGCGCATGTTCGATATGAACGTCAACAGCACTTTCCATATTCTGCGGGCGGTGATTCCTCATATGCGAACGGCCGGGTCGGGGCGGATCGTGGCGATTGGCAGCCGTGCAGCCGAAGATCTGGGAGCTTCGGTCGGCGCCTACAGCGCTTCGAAAGCAGCGCTGGTGTCACTGATCCGTACGGTCGCGATTGAGAACAAAGATGTAGGCATTGCCGCGAATGTAATCCTGCCGGGCACGATCGACACTCCTGCGAATCGCGCAGCCATGCCCAACGCCGATGTTTCGAAGTGGGTAAAGCCGGAATCGATCGCCAGCCTGATCGTCTGGCTCGCAAGCGACACCGCGAGCGACGTGACTGGCGCCGTGATTCCGGTCTATGGGCGCGGATTGTGACCGAACACGTAACCCTTTCGTAACCCTCCCGAGTGCACAATTTTTGTTGCACGTTAACACTGATGAAATATCTTCCATGTAACCTATTTTTAGGAGAGTTCCATGGGATCAGCGCGGATTGCGAAGTCCTTACCCTTGCAGGTGGCGGCCGTATGCTATCGGCGACGAGGTTCGGGTATCGAATTCCTGCTGGTCAACACGAACGGCGGCAATAAGTGGACGTTTCCCAAGGGTTCCACTGATCCCCGGTTATCTCACAGCCAGGCGGCCGAGCGCGAAGCAGCGGAAGAAGCCGGTGCGATCGGCACCATCGAGCCTCGTCATTTCCATCTTTACATTCACTCGAAGGGCGTTTTCTGGCAGCCCGGCGGAGTGCAGGAATTCGTGGTCAAGGCATTTCTGATGGAAGTGCATCAGATGCGCAAGCCGGATGAGAGTAATCGAAAGCCGACGTGGTTCACTCCGGAAGAAGCCAAGAAGCGTCTGGCCAAGGGCCGCGAAGTAAAGTATTTCCACGAACTCGAAGCCGTGATTGACCGCGCTCTTCAGCGCATCCAGTTCCACAGCGAACTCTGGGGAACATATCCCGGAGAGCGGCGACCGGTAGCCCCGCGCGAACCGCTCGCCGAAGCCGTCTGGCCATAATCCCTTGCGATTGTCATCCTGAGGAGGGCGAAGCGCTCCCGAGGGCCCTACGACATCGCGCCGTTTGATTGCCGTGGACCAGCCCGCCACTGCACCGGCATTCCTGTTTACAGCATCGAAGCTTTCAGCTGACGTACGGTCCCTCGCGCCGGCTGCGCCGCCGTTCAGGATGACATCCGATAAGCGCCTTCAAACTACAGGATGATACCCGCCTACGATTCGGCTCTGGTGCGGCCGGACATCGCGGAAAGCATTATTTTGGTTCTTTCCGCTCGCGGCTCTGCTTGAGACGACTGGTAACATCTTTTCCCTTACGGATGTCCCGCAACAGTCGATCTAGCCGGTCGGCTGCGCTTCTCAGGGCTTGCTGATCGGCCTCTGCGGCAGCCTTCAGCATCTGATCGAGGCGGTCTGCTGCGGCCTTGAGCTTCTGCCGGTCTTCGGCCGTGTTCTGATTCTCAGGCCCCTGTCCGATGGACCGGATCAAGCTTGCGATTCGCTGGCCGACACCTCGCGCATGGTCCTGGTTGTCTTCGTCATTCATGGCTCAGCTCGGGAAGAGGCAAGCAAAAAGGTTACCATTCGGAACGATGTCATCCTGAGCGTAGTATTCGTGCGCAACGTGCGCACGAATACACAGTCGAAGGATCCCTGCTGTCTTCACTAGCGTCCTCCGTGCGGCAATGCATTCTTGCTATATCTCGGTGATCTTGGAAAACTCTCAGAATCGCCATACACGCGTAATGGCCACAGGGATTCTTCGACTGCGCAGGTCTGCTCGCTGCGCTCACTGACCCGCTTCGCTCAGAATGACAGAACACCAGAAAAGCGCAGTTCGCGACTCGGTACTATGGACTGCTTTATGAGACGATAAAAGCAGCCCATGATTCAGCTTTCTGGCGCCGGAAAACGCTTCGGCCACAAACTTCTGTTCGAAAACGTCGACTGGTTGATTACCAATCGCGACCACATCGGCTTGGTCGGCGGCAACGGCACCGGTAAGTCCACGCTCATGAAGGTGCTCGCGGGCATGGACACGTTCGACTACGGGTCTTTGATCGTTGCCAAAGGAACCTCTGCCGGATACCTTCCGCAAGACGGCCTGACACTCTCGGGGCGAACCGTTTTCGCCGAGTGTATGTCAGTTTTCGACGACCTCCGCGCCATGGAACAGGAACTCGAAAGCCTCATGCACAGCATGGCCGAACTCGACCACACGAGCGCGGAGTACGAAGCAGTCGCGGATCGGTATCAGCGGGTCGAACACGAATTCCGTACCCGTGATGGATATTCGATCGAGGCGGAAGTTGGCCGGGTGCTCATGGGCCTGGGCTTCGGCAAGGAAGACTGGCAACGCCAGACCGAGGAATTCTCCGGTGGATGGCAGATGAGGCTGGCGCTGGCGAAGCTGCTGCTGCAGAAGCCGAACCTGCTGCTGCTTGACGAACCTACAAACCATCTCGATCTTGAGGCCCGCAACTGGCTGGAAGAGTATCTGGAGAGCTATCCCAATTCTTTCGTTCTCATCTCTCACGACCGCTATTTTCTCGATGTGACGGTCGACAAGATTGCCGAGATCTGGAACAAGCGTTTCTGGTTTTACGCCGGCAACTACGACAAGTTCCTGGCGCAGAAGACTCAGCGCAACGAGCAACTGCAGGCGGCCTACAAGAATCAGCGTGAGCGGATCGAGCAACTGGAAGTCTTCATCAATCGCTTCCGCTATCAGGCGACTAAGGCCAAGCAGGTTCAAAGCCGCATCAAGGAACTCGAACGCATCGAGCGCATCGAGGTCCCGCCGGAAGAAAAGACAATTCATTTTTCCTTCCCGCAGCCCAAGTCCAGCGGGCGGATCGTCGCGGAATTCCAGGATGTAGCGAAGTCTTATCCGGGGAGGAATGGGTCCGGACCGAAGGAAGTGTTCCGGGACGTCAGCTTCTTGATTGAAAAAGGCGATCGCATCGCGCTGGTCGGCGTGAATGGCGCGGGCAAATCTACGCTGATCAAGCTGCTGACCGGAACCGAGCCGCTGACGAAGGGAGAGTTTAAGCTTGGCCACAATGTGCAGTCCGATTACTTCGCGCAGGATCAGTACAAAGAACTCGATGCGGACGCGCGCATTATTGACGACCTGAGCGCAATGTCGCCCCGGTCGACGGAGACCGAACTGCGCAGCCTGCTCGGCTGTTTCCTTTTTTCTGAGGATGACGTGTTCAAGAGGATCGGAGTGCTTTCCGGTGGAGAACGCGGGCGCTATGCATTGCTCCGACTCTTGCTGCATCCGGCGAACTTTCTTCTGCTTGACGAGCCAACGAACCACCTCGACATGCGCGCCAAGGACGTCTTGCTGGAAGCGTTGATGAAGTACACAGGCACGGTCGTTTTCGTCTCGCATGACCGATATTTCATCGACAAGCTGGCGACGCGAGTCTTCGAAGTTGGTGACGGCAAGGTGGAAATCTTCCCCGGAAACTACGAGGATTATCTGTGGCGCAAGCAAGGTGGTCAGAACGTCGCGCCAACGTTGGACGATGTGCCTGGGCTGGGATTAGTCGGAGAAGCGAAACCGGTTGCGACGAAGCATGAGTCCGCGCCGCAGCCGAAAAACGGCGATGGAAGCGGACATCCGCCGGTTGTGGCCGAATCACCAAAGAAGCGTCTGAATCCTCTCAAGCGCAAGCAGATGGAAGACCGGGTCACGGAGTTAGAGCAGAAGATCAGCCGAACCGAAGATGAGATCGCGCGCCTGGAAACGGCGATGCAGAGCTTTGTGAGCGCAGAGGAAAGCCAGCGCCAGACTCAGGAACTGGACTCGAACAAGGCCTCTCACACTGAGCTTGTCGGCGAATGGGAAGCACTGGCCCAGGAACTCGAGGAGTCTGAGTAGTCCGTACCGCGGGCGAACAGTTGCATAGGTCCTCAGCCCACAAAGAACGCGGGCTTCAGGATGACAAGAGCATTTCATAGTTGTAGAACCTTCCGCGGCTGTACACCTCCTTCCGTAATCTCTCACCCGCTCTTACCGCTGTGCGATAGTCGAATTGGCCAAGTGGCCATCGCACCCGCAGGCCACAAATTTCAAGACCAACCGCTGGAATGGTGTCAGGCGCGAGCAGGGCGCCGGGCGGGAACCCAAGGAAGGTCGCATGCTTCAGTCGTCGGATAACTCGTTCCTGAAGTCCGGATCACCGGCTTCCAACCCCAACACGTTCAACCCCGTCAAGACCGTCACCGCTCCCGTGGATCAGGCGACCATCGGCCGCACGTTAGTCATCAAGGGCGAGATTACCGGATCGGAAGCTCTCTACATCGACGGCCGCATTGAAGGCAAGATCATCATGCCCGAGAGCCGCGTGACCATCGGCCGCAATGGCAAGGTCGACGCCAGCATCCAGGCCAAAGAAGTCGTTGTGATGGGCAAGGTCAACGGCAACATCGAGTGCAGCGATCGCGTCGATGTGCGTGCCGAAGGATCGGTGTCCGGAGATATTTCGACCGTGCGCATCAGCGTGGAAGACGGCGCGGCGCTCAAGGGCGGGATTCAGGTCCGCAGCGAAGGCAAGCCGCATCACCAGCAGAATCAGGCCAAGCAGGAACAGCCGAAGGCGATGGCTGCCACCGCCGGCAACGCGTAATCAGATTTTGTCGAGTGGAAGACGAGGGGCACGCCGAGGCGTGCCCCTGTTTATTTGGAATGCCCTTTAGCATCCACATCCGTGGAAGAGCGGCCCATCAGGGCCGCGTTCTTGGGCTCTGATTGATGCCCTTTAGGGCCCGTGGTTGTTTTGGTTTGTACGAGCCCGCGGGGGCTAAAGCCGCTCTATCGAAAGTCCTTACGCGGCGCTGAAAGCGTCACTCTTCCACGATCACCCGAGACAATATTCCACTGACTGGCGAGAAATATCTCGCGTGATGCCCCCGTCTTATTTTTCCTCTGGCTTGAAATCCAGCGAGGCCGAGTTCATGCAATAGCGGAGACCGGTCGGCGCTGGGCCATCCTCAAACACGTGCCCGAGATGGGCATCGCACTTGGCGCAGCGGGCCTCGGTTCGCACCATGCCATAGCTGCTGTCGCGGTGCTCGACTACTCCGCCGTTCTCTACAGGCTCAAAGAAACTCGGCCAACCCGTGCCGGAATCGAACTTGGTCTTTGAACTGAACAGCGGCGCATTGCAGCATACGCAGTGATACATCCCCGTTTCGTGATTGTTCCAATATTTGCCCGTGAATGCCCGCTCAGTGCCGGCCTCACGGGTTACGTGATACTGCTCCGGGCTGAGATCTTTACGCCATTCGGACTCTGACTTCACGATCTTTTCGTCTGTCTTTTCCATAGGATCAAACCCCACTTGAATGATCATGTCTAGGTCGATTAGATGTTTTGGCGCCTCAAAAGTGGCATCACTTACTTCTCGACGTCTGCCCCCACCTTGCGGTATTTTCCTCGGAAGAACAGCAACGGGTCCCCATCCCTCACAACCACATCTTCAACCTCGGCAATGAAAATCGAGTGATCGCCCGCCTGCTCGGCCGACTGCAGCCGGCATTCGAGATAGGCCAGCGCTCCATGAAGGATCGGCGTTCCGTGGCTGGTCCGGTCAAAGCGTGCTCCCGCCTCCGCCTCGGCGTGTTCGTGGCTGCGCTCCGGACGCGCGTAGTAATCCGAGATTGCCCTATGATCTTCGGAGAGCACATTGATGCCGAAGCGTTTCTTGGCGTGCAAATGTGCGTGTGTACGCGTCACGGACTCCACGCAGACCAGCACCAACATAGGCTCGAGCGACACCGATGCGAAGGCATTGGCAGTCATGCCGTGCACCTCGCCGTCGAGGTCGACGGTGATAATCGTTACCCCTGTGGCGAAGGCACCCATCGCCTTGCGGAAATCGGAAGGGTTCAAGCTCATTGCCGAAACGATGTCGTGCAACCGCCTACATTACCACGGCGGGGCGTTGTATCATTCGAGTCAACGTGGATGCTATACCCATCACGTCATTCGATCGCGAGGGCCCATCGGCAACGCTCGACGAAATCCGCCCCGGGCTGGCGATCTCGCGCGAGGCGGTGCTACGCCTGATTCGGTGCCCAGATAATGACTTGCCAGATCTTCTGGCCGCCGCCCGTACGGCCAAAGAGTGCTTCAAGCCAGCCGTGATCACCTACTCGCGTAAGGTGTTCATCCCGCTGACCAACCTCTGCCGTGACTACTGTGGATATTGCACCTTCCGCCGCGATCCCGGTGATCCGGGCGCGCATACGATGACTCCGGAAGAAGTACTCGACGTTGCGCGTGCCGGGGAAAGGCTGGGCTGCACCGAAGCCCTCTTCAGCCTCGGCGACAAACCGGAACTGCTTTTTCCTGAAATGCGGGAAACCCTGCGGCACCTCGGATACAAATCCACGCTGCACTATCTCGAAGCGATGTGCGAACTGGTGCTCAGGGAAACCAGCCTGCTACCGCATCCGAATCCTGGACTGTTAAGCGCGGAATGGGTCGCGCGTCTTGCCGCGGTATCTCCCAGCATGGGACTCATGCTGGAAACGACCAACGTCAACCTGCTCGCTCCGGGTGCAGCCCACGACAATGCGCCAGACAAGGTTCCGGCCAGGCGGCTGAAGACCATTGAAGAAGCCGGCAAGCAAAACGTGCCCTTCACCACTGGGCTCCTCATCGGCATCGGCGAGTCTCTCGAAGACCGCGTCGACACCCTGCTTGCGATCCGCGATCTGCACGAGCAGTACGGCCACATCCAGGAAGTGATCGTGCAGAATTTTCGCGTGAAGCCGACGATCCCCATGGCGCATTGGCCGGAGCCTTCACAAGGCGACATGCTCCGAACTGTGGCGGTAGCTCGGTTGTTACTCCCCAGCATGAATATTCAAGCGCCTCCAAATCTTTCTGCGCCGTACTATGAGGAGTTGTTGGATGCGGGCATCAACGACTGGGGAGGAATTTCGCCTCTGACCCCCGACTTTATCAATCCGGAAATGCCCTGGCCTCACCTGGAGCAGCTTCGCTTGCGTACTGAAGCCAAAGGAGCGGTGCTGCGTCAACGGTTGCCGGTCTATCCGGAATATGTCTCGCGTATGACTGATAAACCCGGGCTTCTCTCCGAAAAATTGCGTGCAGCGACGGGCGGCGACGGACTGGCTCGGAGGGCAGCATGATCTGCGTCCTCAGCGGAGGCACCGGCGGCGCGAAGTTTGTCGACGGCCTGCGCCAGGTCATGCCGGCCGAAGACATCACGCTGGTGGTGAACACCGGCGATGATCTGATGTGGTGGGGACTGTACGTCTCACCGGACATCGACTCGATCACTTACGTGCTCTCCGGCATGCTGAGCCGCGAGCGCGGATGGGGCGTAAAGGGCGACACTTTTCTATGCCTGCAAGCCATGGGGCAACTCGGCGAGCCGACTTGGTTCCATACGGGCGATCGTGATCTGGCGATGCATCTTCTACGTTCGCGGCTGCTGGCCGAGGGCAAAACCCTTTCGGAAGCTACGGCAGTTATCTCGCAGAAGCTTGCCGTGAAGGCACGAGTTCTGCCCATGACCAACTCGCGCGTTGAAACGCGCGTCGACACTCCAGTCGGCGAATTGAGCTTCGAAGAGTATTTTGTACAACGCTGGTATCAGGATCCCGTGAAGTCGGTGCGGTTCGCAGGAGCCTCGGACGCCGAGCCTGCTCCGGGTGTGGTCGATGCCATCGTCAATGCGGACGGCGTGATTGTGGCCCCGAGTAATCCGGTTACCAGCATCGGGCCAATTCTGGCGGTGCCGGGCATTCGTGACGCGCTGTTGCGGGCGCGAGGCAAGATTGCGGCGGTTAGCCCGATCGTCGGCAATTCTCCGGTGGCTGGGCCGGCAGGCATCCTGATGCAGGCGCAGGGACTGCCTTGCTCGATTGCGGGTGTTGCGCAGGCCTACGAAGATTTTCTCGACGTCCTCATCTGCGACACACGGGATGCCAGAGCTGTGGACGCCCTTCGCCAGAATGGACTGCGCGTCGAGTGTACCCAGACCATTATGCGCAGCCCGGAAGACAAGGCAGCTCTGGCGAGGGAAGTGCTTTCCCATCTTTCCAGCAGCGTGCCCCGGGAACAGCCCGTCTCGAATACCTCGTTCCGGCGCCTGGATCCCCAGCCGTGATCCTGGTTCCCGTTAAGAACACGAGTTCGGCGAAGCAGCGGCTGGCTTCGATTCTCGACCAACCTTTGCGCACACAGCTGGCGCAGGCCATGCTGCACGATGTGCTGGCGACTTTGCACGGATGGAAGAATCGCCCGAAAGTCGGCATCGTTACCGGCGATCCCTTCGCGACGAAATTAGCGAACGAATACCAGTTTGAGGTGATCCCCGATCCAGACAATCCTGGGGAGACGGGTGCAATCGAAATGGCCACGCAGATATGCGTGCAGCGTGGGGAAAAAAGCACGCTCGTCATCCCGGCAGACATTCCTCTGATCGAGGCTTGGGAACTGGAGGAAGTCCTCAAGCATGCGCCCGCGGAGGGAAGTGTTCTGGTGCCCGCCGGCGACGGACGCGGAACGAATGCTGCGCTGCGCCGACCCGCCAATCTTTTCCCTCTGCGGTTTGGCAATGACAGCTTCAAACCGCATCGAGGAGCTGCCGAGGCTACCGGCAAGCCATGCGTCATCTTGAATCTTCCCGGGATTGCGGTCGACGTCGACAATCCTCCGGATCTGCGACAGCTTCTGATTCTTCCGGGCGAAACCCGTGCGCAGCGGCTGGCAAGGAACTGGAACCTGCCGGAGCACCTCCTCGTTTCGCAACCAAATAAGGTATAACCAAGGCCGGAACTCGATCGATGCCGAAGACGATCACACGCGGGGAAGTCCGGCTCATTCCAATCGCATTCGCGGATGAGATTGCTCCCGGCACATCGATCGCAGACAAACTGCTCGAGTCGCTGCGGCGACGCCATCAGCCTTTGCAGCCCGGCGATATTCTCGTGGTGAAGCACAAGATTGTTTCCAAGTCCGAGGGCCGCCTGATCGATCTCGCAACGGTCACACCTTCGGCTGAATCGACTTCCTGGGCTGCGCAGTACAACCTTGATGCTCGGGTTATCGAATTAGCAGTCCGCGAGAGCCGTTCGGTGATTCGTCGTAAGAATGGCGTACTCATCACGGAAACGCAGCATGGATTCCTCTGCGCCAATAGCGGTATCGATGTCTCGAACGTCGACGGAGGCAAGACCGCTCTGCTGCTGCCTGAAGATCCGGACCGCTCGGCGTCAAACCTGCGCCGGGCACTCAAGAAGAAGACAGGCGTTTCGGTGCCAGTGATCATCACCGACAGCTTCGGGCGTCCGTGGCGCGAAGGATTGACAGAGTTCGCCATCGGAATCGCGGGGATGAACCCGCTGCGCGACGATCGCGGAAAACGCGATCCGCATGGATACAAGCTGAAGGCGAGTGTGGAGGCAGTTGCCGACGAAATCGCATCTGCCGCTGGCCTGGTATGCGGCAAGCTCAATCGTGCGCCAGCGTGCATAGTGCGGGGATTTTCATACGAATCTGGCGCAGGTGGCGTTGCGAGTCTGTCGCGGCCGGCAGCGAATGATCTATTTCGCTGAGACTTCCGCTACACTGTATTGCAAACCTTGTCATCATGTGAAACCAATGATGTACAAGAGAGGCGTCGGTCGTTACGTCTCTACGGAGGAACGCATGCTCCGCGAATTAAGCCAGTCAGAACTCGAATCTTTTCCCACGCTCGAATGGGATGACATTTCCCGCCGAATCACTCCCGAGGTTCGCTCGCCGCTTGAGCGCGTGCTTGAGACACAAAATGGTGCGGAACTATCTTGGGAGGAATCTTACAGGCTTGCGAATGCCGACGGAGACGACCTGCTTGGTCTTCTGGTCGCGGCGAACATACTGCGCGCGGAACTTGCCGGCAACATCGTAACTTACGTCGTCAATCGCAATATCAACTTCACCAATATCTGTTTTGTGGGATGCAAGTTCTGTGCATTCAGCCGTGGGCCGCGCGAGGCCGACACCTATTTTCTGACTCTTGAGCAGATGGCGGAAAAGACCATCGAAGCCTGGCAACTGGGCGCTACCGAAGTCTGCATTCAGGGTGGACTTCCGCGCAATCTTCCCAAGTTTCACTACCGCGATATCCTGCGTGCCGTGAAGAAAGCTGTGCCGCAGATGCATATCCACGCCTTCTCCCCGATGGAAATTGTCTACGGCGTAGAACTCACGGGCATGCTGCTTGCGGACTATTTGTCCATGCTGCGCGACAACGGCCTCGGCACTCTGCCCGGGACAGCGGCAGAGATTCTTGACGACGAAATCCGCCACATTCTTTCCGCTAACAAGCTTTCGACAGCGCAATGGATTGACGTCATCCGGACGGCCCACCGGTGCGGCATTCGCACCACATCGACGCTGATGTACGGGCACACAGAAACTCCCGCTCACTGGGTTCGGCAGATGCGTCTGCTGCGCGAAATTCAGTCCGAGACCGGAGGCTTCACTGAGTTCGTTCCCCTGGGATTCGTTCACCAGAACACAATTCTTTTTCAGCAAGGGCTCTCGCGCACCGGCCCAACTCTCGCAGAGCATCTCAAGGTTCACGCATTGGCGCGGATTCTGCTCGCCGGATCGATTAACAATATTCAGGTTTCCTGGGTGAAACTCAACCGGCAGCTCTCACAACTTTGCTTGCACGCTGGAGCTAACGACTACGGCGGCACTTTGATGGAGGAGAACATCTCTCGCGAGGCGGGAGCCACCGCCGGCCAGTACACAAGCCCGGAAGACTTTCAGAATCTGATTCTTGAAATCGGGAGGATTCCGGCGGAGCGCAACACTACCTACTCGCGGATCAACATCAAGGTCCCGCTCGACGAGTACACTGCGGAGCAGGCGCTTGAGGCCGAGTTCGCATGAGCGCAAGACCGCTCACCGCAGTGCGGCCTATCGCGATCATCGGAGGCACTGGCCCTGCTGGAATGGGACTCGCGCTACGCTGGGCACTGGCAAGGGAAACGGTCATCATCGGGTCGCGGGACGAACAGCGCGCCCAATTGGCGGCTGCATCGATCCAACATAAAGCTGGCGATCAGGCTCACGTATCCGGAATGGAAAACGCCGCCGCTTGTGCCGCAGCCGATATTCTGATGCTGACCGTTCCATTCGAGGGTCAGGCTGGAATTCTGAAACAGCTCAAGCCTGCGATCACCGAAGGCAGCATCCTGATCGATGCGACAGTACCTCTGGCAGCGGCGGTTGGAGGACGGCCGTCGCGGCCTTTAGGCGTTTGGCAAGGGTCTGCGGCGCAACAGGCCGCTGAACTCGTGCCCAAGGGAGTAAGTGTGGTCGCCGCATTCCACAATCTGTCGGCCGATCTGCTCAACGGCGATGCGACCCTGGACTGTGACGTCGTGGTGTGCAGCGATGATCCTGATGCTGCGCAACTCACCCGCGAACTTGCGGCGAAGATTCCTGGAGTCCGTGCCATCGATGGCGGCAAACTTGAGAATGCCCGCATCGTAGAGCAGATCACGGCCTTGCTGATCGGACTCAACATTCGTCACAAAGGCCATTCAGGAATCCGAATCACCGGCTTGCCGCCCGCTGCCTATCGCTGAAAACCCACTCCAGGAGCCTGATTGAGCGAGAACCAGAACATCGACGCGGCCCGCCAGTATCACAGCGGGACGAAGCATTCGTATCAGAGCATCCGGATGCATCCGCACATTCTCGACTGGGACAACAAGCCTCTGCTTTTCAAAATCTATCCGACGCTCGAGGTCACGCGACTGCCACGCGATTTTCGCGAGAGTGGGAAGATGGCGCTCTCGGCGATCGCTGAAGTCAGCGCTCCGACACAGGCAGAAGCGATACCGGACCTCGAAACGCTGGCGGAGCTTCTGTTCTTCTCCGCCGGGGTGACTCGAAGCAAGAAGCATCCAGGAGGCGAAACATTTTTTCGCGCAGCTGCATGTACCGGCGCTCTGTATGAGATCGAGTTGTACTTCGCGTGTACCGATCTGCGAAGCAAGGATCAGCGGCCGGACGCTCCTGCCGCGCTTCCTGCCGGTGTCTATCACTTCGGCGCTGCCGAGTTTGGACTGCGCCAGCTTCGCGCAGGAGATTTTCGCCAGGTCCTGGTCGCCGCGACTGGATCGGAGCCGTCAATGACCCACGCCCCCGTCATTGTCATTTGCACCGGAACGTATTGGCGTAATGCGTGGAAGTATCATTCGCGCACCTATCGGCACTTCGGATGGGATAACGGAACGATTCTCGCCAATCTGTTGGCAATGTCGGTGGCGGCGAATCTTCCGGCCCGCATCTCGACAGCTTTCATCGACGAGCAGGTCAACACTCTGCTGGGCCTCGATACCAGGCGGGAAGTCGCCTTTTCACTGGTGAGCCTGGGACACGTATCGGCTACTCCACCGTCCGCACCTGAAGTTTCTCAGCTAGAGCTGCCGACTGTGGCATATTCGGCGGAAGAGGTTGACTACCCGGCGATGCGAAAGATGCATGCAGCGTCATCGTTGGATTCTGCCGCTGAGGTCGCTAGTTGGCGAGGCAAAACGTCGACGCCTGCCGCCCCTCCGGCAAAAGGAACGTTGACCGCGCTCACGCCTCTCGATGAGGCTAAGACATCGAAAGACACGATCGAGCAAGTCATCTCGAGGCGCGGATCCACGCGGCAATTCTCACGCGACGCCATCACCGTACAGCAGCTTTCCACGATGCTCGAGCATGCCACGCGCGGCATACCAGCGGACTTCCTCGACCCTGTCGGCAGCCATCTCAACGATCTCTATCTGATCGTAAACAACGTTATAGGCTTGGCCCCCGGAGCCTACTTCTATCGCTGGGAAGAAAAGCAACTCGAACTCTTGAAGTCCGGCGACTTCCGCGACAAGGCGGGATATTTAGGCCTCGAGCAACAAATTCCGGCAGACGCTGCGGTCGATGTCTTCTTTCTCGCCGACCTCAAGAAGATTCTCGAGCGCTACGGCAATCGGGGATATCACGCCGTTCAACTGGAAGCGGGCATTCTCGGCGGCAAATTATATCTTGGGGCGTACGCACTAAAGCTGGGCTGCAGCGGTCTGACCTTCTATGACGATGATGTCGTCAGCTTCTTCTCGCCTCACGCGCGCGGCAAGAGCGCAATCTTCTTAATCGCTCTTGGTCGAAGCGCGCTCCGTAGATAACGGTGTCACCCGCCCAAAACAGCGTCAGTCTTCCGGTATGGGATTGGTCATCTCTTCGGCTGGTTCGCCTCCAGCCATCGCTTGAGCAATGATCAACTTCCGTGCCTCAGCGCGGACTGTGGCAAAGTGCGCGTTGAACCATATGGCTCCGATCACCGAAGCAAATCCTCCTATCGCGACTGTCCACGGCGCTCCCAATCGATCTGACAGAGCTCCACCAAGCAGGGCGCCAATCGGTGCGAGTCCCATGAACATCATCGAATAGACCGCCATGGTTCTGCCGCGCAGCGCGTCGGGTACCATGACTTGAATGAGCGTGTTCGAGGATGCCATCTGCAGCATGATGAAATATCCCACCGGCATCAGCAAGAAGACCGACAGCCAGAACAATTTCGAGAACGCGAACAGAATCAGGCTCACGCCAAATCCGGCGCAGCAAACAGAAACCCACCTGCTCAGCCCCTTCACTCCTGTACGGATGGCAAGAGTAAGGGCGCCCAGCAAGGCTCCTACGCCCGCGGCGCCCATCAGGATGCCGAGCCGGACGGCACCGAGATCGTGCGATCCGATGATGGAAGCAAGATGCTGCCCACCCTGATGCAGAATTTTGTCGGCGAAAATCGGCATCAGGACGACATAGGGCATCCCGGTCATGCTGACCAGCCCTAACAACATCAACAGCGCGCGAATTGGACCGGTACTGTTCACGAATCGAAAGCCTTCGATGATGTGCTCGAGCGGAGAGGTGTGCGCAGAAGCTTTCGCGGGCGCATGAACGTTCATCAAGAACAATCCCGCGATAACAGCGATGTAGCTCACGCCGTTGGCGAAGAAGCACCAGCCTTCGCCCAATCTCGCGACCAGGACGCCGGCAACCGCCGGTCCGATCACACGCGCGCCATTGAACATCGAAGAGTTCAGGGCGATGGCGTTCATTAGATCTTCTTTGCCGACCATATCGACCAGGAACGCTTGGCGGCCTGGAATATCGAAGGCGTTCACAACCCCCAGCAATGCGGCAAGCAGGAAAATCTCGTTCACCGTGATTCGATTGGTCAGAGTCAGGGCGGCCAAGATGAATGCGAGAATCATCGATGCCGTTTGAGTGGCAATCACAACGCGCTGGCGATTGGATCGATCCGCGGTGATCCCGCCGATCGGTGCGAACAGAAACACTGGAATCTGACTGGCGAAACCAACCGAACCAAGCAAGAGTCCCGAGCCGGTCAGGCGATAAACGAGCCAAGACTGCGCCACCGTCTGCATCCAGGTACCGATGAGTGAGATCAGCTGGCCGCTGAAGAAGAGCTGGAAATTACGATGGCGCAAGGCGCGCCCCGCGGCTTGCCAATTCAGTTTGCGACTGGGAGCGGCATTGCCGCTGGCCTGAGAATCGTCTGGAATGGAGGTCTTCGGTTCCGCCACGATCAATTCATTGGATGACTCTCGGCCATCCTGTAGACCACTATATCGTGCGCCCCTCGGTGCCAGCCCCGGGTTCAGGGCGCTTGGCGAGCCCACTTTTCCACAGACGCTCGTATTTTCCAGGAGGCAAAAACGCCGCTCTACGCTTCCAAGTGTTAGCAGTGGATTGAGTTGGAGAATTTTCGCTGCGTAACTAACTTGCAACTTCTCTTCTCGATCGAACTGCGCTAAATTGAGCGATGCGCTTTTGATCCCCCGATACGCGCAGCGCAAGGGACGCCCATGACGACTTCACCAGTTCGATTGGAACGCCGTGTCGGACAGCGATTCCCTTATCTACTTCCAATCACTTTCCGGCAACCGATTTCTGGAACTGACGGTGTCGGCTTCACTCAGGACCTCAGTTCTCGAGGCGTGTTTTTCTTCACCGATGCCCCGCTGGTAGAAGGCGCGCAGATCGAACTCACGCTGAAGATGCCCTCGGAGATCACTCTCGGAGAGAGCATGCCGGTACGGTGCCAGGGACGGATTCTGCGGGTGGTTCGACCGTCCGCGGCCCCGATTGGAGCCTGCTCCGGCCTCGCCGAGACGAAGATTGGGGTCGCCGTTCGATTGGAGCAGTATGAGTATCTCCCTGCTGATTCAGTTGTCACTGGCTCCCGCGTTGCTGCGCTGCATCCCCGCCACGAAGAGGAGCGGGACCTAGCACATTCTTTGGTCCGGCCCTAGAAAATCCGCGAACTCCAAACCCTCCACCACCTTCCGGCACTCGCCGCCTTACCTTTCTCCAAAAAGAGCGGAGCGATGGCTTTTCAACCGGCTCCCGCTGTCATACAATGAGTTGCAATTAAGTGCCAGGGTTGCCTGTTGTGTTATCCCCCCGAGTTGTCAAACGAGTTGTGGCGTGGTTTTGCCCGCCGCGAACATGGCTCGATAGTGCGGATTCAAACGATTACCTAGGTCACTTGGCGAGGTGCGGGTCCTCTTTCTAACATGCAAACACCGAGAGAAATCGGCGAGCACCGCGCTATGCATGGGATCGCAGTCGCCCTCCTGACCGAGGACCGGGAACAACTATCTGCACTGCAGAACCGTTTGGAGGCAACGCGGCTCGGACGTACGGAATTCAGCAATCTTGGTTTCCCGGTCGGACCTACCGACGCTATCCTGCGACAGCTTCAGGATTCCCGCGCCGAGGTCGTCATCGTCGATATTTCTCCTCGCGATGCCCAGCGCGCCATTCACGCCATCGAATTGATCCGGGCCACGACCCAACAAGTCGCGATCTTCGCCAATGGCGAAATGACCCAGCCTGCCAACATTGTTGCCAGCATGCGAGCCGGTGCATGCGAGTATGTGGACAACCAGGCTGGATCGGAAGCACTTCTCGAAGCTCTGACTCGCTTCAGTTCCTCTCGCACTCGCGCCTCGGCAGGCGCTGGGCGCGCCAAGGTATTCACATTTCTCAGCGCCAAAGGGGGGGCCGGTTGCACTACGGCTGCGGTGAATACGGCTCTGGCTCTGCAGCAAGCGCACGGAGACGTGGCCCTGCTGGACTTCGCACCCATAGGCCATGCCGGGCTTCACCTCAACCTCAGGCCACAGTTTGGAGTGCTTGACGCGTTGCAGAATCTGCACCGCATGGACGTCTCGCTGCTCGACGGTTTGATGACCGAGACAAAAGAAGGCTTGCACGTCCTGGCCGGACCGCAGCAGCCTTATCCGACGGACCCAACGCCGGGTGAACTGGCGCGACTCTTCGATCTAGTGGTCAATCACTACCGCTTCGTTGTAGTGGATGCCTCAAGCCGGCTTGATCCCAGCACTCGTCTTCTCTCGGATTTATCCAACGCTGTGCTGGTGGTGGCTCAAACGGATGTCGTATCACTGTGGAGCGCGAGCCGGATCCACGCTTTCCTGGAAGAGGGCACTGGCCGTGATCGTTTGCGGATTATCCTGAACCGGTATAAGAAGATTCCGGGCTTCACGGACGAGGATGTTCAGCAGGCCACGAACTGCAAGGTCCTATGGAAAATCCCGAACGCCTTCCAGTTGATTTCTCCTTCCATTGACCACGGAACTCCCGTCGTATTGCAGGAAGGCCCGGAAATCAGCCGCTCCTACAAGGCATTAGCGGAGACACTGGCGGAAGCTTCGTCGAATTCCGATGGCAGCTCTGATCTGGTCTATGCTACTGAGCCCGCACGGAAGAAGGTCCCTGGTCGCCTCAATCTCTCTCCGGCACGCGCCGGACAGTAGCTTTCGGCGTCACTTTCTCGTCGCCGGTGCAGGCGACGCTTCCTGAGGAAATAACTTGAATGCAACGTCACGCGAATGCGACGTAACCTTCTTGTCGGCGTCGCTCACATTCTGGGTAAGAGTTCCCCTGAGCACGTAGTAGGCTTCATCGCTGGGATTCTTGCCTTCCCCGCGCTCAAACGCCCCGCGAAAATCGAAAGCTACTCCGTGGACGATTTCCGTGGTGAAGCTCAGCTTGTTGCCCTCGAGTTTTCCGTTCTTGAAAAACTGATCGAGGAATGCGCCTTTGTCGCTCTCGCCGTCTCCATAGCGGGAGATGTAGCCGGTCACCGATCCGCCGTCTTCTACGGTCACCTGCAGGAACTCGCCATCCTTGAGAAAGCTGTACATCCCTGAAAAAGCCCTGCCGTCTTTCTCGGCGGAAGATGTCGAGCTTTTCTCGGATTGCGTAGAGCCGCTCGGGCTGCTGGCGTCCTGCGCGCGAAGAAGCGTCGCCGGCAGAGCCAGCATGCCAATACCGCAGAAGATTGCCAGAAAAATGGTCTTCATACACACCGCCCCAACTTCTTACTCAATTTCCCGCACGAACTGCGCCAAGCTTGCAATCCATAGAACCGAATTGCTGCCGGTCTACCAGTCGCCCCAATGCGCCGCCGTCATTTGTTGAAACTTCATCTTCCAGGTGTCGCCTTGCTTTACCCAGACGGTGCTGAAGTGCTGATAGCGCGGCGGTGGCCCCTGGTCTTCGGTCGCCGGAACGCGCAACACGACGTTGTAGGTCACGATCGCTGTTCCCTCGCCAAGCGAGACGACCTTCATCTCGTAAGGCAGCAAGTCGACGCCACCTTGCGCAAACTGGTCGAGCATGTCCTGCCGGCCGTATAACTCTCCGTCGAACGCAACGAATGAGAAGTCGCTGGCGAGCGTGTTCTTGAAGAATGCGACGTCTCCCTTTTTCGCAGCCTCAATGAACTGCTTCTCGTTGTTCATCAGCGCTTGCTCCAAAGGAGTGGGCGGCTTATCGGCTTCGCCTCGTCCCGTTCGGGCCAGAGCCACCGTGCTGCAAACAGCAAAGATCAGTACTGCATAACCGTATTTCATGTACGCCACCCCAATCCAACCAAGCTATTCGCTAAATACTATTCAGCTAAACCCGGCAGACCATCGATACTCTGCCGATTCTTTTCCTGCTTGTACAGCTTCAATCCCTCGACACCCTTGTGCGCGGCCCAGGCAAAATGCTGGGTCCGTTCTCCTTCGTATTTCATCACCGGAACGCCGTAGCCGCAGGAATGGGAGATCCTTGTGACGTCGACCACGATGATCGCGCGCGTCGTCTCATACGGTGGAAATTTCGCCGCCAGATCCGGGAATTCTCGCGCACCGGGCTCCACAACACGACCCATGCCATGCAAACGAAAAATGTTCGGACTTCCCTGAAACTTACAGAACATGATCACGATCCGGCCATTCTCTTTCAAGTGCGCAATCGTCTCGACACCGCTGCCGATTACGTCGAGATAGGCGACGGTCCGCGGACTGAGAATACGAAATGAATCGAGCCCCTTGGGCGACAGATTGAGGTTTCCACGCGAATCGAGGGGCGCGGTCGCCACAAAGAACACATGCTGTTCCTGGATCGTCTTGGCCAGATACTCGTCGATTTGTTCGTAAGTCTTGCCCAAGCATCCCTCCAATCGGCCCGAATCAGTTCGCGCGAATCTTCGCGGCCAGTTCTCCGCGAGGCACTGAAGCCTGCTCGCCTGTTCCTAGATTCTTCAAGGCGAAGGCATCAGCCTTCACCTCATTCTCACCGACGATAAGAATGTATTTCGCGCCAACTTTCGTGGCCGCTTCGAACGATTTCTTCAGACGGAAACTGTCATCACCAAGTTCGACCACAAGATCGTGACGCCGCAATTGGCGCGCGAGTTGGGCCGCGTCTCCGTTCATTCCGGCCATCGGCGCTATATACACGGCCGGCTTGCTCATGACGCTTTCTGCGGAGGCCTTCTCCTGCAGCGATAACACAAGGCGATCTTCACCGATGGCAAATCCGATGCCGGGAGCGGCCGGTCCACCGAGGGCTTCTGAGAGGCCATCGTAGCGTCCCCCGCCGAGGATGGCATTCTGCGCACCCAGAGCTCCGTGCGTGAATTCGAAGGCGGTCCGCGTGTAGTAATCGAGGCCACGAACGAGACGAGTGTTCAGCGTAAATGGCACGCCAACTTTTGTGAGAATGTTCTGTACTTCATCGAAGTGCTTGCCGCTGTCTTCCTCCAGAAAGTCGACGATGCGCGGCAGTGTCTCGATAATCGGCTGATCCTCAGGCACCTTGCAGTCGAGTACGCGCAATGGATTCGTGACAGCACGCCGCTGGCAGTCGACGCACATCTTGTCTTTCACAGGTTCGAGCGCGATGCGAAGCGCCTCGTTGAATTTGACTCGCTCCTTCGAAGATCCAACCGAGTTCAGTTCCAGATTCCAATCTGTGATGCCGAGCCGGTCGAGCAACGTGGCGAGCATTTCCAGCACTTCGGCATCGCGCGCCGGAGACTCGCTGCCCGATGCAGGCGGACCGATCACCTCCGCGCCGATTTGATAGAACTGCCGGAATCGCCCCTTCTGCGGCCGCTCTCGTCGAAACTGTGGCCCGATGTAGTAGAGCTTGTTGAGGCCACGATCCCAGAGCTTGCGCTCGATGTAGGCGCGGACGACACCGGCAGTATTCTCCGGGCGCAGTGTGAGCGACTGCCCTTTTTCACTTGCAGCGCGGGAGCGATCCTCCCACGTGTACATCTCCTTAGCCACGATGTCAGTATCTTCTCCGACGCCCCGAGCAAAGAGCGCCGTCTCCTCGAAAATCGGTGTGCGAATTTCCTGGAAGTTGTAGGCGCGAAAGACGTCGCGCACCGCCGCTTCCACAAAGTTCCATAGCGCCGTATCCGGTGGTAGAAGGTCTCGCGTTCCTCGAACTGCCTTAATCATTCCGTCCTTTATCCGTTGTCATCCTGAGCGCAGCGAGCTCGCATGAGCTCGCGCAGTCGAAGGATCCCTATCAGCTCAACTACTTCTGAAGCTCTGCGAGGCATTCTCTCGATGCATCGTGAGAACGCCTTGCAACAGCATCGGCAGTACACGCTTATAGGGATCCTTCGACTCCGTATGCCTTTCGCGCCCTGCGCGAAACTCACACTCCGCTCAGGATGACAGTTCTAAATTCAGGCTAAGCGCGCTCTTTCAAATACTCATCTTTATACCCAAGATAATTCCGCGCGTAGCGCATGATCGTTTCTTCTTCCGCCGGACCGAGCTTGCGCTTGAACTTTCCCGGCGAACCCATCCACAGCGATCCCGGCTCTACGATTGTTTTCTCGGGGATCAGCGTCCCGGCGGCAATGATCGATCCTGCCCCAATCCGCGCCCCATTCAAAATGATCGATCCCATCCCGATCAGGCAGCGATCCTCGATCACGCAGCCGTGCAAGGTCACGGAATGCCCGACCGTGACATACTCGCCCAGATAGACGCCCCACTGCTGCTTCATGCCGTGCAGCACGCTGTTGTCCTGCACGTTGGAATGCGCTCCGATGCGGATCTCGTGCACGTCTCCGCGAAGCACGGCGTTCATCCAGACCGAGGCATGCTCGCCAAGCACCACATCGCCGATGATCTGAGCTGATTCATCCACGTAGCAAGTGGCTGGAATCGTGGGCTTTACGCCTTTGTACGACCGAATCACTCTTCCTCTTAAATTCCCAGGAATGCAGAAGGACTTTTCAACATACCAGATTTGCACCATGCATGCTTTCGCCGATCTCACGCCTCAAACGGCCACGAGCTTGCCGGAGTCTCTACTCCGGTTGCACATTCCCAGCCCCGTTTTTACGCACTCATTCTCCGCTGACAAGCCACGACTGCTTGATTGATTACAAGTTTCGGACCGGCCTCTGACATTCCCACACGCTTTTTACAAGGTCAGGACTCGAGCGTGACACTCAAGCCAATAGCGCTACGTACGCTCAACACTGTAAGCGGATTGCAATGCGGACGTGAGGCTGAATGTCAACAACCCAGCCAGTGGACCACAAGGTTCTGGAGTCGATCCGAGTAATTCGCAACGGAGGAAATGTGAGGTTCGGCAAGATAAAGACAGTGATATTCGGGTTGCTCGCGACATTGGGCTTCGCTTCGGTTTCTGTTGCTCAGCAGAACGGCTACTCGCAAACCAATCTGGTCGCCAATACATCAGGTGTGGCAAACCACACGGACCAGCAACTTTCAAATCCCTGGGGCATCTCGTTCATCCCAGGCCAACCTTTCTGGATCGCCAACAATAACGGAGGCACTTCGACGTTGTACGACGCCCAGGGAAACAAGAATTCTCTGGTTGTGGGTATCCCCACAGCATCCGTAAACCCTTGCAACCCGGGATGCCCGACCGGCACCGTGGCGAACAGTCTTAGCGGCTATTTCGGCAACGGAGCATTCCTGTTCGTTACTGAAGACGGACTTCTCGCGAATTGGACCGGACAAGGAAACGCATTCACAGTGATCGACAATTCCGCCGGGGGCGCTGTCTACAAAGGCCTCGCTGTCGTAACCAATACCGAGGGCACTTTCTTGCTGGCCGCCAACTTCAATAGCGGCAAGATTGACGTGTTCGACCGGAATTTCAATCCGACCCATTTGGCAGGAACTCTGACCGACCCGAACTTGCCTGCGGGTTACGCTCCTCATGGAGTCCATGTTGTTGGCAACCTCATCATGGTGGCCTACGCGCAGCAGGACTCCGCCAAGCACGATCCGGTCGTCGGCGCTGGATTGGGTATCGTCGACTCTTTCGACATGGAGGGCAACTTCACAAAAACTTTCGCCAACGGAGGCACCCTGAATGCCCCTTGGGGGATCGTGTCGGCGCCGTCTACATTCGGAGCGTTCGCCAATGACGTATTGGTTGGGAACTTCGGCGACGGAACGATCAACGCCTATGACACTCAAGGCCATTTCATCGGACAAGCTACCGACACGGCTGGTCATGTAATCAGCAATCCCGGACTTTGGGATCTGGTGTTCGGCGCAGGCGGCACCGGCGATCCCGGCACGCTGTATCTCACAGCCGGGGGCTCGAATCAAACGAGTGGCCTGTTCGCCAGTCTGGTTCCCGCAGCTGCAGCAACCGGGGCAGATTTCTCGCTGAATCTGTCGGCGCAAACTGTCACTGTAACCGCCGGCGGAACCGCGATGCTTACGATCGGATCCGCCTCAGTCGGAGGGTTCAACGGCCCGATCAGCCTTTCCTGTGCGCCCGTGGCAGGTCTGACTTGCGCTTTCTCTCCGAGCACGATCTCGCCTGGATCAAGCGCGGCATCGTCAACCCTCACCGTGGCTGCGGCCGCAACCACACCAGGCGGAGGCTACGGAAATCCCGGTGTATTACTCATTTCCGGGTTGGGTCTTCTCGGAGCAGTCTTTACCTCAAGCAGCAAAAAGTTCGGACCCAACCGAGGGAAAAGCCTGCTCCTGATTGGAGTCCTGGCATTGCTCGTTGCCGGAATGGGTATGACCGTCGCTTGCGGCAGTTACAACAGCCAAAAAGCGACCAACAATCCCACAACTAGCACCGCCACCATCACTGTGACCGGAACCTCTGGCGGAGTCAGCCATTCCGTTCCAGTAACCGTCACGATTCACTAACTTGAGCGACTTCCTTAGTGCTCCCTTCGTGTCCTTAGTGGTTAAAAAGTCCTTGAACCACAAAGGACACGAAGGGGCACTAAGGAACGCGACCGCAACGGCAGGGATGAGAACCTGCATCCTTGCCGTTGTCCATCTTTCGCTGGGAAATAAGATCTCTGTCATTCCTACTTCGGGAACGATCCCAAAAAGTAGTTGGCACGATCACAGTTTTATCGCCAGCGCGATGCTATACAGATTCTGGGTCTTTCCTGCCAGCAGAGGACCAGGAATTCCTCCGCTGATGATCCGTCCGCGTCCGGTTAACGCGTTTCGGGTCGCCTCTCCGAGCGCATTCCTGCACTCTGAGGCGAACTTATGCCCGCAACGCGCGCCCGGTATTTTTTCCTTATTTTTCTGCTCGCCATTCTGCCGATCTCCATAAGCCTCAACGCGCAGGATTCCGCCACAGGCTCAATCCGTGGCGTTGTGTTGGATGCTGCGGATGCTCGCCTGCCCTGGGCATCCATCGTTGTTGTCAACACCGCGACGAGTGCACGTTTCACGACGAACAGCGACAGCCAGGGACGCTTCGTAGTAGGGATGCTGGCTCCCGGGGACTACTCTGCCCG
>Ga0209060_10001012_pt1 | contig 35338 bp, 28 predicted proteins | sample Coa_R1_8_FD_187155 | JGI IMG/M metagenome (GOLD analysis project Ga0209060, IMG submission 187155) | Surface soil microbial communities from Centralia Pennsylvania, which are recovering from an underground coalmine fire - Coalmine... | ecosystem: Environmental > Terrestrial > Soil >...
ACGGAGGCGAAACGCGCGAAATCATCGCGCTGCTCGACGCGCTGAAGCGGCTCGAGATTCCTCTCGTCGCGTTGACAGGCAACTCGAAATCGACGATCGCGCAAGCGAGCGACGTCGTTCTCGACGCCAGCGTCAACGAGGAAGCCTGCTCCCTCAACCTCGCTCCGACCGCCAGCACTACCGTCGCCATGGCCATTGGCGACGCTCTCGCCGTTTCGCTCCTCGAGCGTCGCGATTTCCGACACGATGATTTCGCCGCGCTTCATCCCGCGGGCAGCCTCGGCAAACGCCTGCTCCGTGTGGATAAAGTCATGCACGCCGGCGATGCCCTTCCCAAAGTTTTGCCACAAACACCCATGCCGGACACATTCCATGAAATGTCCGCAAAAAAGCTCGGCATGACCACGGTCGTCAACTCGGACGGCACGCTTGCGGGAATTCTCACCGACGGCGACTTGCGCCGCCTTATGGAGAAGCACGGCGGCGCTACGCTCGGCATGACAGCCGCGCAGTGCCTGAACCCTAGTCCTCAAACCGTAAAACCGAACATCCTCGCGAGCGAAGCCCTCACGCTCATGGAAAAGCGCCGCATCACCAGCGTCGTAGTCGTGGATGACGCGCGTCGCGTCCTCGGCGTCGTTCACCTCCACGACCTGTGGGGCCTGCAACTCGTTTGAGAGATTTTCTGTCTTTGGAGGCAACATTGGCGTCCCGCTCCGCAAAAATCCCGCCCGCTCTCAAAAAGCGCGCCGCTCAAATTCAAGTCGTTCTCATGGACGTGGACGGGACCATCACCGACGGCTCTGTCACGCTGCTTTCTCAATCCGACGGCACCGCACTCGAAATCAAAACGTTCGACGCGCACGACGGCCAGGGGATGACGCTCGGCCGCACTGCCGGACTTCGTCTCGGGGTGATTACCGGGCGCGAGAGCGCTGCGCTTCGCCGTCGCATGCGCGAAATGGGCGTCGAATTTGTCTACGAAAAGCAGCCCCACAAAATCGCCGCGTTCGAAGAAGTCCTCGTCAAGGCGGGCGTTCCCGCAACCGCCGTCGCATTCCTTGGCGACGATCTCCCGGATATTCCCGTCATGAAACTCGCCGGCCTCGCCGTCGCCGTTGGCAACGCGGCACAAGAAGTCAAAGACATCGCTCACTACACGACGAAAGCCGACGGCGGCAAAGGCGCCGCGCGCGAACTGATCGAGCTCATCCTGAAATCAAAAGGTGTCTGGGAACAAATGATTGGCAAAGCCCGCGCCTAGGCTCCCGTCGCCCGCGCGCGATCCACAATTCCGCCCAGCGAGTGACTTTCTGGGATAGAATCCCGCCCGCGTGCACGGCGAACTTTCGATTGGTGGAGGCAAAATGAAAACCAACTATCTCGCGGTATTCGTCGCGGCCCTTGCCTACTGGATTCTCGGCGCCGTCTGGTATGCCGTGCTCTTCAACAAGCCATGGATGGCGCTCGAACGCATTCCGCAAGAGCAAATTGACGCGATGAAGGGTGCCACAGCTGCGTTTCCCTACATCATGACCTTCGTCCTCAATCTGCTGATCGCGTTTGTTCTCGCCCAACTCTGCGCCTGGCGGAACGCCTCTACTGCCGCGCGGGGAGCTTCCCTGGGCGTTTTGCTCTGGATCGGTCTCGTTGGCCCCGTGACCTACACGACTTCGATGTACGAACTGCGCCCGCTCAATCTTTTCCTGATCAACGAAGGCTACGTGCTCGTCGGCCTTTGCCTCATGGGCGCCATCGTCGGCGCCTGGAAGACAAAATCGGCTTAGCGGCTGGCACGATTCCCATGGGTCAGGACGTTCTTCTCAGGAAACCTGCTTCGGCTGTGCCTTAGTGCTGCTGTGCGGCAACCTGTAAACTTTGCTAGTGGAACAGACAATTGGAAACAGCTCAGCCGAAAGCCCCGTCGTCGATGCCTTTTATGCCAAGCTAAATCGTAAACATTTGCCTTCGTTAGACGGCCTTCGCGGTATTGCGGCTCTTCTTGTCGTCTTCTATCACTTCGGAATTGAGTTTGGCTTTCATCCGCCGCCGGGCTATCTCGGCGTATTGATCTTTTTTGTGCTTAGCGGATTTCTGATTACGTGGCTCCTCTTGAAGGAATCAAGCGCCACAGGTACCGTCTCGCTCAGCGGCTTTTATCTGCGGCGCTCTTTGCGGATTTTCCCCGCGTTCTACGGTTTTTGGCTGTTTTCCATCGGCGTACGAATCCTCGGCCATCGCACAATCGCATGGGGCGCGGCGATCGCTTCCTTCTTTTACGTCAGCAACTACTACTACTCGCTGGTTCCCGGCGCAGACACTTTTATGCTTCATACCTGGTCCTTGGCAAATGAGGAGCAGTTCTATCTGCTCTGGCCTTGGGTTTTCAAGCGTGCGCACAACAACCTGTCAAGAATCACTGTTTTTCTAATCACTGCAATCGCCTTGATCTGGGTTTACCGTCCAATTCTAAAGTTTCTTTTCCACGCGCCGCGCAACTACCTCCAATACGCTTTCGATTGCCGCGTGGATGCACTCTTTGCCGGCTGTCTGCTCTCCATCTTGTTGAAGCGGAAAGCCTGTGACCGCTTCGTCGCCACGATTTGCGGTCGCACTTACTTTTCGTTACTGCCGGTCTTTCTTCTTGTTGCCGACACGCAAATCGGCGATCGCCTCGGTCCTTTGTACTCTCAAATCGTCGGATTCCCGGTGGAAATCACATGCACCGTCGCGTTGCTCGTCCAATTGATCGCCTTCAGTGAGTCCGCTTTGTGGCGTTGGCTCAATAGTCGGCCGGCCAAGTTCTTCGGCGCCATTTCCTATTCTCTGTATTTGTATCAAAACGCTAGCTTCAAATTTCTACCGCAGCCTTTGCGGGATATCGTTGTTCAGGGTCCGATATGGGGCAAGGTTCTTGGTGGTTTGGTTCTCAGCATCGGAGTTGCGTCGCTGTCTTACTACGTGATTGAGAAATTCTTTCTGAGGTTGAAAGACAAGCTGAGCATCCCCAAGGTTGCCGAGACCGCTCCGAGTACGACTTCCTGAGGGAGCTGCTCTGAGTTCTACTTCAACACAGGCAAGATCAGACTCGACGCTTGCGTGCCGCCGCGATACACCCGCTCTGTCGCCTTCTGAAAATCCGCCGCGCTCGCCTTCGAAATATCTTCAAACTTCTGCGGATTCCGGTCCGTGAGCGGAAACCACGTGCTCTGAATCTGCACCATGATTCGGTGTCCGCGCCGGAAAGTGTGGTTCACGCTCGGCAACGAGAAATTCAGAGCCGTTGGCTGATTCGGCGTCAAAGCCTCCGGCTTCTCGAAACTATTCCGGAACTTCGCCCGGAACGGCTCGCCCCGTACCAATTGTTCATAGCCGCCCATATGAAGATCCTTCGGATTTGGCTTCGGATCGGGAAAGTTCATCGGATACACGTCAATCAGTTTCACATCAAAATCCGAATCCGTGCCCGACGAAGACACGAACAGCCGCGGCATCACTTCTCCCGCCACTGTCACATCTTCGTCCAACGGCTCCGTCTCGTACACCAAAACATCCGGCCGTTTTGCCGCAAATCGTTGGTCCGCCGACATGTATTCCCGCGGTACCTCGGTGTCGAATCCCTCGATAAACGGCACCGGCCGTGACGGATCGCTTACATACTCATCGAAACCCGATTCTTTCGGCGCCTCAAACGAAAGCCGCCCGTTCGGTGCAAAATACAACTTCTTCCCTTCGACATTTTTCGGAGGCCAGGAATCGTATCGTCGCCACACGTTCGTTCCCGTCTCGAAGATCGTCACTTTAGCTGTCTTCGCTTCAACGCCGTCCTTCAAGTGTTGCCGAAAAAATGGAAACAGGATCTCTTCATTGAAATAATCCGAATTCTTCGCCGCAAAATTCACCGCACCCAGATGATCGCCACCACCAGGTACAGACCATCCCCCATGAAACCATGGTCCTTCTACCAGAACGTTTGGCGTGCCCGGATTCCCTTCGCCCACCGCGCGGAAAATCCGGTACGGCCCCATGATGTCTTCCGCATCGAACAGCCCGCCCACCGTCATCACCGCGCATCGCACGTTTTTCATGTGCGCCGCTATATTGTGCGCCCGCCAGTAGTCGTCGTACACGGTGTGGTTCGCCTGATCGTCCCAATACGATTGCGGCTCCGTCAGATATTTGACTTTCGCATTGCCGAGCGGCCCAAGTTTCAAAAAGAATTCGTATCCATCGTTTGTCCCAAACTCAAATTCCGGAAATCGCGCCGGCGGCAGTTGCGGTTGCGCGTGCGGCTTGAAAAACGTATAAAAACCAAAATTCGCCGCCAGCATAAATGCGCCATTGTGGTACGCATCGTCGCCCGTGTAGAGGTCTGCCATCGGAGCTTGCGGCGAACACGCCTTCAACGCGGGATGCGAATCAATCATGCTCGCGGCCACGAAAAATCCCGGATAGGAAATCCCGTACAATCCCGCCTTTCCGTTGTTGCCCGGAACATTCTTCAAAAGCCAATCGATCGTGTCGTACGCGTCCGTGCTTTCGTCCACATCCTTCGCCGACTTTTTCGCGTCCTTGTGCGGCGTCATTTCGACGAAAGTCCCCTCGCTCATGAACCGCCCTCGCACATCCTGATAAACGAAAATAAATCCATCTTTCTCGAAGACTGGTGCGGGTCCGAGGTGTTTCCGGTAATTGTCCGTACCGTACGGACCGACGCTGTACGGCGTCCGCTGAATCAAAAATGGATAGGGTTTCCCCGCGCCCGCGTCTTTCGGGACATAGACCGACGTAAATAGACGCACGCCGTCGCGCATCGGTATCCGGAATTCATACTTTGTGTACCGGGACTTTACTTCATCGAACGTAGGCTTTTCCTCGTCTCCTTGCGCCACGGCCGCGCGCAGTAACAGCTGGCCCGCCGTCAATGCGCAAAAAATCAGCAACACCGCTCTCAGCGCTTGGTATCTCAGTTTGAACATGGAAAGACTCCCGGATCCGGATTTTCACTAGTCGCGAACCCAAGCACCATACGTCCCGCACGCGGCCAAGTCAACGCGACCGCGACATCGGCGCCCCGTTTGTTACCGCTTGACTTAGTGTTTATCTTATGGTATAATTATAAGCGGGGAGCGAGTCAGCCTCTCCCGGCGAACCCGCTGTGGCGTGTGTGCTCCTAACCGCAACGCTGCAGCCCGCCGAACTCAACTCAGGAGACCGTCACCATGTGCCATGACACCACTTCCGCACCGCCTATCTTCACCAAACCCATCGCAGCCGCTTCGTCGAGAAGAATCACACTCGCGTCGAGCGACGCCGCGGAGTACGCCGCATTCCTCGCTACGCCGGACAAGCCGAGCGGCTCGAGTGTCGTTATCTTGCCGGACATTCGCGGCCTGCACCCCTTCTACGAACGACTCACCGTCCATGTCGCTGAACAAGGCCACACCGCTTTGGCCATCGACTATTTTGGCCGCACCGCCGGCACACGTCCCCGGGACGATTCCTTCAATCCTATGGAACACATCGTCCGAGTCTCGCGCCAAACCATCGACGCCGACATTCTTTCGGCCGCTAACTACCTTCGTTCGCCCGACCGCGGGAACTGCAAAAACGTGTTCGCGCTAGGCTTCTGTTTCGGCGGGCGGCAAGCGTTTTTCGCTTCCGCTGCGCGCTTTGGCTTCGCGGGAGTGATTGGCTTTTATGGTGCGCTGTCGCTCTATCCAAACGGCGCCACTGGCCCGCTGCAGCATGCCTCCGAGCTCTCCGCGCCCATCCTGGGCCTCTTTGGCGGCGCGGACCACGGTATCGCCGACAAAGACGTTTCTGCATTCGACGCCGCGCTCACACTGAGCGGCGTCGCCCACGATTTCACCGTCTATCCCGGCGCGCCTCACAGCTTCTTCGATATAAAGTACGAGGAACACGCTGCGTCCTGCGCCGACGCGTGGCGCAGAGTGCTTGCGTTCCTCGCTCGTCGGGATAACTGATTTTCGCCCGGCACTCGGAAAGGGGAGCGACAGTTCCGCTGCACTCGTCGCCTCTTTCCACTGCATCCGTTTCTTATAAGGGACGGACCAATCCTCGCGCCGTCGCGCGGGTGTTCCGCACAAGAAGCAGAACCAGAATCATTCCTACAAACGGGACAAGTCCCGCTGTGATGACGATTGCGTCGAACGAGTGCGTGCTCCGCGCTTGCAGCGAATCGGAAAAATAGCCAATCAATTTGAACGCAATGATGGTCCCGATCCCGGCTCCCGTTCCGCTCAAACCACTCACAGAAGCGACCGACTCGCTTGTATACAAATCCGATGGCAGAACATTTGCGATCGTCGAAAACGCCGCGTAACAAAATGTCGCCAGCGCAAAAAGCAAGGTGATGAGCCCGAGGTTGACTGTAAATATGGTCGGAATCAGCAGCGTCACGCCAAATCCGCCAAATACAACCACCGCCTTGCGCGCCATACCCAACGACCAGCCGCGTTTAATTAGGAAGCCGGAGGCCGCGCCTCCAAAAAAATTCCCAAGATCTGCCGCAATGAACGGGACCCAGATTGCGATAAGCCCTGACTTCAGCGAGATTCCTTTGGCTACAAGGTAGATCGGGAACCAGTCGGTAACAAAGAACCACACCGGATCGGTCAACGCTTTCGCGACGATCGTTCCCCATGTTTGCGGCAACTTCAGCAGGTCTCGCCAGCGAAGGCGAGACTTCGCTGGCATCTGCGCGCTCGCGGCATTTTCCGACAAGACTAATTCGCGCTCCTCCGCCGTGATGCGCGGATGGTCCTGCGGCAGGCGGTAGAACCTTCGCCAAAAAAATAGCCAGCCAAATCCAAGCAATCCGGGAATCACAAACGCGACTCTCCATCCCCACCGAAAATAGATCGGAAGGATCAAGAAAGGAGCGATGGCCCCGCCAATGGATGACCCGCTATCGAAAAGGGCTGCCGCCAGGGCACGGTCGCGTCTTGGAAACCACTCGGAAACCGCTTTCGTGGCGCCGGGCCAGTTTGCGGATTCGCCCGCGCCGAGCAGAAACCGAACGACCGCGAATCCAAAGAAACCGCGAGCGAAGGCGGTACAAATTGACGCGATCGAATACCAGATAACAGATAGCGTGAGGCCGCGACGAGTTCCGACGCGGTCAATGAATCGCCCGCAAATCGACTGCCCAAACGAGTAGGCAATTCGAAATGCGATCAGCAGATTCGCGTAGTCGGTGTTGGTCCAATGGAAGTCGTGCTTCAGATAGGGCGCAAGTAGCGATAGCGTCTGCCGGTCAATATAGTTGATGACCGTCGACGCAAACAGCAATCCACCGATCCACCAGCGGAGATTGCGAATTTTCGGCGCTTGGAAGGAAATGCCCTCAGGCATGGATGCCATACGGAACCGGTTGCCTCGCTATCCCCCGCGATCTCAATCTGCGTGAAGTCTACCGCTAAACAGATCGACCAACCGCATGGCTCAGCAGCGCGGCGGATTCCGTATCAAGATAAATAGTCGTCTTTGGATGAGTTCGCAAAATGGACGCGGGCGCCATCGCGCTGATTTCGCCTTCCAGGCACGACTTGACCGCTTGCGCCTTGCGCGCGTCCGGTACGACCGCAATGATCTCTTCGGCTTTCAAGATTTGCCGGATCGACATGGAAATCGCGCGCGCGGGCACTTCCGCGATCGACGAAAACCAGCCTTCGTTCACCTGCTGCCGGCGGCAAGCCTCATCGAGCTCCACAACAAGATACGGCTCTTCCGTTTCAAAATCCGCAGGCGGATCGTTGAACGCCAAATGCCCATTTTCGCCAATACCGACAAACGCGAGATTCACCGGCTCCGACGTCAATTCGCTGCCCACTTCTCGAATCACTTCCCGTGCATTTCGTTCCCCGTCGAGCAAATGGTGTCGCGTGATTTCCGTCTTTCGAACTAGGCGCTCCAGCAAATATTTCCGAAAGCTCGCCGGATGAGTGATCGGCAAGCCGACATATTCGTCCAGATGGAAGAGTTCCACTCGCTTCCAGTCAATCCCGGGGCTACTCGTAAGCGCATCCAGAAACTCAAATTGCGACGCTCCAGTGGCGGCGATGATTCGCGCGAATTCCTGTCTCGCAAGAATTCTTTGCAAGGATTGCGCCGCACGCTCCGCAGCAACCTTCCCCACTTCCTGCTTGTCTCGCAAAACCTTCGCATCCACCTTCCGCCTCCAATCCCAGATGCTCCATCACGAACGATTCGAGTCGCAAATTACCGTTCCAAGTCCACGCGCTTGCCCCATCGGCAAGCGTCATAAATCGTTTCAACCAGCGCCACGCTGCGGAGTCCCTCCGTGCCAGAGCACCGTGGCTCTCTGCCGCTTTGGATGGCATCGACAAAGTCCTCCAGCACAGCACGATGCCCGCGAGTATCACTCACTGCCGCCGAATTCGCGCTGGCATTTTTGTCGTCGCCCAAGCTTCGAAAGTCTCTGGGTGGATTCCGCAAATCTGCCGCGATCAACCGGTCGTGTTCAAGAATGACCGTCCCCTCGCTTCCAGTGAGCTCAACGCGTCGTGGGTATCCGGGATACGTCGATGTCGTAGCTTGGAGCACTCCCATCGCTCCGTTTGCAAACTCCAGCAATGCCACGAGCGTGTCTTCTGCCTCAATCCTGTGCAGAGCGGTTTTCTTTTGCGCCTGCACGCTCGTCACGTCGCCAAATAGCCAGAGCAACAGATCGACTGTATGTATCGCCTGGTTGATTAAGGCGCCGCCGCCATCCAGTGCCAGTGTTCCTCGCCAGCGCGAATCGCTGTAATAGGTTGCTGGGCGAAACCACTTTACTCGCGCATCCGCCAGGATCGGCGTGCCCAAAATTTTGGCGTCCATCCATTCCTTCAGCTGAAGGATATCCGGCTTGAAGCGGTCTTGAAAAAATACTCCCAGCTTCACTTCAGCATCCTTCGCCGCCGCGATCAGTTCCTGCCCCTTTCGAATTGAAATCTCCAGCGGCTTCTCGGTAAGTACATGCAATCCACGCCGCGCCGCGGCAATTCCCTGCTCAGCGTGTAAACCCGACGGGCTCCCGATCGCCACAAACTCCATCGGCTTATGCGACAGAAACTCGTCGAAATTCGAATATGCGGTCGCGCCACATTCGCCGCAAAGGCGCGTCACTCTCGCAAAATTGCTGCCGTAGATGGCGGAAACCTGCACGCCCGGAATAGACATCGCGGCCCGCGCATGCGTCTCGCTGATGTTTCCGCCGCCGATCAGTCCCACGTGAATGGTCATGAAATTATGGTCGTTCCCTCAAGTCGGCCGCTCCCACGATAACGCACCGCTGGCCTCGTTACACACTCTCGGGCGATAATATCAGTTCTTATTCTCGCTCAAGGAAGGCTCCTTTGCTTCACGCATGGCACGACGTCTCTCCAGGCGCCGAAGTCCCCCGCGACTTCCAGGCCGTCATCGAAATCCCCCTCGGCTCCAATGTCAAATATGAGCTCGACAAGGAAACCGGCCTCCTCAAGGTCGATCGCATCATCCATTCCGCCGTTTTCTATCCCGCAAACTACGGCTTCATTCCACAGACCTACGCCGAAGACAACGATCCTCTCGATGTCCTCGTCCTTTGTCAGGAACCCGTTCAACCCCTCGCTCTCATCAAAGCCCGGGCCATCGGCGTCATGACCATGATCGACTCCGGCGCCAGCGACGACAAAATTATCGCCGTCGCCACCCGCGACCCCGAATTCAGCGACTACATCGAAGCGCGCGATCTCCCCTCCCACCGTCTCCTCGTCCTGCGTCGCTTCTTCCAGGACTACAAACAACTCGAGGGCAAACAGGTCCAGGTCGAAGAGATTCTCCCCGCCTACGCAGCCCTCAATGTGATCGAAAAAGCTCTAGCTCGCTACCAGGCTCTGAAGGGCGAACTCGTCGGCAAAGTGCACGAATAGTGCAAAAACACTATGTCTCGCAGCCGGCTGCGCTGGTAATCTCTCGCGCCATATTGTTGTAACTCACCCCCTCGGGGGTGAGGCTTTTGTATCAAGAATCGGCAACTGGGCAAGGAGCTTCCCCTCGTGCGGAAGAAGAAGGTATTCATGTGGATCGGCATCAGCCTCGGCGCGCTCGTGGTCCTCGCTTTCATCGGCCTTAGCGTGATGGCCGGCGGCCCGAAAGACGCGCTCTACATGGTCCGCTACGCGCTGCCCCACATGCATCGCGGTACTCTGAAAGTCGGCGACTCCGCCCCAGACGCCCGTCTCGTCGCGCTCAACGGCTCCGATCGCTTCCACATTCGCGAACGCACCACCGGCAAGCCGCTGGTCCTCGTATTCGGCAGTTTTACTTGACCGCCCTTTCGTCGCCAGGTTGGCGACATCGTCCAAATCTTTAACGACTACAAAGACCACGCCGATTTTCTGACCATCTATATTCGCGAAGCCCATCCCACCGACGAGTGGCAAATGAAATCCAACGTAAAGGAGGACGTCTGCTACGCGCAGCCTAAAACGCTCGAACAGCGCATCGCCATCGGCAATGACTTCACGAAACGCTACAACTTCACTCTTCCCTTCGGCATCGACGACATGTCCAACGCCGCCAATGACGCATACGCCGCCTGGCCCGAGCGTCTCTACATCGTCGACGAGTCCGGCCGCATCGCCTACCGCGGCGGAATGGGTCCTTTCAATTACAATCCGAAGGAAGTCCGCGCCTGGCTCGCTGCGCGCTATGGCGAAGTAAAACATCCGGAAGCCAAACCGGCAGATAAACCCGATCAGAAAAAACCGGAAGAAACTAAGTCCGACGCGCCAAAATCGACTTAAGACTTCGGCACCAGGCTCGTCGGCAAAATTTTCTCCCGCGGAACGATTCCCTGCCCCTCCAACACCGAATAAAACTTGTCCGCGTCTAAATCTTTAATCGTCTCGACCTTCCCTGACGGCCAGCGTATCTCCACACTATCAATTTTCTTCACCGCGCCCAATCCAAAATGCACGCGCAAATCATTCTGTGAAAGATAACTCCCGCCGCTATGAGTCTCGTCCGTCTGCGTCATTCCTCCGGCGACGATTTTCACCCGCGCGCCAATCGCCAGACGGTTGCTCTTCGTTCCCGCCAATTCAAAACTAACCCAATGCCGCACCGGCACTCCCGCTTCTAAACCCATGTTTCGCAAAATCATCGGCGCGCCAGTTAAATCCTCCACCACCACATCCATGTTCCCGTCATTAAACAAATCGCCCACTGCGAGCCCGCGCGACACTCGCGGCTCCTTCAACGCCGCCCCCGCCTCATCGCTCGCATCGCAAAAAGTTCCGTCGCCCAAATTCATGTTCAACACTTTCGGCTCTTTGTATCGCGCGCCCGATGGCAACGTATCCACCTGCGGATACACGTGTCCATTCACGGCGATCAAATCCAGCCACCCATCATTGTCCAAATCCACAAACGCCGTTCCCCACTTCACATACGGCAACGACGGCATCGCCGTCCCCGCCTTGTACGATACGTCGTTGAAATTCCACTTTCCTTCGTTCCGAAACAAATTCGCATTCTCATCCGAAAAATTTGTCACGCTCAGCGATGGCAATCCGTTATGCAAATAATCCCCTACCGCAATTCCCATCGACGCCTGCTCTGACCCGTCCTCGCTTACCGCCGTGCCCGACTCCAGCCCAATCTCCTGAAATTTCCCATTCCCCAAATTCTTATACAAAAACTTTGGCGTCGAATCATTCGCCACGTAAATGTCCGGCCGTCCCGTGTTGTTGAAATCCGAAAAAATCACCGACAATCCGTAATACCCCGAAGGATCGCTCACTCCGGCGCTCTTCGATACGTCCGTAAACGTTCCATCTCCGTTGTTGTGGAACAGCGAATCCCCCGCGCCTTTCAATCCCCGCGGCCCGCACTGCACGTCCAAACCGCGGTATTTACAGTTCGGCGCACTCCCAAATCCCGGTAAATCATTTAAATGAAAATCCACGTAGTTCGTCACCATCAGATCCAAAAATCCATCGCCATCATAATCGCCGAACGCTGCTCCTGTACTCCATCGCCCGTCCGCAGCGCCCGCCTGCTTCGTCACATCCGTAAACGTCCCGTCTCCATTATTTCGGTACAAGACATTTCCGCCGAGGCAAGTCACGTAAACGTCTGGCCACCCATTGTTCTTGTAATCGCCCACCGCCCCGCCCATCGCAAAACATGGCGTCGCAATTCCCGCCTTCTCCGTCACGTCCGTAAACGTCCCATCATGATTGTTGTGATAGAGCGCCCCGCGCGCTTTCTGTCCTTTGATCGCCATATCCACCGTCGGCGCATTCGTAAAATAAATGTCTAGCCACCCATCGCGATCGTAGTCGAGCAGCAACACGCCCCCGCTCATCGACTCCACCACGTACTTGCTCTCCGGCGCCGACGCGTGCGTAAACTTAATCCCCGCCTTCTCCGTCACGTCCACCAATTGTGGAATCGCCTTCCCCACGCACTTCGCCGATTTCGCCCCCGGCGGCGGTGGAGCCGGCTGCGGCCGCGCCTCCTGCGCAGTCACCGCGGTCGCCAACGACAACGCGATCGCTACACACTGCAGCACTTTCGAACGTAGCTTCCTTCTCAACGAGTCCTCACGTCTGTCTGCTGAGTGAATGTTCTCTGCTTCACTGCGGCAAGGCGGAAGCCTGTGGCACCGTCGCCGCGCGGTTCCGCGCTTTCACTTCTTTGTAAATTTCCATCTCTCGCTGCGCATCTTCTACGCGATTATCTTTCCTGTACGCCGCCTGCAGTTGATAGTGCACAAAATCCGCCTGCGGCATCGCCTTCGCCGCATTCTCCAGATGCGTCACCGCCTCTTTCACATTCCCATCATCGAGCAAAAGTTTTCCGAGCTGATACTGCGCATTCCCATTATCCGGATGATTTTCCGTTACCGTCGCGAACAGTTTTTTTGCTTCCTCGCGTTTCCCCTGCTCCAGCAGCGCGAGCCCCAACCCACTCATCGCGTCACCATCACCGGGAGTCAGCTGCAACTGGGTATTGAATTGTTGAATCGCTTCCGGAACGTGCTGCCAGCGCAAATACGCCAATCCTTCCGAGTAATGCACATGCGGCAACTTCGAATCCGCCTGCAACGCCATTTCAAACGCACTCACCGCCCGGGCATAATCTTCCACATCCACCCAAAGTTTCCCCACCAACACGCGTGTCTGCGGCGGAAGTTGCAACTTCTCCACCTCGGCAAGAATCTTTGCCGCTTGCTTTAGGTCTCCAAGGCGGGCCAGCGAAGCCGCCCATGCATAACCCACTACGGGATCGTGCATCGCACGTTCGCCGAGCGGCGCAATTGTCTTGGCGGCATTCGCATAGTCGTCCGTTGAGAAATACGTTGACCCCAGTATCGCCCTGGCAGCAGCATCTGATGGATCTTGCGCCAGCGCCGCAGACAATCCCCTCACCGTCTCGCCCGTATTCCCCGCGCGAAACGCCGACAAACCGATATTTCGCTGCAGTCCCGGAATCGTCGCGTCCCACCGCTCCGCATCTTCGTAGTGCCCCAGCGCCGCCAGGTACTGCCCGCCGACGGCTTCTGCAGTCGCCAGATCATTGAAACTCAGCCCGAGAATCTGTCTCAGCCGGGTCTCCGCTACATCCAACGCTTTGTGCTGCTCCGTCGTCAATCCCGAGTGCGACACTACATTCGGATCGAGTCGCCCGAACAAATCCGCTCCGCCAGCTCGCAGCGCCGCGCTTTCCACCGCTTCATCCGGTTTCAGCGGCACCACCGCACCCATCGTTCCGCCGCCTTCCGTGATCACCGCCGAAATCTCCTGCTGTGTCAGTTCCATCGACTTTTTCTGCAGTTCCCGCGCCTTCGCCGCGAATTGCTCACCCTCTTCGGTCCGGCCAGAATTCGACAGAATTCTTCCTAGACTTACGTAAGCGCGCCGAATTTGGTAGTTCGATCGCGATTCATCCTTCCCCGTCTGTTCCACAGCCTTCCGGAAATACACTTCCGCATTGGCCATGTCGCCTTCGGCATAGGCATTCACTCCCAGATACAGCCACGGCTCTGGCGTCTCCGGAGATATCTCAGCCGCTATCTTCAAATATTTGTTCGATTCGGCGTACGACCTGTCGTTCGAATCCAGGAATCCAGTCAGGTAGTTCCCAAGGTAGTCGCGCGGATGAAACTGCAGTTCCTTCAGAAACTCCGCTCGTATCTCCGGCGTCGGCTTCCATTCGTTGACCGACAGCCGCGCGAGCGCTAGAAAATAGTGCGCATGCGGCGTCTTCGTATCGATCGCGACAGCCTTTTCAAACTCCCGAATCGCTGCCGGCATCTCTTTCGCATCGCGGTACGCTCTGCCAAAGAGCACGTGCAGCGATGCATCTTCGCCGTTCATTTTCACGATTTGTTCGAATACCTTCTCTGCCCGTTCCTTGGCGTTCGCGCCTCCTGAGGAAAGCTCGGAAATTCCCAACGAATAGCCCGTCTCCACGTCCGGAGCAATCTCCATCGCGCGACCCAGTGCCTCCGCCGCCTTCCCGTACTCCCGTTTCTGCATCCACGCTCGGCCTACGATCGTCAACGCCAGCGCGTTTTTCGCATCCTTTCGCAGCACCGGCGACGCATCTCTCAGCGCTTCGTCTGAGCGCATCAGCGCAAGCTCGCCAAGAGCCAGTTCAAGCCTTGCCTCGCTCGATTCTTCGAAATCGAGCGACCGGTTCAGCAGTTCCACGGCCTGCGCGTTCGCTCCCTGCAGCAGACGGAAGTGCCCTAGCTCCTTAAGCGCCAGCGCCACCACCTGCTTGTTTGCAGACGCGACTCGCGGCAGGTCGCCCGATTCCCGCGCGGATTTCGCTTCGGAAATCCGTCGCGCCAGTTCCTCGTCCGCCGAGCTTCTGCCCGCATTTTCCTTGGCCGCCGGACGCACCGTTTGTGGCGCCGCTTTTGGCTTCGTTTGTGCCCCTGCCGGCCACCCACCAACCAGCAACAAACACGAAAGCGCAAGCCCAATCCAAATGGTCGGGAAGACTTTCGCTATTCTTGAATTGAGTCGTGGTGTTTTGCGGAACCCGTGGAAATTCATGTCGATCGCGTAACCTCAAAAGTAAACGGCGGGGCTTGTTTTTACAAGCCCCGCCGTCGGGGTGTACGAACGCTTGTCGCCTGTAGTTACAGGCGCCCGAAAAAAAGGAAGCGTGCGCTAGAACGTTAGCTTTAGTCCGTACTGCAGTTCTCGGCTTTCGTGTCCGGCAATCAGCCCGAACGTCTGGCCGAAGCCGCCACCTCCGCCCGACACGACTACGTTATTCGTCGGAGAGCATGGTGCGCCGCAGGATAGTCCGTTGCCGTTGTATCCCGTCTGCAAGCCATTCGTGCTGAAGTTTGCATGGTTAAAGAGGTTGAACGCATCGAGACTGAACTTTAGCCGGAAGCGCTCTTTGAAGTACCAGTTCTTGACCAACTGAAGGTCAAATACCCTGGACTTAGGACCAAAGCAAACTCCGCGCGCCGCCATGTTGGGGTCAGTGGTTCCGAGATGGTACCCAACAAGCGTGAACGCCGCCGGGTTCAGGATCTGGCTCCCATTGACGCCGGAATCGCAGTTGACGCCGGTCGTCAGCGGCCGGTTGTTGTTGTTGTAGCCCGTGCCGATCAGGGAGTTGAGGTTGAATCCGGGCGCATTCGCTACAGCGCTCGCGCCGCTTGTAAACACGCTGAGCGATGCGCCGGTCTCGACTGTAATAATGCTGTTGAGTTCCCAGCCGCCAATTGTGTTCTGCGCGAACGCGCCGTGATTGGCGAACTTCGGAAGGAAGAACACTTCATTGGCCACGAAAATGTGGGGCCGATTAATGTTCGTGTTGCCCTTGTCCAGTCTTCCGTTGCTTAAATCGGTCGTCGCTTCCTGGTTCACGCCGCCGGAGGAGTTGTCCAACTCCACGTTCCCGATGGAATGTGAGTAGGTGTACGCCGCCTGGAACTGGGAGTTATTGCTCGTCCGCGTCCTGAACAGAGCCTGCAACGAGTGGTAACTTGCCTTCCCGTTCCGCGCGAAATCGTTGATCGCACCGAAGTTGGTTGCGCCGCGGAAGGAGTTCAGCGTGGCGGTGTCATTAGCAAATGCCGATTGCAGATAATCCGCTGGTGCCACCGGGTTGCCCTGCGCCATTGACGTCAGGTGAATGCCCGAATTGCCTACGTAACCGAGTTCCAGCACGGTATTATGCGCCAGTTCCCGTTCGATCGACACGTTCCATTGCCAGCTATTCGGTACCACTCCGCGCGGATCTTTGCCCGCGCTGGGAGATACCGCAAGGCTGCTCGACAACGGAGGAGCCGTATCAAGCGGCCGATTGACGGTCGCATTGATCACGAAAGGCGCGTTTCCGGAAAGCCTCTCATCGATGCCGACTGCTTCGCGCTGATAGAACTGCCCGACGCCGAATCGAATCGCCGTCTTGCCGTCGCCCTTCACGTCCCACGCAACGCCAATGCGAGGTGCAATGGCGTGATTGTTGTTATGTACGAGCGCCGAATTCACGCCGGGTGTCCCGTTAGAAAGGAACAAGAGGCCATTCAACGCTGCGGCAGCATCCTGACAAGGAGTCGTCCCAGGAACGATGATTACGCCGTTGCAGGCATCATTCGGATGTGACGCGGCTTCCGAAGCGCTCCACGCGGCCATGCTCCATCCGGATTGCCGGTTTCCTTCCACGTAAGGCTCGCGGTAGAACGACCACCGCAACCCGAGTTCCAGGGTCACGTTGCGCCGAATCTTCCAGGTGTCCGCAAAGTACCACTCGAAGTCATGCCAGTGAACTCTGGCAACCGCATCGATACTGTTTTCAGAGACGGACAACGTCTGCGGGGTCGGAACGCCGGTCCCCGGCAAAAGGATGTTCGCCAACGGATTGCCAGTTCGAATTCCGCTGCAAGCAGGTGTCGACGCGGAATTCACACAGACTCCCCCGTCAAACGGAGTGACCGAAGGACGGTCGGTACCGCCGTTGTTGCTTTCGATTTTGGCGTTCGTGCTGTAGAACGCGCCCAACTTGAAGATGTGGTTGCCGTGGATCTTCGAAAGATTGTCCTGAATCGTATAGAGGTCTTCGTGGTTTCCGTAAGGCGCAATGTTCCAGATCGTTTGCGAAGAACCGTAAGGAGTAAGTCCGCCCCATCCGCCCCATCCGACTTCCGGGAGAGCGCCGGCATCCTTGGTCGTGCCCCAAACGTTGGGAAGCGCCGTCTCGAGCTGCGAGACGATCTGTTTGTTGTTGCCGTTCAGCGTGGTGATGATCGCGTTCCAGCCCCAGCCGAAATGCACGTCATTGATTAGCGTGTCGCTCAACTGAGAGCGCAAGCCTGCCATGACGCTGCGTGAAGGCTGCGACCAGTCTGACGTGACGTTCGTAAAGAACGAATCGCCCCAGAACGAGCCGCCGTTCGGCGCTGGGTTGTCCCACGAATCGCGCGTGTACCGGAATGTAATCCGGTGCTTCTTCGTGATGTCGTAATCGCCGCGAACATTGACTTCGCGCCAGTTTTGCTTATTTGGCTCGCTCGCCGCCCAGTTGTTGCCGTTGGCGTCCGTGGCGCGCGTTGGATCAGGATAAAAGTTTGCCAGCAGGTTGCCGGCTGGATCGACAGACTTCAGCGTCAAGGGGCCGGACAATTCTGACGGATCGAGCCCCGCAAAATTCGGCGTTGACGCCCCGCAGCTTATGCCTTTGCTGAAATCGCCGTTCTTTTCCGCAGCCGTCGGTACGCATGCCGCAAACGACTGGCCGCGTATTTCATAGTTCCACTCCTGGTTGAACCAGAAGAAGAGTTTGTCCTTCTTGATTGGGCCGGCGACATGGTAGCCGAAGTCATTCCGCCGAAGTTCGCCTTTGCCCGTCGCGTTATGGTTTGCAAACCAGGTGGCCGCATCCAGCGCATCGTTGCGGCCGGAATAAAACACGCCGCCATGGAGTTGGTTTTCGCCGGACCGGGTGTTGATGCTGATAATCGCGCCCGACGCCTGCCCATATTCCGCGCCGTACGAGTTACGCAACATCTTGAATTCCGCAATCGCGTCCACCGAAGGATAAACGAGAATTGTGCGGTTCGAACCGACGTCATTGTTGTTGACGCCGTCCACCAAGAACAAATTGTTGGTGTAAGGGTTGCCGTTCACCGAAAAATCGCTTCCCCCGCCGAGTCCCTTGTCCTTGCCGTTAAACGTTTGCGCCGCCGAAACTCCAGGTGACAGCGTCACCAACTGCATGAAGTTTTCGCCGTTCAGCGGAAGTTCGCGGACTTGTTGCCCTTCAATTACTTCGCCGACCGCCGCCGAAGTCGTCTGCACTTGCACATCCGACGCTTCCACCGTAACCGTTTCCGTCGCCGCGCCCATCGCGAGCGGAGCGTTCAGTTCCGTCACGCTCGACGTGTGCACTTCGACGTTTTTCGCGAGGTACTCCTTGAAGTTCCCCGCCTTCACACGTACTTGATACGTGCCGATAGGAATGTTCGGAATCGAGTACGCCCCCAAGTCGGTCGTCACCGCGCTGTAGCTCGCGTTCGTTCCGACGTTTGTCGCCGTCACCGACGCGCCAGCTACCGCCGCACCCGACGGATCCGTTACCGTTCCGTTGATGCTGCCGTTGTAGTTCTGCGCCATCGTGACACTTGCACTACTCAAAACCACCGCAACGACAAGCGCGAGCGCTGCCAGCATCGTTTGCCAGCCAACACTCTGCTTTCGTTTTTGTTGATTCAATTTCATGCGCAACCCCTTCGAACAAGTTTGTAACTGCCGTTTGCCCCGAACCAAACCACACCTGCGTCGGCCCAAAAAACCGTCTCACAAATTTCGTTTGGTCACGTGGTTCTGTATCGCTACCTACCCCAGGTGCTATACAGTTCCACTCTATATTGCTTGGGATTAAGCTCTTATCCCGGAATCCTGTCAAGCAGAAAATATCGTTATTCTATGATATGGTATCGATACCTTTTTTCCGACCACCCCTTCTACGCTTTTCCATAGCCGCCCTCCCGAACATCCCATTCTCCAAAGTGTTCTATAGCAGTGCTTTACAGCTACGTTAACGTTCACGCCCGAATTTTTTGTCTTTTTCAATTCCATATTTTAATAGCCCACCCTTCAGAATATTTTTTGCCTTCCAGCGACTCTTTCGCCCAAAATCCCATTTGCAGCTTCCCCGAGACACCCCTCCACCCCACATCCAGTACTCCGCCCACTCCATTTCAAGTACAATTCCGCAGCACAAGGGCCAGCCGTGACTCCCAATTCGAAACGCGCAAAAGCGTCCAAAGAAAACGTCGTGACCCTCAAGGAAGTTGCGCGCCACGTTGGCCTCACTCCCGGCACAGTTTCCGCCGTGCTCAACAATTCCGCCGCTTCTCGCTCCATCCCCGACTCCACGCGCCAGCGAATTCTCGCCGCCGCGCGCGAACTCAACTATCGCCCCAACATGCTTGCCCGTTCGCTCCGCGTTCAGCGAACTTTCACGATTGGCGTGATTCTCCAGGAAATTGGCGACGGCTACGGATCGAGCGTCGTCAGCGGAATCGAGGAATTTCTCAGCGAGCGCGACTTCTTCTTCCTGACCGTCGCCCATCGCCACGATAAAAAACAGTTGCAGAGCTATTCCGATCTCTTGATTTCGCGCGGCGTCGAAGGCTTCATCACCGTGGACACTTCCATCTCTGAAAAGCCCGCGCTTCCCACCGTCGCCGTCGCCGGCCACAAATATGTCGCCGACGTCACCAATATCACGCTCGACCATCGCAAAGCCGCCGAACTCGCTTTGCATCATTTGAAGTCGCTCGGCCACGAAAAAATCGCGTTCTTAAAAGGTCAGGTTGAGAGTTCCGATTCACTCGTCCGCTGGGAAGCCATCTGCGCCGTTGCGCAGGAAATGGGCCTTACGATGCGTCCCGAACTCGTCGTCCAACTCGAAGGCAAGGATTCCACGCCCGAACTCGGCTACCCCTTCGGCAAACAACTTCTCGCGCGCAACGTTGCCTTCACCGCGCTCTTCGCTTACAACGACATTTCCGCCATCGGCGCCATGCGCGCCTTCCAAGAAGCCGGCAAGCGCGTCCCCGAAGACATTTCCGTCGTCGGCTTCGACGACATCAACATCGCAAGTTTTTCCCGCCCCACTCTTACCACCGTGCGTCAGCCTCTAAAAAAAATGGGCCGCATCGCCGCAAAAACCTTGCTCGACTGGATCGAAGGCCGTTCCGAATACACTCCCGAAATCGCCGTCGAGCCCGAGCTCGTCATTCGAAATTCCGCCAGCACCAATCCGCACGCCAGGAAATAGTCACTCCGCCGCAGTGATATAGTTGCAGTCGTGTTTCTTCGGCCCCATGAATTTCTCCGCGCCATAATCCGGCTCGCTTGCCTCGCCGCCGCACTCTTCCCTGTCGCCTCTCCCCTTCCCGCGCAACTCTCCACCGACGATCATCTGATGGAGCCCGGATTCTGGCCCACCAAAAGCGCCAAGTCTTTCGACGAATTCGCGGGATCCGCTGCCTGTGTTGGATGTCACCGCACGATCGCAAACTCTCAATTTCAAACTTCAATGGCCAAGGGACTTCTCCGCGCCGGCGAGTCCAAACTCCTGACCAGCGCGCTCCCCCTCGATTTCTCGCGGGATGGTTTTCAATATGAAATGCGAAACTCCCCGAACGGCGTACTCTACTCGGTATCAAAAGGACCGGAAAAGCGCTCCGCCGAGCTCGCCTGGGCCTTCGGAACCGGCCGCGTCGCCCAATCCTATTTGTTCAAATCGCCGGACGGATCTTTTCACGAAGCCCGCGTCTCCTTCTTCAGGAAGGCCCACATTCTCGACGTCACTCCGGCTCGCATCATCTCTTCCTCTCAAACGTTGTCCGCCGCAATGGAGCGCCTCGTCCCCGACAGCGAGGTTCGCCGCTGCTTCGCGTGCCACTCCACTCAGGCCGTCGTCGCCAACCGCTTTGACGAAACAAAAATCGTCCAAGGCGTCGGCTGCGAAGCCTGCCACGGTCCGGGAGCCAGGCACGTTGCCGCGATGCAGGCAAACGCCGCGGCGGGAATTTCTTCACCTAAGGGTGACTTCATTTTTAATCCCGCCCGGCTCGCGCCGCCGGATGCCGTGGATTTCTGCGGCGCCTGCCATGGCACGTGGTGGGATGTCAGGTTGGCCGGCGTCATCGGCGTTGCTAACGTGCGCATGCAGCCCTACCGGCTCGAGGCCAGCAAATGCTGGGGCCAGGGCGACGCCCGCCTCCGTTGCGCCGCATGCCACGATCCCCACAAAGAAGTCAGCACCGACGCAAGTTCCTACGATGCCGTTTGCTTGAGCTGCCATCGATCCGCTGCGACGCAAACCGCCGACGCCCAACATTCGGGCAAGCCTTGTCCAACCGCTGCAAAAAACTGCACCACTTGCCACATGCCAAAAATCGAGATTCCCTTCATGCACGACAATTTCACCGACCACAAAATACAAATTGCCAAAGCCGGTCAGCCCTACGTCGAGTGACGCAAGACTTCCCCGCTCTGGCAATTTTGAATTCGATATTTCTTAACGACTCGCCAACAATTTAACGGTGGTCGTGATCGTCTTTATCGCGTCCGCGATGCTTCCCGTTGTCGTGGTCATCGTTGTCGCGCCAACGTCCGCGGTCGCGGTCCCGATCCCGGTCCCAATGATGGTCGTGCTCAAAGTGCCCTCGCGGGCCATCCCAGTAGCCGGCATAAAACCGCTCGCCGTCGTGACGTGGCCCAACCCAGCGCGCTCCTTCATACGGAGGACGCGTCCAGTATCCGCCGTGCCACACATAATGTCCGCGCACCGGATACCAGTAGCCTTCGATCCACGTATATTCCGCCTCTGGTCCGGGGCAAGCCGGACGAACCGCATAAACTCGCGGTGGCGGTGGCGCTCCAATTTGTATGCCCACCGAAATCTGGCTGAATGCCGACGGCGCCCCCGCGAAAAACGTGCCAGCCAGCACCATCATTCCCAACCCCAGTTTCCAATTGAGTCTCATCGTCGTGCCTTTCCCCCGCGTTCCTGAACCGCTGCGGGAATTGCCTCTTTTTGATGCGATCTGGTTGCCGCCGAAGAAGCTGGACGGTTCTGCGGCGTTCCTTCTCCATTCCATCCTACAAGCGTATAAACACCCCGGAGCGTCTTTTGTTGCGGGCTGTGCCGTCCGCGCCACATCTCCTTCAAACCTCGTCGTCTAACCCACATTCTCTTGTGAACCTACAAATCGTCGAGTCCTTGACAACGCCAGCCTTTGGGAGTCAACCATTCGATCGATGGCGAACCGGTTTTGCCGGCCGCGCCCTTGCAAATTTATTCGTTACTCCACACCAACCGTCTCCCGCCGGCAACGGCCGAATACTATTACTGTCCCTACGCACTGTTTTCGGCCAGCTGTACTTATTTACGCTTGATTAATAGTAATTTATGTGGTACTATTACCCGTAATTCGCCCTGCTGCCGCTTTCGGAGCAGGGCGTTTCGCGTTGTTGCAGCCCTTCCCTCCAACAAGGAGAGGGGGGTACCCCAGAGCTAACTCCTCTGGAATGAATACTTACGAGTTTTAGGGGGAGGGGGGTACCCCTCCCGAAAAAGGAGATTTCCGATGTCTACACAAACTGCGGCTCCCCATCCGGAGCCATCGACTCCCGTTTCCGATGGTCGCTGCCAGCGTCTTCGCGCCGACGGCAAACGCTGCGCTGCCCCCGTTTATTCCGGCCACGCTTCCCTCTGCCATTTCCATCTCAGTCGCGAGATGCGTGGCATCTCCGACGGCGAACTTCTCGCTGCCGATATCCTCAACTCCATCGGCAACTTTCAGTCCGCCACCGCCATCAATCTCGCTCTCGGCAAAATCTTCCTCCACCAAATCACTGGCCGCCTCTCTCGCCAGGATGCCCTCGCCCTCTGCTACAACTGCCAGCTTCTCTTGCACTCTCTTCCTTCGGTCAAGCACGAGCTCGTCGATGGTGGCTTCCACCACCACTGGCGCGAGGAGACCGCTCGCATCCTTTCCTCCAACCAAGATCTGTGCCACCAAACCAACAGCGTCCTTCTTCCCACGGGCCACGGACCGCTCAAACCGGTTCGCCCCGTCGTGCAAGACTCATCCACCAAACCCAACGTTCTCTCCACTCCGGCAAATTCGGCCGGAGTATGATGGGTGCGGATATTGCAGCAATCTCATGCAAAGAGGATTCCGACTATGGTGAAGCGGCGTGAATTCTTGGGCGGTCTCGCGGCGGGAATGGCCGCGCAGACCGCTCTTGCAGCTACTGCGAAGGGCTATGCGCGAATTGTCGGCGCGAATGAGCGGCTGAACTTTGCCGTTATTGGCTTGAATTCGCGCGGTTATGCCCATCTATCTTCCTTGAAAGTGAACTCGAAGTCGGCGCGGATCACGCATGTTTGCGACGTCGACGCACGCATTCTCCGCAAGTTCGCCGACGCAACGGCAAAAGAGATGGGCGAAAGCGCGATAGCGCTCAAGGACTTTCGGAAAGCGCTGGAAAACAAAGACGTCGATGCAATCACAATCGCCTCGCCCGACCACTGGCATACGCCCATGGCGATTGCCGGATTGCAGGCCGGCAAGCACGTCTACGTGGAAAAACCGTGCAGCCACAATCCCGCGGAAGGCGAACTGCTCCTCGCGGCACAAAAAAAATACGGCAAGCTCGTCCAGATGGGCACACAACAGCGTTCTTCGCGCCACACCATCGAGGTCATTGCAAAAATTCGCGCCGGCGAAATTGGCCGGCCGTATCTAGCGAAGGCCTGGTACAGCAACACACGGAAGTCCATTGGCGTCGGAAAGGAAGCCTCGGTTCCCGCGGAGCTCGATTGGGATTTGTGGCAAGGGCCCGCGCCGCGGCGCGCCTATCGCGACAACGTGCATCCTTATAACTGGCACTGGTTCCGCATTTACGGCACGGGCGAATCCTTGAACAACGGAACACACGAAGTCGACGTTTGCCGTTGGGCGCTCGGCGTTGATTTCCCGAAGCGCGTGACCGCCTCCGGCGGTCGCTATCAATTTCAGGATGACTGGCAGTTTTATGACACGCTCGTCACCAGCTTTGAATACGAAGACAAGATGCTCACCTGGGAGGGCAAAAGCTGCCAGGGCATGCGCTACTACGGCCGCGATCGCGGCTCCGCCATCCTGGGCACGACTGGCACGGTCGTCGTGGATCGCGGCGGATATGAAATTTACGACCTGAACGGAAAGAAGAAGTCCGAAGTAAAAGCCGGTGAGCAGGAATCGTCCGCTGATCTGGTCGGCCGCGACTCAATGACCGACGCCCACTTTGCAAATTTCATCGATGGCGTGCGCAAAGGCGCGAAGTTGAACGCCCCGATAGACGTCGGAAACGTCGCGGTGACGATGCTGCAGCTCTCCAACATTGCCTGGATCTCGCAACGTGAGTTGCACCTCGATACGTCCAACGGAAAGATTTTGAATGACGCGGACGCCATGAAGCTCTGGAGCCGCGAATATGAAAAAGGCTGGGAACCTCATGTCTAATAAAAGTGCCTTGTCACGCCGCGAGTTTGTGAAAGTGGGAGCCGGCGCGGCGGCCACCGCAACCGTGGCGAACAAATTGTTTCGTTCGGAAAAATCCCTTGGCACGCCGGAGCCAACTCCGATCCGATTGGGTATTGCCAGTTACACTTTTCGGAATTTCACTCGCGCGCAGGCGATTGAATTTTTGCAGAAGCTGAACATCGGCGACTTGAACGCCAAGGATACGAAAGACCATCTGCCGATGGATGCCGTGGCCGAGATCAAGGCGCTGGGAGATTACGTTTCGGCTGGAATCAAGCTGCACGCGGCCGGCACAATCTATTTCGACAAAGACGACGACGCAGACATCCGCGGAAAGTTTGAATATGCGAAGCGCGCCGGAATCGGCGTGATCGTGGCCGGCGACCCCGCACCCGCTACCCTGCCCCGCATCGAGAAATTCGTAAAGGAATACGACATCAAGTTCGCGCTGCACAATCATGGGCCCGAAGACAAATTGTGGCCGTCCCCGCTCGATGTCTTGAAAGCCATGAAAACGATGGATCCGAGAATGGGATGCTGCATCGACGTTGGCCACACCGTCCGCGCCGGCGTGGACGTGGTGCACGCGATTCACGAAGTCGGACCGCGCGTCTTCAACCTGCACATGAAAGACCTGACGAGTTTTACGGACAAAGAAAGCCAGGTTGCCGTCGGACAGGGCAAAATGCCGGTGAAAAAAATCTTCGACGCACTCGAGTCAATTAAATATGCCGGTTTTGTCGATTTGGAGTACGAAATCAACGAAAAAGATCCGATGCCCGGCGTCATCGAAAGCATCGCCTACATGCGCGGCGTTTTGGCAGGCATGGGGGCCTAACGGCAACTCGATGCAGACATCTTGTCATTCCGGGGAGTGTAGGAGCGGGACGTTGGTCCGCCGCACTTCAACAATGCGTCTACCGCCGCGCGCCGGCGGCTTGCGCTGCTTTGCGTTTCTGGTCGGTCAAGAAGTCCGCGTACGGCCCCTTGAAGTCGTCGATGTGGCCGTGATCGAACGCCCAGATGCGCGTGGCCACTTCGTCGAGCAAATCGTGGTCATGGGTGACGAGGAAAACGGTGCCTTCGTATTTTTGCAACGCGATGTTCAGCGCGTTGATCGATTCGAGATCGAGGTGGTTCGTCGGCTCGTCGAAGATCAGAACGTTCGGCTTGAGCAGCATCAGCCGGCAGAAAAGAATGCGCGCCGTTTCGCCTCCCGAGAGCGCCTTGATGGGCTTGGTGGCGTCGTCGCCGCTGAACAGCATTTGGCCCAGCAGCCCTCGCAACGTTTGCTGCCCCGCCAGCGGATCGAATTGCGCGAGCCATTCGATGACGGTCGTGTTGGAAGTTTTGTCGAGGTCGTGTTCCTGCGCGAAATAGCCGACGCTGGTTTCATGGCCCCAGCGGACGGTGCCGCCGTCGACGCCAAAGTGCCGGTCGGATTCATCGATGAGTCCCGGGGCATTGCGTACGAGCGAACGAATCAACGTCGTCTTTCCCACGCCGTTGCGGCCGAGCAGGCCGATTTTTTCGTTGCGGTCGACGTTGGCGGAAAAGCCGTTGATCACCTTTAGATCGCCGTAGGATTTTTTCACGCCCTTGAATTCGAGCGGGTGCCGGCCCGACGGTTTGTTCAAATCGAATTTAATAAATGGGCGTTGAATGTTGGACCGGGCGAGTTCGGTCGTTTGCAAGCGCTCGACTTCTTTTTTTCGCGAAGTGGCTTGCGCGGAACGCGTGCCGGCGGAAAAACGCGCGATGAAATCCTGCAACTGCGCGATCTTCTTTTCTCGCACCTTGTTTTCGGATTCGATCCGCGCGCGCACGGAAGTCTTCGCAAGCACCATGTCGTCGTAGCCGCCGACGTACGTAATGACGGATTCGTAGTCGATGTCCGCAACATGCGTGCAGACTTCGTTGAGGAAGTGACGGTCGTGCGAGATGACGATCAGGATGCCTTCGTACGATGTGAGGTAATCCTGCAGCCAGTGAACGGAATCGAGGTCGAGATAGTTGGTCGGCTCGTCCAGGAGGAGCGCGGTGGGATTGCCGAAGAGCGCTTGCGCCAACAGCACCCGGACTTTCTGGCCGCCCTGCAGTTCGCGCATCTTGCGTTCGTGCAACTCGGAAGGAATGTCGAGGCCGTCGAGGAGAATTGCGGCGTCGGTTTCGGCGGTGTAGCCGCCTTCTTCGCCGACGATTCCTTCAAGTTCACCGAGACGCATGCCGTCGGCGTCGGTGAGTTCTTCGTGGGGCTTGGCGTGCAGCGCGTCGCGTTCCTGCAGCGTCGCCCAAAGAATGGCGTGGCCCATGATGACGGTGTCGATGACGCGAAACTCGTCAAACGCGAATTGATCCTGGCGGAGGACGCCCATGCGCTTGGGGCGGGTGACGTTGCCGCTCGTCGGCTCGATTTCGCCCGTCAAGATCTTCATAAGAGTGGACTTACCGGCGCCGTTGGGCCCGGTGATGGCGTAGCGGCGGCCCGCCGAAAAAGTCGTGGTCACGTCCTCGAAAAGGACCCGGGCGCCGTACCGCATAGACACGTTATTGACTGAAAGCATAGCCCTTAATTGTACCGTGAAATGCAAATATTTGTGGAGTGGGTGAACGCAAATTTTTTGGAGGAACCAAATAAGAAATTCCATAGAGACACGGAGGTAACAGGAAATTCACATTGGATTCATTCAGCGGCCGAGCCTTCCTGACATCGTGTCGGAACAACTTTTTCAATCGAAATCGGACGGAGAAAAAGAGAGGGCTACGTGAAGCAGATTTTAAGAATGGCAGTTGTGGCGGCAACATTCGCGGTGAGCACGCTGGGAATTCACGCGGATGGCGGACATCTGACGTGGACACGAATCAGCGCGCCGACGGAGACGAGCATTACCGGTGGCGGATGGACGTTGGAGCAATCCGGAGCGGCAGTCGGTCTGAAGTCGTCGGGATATTGCGACAAGAATGGGAATCAGATTGGAAATCCCGGCACGGAAAGAATGCAGCCGTACTACTTCCCTGTCGTTTCTGGACACGGAAAACATTTGCAGGGATATTTCGATTACCGTCCGAAAGATATTGATGAAGCGGTCGCAGCGGCATTTTCGGACGATGCGGGACAATCGTGGGTTTTCCAGCAGAAAGTTCTGGAATTGCGCACCACTTGCCCGAATCAAGCGCAGAAAGATCCGGACGGAGACAAAGACAATTCTCCTTCGCCAAACAATAGCGACAATGGCGACGATGACGGGCAGGGACACCAATTCATTATCAAGATTGCGGGTCACACCTACCTTTACACGCTGAGCCGCGCGAACAATCACATCGACTCGGATGATTTGTACATTCACGAACTTTCGCCGACAGCGGCATTGCCGTTGAACGGCGCGCCCGCGCTGAATGATGGGCCGACGGATGCGACTTCGAGCCAGGCGGAAAATGCGTTTCACACGACGGGTCTGGTGAATCCGGACGGGATTCTCGGCGTGGTGCCGGGAAGCTGGCCGCTGCAGATTATTTACGAGCAAAAAATTCTGAGCGGCGACAACACCGGCACGACGGCGTTGCCGGCGTCGCAACAGTGCAACACATTCTGGGCGGGATACTACGCGAGCAATCCATTCGGGACCGGCGTGAATGATGACATCACGTATTTGCGGCTGGCTGAAACGACCGACGGCATCAACTTCAAGGATGACGGGATCCTGCAAGGTTTGAACGATCCGACGACGGTTTCCTTGGCCGGCACGCGGTGGCTTGCAACGGCAGGAACGATTCTGAAACTCGGCGGACACCGGTTCGGATTGCTTTATTCCGGCGGCGGCTGCGTGAGCGGAGATTCCGACGCGTTTCAATACATCGGGTACGCCGAATCGACGGACTTGATTCACTGGACCGTGGTGAACGGAATCAACAATCCGGTGGTATCGACGGCGCCTTTCACACTGACCGTTGATGGAAATGGAGTGCCTTCAACGACCGGTTCGCCGTTGACCGTCCCTGCGAGCAAGCCCGTGGTTGGCGACGCGATGGGCTTTTTCTCCGGAAGGGTTTACGCTCCGAGCGGAGCTTTGGATGGAGACCATCGGCTGAATATCCTGTTCGCGGGATACCACACACCGAAACCGAAGAATGGATTGGGCGACTACCGGACGATTGGGCGGGTGAGCATTCGTTCGTCGGAGCCGATCCTGGATGCGAGCACGAATGTCGGAGTCAGCGACAACGACAATGACGGAGACGACGACCAGTAAGACCAGAGGAAGCAATAACTTAGAAAGAGCGGCCCCGGCGAGAAGTATCCGCCGGGGTCTTCGTTTGGAATCAAAAAAAAACTGTATCCGTGCTCCGATCCCCATGCATCCAAGCTGCGGAGCCAAGTGTCACCGGTGACCGGCCATTCATCCGACTTTCACTTGACTTTGATTTGGTAAACGAATATTAACGAGGTCCGCGCGTCTTAAGTCTCGCTTCAGGGGAGGCGAAATGCAGGCGTCACGCAGGGATTTCTTCAAGATAGCGACCGTAGGCGGCGCGGCAGCCGCGGTATTTGGGTTCGATCTAAAACCCGCCTTTGCCGAGCTTCGATCCTTAAAAATTGCAAGAGCGAATGAGACGCGGTCGACGTGTCCCTATTGCTCGGTGAGCTGCGGCGTAATTATTTACACGATTGGCGACCGCGCGAAAAATGTGACGCCGCAAGTGGTGCACGTGGAGGGCGATCCGGATCATCCGATCAATCGCGGGACACTGTGCCCGAAGGGATCGTCGCTCGAACAAGACATCATGAATGAGCGGCGCATCATCAAGCCGCAAGTGCGGAGGCCGGGCGGAACGGAGTGGGAAGATATTTCGTGGGACCAGGCGCTGAATGAGATTGCGGCGAAGGTCAAGAAAACGCGCGACGATTCGTTTATCGAAGTGGATGCAAAGGGCAATCGAGTAAATCGTTGCGAATCGATTGCATGGACGGGCGGCTGCACGGACACGAACGAGTTTAATTATCTGGTAGTGAAATCGATGAGGAGCCTGGGAGTCGTCCATTTAGAAAACCAGGCCAGAGTTTGACACGGCCCCACGGTCTCAAGTTTGGGACCAACGTTCGGACGCGGGGCTATGACCAACGGTTGGGTGGACATCAAGAACACCGACATGATGCTGATCATGGGCGGGAATCCGGCGGAGAATCATCCGTGCGGGTTCAAGTGGGCGATTGAAGCGAAGCGCAATCGAAACGCAAAAATGATCGTGGTGGATCCGCGGTTCACGCGAACAGCGAGCGTGGCGGACAAGTTTGCGCAGATTCGCGCGGGATCGGATATCGCGTTTTTGGGCGGATTGATTCGCTACGCGATTGAGAAGGATCGCATTGCGAAGGACTACGTTGTTAATTACACGAATGCGGGATTCATCGTCGGCGATAACTTTAAATTGCCGGAAGATGAAGGAGTATTTTCCGGATTCGACGAGAAGGCGCAGACGTACGACCGGGCGAGCTGGAATTACAAAGGACAGCTTGCGGCCGCGGCGCCGCCGAAACCGGGCGTGGCTCCTCCGCTGCCGCCGATGCCGGAAAAACCGGACTTCGACCCGACGCTGCAGAATCCGCGGTGCGTATTTCAACTGATGAAGCAGCACTACTCGCGGTACACCCCGGAGATGGTGGAAAAAGTCACGGGCATCCCGCAGGCGAAATTCCTTGAATTAGCGGATCTTTTTACATCCATTCGCGAAAAAGGCGACATGAAAAAGGTCGCGACGATCATTTACGCGGTGGGATGGACGCACCATTCGTTTGGAACGCAGATTATACGAACGGCGGCGATGGTGCAGCTGTTGCTCGGCAACGTGGGCAGGGCGGGCGGCGGAGTGAACGCGCTGCGCGGCCATTCGAATATTCAGGGCGCGACGGACATGGCTGGAATTTTCGACAACCTGCCGGGCTATTTGAAGGTGCCGACGCCGACGGACGGAAGTTTCGACGGCTGGATGAAGCGGATTACGCCGAAGCCATCGAAGCCCGCGAATTGGGACTCGTTCAACTACTACGGAAATACGCCGAAATTCGCAGTGAGCATGATGAAGGCGTTTTACGGCGACGCGGCGACAAAGCAGAACGGCTGGGCTTACGACTATCTGCCGAAAGTGGACCGGAACTATTCCTGGGTACAGATGTGGGACAACATGTACAACGGAATCGTTAAAGGAATATTTGCGTTCGGCATGAATGGCGTGGCGATCGGGCCGGATTCGAAGAAGAACATCGAAGCTTTGAAGAAAGCAGACTGGCTGGTGGTCGGAGAGATTTACGAAGACGAGACGAGCGAATTCTGGACAGAGAAGGCGGGAAACTCGAAGGAAGAGATCCCGAAAATTCAAACGACGGTATACCGACTGCCGTGCGCGGGGTTTGCGGAAAAAGACGGGACGTTCACGAATTCGGCGCGGTGGCTGCAATGGAAAAACACGGCGTTGCCGACTCCAGCCGGTTGCAGGCTGGACCAGGACATCGTGGCGCAGATTTTCCTGAAGGTGCGGGACCTCTATAAAAAGGATGGCGGAAAGTTTCCCGATCCGATTCTGAAGCTGACGTGGGGCTATACGAATCCGGCGAGCCCGTCGCTTGCGGAAGTTCTGAAGGAGATCAACGGGAAGACGGCGGTGGACGCGGAAGATCCGGCGACAAAGGTTCAACTGAAAGCAGGAAATCAGTTGCCGGGATTTGCGTGGCTGAAGGATGACGGCACGACGGCGTGCGGTAATTGGATTTACTGCGGAGCGTATACCGAGGCGGGAAACCTGACGATGAGGCGTGATGCGAGCGACCCTTCCGGCATGGGCGTGCACCAAAACTGGGCGTGGTCGTGGCCAGCGAACCGGCGCGTGCTTTATAACCGTGCGTCGTGCGACGTGGACGGAAAACCGTGGGATGCCGGGCGGCGGCAAGTGTGGTGGAGCGAAGCGACGCAGAAATGGGTCGGCAACGACGTTCCGGATTTCAAGGCGGATTCGAAACCGGCGGACCACATGGGCCCTTTCATCATGAATGCGGAAGGCGTGGGGCGATTGTTCGCGCCGCTGGGAGCGTTTGCCGACGGCCCCTTCCCCACTTTCTATGAGCCGGTGGAAAGCCCAACCGACAACCTGATTCACCCGAAGCAGACACACAATCCGGTGGCGAAGAAATTCACGAAGACGCCGCTGGATAAATTCGGAAGCGCGAAAGACGGATTCGACATCGTGTGCACGACTTACCGGCTGACGGAGCACTATCACTACTGGACCAAAAACAATCCGATGAACGTGCAGCTTGTGCCAGAGCCGTTTATTGAGATACCGGAAGAGATGGCGCGGGAGCGAGGGATTGCCGGAGGCGACCTTTTGAAAGTGGAAAGCGCGCGCGGCGAGTACCTTGCGAAAGCGATGGTCACGAAGCGAATCAAGCCGATGCAAATCAACGGCAAGACGACGTATCAGATCGGGATTCCGATTCACTGGGGATTCCGTGGAATCGCCGAGGATGAGGGCAAGACGAAGAGGACACCCACAAACCTGCTTTCGCCTCCAGTGATCGATCCGAACGCGTTTACGCCGGAGTTCAAGGGCTTCCTTGTGAAAGTGACGAAGGTCTGAGCGATGAGCCAAGCGACATTGCGCGTACAAAAAATCTCAGGCCACGCCGGAAGCATTCCGGGCGAGGACACACAACGGCAATATACGGTTGCGAAGCTGGTGGACACGACGACGTGCATCGGATGCAAGGCGTGCGAGGTGGCATGCGTAGAATGGAACGACATGCCGTTTTCGCCGACGACGTTTGACAACACGTATCAAACGATGCCGGAGACGCGGTGGAATTACTGGAATTTGATTCTGTTCAACGAGCACGAAAAGGACGACGGCTCGCTGATGTGGTTGATGCGGAAGAATCAGTGCATGCATTGCGCGGAGCCAGGATGTCTGGCGGCGTGCCCTTCGGACGGCGCGATCGTGCAATATACGAACGGGATCGTGGATTTCCAGCAGGACAAGTGCATCGGCTGCGGGTATTGCATCAGCGGGTGCCCATTCAACATTCCAAAATTCAACAAAGAGACAAAGCGAGTCTACAAGTGCACGCTGTGCACGGATCGCGTGAGCGAAGGGCTGGAGCCTGCGTGCATCAAGGCGTGCCCGACGGGATGCCTGCACTTCGGAAGCAAAGAAGACATGCTGGTGCTGGCGGAGCAGCGCGCGAAGCAGTTGAAGGACAACTACAACTTTCCGAACGCCGGAGTTTACGACCCGAAGGGCGTAGGCGGCACAGGCGTGATTTATGTGTTGCATGACGCGACGCAGCCGGAACTTTACGGCGGGCTGCCGAGCAATCCGACGATTCCGCTGATGGTGAAATTGTGGAAGGGGCCGCTAAAGTGGCTCGGGAATCTGGCGATGGTCGGCGGGGTGATCGGATTGTTCGTGCACTACCTGCGATTTGGGCCAAAGGACCGCGATGACGTGCCGCAGGAAGGAGCGAAGCCATGACCCACATGGATCAAGTTTTGCCTCATGGCCGAGTGCTGCGGTATGCGTTCGCGGAGCGGCTGAATCACTGGCTTGCGGCGTTCTCGTACATTTATTTGCTGCTGACGGGGTTGGCGTTCTGGTCGCCGTGGTTGTTCTGGATAGCGGCAGTGCTGGGCGGCGGGCAGACTTCGCGAACGCTTCACCCGTGGATCGGGCTGGTGTTTTTTATTGCGGTGATGCGGATGTATTCGTTGTGGGCGCCGCAGATGAAGGCGGCGGAAGTGGACAAAGAGTGGTGGCGGTCGCTGGGCCATTACATTCAGAACGAAGACGACAAGATGCCGCCAGCGGGGCGGTATAACGCGGGGCAGAAGGCGCTCTTCTGGAGTTTTTTTTACGGCGCGATTGTGCTGTTGCTGACAGGAATCGTTTTGTGGTTTCCGGAGAGCATTTCGTGGAATATGCGCTGGCTGCGGTACACGGCGGTGTTTTTGCATCCGGTGGCGGCGCTGGTGACGATTGCAAACTTTCTGATTCACATTTATATGAGCGTGTTCGCGGAGCGCGGAGCGTTTGGCAGCGTAATACGTGGCGATGTTTCGCTGGAATTTGCGAAGCGGTATCACCCCGGCTGGTACGATGAGATCGTGGGCGGAAAATCATCCGCGCCGCGCAAATGAAGCCACCTTCGAAAAAACTCAGAGAATACGAGAGACGAATCGAGCGAGCCAGCGAACTGGCGGTACGGTATTCGTTCGCGCGGGCGCCGCTGGCTTTCTACGAGCAGATTGTGCGGTTTCAGAGAGAACTTCTTTCCAAGCTGAGCGCGTATTCCAGCGGGCAATCCTTTGTGCCGGCGAACGGCGAGTTGCGCTCGGAATTGAATTTCGACGCGCTGCTGCCGAGTTACCCCGATTTTCTGGCGGTGGTGGAGGCGCACGCACCCGGCCCACTGGCCAAGACAGCGGGAAAAGTGTCGCGGCAGGGCGCGGAATCGTGGATCGCTTCGCTTAACCAATATTGGACGCAGGGCGGAAAAGAACAGGATGGCGCAGGCGAAGAGCCGCGGGTGCGGCTCGATCCGCTACACGAATTTCTCGCGCGCGGATTTCTGCAAGGGTATGCGGAGTTTGTAAGCGACGCCATGCCTGAGCCGGAACTGGATGCGACGCCTTATGTTTGCCCGAAATGCGATTCCCTGCCCCTGCTGGGTGTGTTGCGGCCGGAAGGAGACGGCGGAAAACGGTGGCTGCAATGCGGATTTTGCGGGCATGAGTGGAGCTTCCGGAGAATTCTGTGCCCGTCGTGCGGCGAAGAACGCGAGGACAAACTGCCCGTGTTTGTGGCGGAACAGTTTCCGCACATTCGCGTGGAAGCGTGCGACACGTGCAAGCGGCACTTGCGGACGATTGATTTGACGAAGGATGGGAATGCGGTGCCGGAAGCGGACGACTTGGCGGCGATACCGCTGACGTTGTGGGCGCAGGAGTTTGGGTACACGCGGATTTTCCCGAATTTGTTGGGGGCGTAGGGCGAAGAGATGGCGTGTTTGTTCGAAGCGGGAATCCGGCACTGATTGTTGCTTCGCACCTGGGCTGCGGTCGTAAGAGCGCAGGCAAGAGTGCCTACGCTACCGGGAGCGGCTGCAGCATTTGCGACTGGCGTATCGTGAGGCGGCCTTGGTCGTAGGACGCAGGCAAGAGTGCCTACGCTACCGGGAGCGGGTCTGCATTTCGAAGTGAATCGCGGGCGTAAAAATCAGCGAAAAAACCATAGAGCTGAGCAGACCGCCGATGACGGAAATGGCGAGCGGCTGAAGCATTTGCGAACCGGCTCCGATGCCGAGGGCGAGCGGCAACATGCCAGCGACGGTGGCGAGAGCGGTCATGGCGATGGGGCGAAGACGGCGACGACCTGCCTGAAGCATTGCGTCCTGCAATGACATGCCGCTATCGCGGAAGTGAGATTCGGCGTCGAGCAACAAGATGCCGTTTTTTGCGACGACGCCGATGACCATAATCATTCCCATAAATGAAGCGACGTTGAAGGTGGTGCGCGTGATGAGAAGCGCGACGAAGCCGCCGAAGGTTGAGAGGACGGCGGAAGCGAGAATCGCGGTGGGTGCGGAGAACGTGCGAAATTCGAAAAGCAAAACCGCGAAGAGGAGCAAAAGCGCGAGGACCAAGACTTTGAGGAGTTCGCGGAAGGAGCGCTGCTGCTCCTGATACTGGCCGCCGTACT
>Ga0209060_10001013_pt1 | contig 35266 bp, 32 predicted proteins | sample Coa_R1_8_FD_187155 | JGI IMG/M metagenome (GOLD analysis project Ga0209060, IMG submission 187155) | Surface soil microbial communities from Centralia Pennsylvania, which are recovering from an underground coalmine fire - Coalmine... | ecosystem: Environmental > Terrestrial > Soil >...
CAATCGACGCCGACGGTCTCCGAAATCGTCTACAAAAGCAGAGTTGGAATATGGTGCGGAGGAAAAAACGATTGATTCTAAATGGTCGGGGCGAGAGGATTTGAACCTCCGACCCCCTGGTCCCGAAGGTGGTTGCGACGCCTACACCTCGTCGCCTACAGGAATTTCGGGCGGCGGCTCTGCCAAAGCAGAGCCGCCGCTCAAAGTTACTGCAGGCACACACCAAACAGGCGAAAAGCAACACTCAGCAGGCCCCGTGGCTATTGGTGCAAACTGCATCAGGTCATGAGGGCGATAGCCCAAGAACGGCATTGCAGGTGCGGAAGTTGCGAAGACGCGGCAATAGCCGCGCCAGGGGTTCGAATTTGTGATGAGGGCGCACCTCCATCATCGCCTACGAGTTCGCAGTAAGCTTTTTCGGCGAAAGCTATTCAATGAGGATATCCTACGGAATGGACGCGGGCGCGAGGACACCTTGAGGACAATGAGTGTTCACAAACAATGTGGGGGCTCCGCGCGGCGGCACAAGTGAAAACACGCTCCAGGATCGCGAAATTGCCGCGTCAAATCGCGGATAAAGCGTTTCAGCCTATTCCCAAGAGGTTCCAGCGCGATTTCGGAAATATCCTACATAGCCCACCTGAAATCGTTGTGAAGCCGCAATCTGCTGACGATGTTCAAGCCACCATGGTGTTTGCATCACAGCACGGCTTCTCAGTGGTCGCAAGAGGGCACGGGTGCAGTAGTTATGGGCAAGCTCTGTCGAGACACATTGTCTTGGATACGAGCGGGTTGTCAGGAATGAAGTTAAACGGTCGCACGGTACGTGTCGGTGCGGGCGTCAAATGGGGCCAACTCCAAGAGTTCTTAGTTGGACATGGGCTCTCAAATAACGTTCTTACAGCAAACCCGCATGCGACGATCGCGGGTACGCTCTCCGTTGGAGGCTACGGGTCGGCCTCTGTCCACGTCGGAGGACAAGTTGACCATATAGTGTCACTTGATATCGTCACCCCAAAAGGTGAACTTGTGCGTGCCACGCCAACAGGACACTTCTCCGCCCTATTTCGCTATGCCCTCTGTGGCCTTGGTCAGCTAGGGATTGTTGTTCAGGCGGAGATCGCAGTAAGGTCCTACCTGCCATTCACTGCGATTAGAACTAGGGGTTTTCGCGGATACGACGGCTTTGCGAGGGCGTCTGAAGCATTGCTGCTTGGAGAGCTTCCGCACCAATGCTTACTCACATTCGATTTTGCGCAACGCAATTGGGTGCTGATGACCGGAATGGAGTCACGAACGCGACCTCGCATAGAATACGGTTCGTTCTTCAGAGAACACTATTACCGTGACCAATTCAACGACGATCTTCGTTATTCTCCAGACTTGATCAAACACCAACTCTCGGTCGGGCTGCTACACAGCCGAAGGCAGGCCTGCAATCTCTGGACCGATTTTTTCCTTCCGCTTGACAAGTGTGCTACGTTTCTTACGTCCGTTAAGCCGTTATTTCGAAATAAACATGTTCTACCTTCCTACTATGGGACGATTATTTCCGCGCAGCCGGGCCGCAATATACTGCCGTTAGCGCCGTTCCCTTACGAAACCACCATAGGAACAATAGGGATGTATTGCGTGCTTCCGCGCGGTATGGTAGAAGACTACCGGCGTCGCTTCGACGAGGCATCGAATGCCTGCTTGGACCTCGGCGGCAGGATCTATCTGCATGGATACGTTCCGAGGCTGCCGGATTTCCTTGAACGTCAGTTTGGAAAGTCGACGCTTTCAATCTGGAGAGCGCTCAAGAAACGTTGGGATCCACAGTCCTTATGCGGCACACCCGACCTCTCACCGCATAGACGATTTGACAATCCTGCCTATAGTTCTTGAAGATGGGAGTCGATTGAGAGAACCGCATGCCAAAATGGGCCAAACCCCGTGCTGATAAGAGTATTCGGCCATCCCCGATACAGTAGTTGTCGGGCCAATTGATTAAGGCGCAATCTTCGGCCCAAGGAATGCGCCAAGAACATACGCCGAAAGTCATCAAACCCAAAACAACCTGTCTTGAATGCTTGCGCCAAAGCCCGCGCTGCTAAGCGCCCATACAGCAGAGCGAAGGAGATCCCTTCGCCGAGAAGCCCTTCGGTGCCCGCAGCATCGCCTACAAGAATGACGCGATGGGCCGTAAGAGGCGCCACTGGGGACCATACACGAATTGGAAGACTACGGTATAACCCGTCCTTCACGCAATCATAGAGGGCAACGGCTTCATTCAATGAATGCAGTAGGTTGCCACCTGCTAGACGTCTCTTAGCCTCGAATACTCCAATGCTTCTGTTGGAAACGACTGATGGAAAACACCATCGATATCCAAGCATGCCTTCTGTCGAAAAGGAGAAATCGAAAACGCAGCGCTGTTGATCTGTTCGACTGCTGATCGAATTCGCAGGCACTTCAATTGTTCGACAAAAATTTTGGACAGAACCGGGTGACATAGAACGGCGAATGCGACTCCCGCAACCGTCAGCTCCAACGACTACGTCGGCCTCGATTTGTCCGTCCGACGTTTGTATCCGTACGCCCTCGGGAATCGCATCATACGACATGACCACGCACCGTTCGCGTAGCATGAGGCCGCGTTGAATTGCAGTCGTGAGCAACATGTGATCGAATTCAAATCGATCTACAACATGCAAACTGTTCTTTACGTCCGTGCAAATCTCACGCTGTCGATACCGAAGGGCAACTTCATTAACCGCCACGTGCCGGTAACTCAACGGGATGCGCAAGTCTGTCAGTACTCGAAGGCCGGGCAGGGTGATGCCTCCCGAACACAGCTTAGCACGTGGAAACTGAGCGCGATCAAGAACCAGTGAATCGGCGGCTAAGTCCGGCGCGTAGTCGCGAAGATGGAGCCATGTTGATATGCCTGCAGGACCAGCACCAACAATGACTACGCTATATTTACGCATCGATAGCCAATGGGCATTACCACGCGGTGGTCACAAGGTGCAGTCGTATGCCGTGAAAACGTGGCCAGTCGCATGGCCCGCTTCCTCTCGAGCGATATGAGAACCTTACGTACCTGCACGGATATGTACCAGTAGAGCCGCCGCGCTCCAGGCACGGCCTTGACCTCATCAAGGATTCGACTCGCCGCCTGTGCCTGTTCTGTGACAAAATTGACGATCTCGGCTGTTGTTTCCTTTATTCCGCGTCTCTGGATGGACATTAGGAAACGGTTGCAATTATATGTATCGAGGTCCTCATCGATGTCGCATAAATCATCGTAGACTTCACATATGATGTCGTAACATTGCCACAATGGTGCCAGGGTCTTATGGACGTCGGAACGCTCAATGATGCATCTTCGCCATAATTGCACATCGCTCGTCTTCAACCTGTAGAACTCACCAATGCGTGTTTCGATGGGATGGACACCTTGTCGCATGCCCAACTCTATGCCTTGATACGTTCTTAGGTCCCGAAAGGCGTCTGTAAGAACTGCTGCAGGCATGAGTGGTAGAACGGCATGATGAAGTGCACGCCACAGGGCACTTAGCGCACCGGGGTCGATAATCCAGGAGATCTCACCATATCGGTCGATGTCGTACACCGCTGATTGGGCACAAATCAGTCGTTCAATCAAGACGTGTTGTTCTGACAACGGAATCGACGCCATGTTCATTTGCGCTCGGAGAAGCCGATTTTCGAGAAGAATCCTCGTCTTTGCCAGCACGTTACCCGCTTGATCCCCGGGCCTACTGATAATAGTAGGTTGGTGTAGGAAATTCTTCACTTCGTCCTTTCAATCCCGGCCGATGAATGTCAAATGCTTAAGGGCCCCTGAGATATCGGATTGATAAGCCAGGGACGCTACCCGTTGAATGGAGAGCACATTAATGAGCGCAGACATCACTGCCAGCCAAGCCGAAACTCGCCGACACTGGGAGGCCAATTCGGTACTTAGGAATCCCGCTTCTAGAACCAATACAGTTAGAATCAAGAGAGCAGAACACAGCAAACAGCCATAGATTGTCGCTCGCTCCAACTTTATCTCCACAGTCATATCTGGGTCAGTAGACAGCTTTAGGTGCGCAGAATCAAGGGCATTTACCAAGCCCGCAGGGCTTCCTTCGTAGGGTTCCTTAGGCCAAGCTTCCATCAGTTTTGCCAGGCGGCGATCACACAAAGACGCTTGCCGTGACTCGTAATAGCCTAGGAGGCCTTGCGTTACCACCCAAGTAAGTGATAAAGCCCCGATCCAGATAACCCAGGAATAGTTAAGGTCCGCAAGCTTGTCCATTAACCGTTGCGCCTCCGGTCGACAATCCATGCCGCGCCTGTAATCGCGCTCGCCACAAGAAACGCGCCGATTGGCGCTGCGTCTGAGGTATCACGATCGTGAAGCATCCATCCTGCTACCACTAAGGCAATCGCGGACACAAACCCAGCGATCATGGCATTCCGTGCGTATGGCGCAATCCTCGCGGCGCGGCGCGGCGACAGGAGAGCGATGGCGATCGGGAGCGTGAAGACAACTTGGGCCGAAAACACGGCGATGGAGATATCTGTGATTTTTCGCTCAAATCTAATTGCAGCGAGAGCTATTATAGCCGCGACGAAACCAAACAACGCGGTGTAGAATTTCCCGGCTGCTACAATGCGACGCTCGTCCTGGGCGGATTCCATTGGCTTGTGAATCTGCATCGTGTCAAAGAGCAATGAGAGGCTGCAGCAATTCAATAGTTCATCAGCAGTTCCAAACATCGCGGCAACAAAGCCAGCGAACAATAGTCCAACAATACCAGGGCGCAGACTGTGTCCATCAAGGAACACCTTCAACGGATGTGACCCCAATGGTACACCGGCTTGGGCGGATCTCACTGAGAGTCCGACGAGGATGGGAACGCAATAGACAAGGCATAAGCCGATAGCCGCCAGCAGCAGAAAGCCCGCGGGCGATTCTGTCCTGTTTTTCCAAGCCCCCAGGCGTTGCCAACTGTCCAAGGTACAATACTGAAACGGCAAGAAGAGGATCGCCATCCCAACAATAAAGAGTATATTATCAGTTAATGTGCTCGATGGCGGTGCCATCAGCGACGAAGGGACGGGAGAAATGGACCATGGGACCCTCAGAACCGACCAAAGCAAGATGCCCGCCCCTGTAAAAGAAACAACGTCAAGAAAACGATCAGCCCATGCAACGCCCCTAAAACCTCCAGTTACCGTAAGGGCACTGACGACGATAGCCAACAGGAGCGCAAGCGAAATATTAGCAAGACCCGGTAATTGAACCCACTGCAGCAACTTGATTCCACCGAAGAACTCTAATGAAACTGTCCCGACAAACGCGACGATCGTCCACACTGATGCCCAACGTTGTAGGGATATCGAATTGAATGCTCGACCTAATGCCTGATGAAGCGTAAGCCCCTCGAGTATAAAAGGCTTTATCTTATTGTAACCAAGTATGAATATGATTGTTCCAACAAACCAAAAGAATGGGACGCAAAACACGACGTTTCCGCGCTTATACGCCTCCTCGGAAAGAACCAGGAATATGGCCGTGAATGTTAGGTTCGCTCCGTAATAAGTGGCTGCTACGCCCGTCGTGCTTAGATTGCTCGACGCAAGGAAATACCCTCGCCATGTGTTCGGGCTGCGTCCGCGCCGGCTGATAATCCAGGAAAAGAGCGGAACACTTAAAAAGATTATCCAGTCAATGGTCGTGAAGGTCATAGTGAATCAGTTGAGCGACTTTGGTCTTGCGGGGATGCCTCGAAGGCAAACCGTTTCATATCTGGCCACCGTCGAATTCGACTGCAGCAGACCGTAATCGGCAATATGACGCGAGGATGCATGATCTTGCAAAATCCCCGGGGTCGGAGTTCCGTCGAGTGATTCCCAAACTGGGCAGAGTCACCGCAGCAGAGCTCGGAACCCAACCGGAGTCGCGATCTCCTATGAGCAGAGGTACTATAGCAAGACTACACTCAGTTCTCAAGCCATTCTCGTAGGGGCAAGACGGCCGTCCACGATTGACAAAGAGCGCAACGAACCGTGCGAATACTACGGCCAAGCTTAAGATCGGAGCTTCCAATCGACAACCCGACGAAGCACGAATCACTAGGTTAACTGTCGAGATGGAGCCAACAGTCGAGATTGTTCAGCTGTGCGCTTTGCCGCACTGAGAGCAACGGATCGTTACGACTAGTTTATTGGCCGATGCGAGCGGAATGCTCCCAGCGACAGCCCGGTAAATCACTGTGTGTTTGGTTGCTTCTCGACAGTATGGACACTCGCGAACTTCAGTTCTTGCTTCTTCCATATGAGGAACCAGGGGCTAATCCGTCAAAACTAGGATTCACGATCTCGGACTCTGCTTGAATGTATCGGCAACTCCTAAGGCACGCAGACGGCGGGGGCACACGGTTTAGCGTCTCCGGCCGGGCACACGTCCCAACTAGCCGATCTGGTTGATCCTCCGAGCTTCCGGACTGCCTCGCTCAACGCCAGGCGGTTCCGGGACCGCCGCGCTCAGTTTTTTCTTCGAGCGGCGACACAGACTGACCAAGCCTCGAATGAGGAACTGCTGCGACTTCACGTCCAGACTGCATTGACGCCTCCTTTTCTAAAACTACCTCCCGACCTGCAGATCCCAACTGATTAAACCCGTAACCAGCTCGGGAGCAACGCCTGGTTCTCTTGCGAGCTGGCACGGTGCGTCGGTTGGGGCCAGGAGTGGTTCATTCGACAATCGGGGGGAATTCTGCTATGGTCCTCCTAGAATATTTTTTGAAGTTCCGATGTCAGGCAATTCATTCCACAACAAAACATCAGCCATCCTCGTTTTCATCTTTATCGGGTTCGGCCTGCTTTCCGCGCTCAATCACGCGATCGGCCCAGCCGGATTGGCAATTCTGAGTGTGCTCCTCTATCGATATTGGCTCTACTGGTCGAGAAAGCGCCAGAATATCGGTAAATTGGCTTCAGCGGATAAGGAACATCAGCGCGAGATTGGAAATAGCCGCCCGGGTATATAAGACTGGCGGTTGGTTCCGATCTCCAAGCTAAGAATTCCATTGAACGTATTGTTGTCAGTCATCAAGAAGAACACAGGCTGATCGCTTCCGTCCTCGCGAACGTTGATACTGAATCTGATTCCGCCCCAATCGGGCGCGTTGTTTCCTTGCGGCGATGACTCAATGTAATAGCGCCGCGTTGTATAGCTGTTTTGATCGACCATATTCCGTAGGAACGTTGTGCTGGGGCTCATATAGTTCCAGACATTGGCGGCTTGACCAAACAACCCTGACACGGCTTGCGCATCCGTAATCACGCCTGCTGCCTGTCCGACCGCAGCGGCGGCCGGGTCATCCGCATATGCCAAGAGTGAAAGTAGAGTTATAGCCGCTTGGCCGGCACCGCTACTGCCGCTCGTCGGTGGTATCTCCCACCCGATTGTCAGGTTGTTGAGAATCTGATCGGACGAACCCCATCCGATTCGCGAAGTGTAGGAGTCCTGATAGACGTAGGTTCCCACGCGGTTTACCATTACGAGGAGCCCCTTGGTTAATCGCGAGAAAGAATACCCTGAGTCATTCACGATGAAGAATCGATACTGATAATCGCTACCGGACAGGTGCTCCTTTTCGAGACGCACAATAAATCCGTCAAGGCGGCTGTCTGTCCGCCCGCTATAAATCCAAACGCTTGGTGGGTTGCTTGGCGCACCAGGACTACAACTGCTCGCCTGGGCACCCGAAGGGGGGAACTGGCGCGAAGATCCCGGCACTTCTTGGCTTGTCCCAGAATAAACGACTTTAATGGTGTGTGTTTGGCCATCAATCAGTGGTGGCACGTTAAAGAAGTTCCAAGCGTGGTTAGCGAGATCGCCGGTAAGGTCCGATCGAGGCTGATTGGCGCTAGCTGAGCCCAGGTAGCTGCCGTCCTTCAGGATATCGACGCTGATCGTTAGGCTTGGTGTGTTGGCGTCAAGAGCCCAGCCATAAAGGTGTGAACAATCAGTCGGGATGGGATCGAATGAGCCGATGTAGTTTGCGCCCCGAGGCTGAATCGGGTTACCGCCGAGCGTCACAACTAGGTCAAATATCTGAATCCCGTTTACTAACCCTTTTGCGTGCCAAGTCCCCGGAAGGGAGGCAGCGGCAGCACCAGCAATGGGAACCCAATCCATATAGCATCTATTGCCTGCTCCACTTCCCCACACGTCGCTAGAAAAGGCACTATTGTTAGGCTGAATCCATTGAACACTCACTATGTCGGTGCTTGATACGTTATCGATCTCAAAATAAGCGCGCATCGCCTCATCGGTTGGCGCAAACGTATTCGCGGCAGTGTATGCATTGCGGTCACAGTTACCATTCCACGGTTGCTTTGTAGTCACTTGGTAGACAGGCGTAGAGGCGAACGCGGGAGAAAAGCAGTATAATAGTGCGAACAACAAGAATCCGATCGAACGAATTCGATAGATTGTCATGGCGTCCCTCCTGGAGTTCACAGTTGCCCTCAATCTCTGGCCCCCGCCCGCATTGCTGCTTGAGTTGGTTGTACACCGATCGGTGGGCGATGTCAATTCTTAACACGATTCCGGATTATTAAGTGTGGTCTACGATTCGATTCCCGAAAAAGGAAAGTCTGACGAAGACCCAATCTCGGTTCGCGATCCGACTGCCTTGAGGGACGGTCGTCAGCCGGTTTCCATCGGATATTCAATCTACCCCACACCCGGCTAAAGAGCGTTCGGGGTTGCTAAGCGCACATGGCTACCGTTTAGGGTGATCAACCCCAGTGGCTATTGGTGCAGAATGCATCAGGTCATGAGGGCGACCGCCCAAAACCGCATTGCAGGGGCGGAGAGTTGCTTCCACGTGCGCCACATCGACGCGAGAAACTTGGCGATCACGTCGGCGCGCTCGCCGAAGTGCCGCACATAGGCGCCGATCGCCCCAGCGGCTTCCCTGGGAACGGGACGCCACGTGAGGACGCGCAAGTGCTTGCCTCGGAACTTCCTGTTTGCAAACCACGAGGCCAACCGGTCCACAAATGTGTTGCGCAGAGATGCTCACGAGGAGCACATCGTCGTCGTACTCACAGATGAGTGCCTGAAGGCGGTCAGCATCCATGACGATGCTGAAAGATCAGTTGAACAGTGTCCGACGGCAGCGACTTCGGCGAAATGTCGAGATGGTAGGATTCGCGGCCTTTCTCCATGGGGAGGGCGAACACAAAGTGCGCTGCCGGATGTGCAATGTCGTACCGCACGAGGCGCTGGCGTGTCTCGCGCAACGAGATTCCGCAACGCATTCGCCGCGATCGTCACGTTGGAGGACTCGCTGAGGCGTAGTCCGAGCGTTTGCTGGTTGAATCGAGTGCCTGGGTTTTCGAGCCTCGCATTCCAGAGTACCTCAAGCAGCTCTCGGCGACGCTTGCTCCGAAACTCGGAACTGGCGAGAATGTCGCGATAGGCATTGGCTTGGTCCTGATCAGTACCTTGCATCCCCATTCCTAGAGGATAACGCGTGGCCACCGGAATTGTCCGGACTCTCAAGTTATAATGTAGCTAAAGGCGAAAGTAATGCCGAGCATCTTCGCATCGATCACGGACCTCATTAACTCTCCGCCCGCTTACTTGGTGGCCGGTGGTGCGTTAGCCACGCTGGTCTGGAAGATTTTTGAACGGATTGAAAACGTACTAACCGAAGGTACCAAGCAGGAGATAGCAAGCTGGCTCCGCGTTCGAAGTATTGATGCCGCGCTCGTTGCAGAAAGCCTGACGAATTGGCCAAATACATTCACGAAGATATTTGATCGTGTTTTTGGTACTCGTCATCTTTCCTGGAAATGTCTTCTCAGATCATTAGCTGCATCTTCGACGGTGACGGTTTTGTTGGTGATGCTTACACCCCTCTTGTCTCGGCATCATGAGCCAGTTCCTAACGTCGCCGCCCCCATGAAGCACGATCTCCTGGTGACGCTTATGCTCCTCGCACTTACGAATCTAATTCCGGATTACATTGCTCTATTGGAAACCCGAGTAGTGCTAGGTTACATGCGCCGCAAAGTATCGGCAACATGGTGGTTCGGACTCATGTTGATCGATATTGTCCTCACGGTCTATACCGCTGAGATTGGGGCCACTATTGTCGCTGGCGTGGCCTTCAATGTTTTCACAGGCTCGCCATTTCAACTGAGCGAGTTCGTTTCCAAGCTCGGTCACGTTTTGCGGTCCCCACTGACCCAACTCCGCTTTGTAAGTCGTACCGGGCAATGGTTTCTCATCTACCCCGCGTTTCTTACATCGATTTGGCTCTGGCTCTATGCCGCGGCTGGACTCCTGTTGAGGGCCGTGCGACAACTTGATATCAGCTTCGAGTGGTTCAATCGGAGATTTGATATTGAGAGGAAGCCACTTCAGTCAATTGGCCTCGTCGCAGGCGGACTTGTGGCATTCGGGTACTGGGCAGGAGTCATTGTAAACCATTGGATTTGAAACGCCTCGGCCGAGCTACTTTCGGCCCGCCCGGTCAGGCACTCTCGATCACTACACCCGAGAAAAGATCCGATAATCCTTGCCGCACCAACACCACATGTTCTATGACGTGCACGCTTTCTCCGGAATGCGGGAGGCGTATCGCCGGTCCTTTGACGCAAAGAAGTCCCTGTCGCGCTTGTGGCACCGCCCTAGTGCCCAAAGAGCCACCCCAACAACGCAAGGCAAAATCGGCCGGATCATAAAGAACTCAATGCTTGACCGGTGATCCGCTTGCTGGAACAAACCGCCGCGATGAGTGTATGCTCGGCGGACCCAACGGAGGCGTTTCGCGGTGCGTGTGTGTTCTCGCTGTCGCAGCTATCATATTCGTGAATCCCAGCGTCATGGCTGGCTCGAACAGGTGGTGCTGCGCCTGATTCTGATGCGCCCGTATCGCTGCCATCAGTGCCACCGGCGGTTTTACGGCTTCGGGCTGACGTGGCATTCGCCATGCGAGGGCGAAGGCGATGAATAGCACGAATCGATTTTGCGCGCTTCCCGTGATCTCCTGCCGTTTTCCGAACATCTTGTTTCGTGAAAACCAAACTGCTCCGCTAAAAAAACGGCAAACGGAACGCCGGCTTAGGCGCTCTTCTTCACTTTGGCCAGCGGACACGTTCTGCTATTGTGCCCGGTTTTGCCGCAAATCTTGCAGTGTCTCGGCTTGCCGTTGGCGCGAGACGAACCGTCGCTTGAGTAGTTCAACTTGGCGAGCTGCCGGTCAATTCTCCGACGTTCCTTTAGGAGCGTGCGGATTCCCTGCTTGCGGAGCGTCTCGAGCTCTGCGATCTTTGTAAAAACGTCCTCAGTCTTTGGCATGTGGCCAGTATATTAGATTTCAGAGGCAACTAGAATACAGCCGGCAGGAAACGGACAGACGGACTAAGGGGCGACGAACGGTTCGTAGCGGGAGTCTTTAGTTTCCAGGTGAACGATGAAGAATGCGTACGAGCCGCCTTCGATCAACCGCTTGACGCTATGGACAATCCACTGCTCACCATGACGTTCGATGATCGTTCCCTCCTTGGGAATGCCGCGTTCGGAGTCAACTAGCGTACTGTCCGTGCCCATCTTTCCGTTGTAGAAATACGCTATGTGAATGCGCCGCTTGACCATGGCCGGCGTAGGATTTTACTACACCCTGCAAGTTGTCAACCGATATGGCGTTTGTTACGATTTTGGAACAGAGCGTTCCGATTTACGTCTGAATGCCGATCGTTCAAGGTCGTTCCGCCATGGCGAAGTCCGTTCAGCCGTCTGGCGGCAACTCCAAGAAGACGTATGGAAGCAGATCAAGTGTTACGGCTCCCCGAATTCCGATGAGGCGGAGACGACGGCATGTTAATCCCTCGTCTTGTTCCATTTTCGTAACAAGCGGCCTTGAGTGCTTGACGCGCCTACTCCCGTTGGATCAACATCCGGATCCTGCGATCTCCCCAGGCGGACGACGCGAGCTTTTACTTCTTAGCTTTCTTCGCTTCGGTCGCCTTCTTCTCGGCCCAACGCTTTCGAACGGCATCTGCAATCCTCTTTCGTGCGTCGGCACTCAGGCGGCGACGCTTCTGAGGAGTTGCCGCTACTTTGGGATTTGCGGATTGGTTGCTCTCCAACGCCCGCAATGCCGTAATGGCGTTGGTGATGTTGGAGCGTTCCTTTTCGAGCCTTGCAATTACGTTTGAAATGTCGTTCACTTAACCTCCCCTGGGGTACGTACCACTTCATCATAGCTTCTTCCAGGCTCTACTTATCGAGGCTTTGTGGTGTCAGGAACCAGCCACGGCAATGGCTCCTGGAATGACAGGAAACGGCTGTCGGGCTGTCCCGAAGAGCCCTAGCAAGCTCGTCACCCATGGCGACTTGGCCTAAACTGAATACGGAGTGGCAGGCGTTGCAGGATTGCATCGAGCCCCATGGCCATTGGTCCAAACTGCATCAGGTCGTGAGGGCGATAGCCTTTTCTTGCTTGTTTGTATTTTTTGGCCTTAGCAAGTTGGTGGCGATCGCCACGCCAGTGGGTCGTTCACAATTTGGCATGCGCCTACATGATCGTCTACTCAAGAGCACGCGTGCGCGTCTGCCTTCTACAGTTTTTGTCGTCACGCAAAATCGAATGTATCGAACAGAAGCAAGCCATTATGTTTCCTGTTTCTTGCGTCAATCGTGATGACTTCGACTTCGCATGAAGTTGTGTTGCGGAGGTGGTCATGCAATTTGAGCAGCTTCTTCTTTGGCAAGACAACACCATGCCGGTCCGGTGACAACAGCATTACGCGAATTCTCTCCGGCGAGAGTCCACGTCCTAACGCCTTCACGGTCCTTTCGAGATTGGGCATTCGATTCGCTGCCTCGACCTGGACAGCAGATGCGAAGTTCCAACGCCCTACGCCCATCTTGCGTCGAGTCTTTGACATGAATTCGCGAAGACTTTCGTTGCGTTCGTGCGGCGACGTCAATCGCACATAGAGATGGCGATCCTTCGAAAGGCGATACATTTCTCGCATGTTGCGCTTCTCAGGAATCGCGCCTCTTGTCCCCAGTCGTGGGTCTCGAAACATTGAACGTAGCTGCACGCTCTTGCCCGTATCTTGAGCACCCGCAACAAGCAGGATCCGCTCGATTAACAATGGCATCGTCATACCTTTCCAGGATCGCCTACTCTGCTGAGCGATACATGACCGTCTTCAAGTATGCTCCTGATGTTTTTCTGCCGAGCATCAGAGCTAAGCGATCCATCGTTGGCAACTAGGAGCAAACGCTTAACCATTGGATTCCATTGGTCGTGCATGGATCTCCGCCCGATTCCAGAATCCGCCCAGCATTGACCTCGCTGTTCAGCCACGAACCTGATGCAGTCGTCAAAGGTGACGTACTTGACGCCCTTCTTTGACCACGCATCATTGGGTTGCTCGGCAAAAACGACGTAACGTATCCGAAGCTTAGATTCCCTGTAAGAGTAGTTCTCGGCCAGTTCTTTGGCGACGGACGCGATTCGGTCTTGTTCATAATGCCATCCAAGAAATCTAAGCAAGTACTCTATCGCTGGGAGATTCTTTGTTCGCCAAACATTGTTTGGAGATGTTGACTTCCCGGACTTAGCCTCGGCAAAGACTACATCGAAACAACCTTCGGCACCCTCTATGAGGGTGCGGTGCAGCGGGAATGGAGTCCCCGACTCTTCGCGCGAGTAGGGCAACCGGACAGCTATGGTGTCAACCTCGGTCAGGTTCCCGACAAGATCGCCGCTAATGCGCGAGGAATCACTACCGGCGTGAACAACAAAATTCGGAACAGTGAAGTAACCGTTGAAACGGAGATACCAGTTTACGAATATCTCGAACCGTTCAGCGCGATCCTGCAGCACAGATTACCTCCGAGCTCTAACTGCCAGAAGGCATCGGCATTCTAGAGGCCACCAGCATAGCACCTCATGCGGACGCTGTAGCGCCGATTCCAAGGCTCGACCAATCATCACGCTCGACAAGTTTGAGGCCTTCGTCGCCAAAGAACTTCTGGTAGTCTCGGCGAGGATGAGCGATCCCGCCCCTCAGATACGCAGGTTCGCATTTTGACCCACGACTATGGCCTCTGATTATTCCAAAGGGCAAGTAGGCAATTGATATAGGAACCTCGTAGCTGCCGGGCGCGAAATATGGGATCGCTAGCACCATTTCCCGATGAACCTCGCTCAGCTCGCCGATATACCCATAGACATCGCGATCCCCTTTGTCGGGTGTTGGGTACTTTCCTTTTACCTGTACAGGCCGAAGCAGTTGCTCCCCACTGCTAGTTGACTTCGAAACGATGAAATCGAAGCCTCGATCTCGGCGTGGAAAATAAATATTCCACCCTAGCTCGGCAAACCGACCTGCAACGTACAACTCGGCAAAGAAGTCGGCGGTCTTCGGCGCCTTGGTCGATAAATCTGGCATGTGAAACCTCGTCGAGAGCACCATAAAGGCTACCACACGACTTATAGGGGCCCGGATTTGGCGGTGGGACATAGTGAAAGAAGACTGAGCGGCGGATCTAAGAATGTTCTTGACATCATATTTGTTATAACATATCATCCATACATATGACGACCTTTGACGGACGTGTGCGGCTCTTGCGGACCGCACTAAACCTTAGCCAGGAGGAACTGGCTGCAAGGCTCAATGTTTCCTTCGCTACGGTCAACCGATGGGAAGGCGGCAAGGTGGTGCCACAGAAGGCGAAGCTTGAAGCAATCGAAAAACTCATGGACGAGGCCGGAATCCACCAAGACGGCAGCGACGCCCACGCCTCCGGCGATTTGAGTGCGACCGCGCCGCGTCGGAAGAGGGGCGTAGCAAAGAGCGCCGTGCTTTCAAACAAGGGTATGGAGCAGATGCTTTGGGATGCGGCCTGCTCCGTCCGCGGCGAGAAGGATGCCCCGAAGTTCAAGGACTACCTGCTGCCACTGCTGTTCATAAAGCGCCTCTCGGACGTTTTTGACGATGAAGTGCAGCGCCTCACGGAGACTTACGGCGACCGCAAAACGGCGGTCGAAATTCTGGAAGCTGACCATTCCCTCGTCCGCTTTTACATTCCTCCCGAGGCGCGTTGGGCCGTTGTAAGCAATCGTGAGCCATTCAAATGGCCGAAAGGCAAAGAGCCAAAATCGCTTGGCGAACAACTTACCACCACCATCCGCGCCATCGTGAAGCACAATCCGTCGCTCGCGGGCGTGATTGACATTGTGGACTATAACGAGACTCGCAACGGCGAGCGTGAGATCAGCGACGCAGCCTTGCGCGGCGTCATCGAGACTTTTTCTGATCTGCGCTATCGGCTCGGCTTGCACGATGTGGAACCGGATTTTCTTGGTCGCTGTTATGAGTACCTGTTGCGGAAATTTGCCGAAGGCCAAGGCCAGAGTGCGGGGGAATTCTTCACGCCGACCGAGGTTGGCTTTCTCATCGCGGAAATCATGCGCCCCAGATCCGGCGAGGAATGTTACGACTACGCCTGTGGCTCGTTCGGTTTGCTCGTCAAATTGCAGCTTGTTTCCCGCCGCCTCGACCCGCTGTCCAAGGTGCCACTGAAACTCTACGGCCAGGAACTCACCGGCTCTAGCTACGCCATCGCATGCATGAACAGGATCATTCACGACATGCAGGGTGAAGTTGTCAGGGGCGATTCCATGCGCAACCCGAAATTCAAGGACACCGACACGCGCCTGAAGAAGTTCGACATCGTCGTTGCTAATCCCATGTGGAATCAGCCCTTTGATCAGGATGTTTTTGAAAACGATCCGTTCGAGCGGTTTGGGGAGCAAGGCGGCGTCACCACCAGCAAGGGCGACTGGGCCTGGTTGCAGCACACGGTCGTAGCCATGAAAGACACGGGACGCGCCGCCGTAGTGCTTGACACCGGCGCGGTGACGCGCGGCAGCGGCGGCAAGAACGAGGACAAGGAACGCAACATCCGCAAATGGTTTGTGGAGCACGATCTCATTGACGGCGTGATTTTGTTGCCGGACAACCTTTTTTACAACACCACCGCCGCCGGCATCATCATCGTGTTACGCAAGAACAAGCCGAAGGACCGAAAGGGCAAAATCGTTCTGGTCAATGCCAGCCAGCAGTTCCGCAAAGGCACGCCGAAAAACTATCTGCCCGATGAAGCGGTGAAAAGTATCGCCGACGGGTTTTTGAAAGCAAAACCAGAGGATGGTTTTGTTGGAGTCGTGACCAACGAGGAAGTGGCAAAGAACGACTTCAACCTCTCGCCTTCGCGCTATTTGACGAACGGGACGACCGGCACGCTCCGGGAAGTCGCAGTGATTGCGAAAGAGCTAGACAATATCGAAAAGGAAACCGAGGCCATCGGTCGGGACTTGAAGAACATTCTCAGTCAACTCATATGACTACTGCTTGGCCGACAACTACACTCGGTGAACTGTTCGACATCGGCGCGGGCAAATCCGTTACGCCCGCAGCACGCCACGGCGCTCCCCGCTATCCATTCCTTCGCACCGCCAATGTCTTCTGGGGACGAGTGGATTTGAGAGAGGTGGACTCCATGCACTTCACCGATGAAGAGATTGCCAGCAAATCACTTCGCAAAGGCGACTTGCTCGTGTGCGAAGGAGGTGACATCGGACGCTCGGCAATCTGGAATGGCCAGATCACCGATTGTAGTTTCCAAAACCACATTCACCGGCTTCGCTTGAAAACAGACGAAGCTGTCCCGCGCTTTTACATGTATTACCTGCAAGCCGGTTTCACTCTGCTTGGCATCTATGAGGGTGCTGGTAACAAGACGACCATTCCAAACCTCTCGCGCAGTCGGCTTGCCGCGCTGCACGTTCCCAAGCCTCAGCAATCAGAGCAGGAAAACATCGCAGCGGTCCTTTGGAAAATTCAGCGCGCGATTGAGACAGAAGAAACGTTGATCGCGATGGCGCGCGAATTGAAGCGGTCCACCATGCGTCAGCTTTTCACGCACGGACTCCGCGGCGAGGCTCAGAGGGAAGTGGAAATCGGCCCGCTGCCAGAAAGCTGGAAAGCAGTCCCGCTTGGCTCATTTGGCCGAATCGGCAACGGTTCAACTCCGTTGAAGCGAAACACGGAATACTGGACGAACGGCACGATTCCGTGGCTAACGAGCGCAAAGGTTTACGACGTGACCATCACAAAGGCAGATCAGTTTGTGACACCAAGGGCGGTTCAAGAGTGCCACCTGCCGCGCGTGAGTCCCGGCAGCGTGTTGGTCGCAATTACTGGTCAAGGTAAGACCCTCGGTCATGCCGCAGTCACTGCAATCGAAACCTGCGTCAGCCAGCATATCGCCTATATCCAATTCAACCACGAAAGCATCAATCCGCATTTCATTCGCCTCTTCCTCGAAAGCCGTTACGAGGAACTCCGCGCTGTCGCGCAAGGTGGAGGCAGCACGAAGGGCGCGCTCACTTGCGCATTCTTCAAAACCTATCTTGTTCCGCTCCCAGAACGACAGGAGCAAGACGACATCGCAAAGGCGTTGATGACGATTGAGGCTAAGATTCAAGTCCACGAGCGGAAGTGCACCACGTTGCAGGAATTATTCAAGACGATGCTTTACCGGCTGATGACTGGCGAGATCCGCGTAGCTCATCTCGACATTGACGTAAGCGAAATACAATCATGAGCAAGACTCTAGCAAACGAGGCCGGCACGATTCAGTTTCCGCTGGTCAAACATGCGGCGGCGATTGGCTGGACGGTTGTGTCTGATACCGAGGCTCTGCGCTTGCGCGGCGGCGAGGCAGGCCTGTTCTTTTATAAGGAACTGGAACATGCCTTGCTCCGGCTCAACCCCGGCGTGGTCACCTCCGACAACGTGCAGGCGATCATCCAGCGCATGGAGAGCGTGCCCAGCACCATCGAAGGGAACCGCGACATTCTCGAATGGCTGCGCGGCAACAAGACCGTCTTTGACGAGCAGGAGAAGCGGCACCGCAACGTCACGCTGATTGACTTCGATAATCCTGAGCGCAACGTCTATCAGGTCACTTACGAATGGACCTTCCGGGCTTTGAACAAGAAGGGTAACCGCGCGGACGTGATGTTTTTGATTAACGGCGTGCCGGTTGCCATTGTGGAGAACAAGAATCCCAAGCTGCCCGACGCGATGGAGCGGGCCGTCAAGCAACTTCGCCGCTACGAACTCGAAACGCCGCAGATCCTCACGGTGCCGCAGGTCTTCAACGTCACGCATTTGATCGAATACTTCTACGGCGTGACTTGGAACTACTCGCGCAAGAACATCTTCGAGTGGAAGACCCAGCGGGACCAGGCTTACAAGAGCGCAGTGCAGAGCTTCTTTGAGCGCAGCGCGTTCTTAAGCCTGCTCAAAGAGTGGATTCTCTTTTTCCTCAAAGACGACGAATTGCAAAAGACCGTGCTGCGCCAGCACCAGACCCGTGCAGCGGTCAAGGTGGTGGACCGCTGCGCCGACCCAAAGAAGAAGACAGGGCTGGTCTGGCACACCCAAGGCTCAGGCAAGACGTTCACGCTCATTACTGCGGCGCGGCTGATCTTGGAAGACAAACAGAAGTTCCCCGGCGCGACCGTAATGCTCATGGTTGACCGCAATGAACTCGAAGGCCAGCTATCGGGCTGGGTGGAGCGGCTCGTTGGGGAGATGCAGGGGCGGGACATCAAGATCGGTTATGCCGACAGTAAGGCCAAATTGCAGGAACTGCTCGACAAGGACTTCCGCGGCCTCATCATTTCAATGATCCACAAGTTTGACGGCATTCGGAAGAACTCGTGCAAGCGGTCAGACTTCTTTGTGCTGATTGACGAGGCGCACCGCTCCACCGGCGGCGACCTCGGTAACTTCCTCATGGGCGCGCTGCCCAACGCCACGCTGATCGGTTTTACCGGCACGCCGATTGACAAGACCGCCTACGGTAAAGGCACTTTCAAGACTTTTGGCAAGGAAGATGACAAGGGCTATCTCGACAAGTATTCCATCAGCGAATCTATCGCGGACGGCACGACAGTAAAACTGCGGCACACTCTGGCCCGAAGCGACATGCAGTTGCCAAAGGAACTTCTCGAAAAGGAGTTCTTAAACATTGCCCAAAGCGAAGGGGTCAGCGATGTTGAGGACTTAAACCGGATTCTGGACCGCGCCGTAAACCTTAAGGCTTTTCTCAAAGCGGATGAGCGCGTGGATATGGTCGCTCAACTGGTCGCTAAGCATTTCAAAGAGAACGTCGAGCCGCTTGGGTATAAGGCGTTTTTGGTGGCGGTTGACCGCGAGGCCTGCGCGCTTTACAAGCGGGCTTTGGATAAGTACCTGCCGCCCGAGTACTCAACGCCGATCTACACGAAGAGTTCGGCCGACATCATTGACCGGCCCATCGTGGCGAAGATGCAACTGGACGAGACAGCGGAAAAGAAGGCCCGCAAGGCCTTCCCCAAAGCCGACCAACTTCCGAAGATCCTCATCGTCACCGACAAGCTGCTTACCGGCTACGACGCGCCAGTGCTGTATTGCATGTACCTCGACAAGCCTATGCGCGACCACGTCTTGCTTCAGGCTATCGCCCGCGTCAACCGGCCCTATGAGGATGAACGGGGAGTGAAGAAGCCGTGCGGCCTGATCGTGGACTTCATTGGCATCTTGAAAGAACTGAAGAAGGCGCTGGCGTTTGACTCAGACGAGGTAAGCGGCGTCATCGAAGACCTTGAGGTGCTGTTTGCCCGTTTTACCGAACTGATGGACGGCCCGGGCAAGGCCTACCTGGCAGCCGCCGGCACGAGCGGGGGCAACGACGAGAAGCTCGACAAACTGCTTTACGTCACATTCCTCGACAAGGCAGAGCGCCAGGAGTTCGTCGACTTTTTCAAAGAACTTGAGACGCTTTACGAGATTCTTTCCCCGGACCCGCAGCTTCGGGATTACATAGAAGATTACAACCGGCTGGCTGACCTTTACGTGATGCTCCGCAACGCCTACGGCCGGAAAACCACATTCCTCGGCGAGGTCGCCCATAAGACCGAGGCGCTCGTTCGCGAGCACGCGGCCTCGCACGGTTTGAGCAAGATGACCAAGACAGTTGAGTTCGACGAGGCCACGTTGAAGGCCTTGAAGGAAAAGAAGGGCTCGGAAAACGGCAAAGTCATCAACCTGGTCAAAAGCCTGACAAAGGCCGCGACTGACAGAGGGAGCAAAGAGCCCTATCTGATCTCGCTTGCTGAACGCGCTGAGTCAATCATGACGGCCTTGGAAGATCGCCAAGTGGCGACCAAGGACGCCATGGAGCTGATTCAAGCGCTGATGAAGGAGAGGTTGGAAGCCGAGAAGGCCCGCCGGGAAAGTGGGCTTGACCCGGAGACATTTGAGATTTTCTGGTTCCTTCAGCAGCAGAAGCTATCGGACGCGCTGCTACTGGCAAAGGAAATCAACGCGGTCTACTCGCGGTTCCCCAACTTTGCCAGAAATGCTGACGAGCAGCGGCAGTTGAAAGCCGAAATTTACAAGTCATTGCTTCGGGTTGTCAGCGGCAAACGCATGGTCGATCTGGCAGACGAACTAATAAGGCTCCGTAGGGTATGAAGAGACAGCACCATAACTCGCTTGCGAGCACGGCTTTCAAGGAGAAGGTCCTCGTTTGGGCTACGAAAGTGCGGGTAAAGCCCGGGCAGATCCGGCTACAGAAGATGACGGCGAAGTGGGCCTCTTGTTCACCAACCGGCCGCCTGACGTTCTCTGAGGACCTTGTGCGGGAATCAGGTTCTTTTCAGGACTATGTCATTGTCCACGAGTTGCTCCATCTGAAGATTCCGAACCACGGAAAGCTATTCAAGAGCCTGCTTTCCGCGCACGTTCCGGGGTGGCGTCGCCTCATCCTGAATTGTTGCCACGTATCTGCGGGCCACAACGAAGGCGGGCCCGACAAGACGGCTCATTACTATCTTTCGGATAAACAAAGGCTGTTCAAAGAGTCCGCTGTCGCAAACCCCGGACTCGGAGGTAAACACCATGAATGATCCCAGAGGATCACAATGGCGCAAGTGGGATCTGCACCTGCATGCGCCAGGCACAACGAAGAACGACCAGTACAAAGGTGACGACGCTTTGGGACTGTTTTCTGCGCGCCTTGAGCAGTCCGATGTCGTCGCTTTCGGGATCACCGATTACTTCTCTGCGGAGTCATACTTTGCGTTTCTCAAGTGCTTTAGAGCACAATACCCTGACTCTACAAAGGTCTTTTTCCCCAACATCGAGCTATGCACAACAGACGTCGTGAACGCAGCTAGCGAAGAGGTCAACCTTCACATCATCTTCAATCCCTTCGCTCCAGGTTACGAGGCCCGCATCAGACTATTCTTGCAGCATCTAAATACCAGCAGGACCGGTCCAGGAGGCAAGAAGATCAAGGCCTCAGAGTTGGGCACTTCAGCAGATTTTCAATCGGCTACAACAACGAGAGACTCGATCAAAGATGCCTTCGAACATACGTTTGGTCCTACGGCAGACCTAACCGAACACCTTCTGATATTCACGGCAGCGAACAATGATGGAATCCGGGCTGTTCGGGGAAAGCAGCGCAAGGCGCTCATCACTGACGAACTAGATAAATTCAGTCACGGCTTTTTCGGTAACTCACGAAATACCAAATGGTTCCTGGGAACCAACCGTCTTGAGGATGGAGAAGATATCGATCCCAAGCCAGTGATCTCGGGGTGCGATGCCCATTCCCTCGCTGACCTCGATGCTTGGCTCGGTAAAGTCGTCCTGAAGGACGGCGTTCCAATCAAGGAATGCACCTGGATCAAGGCCGATGTGACGTTCGAAGGGCTGAAACAAACCCTCTTCGAGCCTGCAGAACGTGTTTTTATCGGGGAGGAACCCGGCATAGAGTCTCGCGTGCGCAATAATCGACGTCGCTACATCGACTCCATCAGCATTAGTCGCCTCGACGGATACGACGGTAGGCACGGAAGTTGGTTTGTCAATGAACGAGTCCCTCTCAGCAAGGAGCTCGTTGCCATTATTGGTAACAAAGGGAACGGGAAAAGCGCTGTCACCGATATCATCGGCTTGCTCGGCAACAGTCACAATCAGAAATACGAGCGGGATGGCAAGAAAGAAGAGTTGTTCTCGTTTCTCAACAAAGACAAGTTCTTGAAAGGCAACTGCGCATCCAACTTTGCAGCCGAGTTGCACTGGTATGCCGGTCCGAAGGACGAGGCGCACCTTAATGACGACACTGACACGACGGTTCCAGAGCGAGTTGAATATCTGCCGCAAAAATATCTGGAGAAGATCTGCGCGAATATTGAGGACGACGAGTTCAGACACAAGCTGAACGAAGTGATCTTTGAATACATCGAGGAGCCGGATCGATACGGTCAAACGACGCTTGATGGCATGATCGCTTATCTCACGCAGCAGACGGCCGCAGATATAGAGCAGGCCAAGATTGCTGTGCACCATGCCAACGTCACAGTGTTTGCGCTAGAACGGCGCCTCACATCGGACCATCGAAAGGACATGGAAGATAAGCTGCGACTGAAGGAAGCCGACCTGAATGCTCACGATCAAGCAAGGCCGATCGAGGTCACGCCTCCCGCAGATGGCGGCGAAGATGTGGCCCGACAGACTCAAGAGATCAAGAACATCGATGCCGAGATTCAAAAGGTGCAGGAAACGATTGGTAACCATAAGGCCGAAGCTGTTTTAGTGTCCCGCGTGACCGAGGATCTAAAGCAGGCACGCCAAGCAATCAAACGCGAAGAAGCAGCTATCGCGGCGCTCAGGAAGCAGTACTCCGCGCTGCTCGCCACGGAAGGAATTACCCTCGATGAGGTGATGTCGGTGGGCTTTTCTTACAAGGGCCTCGATGACGTTATAAAGAAGCGAGAGCAACGCCAAGAACAGCTTGGAGAACTCTTGCGCAGCGAGGTAGAGATTGCTGCGCTAGGGCTTTCCGAACAGGCCAGCGCGGAAGCGATGGCAAGGAGCTTGCTCATTCAGCAGCGATCGTTAGACAGAAAACGCAAGGAGATCACCGATAGTCTAGATAAGCCGAATCGCGACTATCAGGCGTACGTCTCTGCCCTATCGCGCTGGCAATCTCAAAGGCTAGCTATAGAAGGCGACCCTTCGAATCCGGCCCTTGATACCTGCAATTGGCTCAGGCAAGAACTCACTGCGATAGGAACGACTGTGCCGACTGAACTTGCCATAGCCAAAGAACAACGCGCTGCTGCTGGTAAACGGGTCTTTGCAAAGAAAAAGAGCATTGTGTCCTTCTATGAGAACGTCAAGAAGTCGATTGACAAAGAGATTGGCAGCTATGGCACGGACTTACGTGAGTATCACATCTCAATCGAGGCCAGCCTAAAGCTAGAGCAACTCCTACAAGAACAGTTCTTCGCCTCTGTCAGCCAACAGGCCAAGGGTAGCTTCCACGGGACGGAAGAGGGGCGGGACCTTCTTAAGAAGCTTGCAGACTCGGTCGGTAGTTGGCAGGACGAAACAGAGGTATTTCAGTTCCTCGAAGCGATCGACGAACATCTCCACCAGGACAAACGCCCGAATCAGGGCAGCGATATCTTACGCGACGTCGCAAGGCAAATGCGCCAGAAGCGAGACCCTGTTGCGTTCTATGATTTTTTGTACGGCTTTGATTATTTGGAGACGAAGTATGACCTAAGGATCGACGGCAAGGACCTCAAGGAACTATCCCCTGGTGAACGAGGTGGATTGTTGTTGATCTTCTACTTGATGCTCGACCGCCGTGACATTCCCCTGGTAATCGACCAGCCTGAGGACAACCTTGACAACAAGAGTGTATACGAGATTCTGGTGACGTTCCTCAAGAAGGCCAAGAAGCGCCGGCAAATTATCATCGTGACGCACAACCCCAATCTGGCCGTCGTGGCCGACGCTGAGCAGATCATCCACGTAAGCATCGACAAGACCAATAACCGCAACGACTTCGCGTTTCAGTCCGGGGGCATCGAAAACCCACAGATCAACAGAGCCGTGGTCGATATCCTCGAGGGTACTCTGCCCGCTTTCGACAACAGGCGGTTGAAGTACCGTAAGCAAGCGAAGTCTTCATCCTGACAAGTGGATCTCTTTGCCTCTGCTCGTTGCCCAGCTCGCCAAAAAGAAAGAGCCAGCTCTCGAATGAGAACTGACTCCTTGCTGCCTCAGACGGACTCGAAGATCTTGCGGGCCTCTTCCATCTTCTGGAGTTGACGGCGCTTGTCCTTCAAAGTCTCCTCGTCTTTGGAAACTTCATCGCGCAGTTTGTTGATTTGATCTAGCACCACTTCTGCCGGCGTCTTCTTCTTCCACGCCTTGCGCCCCTTGTTATCGGCCCCGCTTGTTCCGGGCAGATTTGGGCTTTCCGGTTTCTTTGTTGCCATACTGCTTGTCCTCCTTGTTGGTTGGTTTATTTGACTCGTTTACTCTCTGTGGATAGATGGCTGCAATAACTGTCAGTGCCGCTCCCATCAGCGGCAGCCGTTTCTCGACCGTTGCCCACGCACCGAGCGCCGCCAGAATTTCTCTGTTGGCGAAGTGCTCAACAACTTGATCGAGATCGCTGATGAGTGTTTCAATCTCCCGCCGGTAGTAGTCCAGCAATTCCTGCGGGCAGACTTTTCCTTCCTTCTGCTTCACTTGCTCTCTCACCTCCTCCCTTCTTGAGTTCTTGGGCGCACCAAGCTTCGAGTCGAGCAATAGCCTCGCGCTTGGTCGGCAGTTCAACGTGTGTGTACATCGAGTGCACGTCTTCCCCGCTGCTGTGGCCCATCAGCGCTTTTCTGACTTCCTGCATCACGCCCGCCTCCATCAGGCGGGTGTTGAACGTGTGCCGGAGATCGTGAAAGCGGAAATGACGAGTCAGCCCTTTGCGAATCGCCGTCCGCCACGTGGTCTTGATGCGGTTGATCGGTTTGTCCTTGAACCGGAACACCAACCCTTTGGGCTGTCGCAACCTGTAAAGAACATCCATCAACCGATGCGTTAACGGAATCTCTCGCGCCTCGCCTTCCGCCGTCTTGGATTTCGTCACCCAGAGCAACTTGCGCTCAAGATCGACCTGTTCCCAGAGTTGGTGAAGCAATTCACCGCGACGCATGCCGGTGTCGGCGGCCGCGATGATGATGTCCCGCAAATGTGGCGAGGCCGCACGCAACAGAGACACTTCCTCGGTCACGCTAAGGATCGCCTTGGGCTTCCGCCGCACGCGCTCCATTGGGATGCGGCTCAGCGGATTGGTCAGGAGATATCCTTCGTCGATCGCCCAAAAGAGCAAGTGACGAAGGACCTGGACATCGCGGTTGAGCGTGGCAGGTGCCAGTGCTCGTTGAGCAAGCCGCCTCTTCTTGTAATCCGCAACCAGCGACCGGTTGAGTTTACCGATTGGAACTAACGTGAAGTACGGCAGGAGCACCTTCAGGCGATCAAGGTGATAAGGCTTGACGTTGCCGTTGGCCAGAAACCGCGCCGCAAGTGCGCCGAATTCGAGACTCGGATCGAGCTTCGGCTTCTCCAGCATGAGTTGCAATTCCTTCTTGAACTCAAGCTCGATAAGCTCAGCCTCTCGCCGATTGCCAGTGCCGGTTCGCCTGCTGTGACGAACGCCCTTTAGCCAGACGTAGGAATAGTAGATGTGGCCGCGCTTGAACAAGCTCACGGCGTTGTTCCTCCTTTTCGTTTGATGTGGACGTTAAAGTCCACCGATTGGTCTGATCGATTCGTGATCAGCCGCTCGCCCCAGGGGCTTATGAGACCTTCTGGGGGCAGCGGCCAATACTTGCCCGCTTAGGGCAGCAGCTAGGGCAGTTCTGCCCTAGCGACTGCTTCAAACGGGCAAGTAAACTCGCGTGCGATTCGCCGTCGGCAAAAGCCGACTCTCTATCTCTTTGAACGCGGTTTCCCGATTCGGCTTTGAAGGCGCCGGCCGATCGATATCGGCATGTGCAGATACAGCAGCCAGAGCATTGACAGCGGCAGAAACAGCAGCATCAAGCGAAGCATGTGTTCCGGCGCGACCAAGAGCGTTTGGACGGCAAAGAACAGGTATATGCCGGTCAAGCCAAGTAGGACGATACCGGGCAGTTTGCTGACGAGAAGCAAAACCGGACGCAGCCACAGCGGAATGCGGGGCGCGGGCGTGGAGAGGTCGCGCGAGCCGCATTGACTGCATACTTCCGCGTGCCTTGGGTTTATGTGCGACCGTGGGCAGAGCTTCTCCTCGTAGGACCGTCCGCAGAACGTACAGTACAGCGGCTCGCCGAGCGTCACTCGATGGCAATTGAAGCAGTAGCGCATAGGAGTTTTTAGAAGAGCGATTGCCGCTGATCTCCTTTGGGGCGAACCCAAACGGGCGACCAGAGACTTTCGCGGTTAATGATTTCGGATGTGGAAAGCCAAAAAACCTTGTCGGTTTGCTTGGCGATGACCTTGCGGATGGTGCTCAGGCGCCGCTCGGATGGAACGATGATCAGGACGCGGAATTGCGGCTGGCTGAATAGCAGCTGAAACTCGCCGGAAACTGCCAAGCTCAGATACGACGCGATCTTCCTCTTCCAGACGGAGAGGCCCTCGGTCCCTTGATCGACCTCAAGGAACATGGCCTTGGTCTCTTTCGATGCTTGGAACTCAACGTAGCCATCGGGAATCAAGCGCGAGGCCGTAGACAAAGGAGCAGTGAAATTGATCCAACGTCCGAAACTGATGATCGAGGTCGGAATCGGTTTGTACTTCAACTGGACGAACAGGTCACTAATTTTCAGCCGGTGCTCTACAGAAACGCCGCTACCTGCGAAAGACTTGGACACCGGCACGCCGGCAATTGCCGCCGAACGAGACGTAAGCGAATAGACGGCCTTCCTTCCGCTGGCAATCGTGCCGACAAAAAGTCGTTTCAGGAAACCGCTGTTCGTTAGCTTTTGCAACCGGACGTTGGCTCTGCTGATGGACCCAAAGCCAGCAATCTGCATCGCTTGCTCGCGGTCTACGACACGTAACGTCGCCAATTCGGAGAACAATCGCTTGTCCCTTGGCTGAATGAGAACACTCCCCAGCTTAGTCCCACTCATGCAGGACTTCGTTACTGCTGCGGGCATATTGCGCCTGTCGCTCTTGAATCTCTGCTTCGACGGTTGCGCGAGGATTCGTCCATCGCTCCCGGCAGCGGCGGTAGAGGTCCCAATAGCCGCCAGACGGATTCTTGACCCTGGGCACAAGCGCCTGTTGCCACTGGTGATGACCGCTTTTGATGACCAGGTTCCGCTTCGGCAGACTCTTCAGCAACTCGGCCAGATTCCGGCCGCCGCCCAGATAATTGGCCATCCTGTCGGCGTCGGGGCTCGAGAGTTGAAAACACACATGAGTTGCGACGGACTGAATCGCCGCTTGCATCGACGCGGGATACTGCTGGAGATACTGGTTGGCGCTGCAAACTGACACGCCGAACTTTCGGGATTCTGACAGCAGCGTGTCCATGCCATTACCGAACGTCACCAAGTTCTGCAACTCATCACAGTAAAGGGTGAGTAGTTGACGGCTGTTGCGCGCGAACAACGCGGTTTTCAGCTTGGCGAGGAAGAGACTACCCAGCGTAGTCGCCTGTTCGCCAAGCCTGCCCTTGTCGAGATTCAGGATGATCCAGCAGCCTTGGTCAATCGCATTGAGAAGGGAAAACGTCGAGCGTGTCTGTCCCAGGATGTGCCGGAAACACGGATCCGAAGTGAACGCCGACGTCTTGTTGAGGACCGCATCCCGAAACACCGCCTGCATCGCCTCACTGGCTTGGTCGTAGCGCTCCTCAAAATAGCTCCTGACCTCCGGGTTCTTTACACGCATGAGGCAAGCGGCGCGAAAGGCCGTATTGGTCAACAGAGGCCCAAGTTCCAATAGCGTAAGGCCGCTGTCCGAGAGAACGAACAAAGCGTTGCGGAGCAGTTCTTCCGTGCGCGCTCCGAATGCGTCGAGTTGCCAGCGCGATTTGAGCACCGAAGCGAATTCGGCTATCTGCACAAATCCGTGATGGCTGTCCGTTCGCTCAAGGACGTTGAGACCAACTGAGAATTCAAGATCTGCCGGCTCGATGACTATCAATCGCTGACTGAGATCATCTTTTGTCCGCCGCTCCTCGCTTGCAATCAATCGAAGGAGATGTGGTGTTGATGCGCCGTGCAGGTCGAAGAACACGAATCCTCGGCGAGCGCTGATGTCCTGCTGGCAAAGGTGATGAAGCAACGACGACTTGCCGGTTCCTGTCTTGCCGAGGATCGCGATGTGCTCGGCACGTTTTGCTTCTGCCAGAGACACGCGGACGGTCGTGGTCTCGCCGTCGCGAATCTTGTACCCGAGAACCAGATCGCGCTTCCCCACGGCGATCGAGCTGTTCATTAGCCAGTTCCATACATAGGCGATGAGTTGTTCAAGCAGGTTTGCCATTCTTCAGTGGATAGTTAGTGATGAGAAGTTCTCCATAGCGCCTGTCGCTCTTCTGCTGGGCGCTGTATGCGGCTTCGAAGCGATCAATGCTGAAAGCCTTGAACGTCTCTCGCACTTCCGGCAGGTCATTAAGCGAAAGCACAAATCTGCCTTTAAGTTGCGCGAGACGCTGCGCCAAGCTCCGGAAATCCTCAGGCTCGAAATTGAACCGATAGAGCTTACGCCCCCAGTACGGCGGGTCTAGATAGAACAAGGTTTCTGGACGATCGAACATATCGAGGACTTTTTCATAGGGCAAGCTTTCGATCTGAACGTTTTGCAGCCGCTTGTGTGTATTCTTCAGAATCTCCGGCAGACGCGCTGGATTGTAGTTGGAGGTCTTCGCAACGGTGAAGTGGTAGTTCTGCTTGATCACGAGCCCGCCATAGGAGTTCTTCTGGAGGTAGAAAAACCGGGCGGCGCGCTGCACGTCGGTCAGTACTTCGGGATTGCTCTTGGTGATCAGTTCGTAGAGCTTGCGGCTGGCAAGACAGTAGCGTAGTTGCGCGAGCAATTCTCGATGGTGCCACTGGCAGACCCTAAAGAAATTCACGATCTCACCGTCGAGGTCATTGAGGACCTCGACCTTGGAGGGTTGTTTATGAAAGAAGACTTGCGCCCCTCCGGCAAAGGCTTCAACGTAGGTTGTGTGTTCGGGGAAAGTTCTTATGATGCGTTTGGCGAATCTGTTTTTCCCCCCTATGTAAGCGAGCGGGCCAGTCATATGATTAAGGCGTTAATGTTGAAAAGACGCTCTGTCTGGACGTAGAGGCCTAACGCCGCTGCGTCGAGCGTCCACGGACGGCCAGGCTCTTCGTTCAGGACGGGATAGATCTGCGAGACGACCTCGCGCAATTCGCGGCGGCTGACAGGCGGCGGATATCCGAACGCTGCCATAATGTCGGCCTTCGGGCCGATCCACAGTCCAACGGCGCTTTCACTCAGAGCATCTATAGCCGCTCGTTGCAGGAGGGTGCGCTGTACGTCATGCCCTTGAGGGATTTCCTCCAAGGCGGCGGACTCAAAAGCGAACGTCGCCATCGTCTTGCCGATAAAGCTTCCGACCGTCGCGATGGCCTTGTCCTGTGACGTCGCGAGGTGGCGTCCATCCACAAACTCTAAGCGCTCGCCATTGAGGATAGCGATGGCGATCGCCCGCCGCTCAACACGAATCGCGCAGAGACGAGTCCGGTTAACGTAGCTCCCGATGTGACGTTGGAGTTTCTTGAGCTCCACGTGAAAGCGGCGATCACAACTATTCAAATCGCCAGACGCTTGAGCTCGCCTGTAGGCCGTGAGTAGTTGGCCGTCAGAGTACCGTTCGGTCAACTGAACATAGTGTTGTGCGGCAGCGCTGTCGCCGAGTTTGTGCGCAAGCCGCAGAGCAAGAAACTCCTCGGGCGTTTGCGGACTGACGTGGCCGTAGCGCGTTCGAAAAGAACTCTTGGCCACTTGGTCGAGAATGTTGGTCATTGAAGCTGGCAGGTTAATGCTTAGAACAGAGCTTGCTGAACTGGTTGAGTTGCCACCCGTTCCTCGTCCGCGCGAATCGTCGCACGCAGTTCGTCGTGCAACGAATAGAACAGGAACTCAATCGGCACCCTGAGAATAATTCCCAGGCGCAAAGCATTGGTCAACGAGGGCAGATGTTTGCCGCTTTCGTAGTCCGACCATAGCGCGGTGTCCCGGTGCCCAAGCAAGCTGGCAATCTGGCTTGGCGTCAGCTTCATCCTCCTTCGGTACAGGTCGAGTCGATTTGGTTTTTGTTCTTCGTTTTGGTCCATGCCTCCATTTAATTCTTATAGAGTCACAGTACCAATTTCGCAAAATCCCACAAGTAGGGAAAATTTGGCACACCTGCCAAGGATTACTGGATTCCTGTGGACAACTTGCTGATCATCCACAGGGCGGCCATTCAATTGGCAAAGTTGCCAAGTTTTCCCGTCTTTTCAGCGGTTCAACGACCCGATATGCTACACACACATGGATACACGATTTACCATTCGCTTCGAATTGGCCGAGGACACCGACCTTGAGGAGACAGTTGTTGACGTGTTTGAATTGCTTCTGAAAGCTTCCTATGAGTCCTGTGGACAAGCCGACTTGACGGGCTCCCCCGCCGAGAGTCAACATGAACAGACAACAAGCTAACCCACCTACCCGTGTCCCAGAGCCAAGAAAAAGAATTCAGGGTGGCGCTCTACTCCCGCGTTTCGACAGACGAACAACGAGAGGGCCAAACGATTCAATCCCAGATTGCCGAGCTCGAGCGATTCGTCAACAGCAAGGGCTGGAGCGTCGCAGCCACTTATCAGGATGACGGCTGGAGTGGCGCTATTCTGGCGCGCCCAAGTTTAGACCGACTACGCGATGACTGTGCAGCCGGCCTGTTCGACGCGGTCGTGATCAACGATGTTGATCGTCTCGCCCGGGACGTCAGTCACCTTGGAATCGTCAAGCGTGATCTTGAACGAAAGAACATCCAGTTGATTTTTCGTAAGCTGCCCCAGGGCAGCAGCCCGACCAACAATCTCATGATCAACATTCTCGGCAGCTTCGCGGAATTCGATCGTGAGCAAATCATCGATCGCACGCGTCGCGGCCGGCGTCACAAGATCGAAGTGCGCAAAGAATACGTGGGTTGCACTGCTCCTTATGGCTATTACTATCGCGCTCTAAGCGGACAAAAGGGAGGCAAGCCAGACCTGCAAATTGTTCCCGCGCAGGCGGATGTTGTGCGACGAATGTTTGATTGGGTGGTGAACGACGGCCTTAGCCTGCGGAGGATCGCGAAGCGCCTTGACGAAGCGGGCGTCCCTCCACCAAAGGGCGGCATGCGATGGAACATTTGTTCAATAGGCCGGATGCTGCACAATGAGACCTACGCAGGTGTGTGGTCGTACGGAAAAGCTGAACCCTGTGAGCCAACCTTCCGTCGCTCCGCCAATCCTTATCGGCGCCGAATTAAGACCGGCCGACGAAGAAGACCGCGATCGGAGTGGTTGCAAGTCCAACTCCCAAAGGCGTTGGCCATTGTCTCCCCGCAACGATGGCTTGCTGCGCAGCAGAGAATTGCGCAAAATCCCCAGTTCTCTCCCCGCAATACCAAGCACGAATATCTGTTGCAGGGTCTGGTGCGATGTGATTATTGCTCGTGGCTGGTTGGAGTTCAAACTTGCCGAGCTAGCGGACGAAAGTACTTCTACTACCAATGCCATCACCCGCACTGCCTCCGCAACCGCTGGCATTCAAGAGATTCCCTTGAAGCACCAATCTGGCGGCTCGTCCGTACGGTTCTGCTCGACCCAAAGAAATTCTTGCAGCGAAGCCGCAAAGCCGTTGATCGTCTCCGAGCCAACGCCAAGCCCAGCGCTGAGGAACAAGCCCTAAAGGAGCAAATCCAGAGGAATGATCGTTCAGAGATCATCGCGCTCGATGCTTATCGAGCGGGGCGTCTGTCGCCCAATGCGCTAGCAGCGGAGCTTGAGAGACTACGTGCGAATTCTGCCTCCTTAAAGGAACGTTTGGCGGATACCACTCCCACCCCCATGGACGGTCTGGCCGCCTCTGATGAAGAGATATGTCGGCGTGTTGCCGGTAGTCTCGAGAACGGAGACTTTGAGCTGCGGCGCGACATTCTCAGGCGAGTAATCGCGAAGGCACGACTGGCACGGGAAAGCGCTCGTGTTACCGTAAGGCTGCCCTTGGACGACGACAGCGTGTGTTCCATGCAGAGTCCTTCTCCGCTAGAGCTGCCTCCCTCACGAGGGTGTAAACGCAATCGCGGAATAGAAATTGAGATAGAGATTCCCCTAGCGACAAAGAGGATTAGACGGAAGACCGAATTGGCTGCCGCCGCGTGACGCTCACGAGGGTATGAACCCAAATCGCAGAATTGAAATCGAGATCGACCTTCGCTTGCCGACGGCAAGGATTGGGCGGAAGCTCATTGCCATGTCGAGAGGCTTAGAGTTCGGCTTGCGCTACTTTGCCACGGCGATGTTCACTGTGCCGCTTGCTGTTCCGCTTGCAATCACAAGCGGAACTGATCCCGCCGTAATGCCTTGCGGCACGACGACGTTGATCTGGTCGAGTCCCACGAACGTGGGGCAGCGACCGGCAAACTGGACTTGAGCGTTAACGCCGCCAATGGTCACGGTTGGAGTGACCGTGGCGCGAGCCAAGGGCTCTGTTGACGGAGCGGGATAACCGTCCGGAACGCTGGGGCTTGTGGCTCCAAGTCCGGTGGCGTAAATGGTCAGCACATCTCCGGGGTGAGCGGGTGATCCCGTGGTAACCAGAGACGGTCCGTCAAATACGCATGCGTCGGTTGCCGAGCACATGAATGCCGCGGGGGAAGCCGCGGCCGGGATGACTTGAATCCCCGTGCTCGTGTTTCCGGTGTACTGGATATTCAGAAAAATTTTGCTGTTGCCGCCAACCGGTAGGTTGGAGGGGAACTGGAAATTAATCTGACTGTCCGAAACGTACAGCAACGAGGCGTAGGTTCCGAACATCTGTACACTGACGCCGCACAGGGTTGTGGTCAAAGGAAGTGCTGGCGCACTGCATGTCGGTACGCCGGGAAACCGCCCAAAGACAGTAGAGAGCTGTCCAACCCCGTTGGGTCCGGTGCCAAAACTGGCTCCGTTGGTCACCGCGTAAGGCGATGCCGGCTGGGTGGCCTTGAAAACATCCAAACTCCCAGGTCTTACCAAAACCACAGTGTCGCTCCCGTCGGTTTCCCGGTTGGAAGCGATTCCATAGTTGGTAAGATTGCTTTGGTCCGACGTGGGTTGCAAGGCCTGAGTCTGAGTCGCGAAGTTGATCCCCGCGAATCCCGTTGACCAGGCCGCGTAGCCGAACCAGCCGTCTTGGCTTGGCCAACTGTAAAAGCTTGGCGCAAGCGTCCCCATATCCGCCACCTTGGTGTTGGTGGCAGTGTCAAACACAACTGCTTTGGGGAGGTTAGAGGAAAGTCCGGAGATGTAGGCCCGGCCGTTCGGAGCGAGTCCAATGGCCTGAGGCATGAATCCAAGCCCGAGAGGGTTGAAAGCAGTGCCGTTAAAGTCACTAACATCACCGGTCCCGGCGCCTAAGTTTTCGGTCAGCAAGTACAGGCCGTTCGGCACCACCTGAACAACTGGAACGCTATTGGCCCCGGTTGCCCAAGTTTCCTTTACCTGCCCGCTTACGACGTCAATTGCCGCCAGTTTGGGATATGTGGACTGGCCGCCCGACAGGTTCGAGGATACATATAGCGTTCCTCCGTCCTGTGAAAACGAACATCCCTGCGCGCCAAAGGCGGTTCCCGAGTCTACTGGCGATCTTGGCCCAGAAACAGGATCAATCAGGATGACTGACCCTGTAAAGTAGCCGGTGCCGGACAGCGGGGCGTAGGTGGTCGCAATCATGCCGGCGCTTGTTGAAATGCACATACCGCTCGGCGCGAGTGCCAGCGGGATTGTTTTGGTAACCGCCAGGTTGTCGATGGAGACGACTTGGATACCGTTCCCCGAACCGTTGGAGTAGCTGACGTACGCAGTACGCGTCCGCCAATTCACGACCAAGAAGCTGTAGGTGAAGATCCCAACGGTTGAGCTCGGCAGCTGAACAGAGCCGGTCTTCTGAATTTGCTGTCCCCAGAGGGGTATGGTCGCTTGGAAGCAAGCGAGCAAGCCCCAGGCCAAGCAAGGTGGCACACCCCTCATGACGGATTTGAGAGCCCAATCCAGATTGCCCGCTCCTTTTCCGGTTGCCTGTTGGCTCCAGTCGCGATACAAACACCTATGAGGAGTTCCTGACTTCGTTCAGGCACACCCCTAACGTAGCCTCGATGAGTGGGCCTTCAGTCGACCGGAACCAGACTGCGGCAGCTCCCTATGAGTGTTTCGCTAGCGCACTCCGTTTGGACACACGACCGCTAAGCGGCCGATTGTGGCGCAAGAGCCATAATCCCACACTGACATATATCAATGTGGGATACGACAAGTCAAGGGGAATCTTTGAGCATTTCGGCGAAAGTCAAGGAACTTCGGAAAACGCTCGGCGGCATATCACAAGCCGAACTGGCCAAGCGCCTGGGCGTGACTCCGAACGCAGTTGCGGCGTGGGAACAGGGTGTGCGCGAGCCGGACGAGATCAACTGCCTACGCCTCTCTCGCCTCACCGAAGGTCCGCTCTCACAATATTTCGCTGTTCGTATGGGTGTCGATAAGGCTCCATCCGATCCGGCGGAGCCCTCCATGCGTCAATTGCAAACTGTGGTTACCGAAGGCTTCGAAAGAATAGACAAGACGCTATCATTGATCTTGGATGAATTGCGTTCATCTTCTAATAGGACGCCACGAGGCCGTACTATTAGACGTAATGACTAATCGTCAAAGATAGTCATCCGATCCTTTTTCGGAACTCTCTTTTGCTGTTCTCTCCATTCACCGCATCCCCTTATGCACTCTGCCCCAATAGCCATGGGCCTGATGAGTGTTGCTTTTCGCCTGTTTGGTGTGTGCCTGCAGTAACTTTGAGCGGCGGCTCTGCTTTGGCAGAGCCGCCGCCCGAAATTCCTGTAGGCGACGAGGTGTAGGCGTCGCAACCACCTTCGGGACCAGGGGGTCGGAGGTTCAAATCCTCTCGCCCCGACCATTTAGAATCAATCGTTTTTTCCTCCGCACCATATTCCAACTCTGCTTTTGTAGACGATTTCGGAGACCGTCGGCGTCGATTG
>Ga0209060_10001018_pt1 | contig 35102 bp, 30 predicted proteins | sample Coa_R1_8_FD_187155 | JGI IMG/M metagenome (GOLD analysis project Ga0209060, IMG submission 187155) | Surface soil microbial communities from Centralia Pennsylvania, which are recovering from an underground coalmine fire - Coalmine... | ecosystem: Environmental > Terrestrial > Soil >...
ACTCTAAACTCTAAACTCTAAACTCTAAACTCTAAACTCTAAACTCTAAACTCTAAACTCTAAACTCTAAACTCTAAACTCTAAACTCTAAACTCTAAACTCTAAACTCTAAACTCTAAACTCTAAACTCTAAACTCTAAACTCTAAACTCTAAACTCTAAAATTCTCCCCATTCATCAAAACTGCAAAATTTAGTTTTGCCCAATCTTATCAACAAAAAATCATAATTGGCAAAAATACGCTATCGCCATAAATTGCGAGAACTTTTAGCCTTCACAGGCGTTATGGAACTCAGGATTATGTACACAATCATCTCCGGAACGAACAGGAACGACAGCAATACGATCAAAATAGCCCAGCATTATCAACAACTATTGAAGAATAAAGGAATCGATGCAAAGCTTTTTTCATTGCAGGGAGTGAATGTGATGCAAAAAAATCCCGCATTTTCTGACATAGAAACCAATGTTTTGCAACCATCGCAAAAATTTATTTTTGTGTCGCCGGAATATAATGGCAGCATTCCCGGCGTGCTGAAGGCAATGTTCGATATTTCAGATGTGAAAAAAACCTGGTGGGGAAAAAAGGCATTGCTCACGGGCGTTTCAACCGGAAGAGCCGGCAATTTGCGTGGCATGGATCATCTCACTTCCATCTTGCATTTCATGAAAGTGATCGTTCACCCGAACAAACTGCCCATCTCGGTTGTGGATAAATTAATGGGCGAAGACGGTGAACTAATTGATGATTCAACGCTTGCTGTGATTAACGAACAATTGAATGAATTTATAGAATTTTAAAAATATTGTATGAGGAATTCTGCATTTGTATGGATCGTGCTTGGCATTATGCTGCTGCTCGATTTTTATGTTTTTCAGGCGGTGAAAGTGGTCACGCAAAATTCATCGCAAAAAATCAGGGCCATTGTTTTTTACAGCTATTGGGGGATTTCCATTGCAGCGATTATTGTTCTCGCACTAATACCGCTAACCAATTTTGAATCATGGCCACGACAGTTAAGAAATTATGCATTTGCGATTATATTAGGATTGCTGTTTGCAAAATTGCTGGCAGCAGTTTTCTTTCTGGTAGATGATATTCGCCGCGTTATTCAATGGGCAAGCGGAAAATTATTTTTCAGGAACACAGAAGGCGAAAACATGAGCGGAGAAGGAATATCAAGATCTGTTTTTTTAAGCTGGCTCGGGATTGGTGTTGGGGGCGGGTTGTTTTCAACTTTGGTATATGGGTTCAGCAATAAATATAATTATCAGATCCGAAGGATTCAGTTGTCGTTTGATAATCTTCCCAAATCTTTCAAAGGGCTAAAAATTGTTCAGATATCTGATATACACTCAGGAAGTTTTCATAATAAGGCTGCCGTGCAAAAAGGAGTTGAGAAAATATTGAATGAGAAAGCCGATCTGATCTTGTTCACCGGCGATCTCGTGAATGACCGCGCTGTTGAGATGGTTGATTATATGGATGTGTTCAATAAGCTGAAAGCCCCGATGGGTGTTTATTCTACATTAGGCAATCACGATTATGGAGATTATTATTATGGCACGCATCCAACAGGTGACAAGCTGATTGAAAAAGAAAAAAATCTGCAAAGGTTGAAAGAAGTACATGCAGAGCTCGGCTGGAAATTGTTGCTTGATGAGAACATAAAGCTTGAAAAAAATGGTGAGCATATTGCATTGATCGGTGTGCAGAATATCAGTGGCAGAAAAAGTTTTCAGACTTATGGAGATATGGCAAAAGCATATGCCGGTGCAGAAAATGCGCCATTCAAAATATTAATGAGCCACGACCCGAGCCATTGGGATTTTGAAGTGCTCAAAAAATTTCCTGAAATTGATCTTGCACTTGCAGGCCACACGCACGGCATGCAATTCGGCGTAGAGCTCCCGGGTATCAAATGGAGCCCTGTTCAATATGTTTATAAAGAATGGGCAGGACTTTACGAACAAGGAAAACAAAAATTATATGTGAATAGAGGTTATGGCTTTATCGGTTACCCTGGCCGGGTTGGTATTTTGCCGGAAATCACAGTTATTGAATTGGCATAATCAATTAATAGCTGTCCTAATTTCTATATTAAACATCTTCATTCATTGTCAGTCCATAGTTTTTTAGGATTTTTTTTGAATAATATCACAAAGAAATTTCTGATGTGTTTATTGTGATAATATTTTTTAAGTTTCATTAACAGTCGATTTTTATTCTCTATCGTATTGTGAACAAGATCAGTGAGAGATTTAATTCATGATAAATAAAACAGTGAGGCATCTTTAACGAATCATTAAGGCAATTTAACTTTCTTCAGTTGCGTTGAAAAACAACTTGAAATATTTTTGAATCAACTAAAAAAAATGAAACTACATGAAAAAGTCAATCATCTTTTCGCTATCTCTGGTAATCATTTCTGTTGTTAGTGTCAATGCGCAAGGTTTTCAGTTGGGTGTGAAGGGTGGGGTGAATATCTTTAAAATTAGCGATCAAAGCGGGGCATATAGCAATGTTTTGAATAATCAGTATAAATATGGCTACAGCTTAGGTGGTTTTGCTATTATAAATATTAGCAAGCACGTTGGTATACAGCCCGAAGTTTTATGGAATGAATATCAAACAAGGACAACAACTGATGCAAATACAGTATATGAAAATTTGTGGGCTGATAAGAATATTACTCTGAATTATTTAAGTATTCCCATTCTGTTAAATCTTTCTCCCACAAAATTATTGACCTTTCAAGTTGGTCCACAATTTGGGGTACTAATAAATCAGTCGCAAACATTCGTTAATAATGCTGGAAATGCTTTTAAGAAAGGTGACTTTTCTATGCTTGGTGGAGTTCAGCTGAATTTAGCATGGCTTAAAATCGGCGGTCGTTATGCAATCGGATTGAATAACATTTCTGATGTGCCTAATACCAATGCATGGAAAAGTGAAGGTTTTCAACTTTATGTAGGAGTGAAAATAATTTAAATAATCAGGGGACGGTTATAAAACTAAGAACCTTTCTGCTTTGCAGGAAGGTTTTTTCATTTTCAAATTCGCTGCATTGCAATTGCATTGTCCACAGTTTTAGCATTTTGTTAGAAAATACATCATCACCCGCCGCGTTATATTTCAATATCTTTATTTTTACTTTACTAAACCAACATTGGATGAGCTTATATTTTCTGCAGGTAATTATTGATTCAGCAAAAATTAAAGACAGCCTTGCGCGGGTGGCTATGCAGGCCAGTCAGGCAAAAGAAAGTTTGTGGGACATTTTATTGCGCGGCGGCCCGCTGATGATTCCACTGGCGTTATTATTAATTCTTGCCATTTTCTTTTTCATTGAAAGGCTGATGGCAATTAATAAAGCATCAAAATCCGACGAAAATTTCATGAATATGATCCGTGATCATATTGTGTCGGGAAATGTGACTGCTGCACGCAGCCTTTCAAAAAACACAAACAATGCCATAGCAAGAATGATTGACAAAGGCATTCAGCGCATCGGCAAACCAATTGATGCTATTGAAAGAAGCATGGAAAACGTTGGCAAGCTTGAATTGTATAAAATGGAAAGAAATGTTTCGATACTTTCAGTTATCGGTTATATAGCACCGTTATTCGGGTTTCTTGGAACCATTGCAGGTATGTTCCAGTTGTTTTACAATATTGCTTCAACAGGAGAATACAGCATTTCAAATATTGCTGGCGGTATTTATGTGAAGATGATTTCTTCTGCCTCAGGATTGATTATTGGTATCATTGCGTATGTGGGTTACCGTTACCTCAATTCACAGATTGATAAAGCAACTAATAAAATGGAAGCTGCAAGTGCCGAGTTTATTGATATTTTGCAGGAACCGACAAGATAAAAGTGATAAGTAGTAAGTGATAAGCTAATAAGTATGAATCTAAGAAAAAGACATAAAGACGAAGGTGAAGTCCACACAGGTCCATTGAATGATATCCTGTTCATATTGCTTTTGTTTTTTTTGATAGTATCAACATTGGCAAATCCAAATGTGATCAAGCTTTCTCAGCCAAAATCAAAAAGCGATACCAAGTCGAAACAGACTGTTGTTGTTTCTATCGACGCCAATAAGCAATTTTATGTGGGCACCACAAAAGTTTCTCTCGCTGAATTAAAATCACGCCTTCAGCCTTTTCTCGCCAAAGAACCCGATCAGCCTGCAATTGTTATCAATGCAGATAAATCAGTGCCGGTTGAAGATGTGGTTGCCGTGATGCGCGTTGCCCGAGACCTCGGCGCAAAAAGCGTTCTTGCTGTTGATAAGAATGGGGTTCAATAATATCTGTGATTTTAATAAACTATTACTCATCAAGAACTCTCAATCACTTTTTCATTTCATATTCCTTATTTTTTATTTTTCATTCACCATTGATTATTGACTATTCACCATTGACCATTCGCCATTCTTGCTTATTTTTAGCAAATAATTTTATTTTGGATGAAGCGAAGAAAAGCAATAGGAAGGATATTATTAATAAGCGGCGGAGCACTTGCAGGATATTCCGGTTACAAATTATGGGACTGGAACAAAAGCCCCGATATTGAATATCTCGAAAAGCACAAAGAACTGATTGCTGCATTAGCTGAAACAATTATTCCCGCAACAGATTCTCCCGGCGCAAAAGAAGCCGGTGTTCATGAGTATATTATTACCATGCTGAAAGATTGCACAGAAAGAAAATCTCAGAATAAATTTATTGATGGACTGAAGGAAGTGGAAAGCTATTGTTCTTCTTCTTTCAGCAAACATTATGAAAAATGCACAATTCAGCAGCAATATCAAACGCTGCAGCATTTTGAAGAACGAGGCAAATCGTATGGAGGTTTTATGGGAAAAGTTGAAAATAAATTTTTCGGGAAATCTTTTTTCACTACTTTAAAATATCTCACCGCAGAAGGTTATAGCACATCAGAAGCAGGCGCTACAAAAGGGCTTGCATATGTTGCTATTCCCGGAAAATTTATCGGCTGCATGCCTTTGGAAAAAGGACAGCGATCATGGGCCACTCATTAAACAAAAATCATGGGCGATCAGAAAAATAAATTTGATGCGATAGTTGTTGGCTCGGGTATTAGTGGAGGCTGGGCTGCAAAAGAGCTTTGTCAAAAAGGCTTGAAGACATTGGTGCTTGAGCGTGGCAGAAATATTGAACATGTGAAGGATTATACAACTGCTTTCATGGACCCATGGCAATTTCCTCACAGATTGAATAACTCTTTGAAAGATCAGGAAGAAAATCCTGTGCAGAGCAATATTTATAATGAAGCAAGCAAACATTTTTTTGTAAACGACAAAGAGAACCCATACATACAGGAGAAACCTTTTTTATGGATTCGCGGTTATCAGGTTGGAGGCCGCTCGCTCACATGGGGAAGGCAATGTTACAGATTAAGTGATCTGGATTTTGAAGCAAATGCGAAAGAGGGTATTGCTGTAGACTGGCCTATCCGTTATCGCGATATTGCTCCATGGTATGATTATGTTGAAAGCTTTGCAGGCATTAGTGGCAAAGCAGAGGGATTGGCGCATTTGCCGGATGGGCAATTTTTGCCACCAATGGAAATGTCATGCATCGAAGATCATTTTTCAAAAAAAATAAAAGAACATTTTAACGACAGGATCGTAACGATTGGGCGCATAGCTAATTTAACCAAAGGATGGAATGGGAGAGGCCCTTGCCAGTTGCGCAATCTTTGTGACAGAGGTTGTCCTTTCAGTGGATATTTCAGTAGCAATGCTGCAACACTTCCTGCTGCTGCTGCAACAGGTAACATGACTTTGCTTCCGGATTCGATTGTCGTTGAAATAATTTTTGATGAACAAAAGAATAAAGCAAGCGGTGTTCGTGTAATAAATTCACACACGAAAGAAGTGACAGATTATTTTGCAGATATTATTTTCGTCAATGCCTCAACAATTGCTACCGCTGCAATTTTATTAAATTCTGTTTCAAAAAGATTTCCGAATGGGTTAGGCAATTCGAGCGGACAGGTTGGGCATAATCTGATGGATCATTTTCTCGGCGCTGGTGGACAAGGCGAATCTGATGCATTTCCTGATGAATATTATTTCGGCAGAAGGCCGACTGGTGTATATATTCCGCGTTTCAGGAATATTGATGAAAAGACAAAAAGAAAAGATTACATCCGTGGTTTTGCCTATCAGGGAAGCGGTAGCAGGCTGGAGTGGAGAGCGCAAAGTTTGTCGCACGGGTTTGGCGAAGATTATAAAAAGAAAGTTTTATCGCCTGGTCCGTGGATCATGTGGATGGTTGCATGGGGAGAAACACTTCCGTATTTTGATAATAAAGTAACTCTTGATAGCGACAAAAAAGACGGTTGGGGATTGCCGTTAGTGAAGATAAATTTCGAATACCATGAGAACGAAAAAGCGATGAAAAAAGATGTTCAGGAAAGCGCTGCTGAAATGCTGCAGAACACAGGATTTAAAAATATTGAAACATTCAATTATAATCAGCCGGGCGGATCTGCGGTTCACGAAATGGGAACCGTGAGGATGGGGAGAGATCCGAAAACATCTGTGCTGAATGACTTCAATCAAATGCATGATGTGAAAAATGTTTTCATTACAGATGGAAGTTGCATGACTTCATCTGCTTGCCAAAACCCTTCGCTAACTTATATGGCGTTGACAGCACGTGCCTGCGATTATGCTGTGAGTGAATTGAAGAAAGGAAATCTTTGATGCGTGGATAAAGATGCTGATTAAATAAATTTGCCAGATTCTAAATACTGCTTATGTCAATTAACAGAAGAAGTTTTTTGAAAGCGAGCTCTCTTGCAGGATTAGCGATTCCAGTAATGTCAGTGCCATCAATGGTTTTAGCTGAGAAACAAAATGAGCATAAAAAATTTAATGATGATTTTGAATTGCAGGAAGCAACGATTGATATGCTTCAGATGAAAATGAAAAATGGGCAATATAGTTCTGTAGATATCACAAATATTTATCTGAGAAGAATTGCGCAAATAGATAAAGGCGGTCCTAAATTAAATTCAGTGATTGAACTGAACCCTGATGCATTAAGTATTGCAGCAGATTTGGACAAAGAAAGAAAATCTGGAAAGATGCGAAGCGCATTACATGGCATTCCTGTTTTGATTAAAGACAATATTGATACGGGCGATAAAATGATGACAACTGCCGGCTCCATTGCGTTGCTCGGAAATAAAGCTTCACACGATGCATTTATTATAAAAAAATTGCGCGAAGCCGGTGCTGTTATTCTGGGCAAAACCAACTTAAGTGAATTTGCAAATTTCAGATCTGAGGACTCAACCAGTGCGTGGAGCAGCAGGGGAGGGCAAACAAAATGTCCGTATATACTTGACCGTAACCCATCGGGCTCAAGCTCTGGTTCGGGTTCTGCAGTTGCAGCAAATTTGTGCGCAGTTGCAATCGGAACGGAAACAGATGGATCCATTGTTTCTCCATCATCAGTAAACGGAATTGTTGGCATTAAGCCGACAGTTGGTTTATGGAGCCGTTCAGGAATTATACCGATTTCAAAAACCCAGGACACTGCTGGTCCGATGGCGAGGACAGTGAAAGATGCTGCCATTCTTCTTTCTGCGCTCACAGGCGTTGATGATAATGATAGCGCTACGCTGCAAAGCAGGAACAATATAAAAAAAGATTACACACAATTTCTTGATGCAAATGCGTTGAAAGGAAAAAGAATCGGCATTGAAAAATCATTTTTGAAAGGACATCAGGAAATAGTAGCATTATATAAAAAATCAATAGCACTGATCAAAGAAAAAGGAGCTGAGATTGTTGAGGTAGAATTGATGAAGGCATTAAGAGATGAGAGCCATTCGGAATTTAAAATAATGTTGTATGAATTTAAAGATGGGCTGAATAAATATCTTGCTAACGCCAATGCACAAGTAAAATCTTTACAGGAAGTAATTGCTTTTAATAATAAGAACGAAAGCACGGCGATGCCTTTTTTCAAACAAGACACATTGGAAGACAGCAACAAAATGAAAGGATTGGATGAAAAAAATTATTTGGATGCTTTGGAGAAATCACTGAACGGGACAAGAAAAATTGTAGATGAGATGATGGCGCAAAATAAATTAGATGCAATTGCCGGAGTTACTAACGGGCTTGCATCGTGCATTGATCTGGCAAACGGAGATTATGGAACAGGGTTTTATTTTGCACCTCCTGCTGCAAAAACAGGCTATCCGCATATTACAGTCCCCATGGGTTTTGTAAATGAGTTGCCAATCGGAATTTCTTTTTTTGGAAAAGCATGGAGCGAGGCAGAGATAATTAGTATTGCCTACGCTTATGAACAAGCCACTATGAACAGAAAGCCGCCAAAATTTTTATCGCCCTTTGATTTGTATTGAAAGAATTAGCTGTAAGCGGAAAGCTATAAACAATCAGCAAGAACTTGTGGAGGATGCTGAAGCTGAATAGAATTTCTTTAGTACAAGAGTCCCCCCGTGGCGGGAACGATGGTGAATAGAGTTGGTCGGATCGTTACCAAAAACTCAATTAATTATTAGAATTAAAAATTAATAATAAAGTACGAATGAAAGAAATTGTACATTCTCACAATTCCACATGTCCTCTTATGCCAAACACATGCGCCGGCCCTCTATCTTTATTATATCCGGGATGATTCACAAACTGATAATCGAATGTGAGCCAAAACCAATTGTAAATTTTTGCATTGTAGTATGCTTCCAGAATTGATTCATGCCCATAATTCAAATTGCCATCACCAATAATGAACCCATAACCACCGGCTTTCAAAAAATCACGATGATCGGAAGAAATTCCATTTGCAACAAAAGCGATTCCGGCGACATCATCATTTCTTTTCCATCTTGTTCCTTTGAACGAAAGCCCTAATTGAAGCGTTTGGTCAATCTCTGTAAAAGCCCATGTAGCATGCTTTCCATCGTTCCATCCGATTCTTGCGAAAGCTCCGATAGCATCTGTTAATTCCTGTTCAATATTAAGTGCAAGACCTGTTTTTTTCCCACCATAAGAACTTCCTTCACCATTACCGGATATCACATTAAGCAAAGTTGTATCGTTGGTTTTTAGCGCATCCATTCCTTGCTGATAGGTAGGGGCTCTTGATGCAGTATAACTAAACAATAAACGAACTGCTCCTTTTCTTTTGTTGATATTTATCTTTTTCTCAAGCTCTGCAGTTTCCGAATGTGCTTTGCTAAATTTATATTCCATCTCAGGATGGTTGGCAATTTTCGGCACAGCAACACTTGAAACGCGCAGTGACCATGTGGGCTTTATCAATTCAGCGATCAATCCGAAAGTATATCCTTTGGTGTTGGCAGGATAATCCCATGCGCCATTGCTCATCAGGCTCCAGTTCATGAACTGAGTTCGCGGATCATGACTGTAAGAATTCCTGTCATAGAAATCCGACATAGAAAATTTTCCACCGGTGAGTTGAATTCTGCTTGAAGGAACTTTGTCTTTTATTTGATTAATGCCTTCATCGACATCATCATAATTTTTTTTGTCGAGAGAAATGCTTTGTTGCAGATATAGTCTTGCAATTGACAAAACAGGTGATGGATCTCCTATACGATATGTTTCTCCGTTTAGAGCTCCTGCAACTCCCAACGCGTAACTTAATCCTTTTCCTCCCGATAATTCAGGGTTCAAATATATAGCAGCGCCCTTCCATAATTTTCTTCCGATAAACATGGTTGATGTAATGCTTGTTGCACCAAGCTCAACGCTATCAGCTAAACTATTGTTGCCGCTGTAAAGAGATTTGAAACCAGAATGTGCTTGCGAAATAATGGTTAACTGGAAATGAAAGCTCCATGAAGAGTCTTTTAACAGTGCGCCATTTTCCTGCGCGGATAAATGAAAATAGATTAATAGAAATAAAGCCGATATAAAAAGAATTTTTCTTTGCATGGTCATTTTCTTAAGGCTGCGCAAAAATAAAATGACCATCATCTGTTGCCAAATTAATTAAAGCAACATGGTTGCTTTTATCATCCGCTCTTTGCCTTGCATGTCTTTTTTTATTTCGATTTCATTAAATCCTTTGATAGAAAACAATTTCTTAACATTGGAAGCCTGTTCTTCATGCGTCTCTACAAAAACATTTCCATTTGCAGATAATTTTTCTTTTGCAAAATCGGCAATTGCCTCATAAAAGATTAGTTGGTTATTATCTTCTACAAATAAAGCCAGGTGTGGTTCGTAGCCGATAACATTTTGTTGAATTGTTTCCTTGTCTTTGATTGGAATATATGGCGGATTGCTGACGATGATATCAAAGGAAGATAATGGGTTTCTTTGTTGTTCATCTAAAAAATCAAGTTGCATAAAACTTATTTCAACATTATTATTTTTTGCATTTTGTTTTGCGATTTGAAGTGCAGCTTCACTGATGTCGCATGAAAATATTTCAGCATTAGGAATTTTCTTTTTTAATGCAATGGGAATGCAGCCGCTGCCAGTGCCAATGTCGAGAATAGTCGTCAGTCGTCGGTTATCGGTCATCGGACTGCAGACTGCCGACTGTTGACCGCCGACTCTGAACTCTGAACTCTGAACTTCCTGCACAATCCACTCCACCAACTCTTCTGTCTCTGGTCTTGGTATTAAAACATTTTCATCCACATAAAATTTCATCCCGGAAAACCATGCTTCGTGAAGCACATACTGAACCGGTTTGTGCTGCAATAACTCTTCAGTATATTTTTTCAGCAATTCTATTTTGGTTAATGAAAGCGGAACATTTTTATTTACAACACGATCTATTTTTTTCCATTCTGTGATATTTTCCATGATGAGATTAGTGATAGCCGCAGACTCTCTATCATCGTAAATATGATAAAGCTGAAAGAGCAATTGTTGTTGTGCTTCATGGATCGTCATGCAGCAAACTTAAATAAATTACTTTTGTGGATTGTGTTTCAGACAAAGATGGTAATGAAACAAAGGATATATGAATATCGATGAGAAATATATGAGCAGATGCATGCAGCTTGCCAGATTGGGAGGTGGTTATGTTGCACCGAACCCAATGGTGGGTGCTGTTTTGGTGCATGAAGAAAGAATAATTGGCGAAGGTTTTCATCAGCAATATGGCAAAGCACATGCTGAAGTGAATTGTATTAACTCAGTGAAAGAAGAAGATCTCAAATTGATTCCTCAATCAACTTTGTATGTTTCGCTTGAGCCTTGTGCGCATCATGGAAAAACACCTCCATGTGCTGATTTGATTATTGAGAAAAAAATTCCGAAAGTAATCGTAGGCTGTCGCGATCCTTTTAAAGAAGTTGATGGCAAAGGAATTGAGAAATTATTAAAAGCCGGAGTCGAAGTGGTACAGGATGTTTTTAAAAATAAATGTGAAGAATTGAATAAGCGTTTTTTTACATTTCACACAAAGCATCGCCCCTATATTGTTTTGAAATGGGCGCAAAGCAGCGATGCAAAAATTGGCAGTATAAATGGCGAAAGAATTTTTATTTCAAATGAATTTACAAACAGGCTTGTTCATAAATGGCGAAGCGAAGAGGCTTCTATTTTGGTAGGAACAAATACTGCGCTGTTTGATGATCCGGAATTGAATGTTCGATTATGGAATGGAAATAATCCGATAAGACTGTTGGTAGATATGGATTTGCGGTTATCAACTTCTTTGAAAATATTTAATGATAAAAGCAAGACCATCATTTTTAATTCAATCAAACATGAAGAGCAAAATAATTTATTGTATTATCAGATCACAAAAGATGTAAGCATCGTTCATCAGATCGTGAATGCGCTTTATCATTTGAAAATTCAAAGTGTTTTGGTTGAAGGTGGTGCCATGTTGCTTCAATCTTTTATTGATGAAGGAATATGGGATGAAACGAGGATAGTCAATAACGGAGAATTAATTATTAATAATGGGTTGAATGCTCCGGTATTGAAAGACGAAAAATTATTTCATGCTGAAAATATTTTTTCAGATAAGATTTCTTACTTCCAAAACCTAAACTGCTGAAATGCTTTACCTGATTGTCAGCATTGTGATTACGTCTTATCTCACGCTTTGTTTTAAATTCATTGAGAAATATCATATCCCGCCTTTTCAGGCAATCATGTTCAATCATTTCACCTGTGTGGTGACAGGTTGCTTTTTCAATGGTAGCACGCCTTTTCATGAAAGCACGTTGCATGAGCCGTGGTTCAGATATTCATTGCTGATGAGCGCTATGTTCATTTCTATTTTTAATATTGTTGGGTTCACTACACAAAAAATTGGCGTTGCAGTTGCATCTGTTGCTAACAAATTATCACTTGTTATTCCATTTATTTTTTCTGTGTATTTATATAATGAAAAAATATCGGCATTAAAAATAATTGGTATTGTCATCGCAGTGATTGCGGTTGTGCTTACCTGTTTGCCTGCTAAAACAGATAATGGAGAAACAAAAAAACCAAAGCTAAGCCCGGTTTTATTGGTCCTTGTTCCTGCAATTTTATTTTTTAGTAGCGGACTATTCGATACCATGATAAAATATGTGGAGCAAAAGTTTTTAAATGATAATAATTACAATCAATATTTGATAACAACTTTTGCTTCTGCGGGAACAATTGGTTCAATCATTTTGATTTTTCTTGTGCTGACAGGCAGGCAAAAATTTACTTATAAAAGCATAATTGCAGGAATTTGTATCGGCTTCCCCAATTATTTTTCTATCTGGGCTTTGATCAAAGTGCTAAAAACAAATGCCGGCAACAGTTCTGCAATCATCCCGATTAATAATATGGGGATTGTGCTTTTTAGTTCTGTGATGGGCTGGCTTCTTTTCAAAGAAAAACTATCTGTGATAAACTGGCTTGGGATCATTTTATCGTTAGGAGCAATTTCTTTAATAGCATTTGGATAAATATGAGTGATCAGGAATTTTATTATACGATTGAAAAGACAAGCTCTGCGGAAGTGAAAGACCGCGGCAGCAAATTTATCGCCTATGCATATCCGATAAAAAATACAGAGGAATTCAAAGTCCGGTTGAATGAAATAAAAAAAGAGCATTCCAAAGCATCGCATCATTGCTTTGCTTATCGCCTGGGGCTTGATGGAAATAATTTTCGTGTGAGCGATGGCGGTGAGCCTTCAGGGACTGCGGGTCGCCCGATACTCGGGCAGATAGACAGTAAAAATTTAGTGAATGTTCTCGTTGTTGTAGTCAGGTATTTTGGTGGCACATTGCTTGGTATGCCCGGACTGATCAATGCTTACAAATCTGCAACGGCATTGGTTTTGCAAACTGTTCCTTCCATTCAAAAACCTGTTGAGGAAGAATTCAGGATTGAGTTTGATTATACAATGATGAATGAAATCATGAACATCATCAAGCAAAACAATTGCAGAATCATTCAGCAGGATTTACAATTATTCTGCAGCATAAGAATCGCTATCCCCAGGCGCAATGCAGGTGTAATCAGTCAAAAAATAAAGGATTTGAAAAATGTAGAGATCAGGAAAATCAATTGAGTCATTTTGTTTTTTCTGGTAATATCTTTTTGAATCATTAAATAAACTTGCCAAAGCCCCGCCAATTCAGTATATTAGTTTTGCTTGTCATATTTATAAACCCAAAACAACTATTATGAACACTAACAAATTCATCCTTGCTGGTATTGCCGGGGGCATTGTATTCTTCTTTGTCGGATATCTTGCTTACGGAGTCATTCTCGCCAATTTTTCCATGTCGCACGCAGGTCCGGTAAAAGGTGTAGCCCGTGATCCGGCTCAAATGCTTTTTCTTTATCTCATCATTGGTAATCTTCTTTATGGTTTTTTGTTCGCTTATATTTTCAGCAAAGCGAGTATCATAACAGTGAGCAAAGGCGCTATGGTGGGAGCAATCATTGGCTTCCTGATATCAGCCTCTTTTGGCTTCATTCAATATTCTACAACATGGCTCATGGGCCGCACAGTTGTAGTGGTAGATGCTATTGCATTTGCTGTTATATCTGCAATTGCGGGGGCTGTTATCGCATGGATTGCCGGAATGGGGAAAAAATAATAACGAAAAATTATATTTGTGTAGGGCTCAATATCGAGCCCTTTTTATTTATGTCCTGAGCTAATGAATTCTAATCACTATTCTTGCGTCGCACTCTTGTACAAATGGAATGCTATTGAACACTTCAAAAATTCGGTTATGCATTAATGTGAATATCGCCCGGAGAATCTTTCGCTCACTATCAATTCCTTGCTTCCCGAAATATATTTATAAAACCCTTCGCCGCTTTTGGCTCCAAGAAAGCCTGCTGTTACCATATTCGTTAATAATGGACAAGGCGCATACTTTGGATTGCCAAAACCATCATGCAGAACATTCAAAATGGAGTAACAAACATCGAGTCCTATAAAATCTGCGAGTTGCAACGGTCCCATCGGATGAGCCATTCCTAGTTTCATCACAGTATCAATTTCTTCAACACCCGCAACGCCTTCATATAAACTGTAAATGGCTTCATTGATCATCGGCATTAAAATGCGATTTGCGATAAACCCGGGATAATCATTCACGGTGCAAGGAATTTTTCCAAGCTGTTTTGATAATGCAACAATCTTTTCTGTTGTTTCAGCTGATGTCGCATAGCCATTGATTACCTCAACCAATTTCATCACAGGAACTGGATTCATGAAATGCATTCCGATCACAGATTGCGGGCGTTTGGTTGTTGCTGCAATTTTTGTAATGGAAATGGACGAAGTGTTAGTGGCAAGAATACAATCAGAAGGCGCAGCTTCGTCTATTTGCTTAAATATTTTAAGTTTCAATTCAGTATTTTCAGTTGCTGCTTCAATGACAAGGTTTGCATTTTTTACACCAATTGAAATCTCTGTTTCAGTTTTGATATTGGCAAGTGTAGATTTTTTTTGATCTTCAGTTAAAGTCCCTTTTGTAATTTGCCTGTCGAGGTTTTTTGAAATGGTTTGCAAAGCTTTTTGCAATTGCGCTTCGTTCACATCAATAATGGTGACTGAAAAATTATTTTGTGCGAACACGTGAGCAATTCCATTGCCCATTGTGCCTGCGCCGATGACTGAGATATTTTGAACCATGATTTTGGGATTTGTGAGATGATGGGAAACAAAGATAATAAGGTTTCGTACAAAGGAGGTAACCAACACTGCGTGTCGATTTTTACAATAACAAAACTGAAATATGAAAACTGTATGTCCTCTGATTATTGGATGTTCATTGAAAGCAATTGACACTATTAAAATTTGGCATAAGAATTAGTATCCCTCTCATCCAAAAAATCCTACAAATCCCAGTTCAGACTGGTTTAATTATTATTCTTGAAATCGCCTCGCTTCCAGGCTTTAATGAAATCAGCCCATGCAATCGGGTTAAAAATATTTTGTGGTGGTGCCTGCCCTTGATATGAATATTTTGTGGCACTTTGGCGCAGATAATAATTAGAAGCTTCTCTGGCATCACTTGGCAGGCCGCGCAGCAGCACTCTTCGTTTTGCAGCTTCTGTGTTTTGCCGTGCGATTTCAATATCATCATCAGGAACAGTCGTGTTCACAAAATCCCTGTCAAATTGAGCTCTTGTTGGTCTCGGTTTGATGATAGTAGCGGGAAGATATACGGTATCTGTCACCATCAACTGTATCATGCTATACTGATTTCCGGGAATGTCTCTTGGGATCTCAACTATTTTTGGTTTATAGCCAATGCTTGTGAATTCTATCTTGTCACCTTTCAATAATGGAATGGAGAAAACACCCTGATCGTTCGTGAAAGCACCCTGATTACGGCCTTTTACAGAAATGGTGACACCCGGAATTCCCGTAAGGCTATCTGCCGTCATCACGAAGCCATAAACCTGAACAACCGAGTCTTTTATTTTGTCAAATTGCGCGTTTGCCGCAATTGGGCCAGCTATTAATAAAAGGTATAGTACAAATTTTTTCATTCAGTCAATTTTACGTCAGTGTAGTAGTTTTGTTTTTACAATAAATGAAAAATAATTTTTTTTTGCTGTTGCCAATCGCTCAATCATGCACTGCTGTTGCAAGGACCCCGACATTAATGTTGGAGTGATGCTGCCGTGAAAAATTAAAACCGGTATCATACTCACAATCCAAATTTCATTTAAGGTCATTAACAATAACAGGTACGGTTTTCAAAATTAAATTTTTAAAATTAAATGGCGAACAAAGTAAGGCAGCGATTAGCTAATTTTGCCCCAAAATAGAGTTTTTAACAAAATATTGCGCATGACAAAAGAAAAAGTTTTAGAAGCGTTGAGCAATGTTCAGGAGCCTGACCTTGGGAAAGATATTGTGACACTGGATATGGTGAAAGATGTTTCTATTGAAGGGAATTATGTTTCATTCACAGTGGTGCTCACTACACCTGCGTGCCCGATGAAAGATATGATAAAAAATGCTTGTGTGAATGCAGTGAAATTATTAGTGAATAAAGAAGCATTGGTGAATGTGAAATTTACTGCTAACACGACGAGCAATAGAAAAACAAATGATGTGCTTTTGCCGAAAGTGAAAAATATTATTGCAGTAGTGAGTGGAAAAGGCGGCGTGGGAAAAAGCACTGTTGCCGCGAATCTTGCGCTTGCTCTGTCAAAAGGAGGCGCAAGCGTTGGCTTGATGGATGCTGATATTTACGGGCCGAGTGTGCCGATTATGTTTGGTGTTCGTGGTGAGCGGCCAAAAATGATGGACATGAATGGAAAGGGGATGATTGTTCCGTTAGAACGATATGGAATTAAATTAATGAGCATCGGATTGCTGGTAGATGAAAAAAATGCAGTGGTGTGGCGAGGCCCGATGGCGAGCAGTGCCATCAAACAGTTTGTGAGCGATGTAGTTTGGGGAGAACTTGATTATCTCGTGATCGATATGCCACCGGGAACCGGCGATATTCATTTGACGTTGATGCAGACAGTTCCTGTAACTGGCGTTGTTGTTGTGACCACACCACAAGACGTAGCGCTTGCTGATGCTAAAAAAGGCATCGCGATGTTTGGTCAGGCTCAATTAAAAGTTCCTGTGATTGGATTGGTGGAGAACATGAGCTACTTTACTCCGGCGGAATTGCCGAATCACAAATATTATATTTTTGGAAAAGAAGGTGGAAAAAGATTAGCTGATGAATACGATATTCCTTTTCTCGGTCAAATTCCATTGGTTCAAAATATCCGCGAAGGCGGCGACATAGGTGTTCCTGCTATGATGAGCGATGATGAAATTTCAAAGAAGGCATTTATTGAATTTGCTAATAATGCGGTGAGAAGCATTTCTATGTTAAATGCTCATATTAATGTTGAAAAAGTTGCAGAATTGGTGTAAGCCATCTTTCTGGTCAGGCATCTTTTTTTGTTTCTTTATTTTCTGTTGATAAAGTGTTGTCTCCTGCGTGAGCCATCGCAATTTCATATTCCAATTCGGGGTCGAGCGTTTGTTCTTCTACTTTCTTTGCTTTCTCCATTAGCTCGTCATGATGAGCCTGCAGCCACGCTAATTGTTTTTTTCCGTAAGACAAGCGAGTGAATAATACGAAGAGAACAGGAACAATGAATATGGAAATGGTGGATGATGCAATCATTCCGCCAAGAACAGTTACGCCGATTGTATTTCTCGAAGCTGCACCTGCACCTGTTGCCAATGCAAGCGGCAACACGCCGAGAATAAATGCTAATGAAGTCATCACGATTGGTCGCAGGCGTAATCGAACTGCTTCTAATGTTGATTGTATTAATTCTTCTCCACGGTCAACTCTTAGCTTGGCAAACTCAACAATCAGTATCGCATTTTTTGCAGACAATCCGATTAATGTGATTAACCCGATTTGTGCATACACATTGTTTGTGAGTGCAGGAATACATGTCAAAGCAAGTATAGCGCCAAACGCACTGATGGGCACAGCCAGCATCACGGACAAAGGAACAGACCAGCTTTCATACAATGCTGCTAAAAAAAGAAAAACGAAAATGATGCAGAAAAGAAAAATATAAACAGTTAATGAGCCTGCTTTTATTTCTTCGTAGCTAAGACCAGAAAAATCATAAGTATATCCGCGTGGCAAAACTTTTGCTGCTAATGCTTTTAAATCTGCAATACTTTGTCCACTGCTATATCCTGCAGGAATAGAGCCATCCACTTCTGCAGAACGAAAAATATTAAAATGAGTAACAAGTGGCGGTGCTATTGTTGGCTTATAAGAAATCAAAGTGCTGAGTGAAACCATTTGCCCGACAGAATTGCGCACATAATATTTATCCATATCAGAAATAAGTGCGCGATAAACTGTGTCAGCTTGAATTACCACATGATATGTTCGATTGTATAAAGTGAAATTATTAACAAACAAACTTCCCATGTATGCCTGCATAGTTGTGAAGACATCTGAAATATTCACTCCAAGTTTTTCACATTTTTCTCTGTCAACGCTCAGCTCGTAACTTGGTGTGTGCGCAGAAAAATAACAAAATGCTGTTGATGTAGAAGGAATTTTTTTTGCTTCTGCTACAAATTTTTGAACTACTTTTTCAAACGTGTGAATGTCATCAGTGGAACTGCCTTGTTCAATCTGCATGCTGAAGCCTGCAGCAATTCCAATTCCTCTGATAGGAGGTGGCTGCACGACCACCACATTCGCATTTTTTATTCCTGCTTTTGCAATTCTTTTTTTCAATTCATTCATGATGCCAGGCACTTTCGTTTCGTCAGTTGTTCGTTCATCCCATGGCTTGAGCATGATGAACATTGAACCAGCATTTGAAGTTGCGCCTCCATTCAAAATATTAAAACCTGATGAAGCGGTATAATGCAAAATGCCTGGCGTTGCGCTCACCACTTCCATCAGTTTGTTCATCACATTCACTGATTGAACAGTTGCAGATGCGTCAGGTAATTGATAAGTAATAAATAATCGCCCGCCATCTTCTGGTGGTACAAATCCTGATGGCTTGCTTTTGAACATGAAAAAAGCGCCTGCACAAATGCACACTAAGATGATGATGATAAATCTTGAATTTTTAATACTTCTTTTTACACCATTTGAATATTTAAGAGTGAATTTTTCAAACCATACATCAAACCGATGGAAAAATTTATCAAGCAAATTTGATTCTTTAGCAACATTGGAAGGTTTTAATAATAATGTGCAAAGTGCTGGAGTGAGCGACAATGCAACAAATGCTGAAATGATTACTGAGATAGCAATTGTGATAGCAAACTGTTGATACAATCTTCCAACAATGCCGGGAATAAAACCAACTGGAACAAACACAGCAGCAAGTATCAAAGCAATAGCAATGACTGGTGCAGAGATTTCTTTCATCGCATGATAGGTTGCTTCTTTTGGGGACATGTGCTGCTCATCAATATAATGCTGCACAGCTTCCACTACAATAATTGCATCGTCCACCACAATTCCAATTGCGAGCACAAAACCAAACATGGTTAATGTATTCACCGTAAACCCAAGTGGAATAAAAAAACAAAAAGTCGCTAAGATGGAAACAGGAATTGCGAGTATCGGAATAATAGTGGAGCGCCAGTTCTGAAGAAATAAAAAAACTACCACTGCAACCAGGCCAAGTGCTTTTAATAAAGTTCCTATCACTTCCTGCATGGAAACTTTTATAATCGTGACCGATTCATAAGGAACTATATAATCTACGTCCGTGGGAAAAGATTTTTTTAATTCTTTTAATGCATTGTAAACGTTCTCTGCTGTTTGCAATGCATTGCTCCCCGGAGATTGATAAACGGTGAGCAGTGAGCATCTGTTGCCATCCACAAAAGAGTTGCTTGAAAAAGTGAATTTGCCGAGCTCAACTCTGGCAACGTCTTTTAAATAAACCAATTCTCCTGTGGAAGGAATTGTTTTCACAATAATTTTTTGATAATCGGAAGCCTTGTTAAGCATTCCATTAACGAGTATGCCTATCTCATGAGTCTGCGATGAAAGTTGTGGCGGCGAACCAATAGAACCTGCAGCGACATAAGCATTCTGTGCATTCAATGCGCTGACAACATCTGCGGGAGTTAAACTGTAAGATGCCATCTTATCCGGGTTCATCCACACGCGCATGCTGAAATTATCAGTGCGAGCAGAAACATCTCCAACACCGGGCACACGCAATATTGCGTCTTCAATGAAAGTGTTGGTATAATTGTCGAGAAAAGTAATGTCGTGAGATTTTTTGGGAGAGTAAATCGCTATCAACATTAGCTGGTCTGGATTGCTTGCACGAACTGTTAACCCCAACTTGCTTACTACTGATGGTAGTTGAGGTGATGCAATGCCCAATCTGTTTTGAACATTCAGTGCAGCAATATGAACGTTAGTGCCGATGTTGAATGTTACTCTTATGCTGATGCCTCCGGTATTCGTACTTGTGCTCTGCATGTATTCCATTCCATGTGTTCCGTTCACTTGTTCTTCAATTGGAATAGCAACAGTTTGCTCAACTGTTTCTGCATCTGCACCGGTGTATGCGCCACTCACAGAAACACTCGGTGGCGATATGTTCGGGTATTGGTCGACTGCAAGATTCACCAAAGAAATAATTCCTGCTATCATTAACACCAACGATATCACGATTGCAGTCACAGGTCTTTTTATGAATGTATTTGCAATCATCCTTGTTCAGGTTTATTCAGGTCCCGCGATTTCTGTATTTCAAATTCCAACTCGGCATCAATATCCTGTTGTTCTACCTTCTTTGCTTTTTCCATTAAATGTTCATGGTTTGCAATCAGCCAATCCAGTTTCTTTTTACCATAAGAAAATTTAGTAATCAATACAAACAAAACCGGCACGATAAATATTGCGAGTGTCGTAGCGGCAAGCATTCCGCCTAATACGGTAAAACCAATTGTCCTTCTGGCAACAGCACCAGCGCCGGTTGCAAAAACAAGCGGCAATACACCGAGAATAAATGCAAGTGATGTCATAACAATTGGTCGCAAACGCAGGCTCACCGCATCTAATGTTGATTTGATTAATTCTTCACCCCGGTCAACACGCACTTTTGCATATTCAACAATCAATATTGCATTTTTTGCAGCGAGACCGATTAATGTTATCAATCCGATTTGTGCATATACGTTATTCGTGAGACTTGGAACAAAAACTAAAGTCAATATCGCGCCGAATGCTCCTATTGGAACAGCAAGCAATACAGAAAAAGGAACTGACCAGCTTTCATATAATGCAGCGAGAAACAGAAATACAAAAGTGATAGAGAATAAAAAGATGTAAATAGTTGTAGAGCCTGCGCGGATTTCTTCATAGCTCAATCCTGAAAATTCATAAGCGTAACCTTGCGGCAACACTCTCGCTGCAATTTCTTTCAATGCATCCGTTGCCTGACTACTGCTGTAACCTGGCGCAGAAGCGCCATCAATTTCTGCAGAGCGAAAAATATTAAAATGCGAAATCAGTGGTGCAGTTTCTGTGGGCGAATAACTGATGAGCGTCCCGAGCGGCACCATCGTTCCTGACTGATTGCGCACATAATATTTATTCATGTCTGTTATCAGCGTTCGAAATGCAGTGTCAGCCTGCACAACTACGTGAAAGGTTCTGTTGTAAGTTGTGAAATCATTAATGTACAAGCTGCCCATAAAAGCTTGTATCGTTGTAAACACATCTCCGACATTCACGCCAAGCTTCTCGCATTTTTCTCTGTCAACATTCACATTATAACTCGGCGTACGAGCTGTGAAAAAACTAAATGCGCCTGTTATCGCAGGATTTTTATTAGCCTCTTCAACAAATTTGTTGATTACTTTTTCAAATGCATGAACATCATCGCTTGTGTTGCGTTGTTCAATCTGAAAACTAAAACCAACTGTTTCGCCAATGCCCGGAATCGGTGAAGGCTGTATCACTTCCACATTTGCATTTTTTATCCCTGCGTCTGTAATTCTTTTTTGCATCACTTCCATAATGCGCGGCACTTGCTGGTCCGCATCACTTCTTTCATCCCATGGTTTTAATTGCACATAAATAGTTCCTGCATTTGAATTCGTTGCGTTGTTCACCACATTTAATCCTGATAGTGCCGCATAATGCGCAACACCCGGAGTAGAAGCAACTACTTTCATGAGCTTGCTCATCACATCAACTGATTGTATCGTCGCAGATGCAGGAGGCAATTGAAAGGTGACATATAAATTCCCATCATCTTCTGAAGGAATAAAGCCAGATGGTTTATGTTGAAATAAAAAGTATGCGCCAACACAAATGCAGATTAATAAAACAACAATCAGTTTGGAAGCTTTGATGCTTCGCTGCACACCATTTGTATATCCTGCAGTGATGCGCTCAAACCATGCATTGAACCGGAAGAAAATTTTGTTGATGCCGCTTGCTTCTTTATTAATGCCTGATGGTTTTAATAATAATGTGCAAAGCGCAGGTGTTAATGACAAAGCAATGAATGCAGAAATGATGACTGAAATGGCAATGGTGATAGCAAATTGCTGATACAATCTTCCAACGATGCCGGGAATAAAACCGACAGGAACAAACACTGCGGCAAGTATCAATGCAATGGCGACAACAGGCGCTGAAATATCTTTCATCGCATGATAAGTCGCTTCTTTCGCAGACATTTTTTCATGGTCGATATAATGCTGCACTGCTTCCACCACAATAATCGCATCATCCACCACAATACCGATTGCCAGCACAAAACCAAACATGGTTAACGTGTTAATCGTAAATCCCAATGGGATGAAAAAACAAAACGTTCCGAAAATAGAAACAGGAATCGCAAGCACAGGAATTAATGTGGAACGAAAATTTTGCAGGAAGAGAAATACAACAATGGCAACTAATCCCAGCGTTAATAATAAAGTGGTGACAACATCGCTCATGGAAACCTTTACCACAGTCACAGATTCAAACGGAACTTTATAAGCTACGTCAGCAGGAAAAGATTTTTTTAATTGTTCCAGTTCTTTATAAACTCCATTCGCAGTTTCTAATGCATTGCTGCCCGGTGCCTGATAAATGATTAAGTAAGAAGCACGTTTTCCATCCACAAATGAATTGCTTGAAAAAGTGAATTTGCCAAGCTCCACTCTGGCAACATCTTTCAGATAAACCAATTCGCCGGTTGAAGGAATTGTTTTCACAATAATATTTTCAAACTCAGAAACCTTGCTCAATCGCCCGTTCACCAAAATGCCCAATTCAAAAGTTTGTGTTTTTTGTTGTGGCGGAACACCTGCTGAACCTGCTGCCACTTGCACATTCTGTGCATTTAATGCAGCAATCACATCTGCAGGAGTTAAGCTATAAGAAGCCATTTTCTCAGGGTTCATCCAAATGCGCATGCTGAAATCATCAGTGAAGCGATTGATGCTTCCAACTCCCGGAACGCGAAGCAATGCATCTTGTATAAATACATTTGTGTAGTTGTCGAGAAAAGTGATATCATGTGTGCCATTCGGTGCATACACTGCAACCATCATCAACTGGCTTGGGTTGATAGCTCGAACAGTTAATCCAAGGCGGCTTGCAACAGATGGCACCAACGGCGTTGCGATGCTCACGCGATTTTGTACGTCAAGCGCGGCAACATCAATATCTGTCCCGATATTAAAAGTAACGTTGATGGACATGAGCCCATTGTTGGTGCTGTTGCTTTGCATATACTCCATGCCCGGAGTTCCGTTAATCTGTCCTTCGATGGGCGTCGCCATTGTTTGCTCGACGGTTTGTGCATCTGCACCTGTAAATTGGCCATTCACCTGAACGATTGGAGGAGTGATATCAGGATATTGGTCAACCGGAAGACTGAGAATACAGATTGAGCCGGTAAGCACCAACACAATTGATATGACGATAGCAGTAACCGGTCTTTTGATAAATGTATTTGCTACCATAGTTCGTTCATTCTTGTAAACGTGAATGGTGAATGGTCAATGGTCAATTGTGAGAACTTGCTGTTAAATATTCACTATTCACCATTGACCATTCACCTATTTGATTTTGCTGCTATCCATTTTCCTTGTACTATCACTTCCACTTCCTTCAGGTTTCTTATTGCCAACATTCACTTGCGACCCTTCGTGCAATGATTGAATGCCGTCGATTACAATGCGGTCGCCTTCACTAATGCCATCTTTGATAATTACATTCGCGCCAATAGTTTGACCAAGCTTCACCTTTTTTTGAAATGCATAAGGCCTCGGTCCTTGTTGCGCAGCAGTATCAGGCTCTTCTTTTTTTGTTGAATCGCGGTGCGAGATGATAGTGTCTTTCACTACAAACACAAAATATTCTCCCATCTGTTCTACAATTGCTTTTCCTGGAACAACCAATTGCGGGGCAGCGTCCTGATTGTGCACACGAACAATGCAGCTCATGCCTACTTTCAAATCGTTTTCAGGATTAGGAAATACAAGCCTCACTCTTATTGAACCTGTTTGCGGATCCACTGCGCGGTCTATGATAGAAATTTTTCCGGTCTGAGGATATAAAGAATTATTAGGGAGCAACAACGTGAACAATGAATCGATTGGTTTTCCTTTTCCTTTCTCAATTTTTTCAAAATCCATCAATTGTTTTTCGTTGATTAAAAAATCAACAGCCATTGGGTTATTGGTAGAAATAGTGTTTAAAACAGTTTGCCCAACCACCACCATATTGCCAAGCTTCACCTGGCTAAAACCGATAGTGCCATCAAATGGCGCATAGATGGTTGAATAAGCAAGATTAGTTTTGGCAGTCTTCACTGCTTCTTCAGCAGCCTTCACCTGGCTCTTCGCATTTTCCAAAGCAATCACTGCGTGATCATATTGCTGCTTTGCCACTGCGTGATAATTGTTGAGATAAACATATCTGTCTGCATCCTGTTGCGCCTGCACCTGATTTCCTTCTGCCACTTTCACATTTGCTTCTGCAGCATCAACAGCCGCCTGATATAAGCGCTTATCAATCTCATATAATTTCTGCCCCTTTTTTACAAGAGCGCCTTCAATAAAATAAATGCCGGTGATATATCCCTGCACCTGTGGCAACAAATTCACCTGGCTCAATGCCTGCGTGGTAGAAGGATATTTGTCATAATACAATGCTGTCTGTTTTTTTACCGTAAATAAATTAACAGGTGTTGGCGGAACAGGCGGCGGTTGCTTTTGTTTGCATGAAAAAATGCTCATACAACTTATCAGCACCACGCTTAATAAAACTCTATGCATAGAGATTGTTTATTTTCATTTAAATGATTCAATAAGAAATAATGCCCATTGCTTTTTGCAGGTCTATCTTGCTCGATAAAACCTGATACAATGCATTGATATAACTCGTTTGAGAAGTTATTAAATTCGATTCGGCAGTTATCACATTCAGGTACGGAACTATCCCTTGTTTATATTGCAGCGTTACTACAAAGTATACACGCTTCGCCATTTCAACATTTTGTTGCACCACTTCTAGGTTGTATAAATTGCCTCTGTAATTTGCTAACGCCGATGTGTACTCGTTATTTATCTGTAGTTTCAAATCCACTTCGCTCCAGTCTAAAAGATTCTCTTGCAATTTCGATCTCTGAATATTTTTCACTCTCGAAAAACCTGTGAACACTGGCAGGTTCAATGATAAGCCAATTAAAGAATTCGGATATGCATTGGCGTAAAGATTTGAATAACTATTGCTTTCAAATTCATAATTGTAAGTGTAGAATGCACTGACTGTCGGAAGAAAAGTGTGGCGATAATAATCAGTGAGCGTATGCTGCAAAATTTTTGATGTTTGCAGTTGTTTGAACTCAATTCGGTTTTCATATTGCAGTTGCTGAGTAGTATCAAAAGCAATATCATTCATCATTTCCAATGTGTCAAAGCTGACATTGAATTGATTTTGCGGCTGATATCCCATCAACAGTTTGAGCGTTGCATATTGTGGAACAACATTTTCTTTTGCCTGCCTTAATTGTGCTTTTGAATTATTAAGCGTGATGGTTGCCTGCTCGTAATCTGTTTCATCAACAATTCCTCCGACATATTGATGATATGCATCCTGAACATTTTGTGATAAGCGAACAGTGTCTTCTTTCAAAACATTAATCTGTTCGAGGGTGAGCAACAGATTGTAAAATGCTTTGCTCACTGATGAAACGATAAATATTTTGGTGCTGTCGGTAATTTGTTGTGCTTGTTGTATAAATAACGGAGCAGTTTTAGTTGCGAATAAAAGGCTTGGGCTGAAGAGCGCTTGCGTTACAGATAATTCTGGAATAACTGTATTGGCAATCCCTGTTCTTGTCTTTAATGGCGGTCCGCCGGGATTAGCAGTATCCGCGATAAATGCCGTTGGCAATTGAATATAGTGAGTGAGGTTGGCGCTTATGTTTACTTGCGGATACCAGCCGGATAAATTGATCGCATTCGTTGTTTTCGCAATTGACACATTGATCAGTGATTGATTGAGTAATGGCTGGTGCTTTAAAGCATAATCGATGCATTGTTTAAGTGTAAAAAATTGGGCAGAATCTTTCGTGTTTTTATTTTGTGAGTATAAATTTGTTGAAATAATAAATAAGCCTGCAGCAAATAAAAAAGATTTCAGAATCGTTGAAATTGTAAACAAACTGATTCTTGTTGAACGCATGCGACTGTTTTTTTGTAAAATTATTTTATGTATAAAAAATAATATTCAATATCCGGTACATGCGGCAGAATTTAAAAAAACAATGCCGCTGATTAGGTGATTGGGATAATTTTATAGGTAATTAACAAACTTCGTGACGAAGAAGCTATAACTCTGGTGTATAATTGTTAACTGCTTGTTATTGCGAAAAATAAATATTGAAAATTCCTATTTCTTTAATGGATTCAATAAAAGAGGTGCTTAACTATTTTTAAACACAGAAAATCAATAATAATACTTCCATCCATAAGCCGCATAAATATCTTTCGGCGAATAAATCTTTCCTTCTTTAATGGTGAGAAAAACATTTCTGATGTCCATCATATTTTTTAAAGGGTTGCCATCAATTAAAATCATGTTAGCAATTTTCCCTTCTTCTATGCTGCCGAGCAATTTGTCTTTGCCGGTTAATTTTGCCGGAGCTATAGTTGCCATTTTCAAAACATCAGCATTTGGTATGCCAAGGTCGCTGTACATTTCCAGTTCATGCTGAACGATGCCGCCATCTGTCCCTGACACCACAGTGATTTTATTATCATATAATTCTTTGATCATTTTCTTCATCACATCAAAGGATTTTTTATAAGTTTCGATTTGAGAATCATCACCAATAAAACCACCTGACATTGCAGAACGTTTTACTTCCGCAGGAAGATAATTTAGTATCGGAATATATACAGGCGAAGGTTTTCCTGGCAGGCCGATAAACATATCTTCAAATGTGCTGATCGTTGGGTCATGAGCAATATTTTTATCTTTCATTTTTTTGATCAGTGCCTGTGCTTCCGCTCCTTTCAAATCAATGCTGTAACCTTTTTCTCCCACAAGCTTAAAGCGATTCATATTCCTTGTCTCAACAGTATCACCAAAAAAATTAAGCATCAGCATATTGATGTGAGTCACTTCATCATAGCCTGCATCTATTGCCTCACTTGCGGTCATGTGAGAAGGTATGTGCCCGCATACGCGCATGCCAAGGCTGTGGGCTTTTGCTGCCAATGGCTTCACCCACGATGGGTCGATAGAACTATAGAGCTTTATTTGGTCGTAGCCTTTATTTTTGTAATCATCAATTGCTTTTAATCCTTCATCTAAATTGTGAATGATCGCACCTGTTGGTCCCGCATAAGGCCCGGCCTGATCAATGAAGCCTGAGATATAAGTGATGTTCGGACCAAGGATTGAATCTTTATTTATTTTATCGCGTAGCGTTAATAAAATTGGCCCATTGCCCATGTCGCGCAAGTTGGTAACACCTTGCGCAATCATGAATGGACCTGATTCCTGACCAAAATGCCCGTGCATTTCCCATAATCCCGGCATCAGAAATTTATTGGTGCCATCAATAGTTTTGTAAGAAGAAGGAATCGTAACAGAAGCTGCAGTTCCTGTTTTTTCAATCTTATCATTTTTTATCAATACGGTGTAGTTCGAAGAAACTGTTCCGGTTTTTGAATTGAATAGGTTTACATTTTTTATGGCAATGCCGCCCGGAATTTTCTGAGTAATTTTTTTAGAGAGATTATCATAAAACCCCTGTTCATATTTTTTCTGGATAGTAAGTAATTCATCAGCATTTTTTTCAAAGCCTTGTTTGATGATGGCAGACCAATCCGCCAGCGAAGCAAAGAAGATTCCATCTTTGGTGAACCACGTGTATGAAGGAGCGCCGCCAAATCCTGAAAAGCCAATCAGTTGCAATTGCAGTTTTTGATTTCCGTCAGAAATTTCTTTGTCAAATACTTTTTCAAAGTTTCTGGTGCCTGCGGGAAGAACATCTAATTGTTTTGAAGCGGATGTTTGAAGCATTTTTAATAATAATTCAACAGATGCAGGTGTTCCATTAATGTCGGAATAAGTTTGGTTTTTAAATGCAGCAGAATCATTTTCAAATTTATTTTTCCAGAATGCTTTTCCACTTTTTACATAGAAAATTTCGTTGACAGGAGTTTTATAATAATCCACTCCGGTGATTTCTTCTTTAATAACAATCCCATTGTCGTCTGTAGTAATCCCCTGTGTGATAGAAGGTCCGCGTCCACGGTCATTAAATTCATAGTAATAATGATAATCGTTTTTGTCATTCTTCCACGATAATTGTTTCCCTGCGGGCAAGCCGGAAGTTAAAATGCTGTAGCGTGTTGTATCGATAGCGTTTGCTGAAACTTGTGATACAAAAAGAAAACACAAGGATATTACAGAAAGGAGTTTCATACAATTAATTTGGTAGAATGATATAGTGAATATAAGATTTTTATAGATAGATAATTCCCGGATTAAATAATATAAAATTGATAAGAAATTTAAAAGTCAGGGATTGATTTTTAAAATTGACTATTGAGTATTCACTATTCACAATTATTTACATTTGCAACATGTACAATATTCCATATTTCAAAGCTTCTGATGAAAAAGAAGTGATAGATTTCATGCATGCTCACCCGTTTGTTATTTTATGCGGAGTTGATAAAAATAATAAACCGGTCGCGACACATATCCCTGTTCTTTTTGAACAGAGAGACGATAAATTGTTTTTACTCGCGCATGTGATGAGAAAACAGGAGCACACAAATGCGTTTGCAGATAATCAAAATGTGCTGGCGATTTTTTACGGCCCACATACCTATGTAAGTGCAAGCTGGTATTCTAATCCTCAAACTGCCAGCACGTGGAATTATCAGGCTGTACATGCAAGCGGTGTTTTAAGATTTTTGGATAATGAAAAATTGCATACAGTGCTCACGAAGCTCACTGAAAGTTTCGAGAACAACCCGCATTCACCATCGCTGGTGCAGAATATGGATAAAGCGTACGTAGAAAAAATGATGCAGGCGATTATTGCGTTTGAAATTGAAATCGTTTCCGTGCAGCATGTGTTTAAATTAAGCCAGAACAGAGATGAAAAAAGTTATCAAAACATTGTTCATCATTTGAGCGAGCAAGATGCAGATGCAAAAGCAGTTGCTTCAGAAATGAATGAAAGAGCTTCGAAAGTTTTCAAAAAATGAAAGTGAGATAACCCCTTCATGAAACAAATACTTCTTGCTTCACTTTTTTTATTTTCCTGTACAACATCTAAGAAAATGGCAAATTCTTCTTCAATTGCTTTTCCATTGTTTGATAAAGAAGGTCATCGTGGTTGCAGAGGATTGATGCCGGAGAATACAATTCCTGCCATGTTGAAAGCGCTTGAACTTGGGGTGACGACACTGGAAATGGACGCGCATATCACAAAAGATAATCTGGTTGTTATTTCACATGATGCATATTTTAATCGTGATATTACCACCAAACCGGATGGTAGTTACTTAGAGGCAAGCGAAGAAAAGAATTATATGCTGTACAAAATGGATTATGCCGATATCAAAAAAATGGATGTGGGATTAAAGCCATATTCTCGTTTCCCGAGCCAACAAAAACTTGCTGCTCACAAACCTTTGCTAAGCGATTTGATTGATAGTGTTGAGTCATATTGCAAAGAACATAAAAGACAACTTCCATTTTATAATATTGAAACAAAATCACTTGCAAACACCGACAACATCTATCATCCCGTTCCGGAAGAGTTTGTCCGGTTATTGATGAACGTTATTGAAACTAAGAGAATTTCTGACAGGGTAATTATTCAATCTTTCGATATCAGGACATTGCAAATTGTTCATCAAAAATATCCTTCCATCAAAACTTCATTGCTGATTGAAGGTTTCGATAAGCGCATTCTTGACGCACAATTAAAAGCACTTGGATTTATCCCTACAATTTACAGCCCTGAATATTCATTGGTTAATGAACTTTTGTTGAAAGATTGTCATCAGCAAAATATCAAAGTGATTCCATGGACAGTGAATGACAAAGAAAATATTGAGCGATTAAAGAAAATGGGAGTGGACGGAATTATCTCCGATTACCCGAATCTTTTTGAGTAAAACTTCTTTGCAGAGTTTGCTTATTCTTTGCGTTCTTTGCGTGAAAATTCTCAGGAATGAACCGAGCTGAACTTGTTCATCAGATTCGAAGCAAAAAATCATATCTCTGCGTTGGTCTTGATACAGACATTACTAAAATTCCAAAGCATCTTCTTTCTTTTCAAGACCCTGTTTTTGAATTCAACAAACAAATTATTGATGCGACAAAAGATCTTTGTGTTTCTTATAAAATAAACACTGCTTTTTATGAAGCGCTTGGATTGAAAGGCTGGGAAGCGATGCAGAAAACAGTTGAATATATTCCTTCAACACATTTCAAAATTGCTGATGCAAAGCGTGGAGACATCGGCAATACATCCATGCAATATGCAAAAGCTTTTTTTGAAGCGATGAATTTTGATGCGATTACCGTTGCCCCGTACATGGGGGAAGACAGCGTGAAGCCTTTTTTAGAATATAAAATAAATGGGCAATCGTCCTTGGGCTCACATCCAATGCGGGTGCAAAGGATTTTGAATTGCAAAAATCAGGCGATGAGCTTTTATATGAAAAAGTTTTGAAAACAGTTTCACGGTGGGGAACAACCGAAAATCTGATGTTCGTGATTGGCGCTACACAAGCTGATGAGTTCAAAAAAATAAGAGCGCTTACACCAGACCATTTTTATCTTGTTCCTGGTGTTGGCGCCCAAGGTGGAAACCTGAAAGATATTTCTGAAAAAGCGATGACTAAAGATGGTGGTATATTGGTCAACGTGAGCCGAGCAGTTATTTATGCTTCTGATAAAGAGGATTTTGCATTAGCTGCTGCAACTGCAGCCAAGAATTATCAAATGGAGATGAATAAATATTGCCTTAATAATAATCATTTTTAAATAATATTGTATGATTACTAGTCTTTTTAACTCTGAACCAAAAGTTATAGGAGTTAATATTGAAAAAGTATACGATACTAACGGAATTGTTATCTGCGTTGCGTTTCGGGTTGATGAAAATTATTGGTCGGCAAAAACTCTTAGTGGTATATCAGGTGATATTGCCGATGAAGTATTATTAAAATATGTAGAAGCAAATGGCTTAAATATGTCAGAAATAGAAGCATCAAATATCTTTTATAATGCAAAACTGTCTAACCTTAAATATAAAATAATTTGAAGTAATGACAATGTTTAGAACTGACGGAGTTTATATTAAAACTAATAGGATTAAGAAAAAAAATCTTAGCGCTTTTTTTAATAACGAAGATTGGATTACAAGGTATCATTATTATTGTTTTGTTCTTGATGAAAAGAATGAAATAATGAGTATTCATACAGGAGTTTACGAGGCAGAGTTTACTTTTATGATTGAAGATTTCGCCAAAGGGAATCTCGGCAATCATAATAAAATTAAAAATTATGAAATAATAAACAAGGAGAATAAAGAAAGAATTAAATACCTCTCAAATGATAATTTAGAAGTTGTATTGACTTTTTTGTTAAAGGGAGAATTGTTATCCGTTGACTTTGAAAATATGGAAAGGAACGATAAGTTTATCTTCTTTAAATATCCTTTGTATTACACACAATATTATTTATAATAATTTGCATACACTTTTTAAAGATTGATTAATTTTTATGTGTCTAAACATTATTTTTAAAATCGCCTTCACTTTTTGCAATCACTAAAGTGGCAACACCATTTCCGATGATGTTGGTGATGGCTCTTGCTTCGCTCATGAATTTATCTATCGCTAATAAAAACGCCAATCCTTCAACGGGGATTTTTTGGATAGCCGTAAGCGTTGATGCAAGAATAATAAAACCGCTTCCTGTAACTCCTGCAGCGCCTTTTGAAGTAATCATTAATATGCCAAGAATAGAAAGCATTTCACCGCTCGTTAAATCAACATTATATAATTGCGCTAAAAAAATAGTTGCCATCGAAAGATAAATGGAAGTGCCATCGAGATTGAATGAATAACCTGTTGGAACAACTAAACCGACAACTGGTTTGCTGCAACCCATTTTTTCGAGCTTGTTCATTAATGAAGGAAGTGCCGCTTCTGATGATGAAGTACCAAGCACAATTAATATTTCTTCTTTAATATCAGATAAGTATTTAAAAATGCTGAGCTTGTAATAGCGAAGTATTAATCCGAGCACGATAAAAATAAAAACAGCCATCGTGCAATAAACAGTCAGCATTAATTTTCCCAACGGCAATAATGTTTTGATCCCGAATTTTCCAATCGTGAAAGCCATTCCTCCGAAAGCCCCGACAGGAGCGAGATACATGACATACTTTAATAGCTTAAAAACAAATTTTGTAACAGGCTCTAGATATGAAAGAATTATTTCGCGCTGTTTTATTAAGCTAATGATTATGCCGACAATGATTGCAAGCACAAGAACTTGCAGCGTGAGATTGGAAAGAAAAAATTCTTTCCAGTCAAAACCTGTTGTTGCATGTTTTGTATATTTAGAAGCATCAGAAACCGACAGCCCTGATTTGCCAATTTTCCCAGGCTTGATGAAATGTGCCAATAAAATTCCAATCGCTAATGATAAAGTTGTCACTACTTCAAAATATAAAAGCGCTTTCACGCCAATCCTTCCCACTTTTTTTAGATTGCTCATTCCGCTGATGCCGGTTACAATAGTGAGGAAAATAATAGGTGGAATGAAAACTTTGATAACATTGACAAACCATGTTCCAAGCGGCTCAGCCTTCACAGCAACAGATGGGAAAAAATATCCAAGAAGCACAGCGAGAACCAATGCAACTAGTACATAAAAAGTTAAGTGCGTAAATAGTTTAGGGATTCTGGCTTTCTCCATTTGAACGATAATAATATTTTTCTGTGATTCAGTGGGCTCTGTGGCAAAGTTTTTATTTGAAGTTCTTTAAAATTTCATAGAACCTGAAAACATCTTCAAAAGAGTTGTACAATGGCGCCGGTGCAACTCTAATCACGCCAGGTTCGCGATAATCAACAATAATACCTGACTCAACCATTTTAGTATGAATTTCTTTGCCACTTTCTTTGAAATATAATGACAACTGTGCACCTCTTCTTTCCGGCTCGGCAGGTGTTATGATTTCAAAGTTGATATTGTATAATTGATGCAATAAAAATTCGAGATATGCTGTCAACTCCTGGCTCTTGTTCCTTAATTCTTGAATACTGGTTTTCTCAAATAATTCCAGCGATGCTTTTAAGGCCACCATATTAAAAACCTGATTTGTGCTAATGTTCCACCCACTCGCATCAGGTTTTGCAATAAATCCTTTTTCCATTTTGAACCGGGTAGCTTCATCATTTCCCCACCAGCCGGCTAATCTGGTGTGATAAATATCCTGTGAATAACGTTCATGCACATACGCTCCGCCAGCACCGCCGGGACCGGCATTTAAATACTTATATGTGCACCAGACTGCAAAATCAACATCCCAGTCATGCAATTGCATCGGCACATTTCCGGCAACATGCGCTAAATCGAAACCGGCAACAGCTCCGGCTTTGTGAGCAGCGTCAGTGATCTTTTTCATGTCGAATAATTGTCCGCTATAATAATTGATACCGCCGAACAGAACCAATGCAAGCGAATCTTTATTTTTGTCTATGGCTTCAATGATATCTTCTTCACGAATAATTTTTTCTCCTTCTCTCGGAGCTATTTCTATAATCGCATCATCAGGATTAAATCCATGAAACTTTACCTGTGTTTCTACCGCATATTGGTCTGATGGAAAAGCACCTGCTTCCATCATTATTTTGTATCGCTGTTTTGTAGGGTGATAAAAAGACAACATCATTAAATGAAGATTGACAGTAAGTGTATTCATCACTGTTACTTCATTTTCTTTGCAGCCTACAATTTTTGATAGTGGTTTTGAGAAGTAGTGCTGATAATAAAGCCACGGATTTCTTGCGTGCAGATAACCGCCGACGACAAGTTGCTGCCAGTCTTTCAATTCCTGTTGAATGGCATCATTTACGTTTTTAGATTGAAGACCTAAAGAATTACCACAGAAATAAATGGCATCTTTTCCATGATGCTGAGGAAAATAAAATTCAGAACGAAAATGTTTCAGAGCATCTTGCTCGTCATTCTGTTTGGCAGAAGAAAACGTTGCCTCAAATTGATTTTGCATTATCAGAATTTATTTGAACACAGAGTTTTTTGCAGTCCACCACGGATGTATTTCATAATCCAATCTTCCTGCTGCAACAGCAGGGTCAGTTTTGAGATAATCTCTCACTTCCTGTTCTGTTTTGCAATCGAAGATAAAAATGCCACGCCATTTGCCTTCATCACCAAACGGGCCGGCGACAAGAATTTTGCCCATTTTATAAAGGCGTGTGATATTCGCCATGTGACCATCCTGGATTTTCGCAGCTGTTACAGAATCCTGATTTCGATTTGCTCCTGAAGTGAGCATCACAAAAAAATATTGCTTCAT
>Ga0209060_10001019_pt1 | contig 35089 bp, 30 predicted proteins | sample Coa_R1_8_FD_187155 | JGI IMG/M metagenome (GOLD analysis project Ga0209060, IMG submission 187155) | Surface soil microbial communities from Centralia Pennsylvania, which are recovering from an underground coalmine fire - Coalmine... | ecosystem: Environmental > Terrestrial > Soil >...
GAATGCCGGCCAAAGCCCCTTAAGAATACCAATTTTTGTCTGGTTATTCCTGGATCATTCCAAACTTCTGGTTTTGGGCCGTCCGGCGCAAAAAACTGTTGAGTCGACGGCTGAATTCCTGGGGGCGCTTGCGGGCGCCTTCAATAAAGGCAATGCGGATGCGTTTGTAGGTCTCCGGGAATTTCTGGAAGTGTTTCCAGGTGTCCTTATCCTTTTTAATGGCCGCCAGGATATCCTTGGGGATGACCCAGCCCTTCGGGTGTTGGATCCCCCGCTTCGTGATTTTCGCCCCATGGCCCAACACTCCCTGCAGGGCCTCCAGGCCCGCCGGGGTCATCCTTCCCTCTTTGATCATGCGGTGGGCGCGGGCCTTGTTCATTTCCGAGCAGGGCGAGCCCTTGCGGCGGGGGGAATAGCGCTGGCAAAAGCTGTCTTTGTCGATGGCCTTGACCGTGGAATCGATCCAGCCGAAGCACATGGCCTCGTCCACCGCGTCGTTGTAGGAGATGCGAGGCTTCCCGCTGTCCTTTTTGTAATAGATAAGCCAGATTTCCTTGGAGGTCTTTTGGTGTTTCTTCAGCCAGGTGCGCCATGCGGAAACGGTATGGACGTAAAGGGTCTGCGTGACTTCCATCAACACCTCACATCAAGACAACTTGAACCACAGAGTACACAGAGGTCACAGAGCAAACCAAAACCTTATTCTTTATGGACAAACATCGGTTTTTCTTGAAGTCTTCTTAATTAAAATTTATCTGTATTCATTGGTCGAAAATCTTACCCGCCGTACTCTGTGTACCCTGTGCCCTCTGTGGTTAAAGGAGTTTTAAGTTCCGTATTTGCGCAGCGGGTCCGTTTCCAGGGCGTCGAGTTTCTTCACCCAGCCGGGCAGGCGGTAGCCTTGGATCTCCCGCTTGGTATAGGGCTTGAGGTCCAACACCGGCGTTCCCTCCCAAACATCCAAACCTTTGACAAAGAGAACGTTGCCTTTGCGCTTGATCAGCTTCAAGACTGTCAGGCCGATGGGATTGGGACGGTGCGCCGTGCGGGTGGCCAGGAACCCGATATCTGGAAATTTTATCCGGCTCTTCGGGTGGATCAACATGTCGGGCTTGTGGGCGCGGTCCATCCAGAAAAGCCCAACCACGTGGGAAAAGCCTTCGATGCCCGTGAGCCCCTTGGCCCATTTGGAGTCGATGACGATCTTTCCTTCGTGGACTTTACCGATAGGTTTCAAGTTAAGCGGGCTCATTTAACAACCCTCCCCGTTCCGTACGATTTGCGAACCATCAAATTTGAGATAATGCGGTTTCAAAACACATTATATGACCCGGACTCTTATTAAAACGGGGGGCTAATTTTAAAAAGTTTTTCAAATAAATACCAAATAGCCCTCGTGATAAAAAAACTCGAAATTCCAATCATCACTATTCGCGGATGACGAATGAAATGGCCAAAAGCATTGAAATAAAAATAACAAACAACTGAAAAAACGATGATAAAAAAACCTGTAAACACGACAAACCCGTAGAGTTTTTTTCTTTCCTCCAGCAAAATTCTATCTAGGCGTTGATTCGCATTTAACCTATTTTTCCTTCTATTCATGCCTACCCGTTTCGGCTTATCAGAAATGGGCGTCCCGCAAGCTCTGCAAAAAAGACTTTTGAATTTATTTTCAAGACCACATTTGGGACAGTTTTCGACATCGATATTTACCTTTTTATGCTCCCCGGGTTGAACTCGAGCCTGGTGCGTTTCCTTATGGAACTTCCCTACAGGGTCTCACGATCGTTGTGCCGCCGAGGGCCATATGGGGCGCCTGCTTGGAAAGCTCCACCGCTTCGTCGAGGGAAGAAGCCTTGATGAGCAAATAGCCGTAGATGTCGACCTGCTCGCCCTTGAAATCGGAGACGCTGTCCTGGCCCACAACCACCTTGCCGCCGGGTTCCAGCGGAGACCCAGCCTCCAAGTGGCCGCCTTGGACCAGTTTGCCCATATAGTCCACCCACTTGTTGGAATAGGACTCGGTCACTTGCTGGGGGTTCAAAGCCAGACCTTTGAAAAGAAAAAGGAATTTTTGCATGGGGGCCTCCTCAACTAAGCTTACTTCACCCGGAATACCAGATCCTTCACCAGCATCCGTCCCGCGCCCTGGTTGCCGGGCAGGTAGAGCTGCACGTCCGAGATGGCCTGCGTATCCAGGATCTTGTTCCCCTTCTGGTTGCCCCAGCTGTTGCGAAGCTCCAGTTCGGACAGGTCCACCCGGTAGTCCTCCCACTTTCCCGTGCCGGTGAAGGGCGGGAAGGAATAGGATTCGCCGTCGGCCCCGTTTTGGCCGGCGTATTGGGCCATACCCGGCGCGGCCGAACCCGACTCGCTCATGTAAACATCGAAGGTGACGCCCACCGGAACGAAGGCCTTGAAGTCGAGGAAGTTGTAGCCCCTCAGGTCTGCGATGCCCCAGGCCACGAGGGGTTGGATGTTGCAAGGCATGGAAGCACCGCAGCCCCAGCCCGTGCCTGTCTCGTAATCCAGCGCGATCACGCCCGTGGTGGTATTGGCTACCGCCTTGCCCCCCTTGCCGTTATCGCCCCAGGTATCCACATGGGCTGTCTTGTCGATCTTGAGGAAATCGCGGGAGGCCGCCACCGTCGTCCCCGCGTCGGCCCGGCGGTAATCCACCCCCTTGGGTTCCTGGAAGGTTTGGGGTAGAGCCGCGTCGGACTTCTTGTGCAGGGAGGCGGCGATCAGGTTGATCTTGGCCTGGGCCTGGGTGATCAGGGTGTATTCATGGTCGTGGATGTCCACCAGGCCGTAGTCCGCATCCTCTCCGTCGAAGCGCCCCTCGGGCGACTCGTCGGCCCATTCGTACCAGTGCAGCCCCACGATATAAGGAAGGCTGAGGGCCTCGTGGGCGTAGCGGTTGAAATGTTCCACCCGGTCCTTTTGGGTGGGCACGGACACGTCGGCGCCGTGGGTGTTGGGGTCGCCGCTCTGGTTTTCCATGGCGCTGAAGGAATATTCGGTGATGAGGATGGGCTTCTGGGACTTGGCGTAGAAGTTGTCGAGCAGGTTCTGGTCGATGTCGCCACTCTTGGCGTAATGGTTCACCGACACCACGTCGCAGTATCGGCCGCAGGCTTCCACCACGGCCCAGGGGGCCTCGCCGGCGAAACGCACGCCCAGGATCAGGTGGTGGGGGTCCGCTTCCCGCAGGGCCTTCGTGGCCACGGAAAAATACCGCTCGGCCACCAGACCCGCCCATTCCTCGGCGGCTTCTTTTTGGTTCCGGGTCTTGACCGCCAGGGTTACCGGCCCTTCCAATTCATCGAAACTTTTCAGGTTTTGTTTCCAGGCGTCGTCGAAAGCCTCAATGTCCTTGTCGTACTTGTCCTCGAAAAATTTCTTGAGGGCGGCCTTGTTGGCGTCGTCGATCCCGCCCAGGGCGTATTTTTCCAGCAGGGTCTTCTGGCCTTCCGAGCGCCAGCCGTAATCGCCCCACCAGGGCATTTCGTTGTCCAGGAAATAGCCGATCAGGTTGGGATCGTCCTTGAGTTTCGCGGCCTTTTGGGCGTTCTCCCGGACCCGCGCCTCGAATTCGTCGGTGAAGACCGACAACAGGACGTCGTCCCATTTGCCGCCCCGGCCGATGTAAAGCATGGGGGTATAGGGAAACTTCTGGGTGGTGAGATCGTCGTTCGACCAGCAGCCGATGGTGTTGAAATGCCACCGTTTCAACCGGGTGAAAACGCCCTTCATCCAGGCTTTCTTATCCCCGTCGTACTGGTTTTTCACCGGGTTGTAGTAGTCATCGTTGGTGGCCCGGTAGGACTGGTCGTCGATGGCGTTGACGCCCATGGAAAGGAAAGGCTTATGGGAGGGGGAAACAAACCAGGCCTTGCCCTCTTTCCATACGATTTTGAAGAAACCGGGGGCCGCGGCCCGGGAGAGGGGCGGACAAGCCATATAAAGGAACAAAAGAAAACAAACGGTTAAATATTTCTGCATGTGCCGATTCTCCTTAGAGATAAGTAAATAATGAAATCGGTGCGATACCGGCATCTTTGATTCTCTTTATTTTATTGAAGGTCGGCATGAAATACCTCCAGGGTAACCGCTTCAACCGGCTAAAAACATTACAACTTCCCAACCGAAGGAACAAGTCTGACGGAAGGATTTTAGCGAAGTTGACGCTCGGAAAGGGGGAGTAGATAATGTGCCGGTTCTCGATGGAGAAGTTGACGAAATCGGCGCTTCAACCGGCTTGGATGCCGTTCAAAACCGGTGGGGCCTTTTTTTCAACCCGAATTTTTCAAGGAGATGAGCCTATGAAGAAATTCTTCGCAGTGCTTGGACTGTTGCTCTTCGCTTCGCCTTTGCTCGCACAAGACCAGAACGCGGCCGCAGCTGCCGCCCCCGCAGCCGCCGCGGATACCGCCTCAGCCACTCCGGCTAAAAAGGCCAAGATGGCCAAGCCCGCCGGCGGGGACGAGGAAGGCATCAAGAAAGCTTTCGCCGAACTCTCCGATTCCTGGGGAGCCGGGGACGCCAAAGGCGTTGCTTCCCACTTCACCGATGACGCTACCCTCATCAATCCCATGGGAATGGAAGGCCATGGATCGAACGGAGTCTTGAAGGTGGTCGAATCCGATCTTTCCGGCATGCTCAAGGGAACCCAGCAGACCTTCGACGACTTCAGCTTCGTCTGGGTGATGCCCAACCTCGCCCTCGTCGACTGCACGGGTAACGTAACGGGAATGAAGAAGCCCGATGGAACCGACGCGGGCCCCATGAAGGTCCATGTTTACAGCGTGATCGTGAACCGCGGCGGCAAGGGCTGGAAGGCCCGCGCCGTCCGTCCCTACGCCTTCCTGATGCCGCCCTCTGCCGCGGATGCTTCGGCCGCCCCGGCCGCTGCCGGCGATTCGGCCGAGCCCATGAAGGACAAGGCCGCTCCCGCCAAGGCCGACGATTCCAAGCCTGACGCAACAAAGTAACCAACAAGCTTCAAGTCGCCTGAAGCCTTCCTCCCAGGCGGGGAGGAAGGCTTTTTTATTATGTCGTCATTCCGAGGAGCAAAGCCGATAGGCTTGGGTTGCGACGCGGGAATCTCAGGTTTTGTCCCAAAAGCACAACCTGGGATTGCCACGCCCCAAAACGCCCCGATTGGGGCTGGGGCTCGCAATGACAACTTAAAATAAAGAGGAAGGCTATAATGCCCTTCTCCAAAAATTCCTTGAGGTAAGCCTTTGGGTTCTCGGGTCATCATCATCGGCGGCGGGGTCATGGGCCTTTCCATCGCCGAAAACTGCCTTCGCCGGGGCATGGAAGCGGTGGTCCTGGACAAGGGGCCCTTCGCCAGGGAGGCTTCCTGGGCCGGGGCCGGCTACCTGGACCTGCGCAGCGCCTCGGGCGTGGGCGGTGCCTTCTTCGCCCTTTGCAAGAAATCCTACGACCTTTACCCCGAATGGACCGCTCGGCTCAAGAAGGACAGCGGCGTGGACCCCGAACTGCTGGACTCGGGCAGCCTGGACCTGGCCTTCAACGACGAGGAAGAAACCGCCATCCACCGCATGGAAGCCAACCTGAAGACCTTCGGCTTTTCCGGGCAATGGTTGTCCCCCGCCCAGGCGGCCCAAATCGAACCCAGCCTTTCCCCGAAGGTGAAATCCGCCTTTTACCTGAAGGAAACCCGCCAGGTCCGCTCGCCCCGCCTGACCCGTGCCCTGCTCCAGGTGCTGCAAAAGGGAAAAGTGCAGTTGAGGGAGCTGGAACCGGTGGACGATTTCCTCATCAAGGGCCGCCAGGTGATCGGCGTGCGCACGCCCAAGGGGGTATTGGAGGGCGACGCGGTGGTGGTGGCTTCGGGGGCCTGGTCGGGCAGCCTGGCTGAGAAGCTGGATCTTCACCTGCAGGCCAAGCCCTTCCGGGGCCAGGTGGTCATGTTCCGCACCAAGCCGGGCACCCTGCGGCACATCCTATTCTCCGGTTTGCAAAAAGCCTTCACCTACCTGGTGCCCCGCCTGGACGGCCACATCTTCGTCGGCAGTACCCTGGAGGACGCTGGTTTTGAAAAGATCACCACGCCCGAAGGCATGGAAAAACTGAAGTCCGGCGCGGCCAAGGTGCTGCCGGGCCTTTCCCAACAGTTGATCGAGGATACCTGGGCGGGCCTTCGGCCCGGCTCCCTGGACGGCTGGCCCTATTTGGGGCGGGTGCCGGGCAAGGACGGCCTTTATTGGGCCACCGGCCATTTCACCCATGGCATCCTGCTTTCGGCGGTGACAGGCCAATTGCTGGCCCAGGCCCTCGCGGGCGAAAGGCCTTCGTTGGACCTGATGCCCTTCGCCTTGGACCGCTCCCCTCACGCGGCTGCCGGGATTTAAAAACCAATCCCGGAATTAATAATTTTGAATGTTTAATTTAAAATGTTGGTCGTTTTTCGGCCAATATCGGTCGAAAAAACCTATAAATTCAAAATTTAAAACTAAGAATTAAAAATTGATGTTTTATAATGCCTCCTCAAATTCCCCGGTTTTATAGGACATTCAATGACCGTTTTGTTGACCGGCGCCTATGGCTTCATCGGCGCCCGCTTGGCCCACACCCTTCGGACGAAGGGACAAAAGGACCTCCTGCTCTGCGACAAGCCCGATTACCGTAACGCCCGTTCCTGCGTGAAGGGCCTGGAATCCCTGCCCTTCATCGACCGTGAAAAGCTGTTGGACGAACTTCCCCGCCTCAAGGACATCCAAGCCGTCGTCCACCTGGGCGCCTGCACCGACACGGGCAACCACGACCAGGCCTATATGTGGAAGATGAACACCGACTACACCAAGGCGCTCTGGCAGTGGTGCTCGGAAAAGAAGATCCCCCTGCTTTACGCCTCCAGCGGCGCCACCTACGGCAAGGGCGACGAAGGCTATTCGGACGACCACAAGGAAATTCCCCGGTACAAGCCGTTGAACGTCTACGGCCGGAGCAAGCACGAGTTCGACCTTTGGGCTTTGGAACAGAAGGCCGTCCCGCCCCTCTGGTGGGGGCTGAAGTTCTTCAACGTTTACGGTTTTGACGAAAACCACAAAGGCCGCATGGCTTCCCCGGTTTTCCACGGCTTCCACGAGATTAACAAGACCGGAAAGCAGACCCTCTTCCGTTCCCACAAGGATGGCATCAAGGACGGCGAGCAAAAGCGGGACTTCATTTTCGTGGACGACATCGTGAAGCTCTGCCAGTTCTGCGTGGAAAAACGCCCGGCACCCGGCGTCTACAACTGCGGCACGGGACAGGCCCGGACCTTCCTGGACGTCTCCAAGGCGCTCTTCAAGGCCATGGGCCTGGGGCAAAGGATCGAATGGGTGGACACACCCGAGAAGTTCCGCGCCGGTTACCAGTACTTCACCCAGGCCGATATGGGCAAGATGCGGGCCGTAGGTTACTCAGATCCTTTTGTGCCGATTGAAGAAGGAGTTAAGAAATACGTGGATTGGTTGAAAAGTCGAAAGGGTTAAAAGTTAAAAGGTAAGAAATGGCCGCGTCCTTTGAAGAATTGAACGTTTATCAAAAAGCGCGACAACTCACCAATGAAGTTTATTCTTTAACCCGCAAAATCCCCTTTGCTAAGGACTACGGCCTGGTGGATCAAGTTCGCCGATCTTCGATTTCAGTGATGTCAAATATTGCTGAAGGTTTTGAGCGGGGAACTCGACCCGAATTCGTAAGGTTTTTATATATTGCCAAAGGTTCTTGTGGTGAGCTTCGTTCCCAACTTGAAATAGCTCACGACCAAGGATATCTTTCGGATGCGGATTACAAACGTTTTCGAGAAGTGGCGAAAACTGTCAGCGGAATGATTTTTAATTTGATCTCCAGCTTAAAGAAGAATAAGCCGGTTGGAAAAAAGTCTTAAGGGTTTCCTTTCACCCTTTTAACTTTTTTACCTTTTAACCTTAGGAGCGTATATGTCATCGAAAGTGGTTCTTCAAACGAACATCCCCGGAGTGCCCGCGCCAAAACGCGGCAAGGTGCGGGATATCTACGACCTCGGGGACAAACTGCTCATCGTGGTGACCGACCGCATCTCGGCCTTCGACGTGATCATGCCCAACGGCATCCCCGACAAGGGGGTGGTCCTCAACCAGATTTCCAACTATTGGTTCAAGATGGTGGAGGGTGTCATCCCCAACCACGTGATTTCCACCGACATTTCCACCCTGCCCGAGCCTTTCCAAAAGGCCAAGGATCAGCTCGTCAACCGCTCCATGATCGTCAAAAAGGCGAAGCCCCTTCCGGCCGAATGCATCGTGCGGGGCTACCTGACCGGGTCGGGCCTGAAGGAATACCAGAAGAGCGGCAAGGTTTGCGGCATCGAGCTGCCCCAGGGGCTGGTGGAATCCTCCCGCATCCCCGAGCCCATCTTCACCCCCTCCACCAAGGCCGAGCAGGGACACGACGTCAACATCTCCTTCGAGGAAATGAAAAAGATCCTGAACGACGACGGCCTGGCCGCGAAGGTAAGGGAAGTGAGCCTGGACGTCTACAAGCGGGGCCGGGACCTGGCGGACACCAAGGGCATCATCATCGCCGACACCAAGTTCGAGTTCGGCCTCTTGAACGGCCACCTCATCCTGATCGACGAGGTCATGACCCCCGATTCCTCCCGCTTCTGGCCCAAGGCGGACTATAAGGAAGGCGTCTCCCAGAAGAGTTTCGACAAGCAGTTCGTGCGGGACTACCTGGAGACCCTGAAGGGTTGGGACAAGACGCCTCCCGGCCCGGCGCTGCCGGAGGAAATCGTGTTGAAAACCCGTGAAAAATACGTGGAAGCCTACGAGCGCGTCACGGGCCATAAATTCGGAGATTTCAATTTTTGAAGTAAAGCCGCTACAATAAGCGGAATTATTTTAAGGAGGATCCGGTGAACCCATCGCAGCCTTCCAGTTTCATGCTTTTCCTCACCCATTTGTTCCAGTTCCTTTTCACCCAAACCTGGGCCTGGTGGGCCGCCGGTTTGGGCTTGGGGCTGACGGCGGTGGGTCTGGCCTGGTTCACGGGAAAACGCCTGGGCGTCACCGGCGGTTTCGAGGATGCCTGCTCCGTCATGACCAAGGATTCGGCCTTCAACCCCTCCCCCACCAACTGGAAGCTTTGGTTCATCCTGGGGCTTCCCTTGGGCGGCCTCCTGGCCAACCTGGGCCACTGGAGCTGGACCCTGCTTTACGGCCAATTGGACGCCATCACTTTCGGCAACAACTTCTACAAGATCCTCTGGCTCCTCCTCAGCGGCTTTTTGATCGGTTTCGGCGCCCGCTGGGCCGGCGGCTGCACCAGCGGCAACACCATCATGGGGGTTTCCATCGGCAGCAAGATGTCCCTGCTGGCCACCCTGGCCTTCCTGGTGGCCGGCGTGATCGTGACCAACATCCTCTTTAAGGTGGTGTTCTAATGGCCCCGCGCAAAACCCGCTTGAAGGCGATCAAAACCGCCGCCCCCCGGAAAGCTTCCAAGCTGGCGCCCGCTGAAAATCCCATTCCCTACCTGGGATTCGGGATCCTCTTCGGCTATTTCCTCTCCAAATCCCGCGCCACCGACTACGACAGCATCGAAGCCATGTTCCTTTGCCGGGAATTCCAACTCTACGGCGTCATTATCGTTTCCGTGGCGGTGGTGAGCCTGGGCCTTTTCCTCCTGCGGCGCTCGGGCAACAAGGCCTATTCGGGCCAAGCCGTGGAGATGGAGCCTTTGACATGGGACCCCAGCCGCCTGGCGGGGGCCTTCCTTTTTGGGGCCGGCTGGGCCCTGGCGGGCACCTGCCCGGGGACTTCCCTGGCCCAAATCGGTGAAGGCAAGCTGATCGCGGTGGCCACGGTGGTGGGCATCGTGGCGGGCGTTTGGGCTTACAAGAAGTTCAAACCCGGGATCGCCCCTAAAAACGACGCCGTTTGCTGAGCGGCAGGACCCTTCTTCCCGCCTTCCTCCTTGTCTTCTTGGCCCTGGCCCCCGTTTGGGGCGGGGATTGGCAATCGCCGGACCCGGATGTTTCCCTCGGCCATTTCCCCACCAAGCTGGTGGACGACCTTCCCCATCTTTTCATCCCGGAGAACATCGCGCCTCTCGCCATAGGCGGCCTGGCCACTTCCGTGGATTGGGCCACTTTAGACGGCCAAAACAGCCTGGCTTCGGACCTTCAGAATTGGAAAACCCAACCGCTTTGGAACTTCGGCAATTTTTACGGGGAAGGCTGGGTGGAAGGCAGCGCGGCCCTGGGCAGTTGGGGTATCGGAGCCCTGACGGATAACTTAAAAGTCCAGGAATTCGGGCGGGACGCCGCCGAGTCGCTGGTGGACGCAACAGTGACGGTTACAGTGCTCAAATATGCCGTGGGTCGGGAGCGGCCTGATGGTTCCAACAACTTTTCATTTCCCTCGGGACATACCATCACGGCCTTTTGCATCGTACCGGCGGTTTTTAAATATTGGGGGGTGCAGGCGGGGGTGGAAACCTGCGCTCTTGGCACTTTAACAGCCCTCGCGCGGGTGGAAGGCTACCACCACTACCTGTCAGATACGATCGCTGGAGCGACACTAGGAATCTTGATCGGCAACGCGGTGGTTTATGCACCCAAGGACGTGAAGGTCACCCTCGGGCCCGGTGAAATTGGGCTTCAGCTGGCCTTCAACTGAGCTTTTCCAGGTTCTCCAATTCCCTTTCCACTTCCTGCATCAAAGGCTCGATCATCTTCAGGCTGAAGTCGAACCGGATACCGGCGGATTTGAAAATTTCAGGTAAAGTCTGGGTCCCGCCGACGGAGAGCCCCTGCTTGTAAAGCCGGACCCCCTCTTTTTTGTCCTTCCGGAAGTTCTTCCACACTTGCAGCGCTCCCAACTGGGCGATGCCGTATTCGATGTAATAAAAGGGATACTCGAAGATGTGCAGTTGCCGGTGCCAGAGGTGGGCCTGCACCTCCTCCAACCCGCCCCAATCCTCCGTGCCGCCCAGGCGGCGGCGCAGCGAAATCCAAAATTTTCCCCTTTCCTCACGGCTATGTCCGGGGTTCATGTAAATCCAATGCTGGAAGGCGTCCACGGTGGCGATCCAGGGCAGGAGGGCGATCACGTCTTCCAAATGCCGCCGAACGGACCGGGCGGCCTGCTTCGGGTCGGCGTAGAACTCGCTGAGGAAAGGGTCGGCCATCAGTTCCATGCTCATGGAGGCCACCTCGCAGAACTCCATGGGCGCGTGGCGGTAGGCCGAAAAGGGGATGTTGCGGGAAAGGAAACTGTGCATGGCGTGGCCGCCCTCGTGCAGCAGGGTGCGCAGGTCGTGGTCCAGGCCCACCGCATTGGCGAAGATGAAGGGGATTCGGATTTCGGAAAGGTCGCTTTGGTAGCCGCCGGGCGCCTTGCCCTTGCGGGATTCCAGGTCCAGCAAGCCCAGATCCCTCATGGTGCTGAAGTTTTTCCCGAACTCCGGGTCGACCTGGGCGAGGATTTTCCCGCAGCCTCCAATGAGGTCCTCGGTCTTTTCGAAGGGCTTCAAGGGCGGGAGCCCCGAGGGGTCCACCGAAAGGTCCCAGGGCCTCAGGGTGGATAATCCCATGGTCTTGCGGCGCTTTTCCTGGATCTTCGCCACCAGCGGCTTGATGGCCTTTTCCGCGCTCTCATGGAAGGCCTCGCAGTCGGCGGGGCCGTAGTCGAAGCGCTCCTTGCGCTTGAAAGCGTAGTCCCGGTAATTCTCGAAGCCCGCGTTTTTGGCGGCCTGCACGCGCAGTTTCAGCATCTGGTCGAAGAGGCCGTCGAAGCTGTCCTTTTCCTTCAACCGACGCTCGGCGGAAAGGCGCCAGGCTTCCTCCCGCTTTTTCCGGTCGGTCAGTTCCAGGTACCGGCCCATTTGCTGGAGGGTTTGTTCCCGGCCTTCGTAGGTCACCATGAGCGAGCCGCTGAGCTTCTGGAACTGCTGGGAGAGTTTTTCCAGTTCGGTTTCCAGCGGGATGTTTTCCTCGCGGTAGAGGGCCAGTTCGTTTTCGACGGACCGGTTGTAAAGGAAGAAGTCCTTTTCCGGCAGGGCGGGGCGGAAGGGGCAGTCCCAGTATTTCTTGGAAAGGGCGAAAAAACGGGGCTTGCTGGGCTCGGAGACCTTTTCCAGGTACTCCACGTAGGCGCGCTCGATTTCAGGGTCGTCGGTCTTGCAGGTCATCCGGATGTACCGCAGGGAGCCTTCCTCGTTGAGGCAGTCGTAGAATTCACCCATGTCGTCGAGCCATTGGCGCAAATCGTCCGCCGAACGGAGGGGCCGCTTTTCCAATTCCTGGAAGATCGGTTCCACCGATTCCCATTTTCCCAGGTCGGCTGAAGGGGACAGGTAACGGCGGGAAAAATCGTGGGGCAGGGCTTTGGGGTCGAGGAGTTTCATGTTTTCCTTTTCGGAGCGGAGGATGGGCCACTTTAACAAAGGCCCTGTTTTTAAAAAAGCGGTATGATGGTTTTCCCCTGGAGGAATCGATCATGCGTCGATTATCTATTTTAATAATCGAAATAATGAAATCGGTGCCATACCGGCCTCTTGGCCTCCTCGCTTCACAAAAGAAGGTCGGCATGCGTCGAGTGTCGGCCCTTCTCTTCCTTCTTTTTCTCACCGGCTGCAACCTGGCCGACCGCGGCCTGGCCAAGCTGCAGGTGGTGGAGGACCTGGCCTTGGGCGCCTCCCTGGAGGACATCAAACAGCAGTGGTTTCTCTATTCGGACAAGCCCCTTTCCGTCGACGAGGCCATGAGCGGCGGCACCAACCTCGTCTACCGAGGCGTCAGCCGGGACCCGGCCGTAACCGGCTTTTACCTCTTCTTCGATGCCCGGACGAAAACCCTGCGCCAGGTGGAATGGCGCTACCAGTCCAGCATGACCGACGCCAAGGAAAAGGAACTCCTGGAAACCTGGACGAAGAAACTTTGGGAACCTTCCTATCACCGACGTTGGGACGGCCAGGTCTATGTCTGGTCCGACCGTAAGGCCGAGTTGCAGCTTTACCTCGCGGACGGAATCTGCCACCTGATACAGAAACTTAATTAAGGATGAAAAATGAATAATGGAGAATGGAACCCATTGAAAACGGAGAATATTATCCGGAGGAAGACATTTGAATTTGCGTTAGAAATTGTCGGGCTTGGACGAAATCTTCAACAACAACACGAATTTATTCTTTCAAAACAACTGCTTCGAAGCGGAACAAGCATTGGGGCAAACGTTGAAGAAGCGGATGTGGCTCAAAGTAAGCGCGATTTTATCGCCAAAATGTCCATTGCCTTAAAAGAGGCGCGGGAAACCCAGTATTGGTTGAGGCTTTTGGAAAATTCTAAAATTGGAACTGCTGACTACAAATCCTATATTCAACACGTCCAAGAGATCGAAAGGATATTAACTGCCATTTTGAAAACAAGCCGCAGCAAACAAAACCAATAATTATTCATTCTTCATTTTTCATTATTCATTATAATTGAGTTATGCCGATTTATTCTTACTCCCGCATCAATACTTTCTTCACTTGCCCCGCCCAATTCCAGTTCCGCTACATCGAACGCCGCCCCTCGCCCGAGGCCGAGGGTATCGAGCTATTCCTCGGCTCCCGTTTCCACGAGACCATGGAGTACCTCTACCAACAGGTCCCCTTAAAGGTCCCCACGGTCAACGAGCTGGTGGATTATTTCAAGAAGCATTGGGAATCCCAATTCCAGGATGCCCTCCGGAAGCAGAAGGAAAAGGGCTTCAAGGCGCCCTTGAGGATCGTGCAGGAAGGGCCGACGGTGGAGGATTACTTCCAGAAGGGCCTGCTCTTCACCGAGAACTATTACCACCAATACCATCCCTTCGACCAGGACCAGACCGAGGGCATCGAAATGAAGGTGGCTTTCAACCTGGACCCCAAGGGCCAGTTCAAGATGCAGGGTTTTGTCGACCGGCTGGGGCGGGACAGCGAAGGCACCCTTTGGATCCACGACTACAAGACCAGCTCGCGCAAGCTGTCGGAAGAAGACGCCCGCAACGAGGACCAGCTGGCCCTTTACCAGATCGGCCTCTCCCAGAACCCCCATTACGGGGCCAAGGAAACCTTCAAGCTGCTCTGGCACTTCGTGGCCTTCGAGAAGGACCAGGTGGTTTCGGAACGGAGCCCCAAGGAGATCGACCAGCTCAAGAAAAGGTACATCTCCAAGATCGAGACCATCGAGAAGGCCAAGAGCTACCCCACGAAGACGGGAGTGCTTTGCCAGTGGTGCGAATTCCTGACGGTTTGCACCGACGGGCAAAAATGGGTGGAAAACAAGAAAAAGAACGCGGAGGCCAAAGAAGCGAATGGAAAGACCGCCCCCGCCGTGCAAGCCGCGCCCGTGGCGGCTGCCGCCCCGGCAACCCCGGCCGTTGCGGTGGAAAAACCCGCCCCCACCCCTTCCCTAAACCCTTCTCCAGCCGAAGACGGACCGAAACCCGGCCGCAAAAAGCGGGCGATGGCCGCCGTTTCTCCCGACCAACTAAAACTCTTTTAAGATCTCTTTTTGGATGAATGCCTTTTCTGTCATTCCGAGGAGCAAAGCCGATAGGCTTGATTTGCGACGTGGGAATCCCAGGTTGTTGGGGTCACCCAAAAACCCGGGATTGCCACGGCCCAAATCGCCCCGATTGGGGCTGGGCCTCGCAATGACTCATCAATCAAAAATTTGTTTAAACCAAATTCCTGGAAATAAAAACGCCGGGGGAAGCATTGGGCGTCGCTTCCTCCGGCGTGACCCGTTTCAGGGACGAAGAGCCGGGAGGGTCATCCCACCTCCCAACTCCAGCGGGGACAAACTGATGAAAAAGTCTAAAGAGAAGACTTTTTCGCACCTATGTCGCGAATCATCTGCTTAAAAAGTAACCGATTCGCTCCTAACCCGTGGCTGTCGACAGGGTGAAAGGCATTTTTAAACGCCCTGTTAGAGTTTCTGCATCTTCTCGTGGATGATTTTGTCCAGGGTCTCCTGCAGGGTCTGGTTCTTCTCCTCCATGAGGGATCCCAGGAAGGTCCAGACCTGGGGCTGGTTGACCTTGGACAAGGCCTGCACCGCCTCCAGCCGCACCGCCATGGAATAATTCCGTCCCCGCATCAACAAGGGTTTCTTGCGGGCCAGTTCCTCCAGGAAGGCCACCCCCTCCGGGGAACCCAGGTCGCCCAGGGACCGGCAAACGGCCACCAGGAAGTTGTCGTTCTGCGGATAGCGGCTCTCCCGGATCTTGGCCGCCTTCAGCAACACGGGCAGCCCGGGATGGAACTGGATCTTGCCGATGATGCGGGCGGCCAGGGCCGCGATTTCCTCCGCGTCGTCGAAAAGGGCCAGCCGCAGGGCCGGTCCGCCGCCCGGGTCCCCCACTTCCTCGATGACCTGCAGGAGGTCCAGTTTCAACTCGCGGCTTCCCCTCGAAAGCCAGGCGGAAAGCTGCAGCGAAAGGCCCGGGTCCAGCCCGCAAACCCGCAGAATGGGCACCAAGCCCCGCACATCCTCTTCCCCCCCGGCGGCCGCCAGGCGCTCGGCCAGGACCGACCTCAAGGGTTCCTTCATCTCCACAAAAACAATCGGGTACCGGCTTTGGTCGGTGGCCGGCGCGGTCATGAAGTCTTGGACCAGGATAGGCGCCGCCATTTCCCCCAACAGAGGGTATTGCTTGAGGCGTCCCGCCTTGACGGCGGAATAAACCAGCCGCCGGACCAGGTTGGGATTGGACCTTTCAAACAGCCAGTGCCGGGCGATCCGCGAGCGGTCCGGGAAAGACGCGAAGTCCTCGTCGGCGTGGAAGTGCAGGGTGGACAGGAGGTTCAAGGCCGGTTCTTCCACGCCTCCCTGCAGGGCCGGTTCCAGCAGGTCCCAGGCCAGCAGCAGCGCCGTCTGGTAGAGTCCCGGGACGATCTCCGAAGCCAGGAGGCGGTTGAGGCCGTCCAGCACTTTTTTGAGCAGGCCCGCGTTGCGCACCCAGGGGCGGGCGTCCATCAGGTGGGTCAGGGCCAATTGTTCTTCCAGCGTGTCGCCGGTCAGCTTTTCCGCCAGGCAAGTGACCGTCATCTCCACCAAATCCTCCTTGCCGTTGGCGCCCCAGGAGGCCAGGCATTCGCCCACCAGGCCCTGGGTGGCCGGGTCGAACAAGACCGCCATCCAGCCGTTGCGCACCGCCGTCTCCACCAGGGGGATCATGGAAGTGGCCACATGGCCCTCCAAGAGCTGTCCCTCGGGAGTACTGAACCATTGGTGGATATTGGAAAACTCGGGGGAGGTTTTCTCCATCCGGTCCAAAAGGCGGTCGAAAAGCTTGTCGAAGGATTCGGTCAGGGTGGCCATCTCGGGTCCGGCGCCGATGTTCTTCTTTTGAAGCTGGGAATGCTGCCAGGCCTCGGCCACGAAGCTCAAAAGGGCTTCCTGGGTCTGGGCTCCGGGGACCGCCTCGGGCATCGGGGTGGAAAGGCCTTCCACTGGAATGGGGCCGGTTGAAACAGGCTCCGTGGCCTCGGCGGGGGATAATTCCGGGGAACCCTCGGTGGGAGCGGCGACCCAATTGCCCACCCGGACAGGTCCGGACGGAGTGGGGATTTCTTCCTTCCAGAAAACGATCTCGACGTCCCGGGACAGCGGACGGATGTGGGAAGATTCCTGGGCCTCAGTGGAAGGATCATGGACAGGGAGGGTGACGGCCTTGATCCACGAGGTCAGTTCGACCGGGGTGAGGCCCGGCAGGAAAACCGCTCCCCGGATTTTCTTTTCCTGGAAGATCTTCGGCAGGTCGCCGACTTCCGAAATATCCGCGTCGTTGAGAAAAATCCTTCCATCGTCCAACCGCAGGACGACGGAGTTGCAGGCCTCGATGAACTTCTGCAAATCCCGGTGGGATTTGGACACCGCCTGGACGACGAAGGGGCTGTCGCTGGAATAAAACGAAACGTAACTGAGCGCCGCCTTGAGATCCCGGATCAACTGGGGAAGGGAAGATTGGAGCTCTGCGGGCACAGCTTTCACTTGAATCGGATTCATGCTTTCCTCCAAAAAGGATTTGGGTTGAAACCGTATTTCAAGCGGTGAGGTAGGTGTCTAGGTTGTTCTTCAGTTCAAAATTAGCACTCCCGCCAATCGCATAAACAGGGAAAAAAGGGGGAAGATGGGAAGGTCGTTTTACTATTTAACGCTTTGTTTATCATGCCAGGAAAGCCGGCCCTCTTCCGCAGGACCAAGGCGGCTGGAACCTTTTTCCGGGGCGGGGGTCAAACTGGGAAAGACCCGGTCAAGGGTGGAATCCGGCATTCCGGGAATCACCATTCGGAGTGAAGAACCCCCAGGGAAACGGCCATTTTTCTAGGCATTCCCCAGGGGTTGGGGTTAGAATAAGCCCTCTTTAACGCAGAAGCCCCTTGATTCACCTTGGCCGGGGCATGAAAATAAAGTTAGGACATCGACACCTGACTGAAGGAGACGGAAATGAACCAATTTAAAACCATAGCGGCCTTGGCGGTGCTCGCGGCCTTTGGATTTGGCTGTGGCACCAAACAAGTGGAAACGACCGAAGTGCCAAAGGCGGTACCGACCGCCGCGCCGGTCAAGCAGAACCCCTCAAGCCACTACACCGTCGTCAACCACGATACGCTTTGGGGCATCGCCGGAAAATCGGACATCTACAGCGACAACTTCCAATGGCCCTTGATCTTCAAGGCCAACCGGGACAGCATCCAGGATCCGGATTTGATCTTCCCCAAGCAGGACTTCCTGATCCAAAAGGGCCTGGCCGACGAGGATGTATCCCATGCGCGGCAATTGGCTTCGAAGACCCCCAAATTCGTGCCCCACTCCAAGCCGCGGGAAACCCTTCCCTTGGATTACTTCTGATCGAAGGCTGATTCGAAGCCCCTTTCTATAAAGGAAGGGGCTTTTTTTTTGACTCCATCCCTCCCCACAATCTTCCATCCCACGGCCGTTACCTAGGAGAAGAGCGATGAAAGCCATCCACGTTAAGGAATTCGGCGGGCCGGAAGTGATGAAATTGGAGGAAGTGCCCGATCTGATCCCGGCCCGCCACCAGGTGCTGGTCCGCCTGGAAGCCGCGGGTATCAATCCCGTGGACATTTATATCCTCGCCGGGACCTACCCCCGCAAACCGGCCCTTCCCTACACCCCCGGCATGGACGGCGCAGGCATCGTGGCGGCGGTGGGAATGGGCGTCAAAAACGTGAAAAAGGACAGCCGGGTCTATGTGGAAGGCGCGGCCACCGGCACCTATGCCCGGTTCTGCCTGGCGGATGCCGCCAACGTCCATCCCCTCCCCCCCGACGTCTCCTTCGCCCAAGGGGCGGCCTTGGGCGTGCCCTACGCCACGGCTCACCGGGCCCTCTTCGGAAAAGCCCGGGCCCAAAAAGGCGAGACGGTCCTGGTGCATGGGGCTTCGGGCGGCGTCGGCATCGCCGCGGTCCAAATCGCGAAAACCGCCAAACTCCGGGTGATCGGAACCGCGGGCAGCGAGCAGGGCCTGCAATTGGTCAAGGAACATGGCGCCGACGAGGTGTTGAACCACAAGGACCCGGACTATTTGGAGGATTTGAAGAACCTAACCGGCGGCAAGGGCGTGGATGTCATCCTGGAAATGGCCGCGCAGGTGAACCTGGGCAAGGACCTGGGACAATTGGCCCCGAGGGGACGGGTGGTGGTCATCGGCTCCCGCGGGCCCGTGGAGATCAACCCCCGCGACATCATGGGCCGGGACGCTACCGTCCTGGGCATGACCCTCTTTAATCTCACCCCGGAAGAGAAAGAGGAAATCCATAAGGACCTGGTAAAGGGGCTGAAGAACAAAACCTTGAAACCCGTCATCGGCAAGGAGTTTCCCTTGGACCAAGCCGGCGAAGCCCACAAGCTGGTCATGCAGCCCGGGTCCTTCGGTAAAGTAGTGCTGATTCCTTAAATATTCACGGGGTGGAAAGCGGCTTCTTGCTGAACCCCTGGAAATACTTCAGGCATTTGTCGCGCCAGTCGCCCGCGTCTTTCACTTGCTGGTCCAGCTTGGTTTCAACCGCTTGCCATTGATCGCCGTCCACCTTCCCCTTCAGTAATTCCCACTGGTCTTTCTGTTGGCCCGCTTCCCGGACCCCTTGGCTATAACGCCCGCAGAGTTCGACCCAAAAGCTGTTTCCTGATTTCATTTTTTGGTCCCACGGCACGTGGTGGAACCAAAGGAGGAATTTCTCGGGACATTTGGACAGGCTGTTGAATTCATCCGGCAGGGGTTTATGGTATTGGTCCACCGCGTCGCTGCCTTTGCGGGTGCGGTCGAAACCCAGGCCTTCGGTATCGGCCCGCGAGTAATAGGCCGCGGACCAATCTTCCCGGCGGGGGTCCACCATGCCCGGGTCCGGCGCGTAATGCAGGTCTTTCTCGAAAACGCCGTTGAGCCCCAAGGGGCAGGTATAGTCCACGTAGGCCTCCCGGGAGGCCATCATCATGGAAACGATGCTTGTAACCGCCTCCGCGTCGTTACTCCAGGTAAGTCTCGTCCATTCCCCGGCGATATCCTCGGAAGCCAGGGACGGGTCCCAGGCCAGCCGCCCGAAAGCGTACCAATTGGCGGCGGCGAAGGGATGGCCGCACCAGTTGCGGTCGTCGCCCGTATTGGCCACGCCCGCGATCAGGCTGTCCTTTTGGCCGTCCAATTCGCCGGTCACGACCTTTTCCACCTGGGAGCCCTTCCCTTTGGCGTAGGTGTCCGAGTCCAGGAATTCCTTCCACAGGGTTCCCAGGTAGACCAAATGGGTGGAATGGCCCAGGTATTCCTGCGTCACCTGCAGCTCGGCGGCCAGGGGGGTCCTGGGCATGGCGCCGAAGAGGGGGCTGAAGGGCTCGCGGGGCTGGAAATCCAACGGGCCGTTCTTGACCTGGATGAAGACGTTGGGGTCGAACTTGCCGTCCAGGGGCGTGAATTCCTTATAGGCCCGCTTGATGCGGTCCTTGTCCACCGAATCCTGGTAGACGAAGGCGCGCCACATCACGATTCCGCCGTGGGGGGCCAAGGCCCGGGCCAGCATATTGGCGCCCTGGTCGTGGGAGCGCCCATAGTCGTTGGGGCCGGGCTGGCCCTCGCTGTTGGCCTTGACCAGGAAGCCGCCGAAGTCCGGGATGAGTTTGTAGATTTCATCCGCCTTCGCCTTCCACCAGGCCGCCACCGCGGGGTCCAGGGGGTCGGCGGTGGGAAGGTCCTTCAGGGCCTTGGGCGTGCCGAAGTTCGCCGATAGGTAGACCTTCATGCCGTAAGGGCGCAAGGCGCCGGCCAGGGCGGCCGCCTTGGCCAGGTAAGCCGAAGTCAGGATTTGGGGATTCGCATTCACGTTGTTGAGCACCGCGCCGTTGATTCCGATCGAAGCGCAGGCCCGGCCGTAATCCCGGATGCGGTCGTCCACCTGGCCCGGCAGTTCCTGCCATTTCCAGAGGGACTTGCCCGCGTAGCCCCGCTCGATGGTCCCGTCCAAGTTGTCCCAGTGGTCCAGGACCCGCCTTTTGACCTTGGGACTTTCCGATAGGTCCAGGTTGTCCACCGGCTGTTGCGTCCCCAGGAGCCTCAAGAGGTGGAAAGCCCCGTAAAGGCACCCCACCGGGCTTTCGGATGCGATGGCCGTCACGTGGTGGCCGTTCACCTCGATGGATCGGATCACATAGCTCCCTTCGGCCATGCCTTGGAGTTCCCTGTCCCATTGGGGCGGAAAAAAGTGGGGCGAGGACTGGGGTGTCTCCACGAGGAGGGAACCTTCTTGGGGTTGGTCGGAGTTGGGCAGGGACTTCCCCAGCAGGCCCCGGAAACCCTGTTGGAGTTCCTTTAATAGAACCTGGTCCGTTTCGGTCTTTCCTTGCACCACGATGGAGGAAAAAGCCGCCTGGTAGGCCTTCAACAAAACCGGGTCTTCCACCCGGGCGTAGCGCAGCCAGAGCTTATAACCGTCTTCCGCGCCGGCGGGCAAAGGGCTCAACAGGCTCAAACCCAGCACCGGCAAGCTCCACCACCACTTGGACATGGTCCCTCCCTGAAACCTCTTCGATCTTTTTCCAAATCCATTTCAGCAGCCGCAGTTCCATGTTATTCCAGGAACTTCCTAAAATAAATCTCCAAGAGTCCGATAAAAGAGGTGGAATTCAAATCGGCCGCCTTAAAAACCGGGTAAAATCGGTTCACTTCAAAACCAAGGAGCCTCCATGCGCCTGCCCGTGCTCTTACTGACCGCTTTCGTTTTCTTCCTTTCCACCCTTCCGGCAGGGGCCGCCCAGTTCAGCCCCGTGACCGACAACGGCCCCGTGGGCAAATATGAAAAATTGGAAGCCAGCTTCACCCTGGGCCAGGCCTATGCCAACCCCTTCGACCCGGCGCAAATCGACGTGACGGCCGTCTTCACCTCCCCCACGGGCGTGGTCCACACCGTGAAGGGGTTTTACTTCCAGGACTACCGGCGCACCCAGTCCGGCAATTCGGAAACCCTCACGCCCGCCGGTTCCCCCGTCTGGAAGGTGCGTTTCGCGCCTGATGAGACCGGCGCCTGGTCCTACGCACTGACGGCCGTGGATGCCAAGGGCAAGGCCGTCGCGCCCGCCGGCGGCTTCAACGTGACCGCTTCCTCCAACCGCGGTTTCGTGCGGGTTTCCGCCAAGGACCCCGAATACTTCGCCTTCGACAATGGGGAACCCTATTTCCCCCTGGGCGAAAACATGGCCTGGGGCGGCGGAGACCGCACCTATGATTTCGACCATTGGCTTCCCCCACTGGCCAAGGCCGGCGGCAATTACATCCGCCTCTGGCAGGCGCCCTGGAGCACCGAGATCGAATGGGCCTATTCCTACGGTTCCGACACCAAGCTTCCCGGGAACTACATGGACCGCATGAAGGAAGCCTGGGAGTTGGACTACCTGCTCGACCTTTGCGCGCAAAACAAGGTTTACGCCCTGCTTTGCCTGATCAACCACGGCAAGTTTTCCACCACCAACGACTCCAACTGGGACAGCAACCCCTACAACAAGAAGGCCAATCCCAAGGGCGGCTTCCTCAACCAGCCGGACGAGTTTTGGACCAACCCCCAGGCCCTGGACCTGATCAAACGCAATTGGCGCTACCTCATCGCGCGCTACGCCTATTCGACCTCGCTGGAGTCCTGGGAAATCTTTAATGAAATGGAATGGACCAACAATTATTCGACCCACCTGGCCGAATCGGTCACCTTCCACCAGCAGATGGGCGATTACCTGAAGGCCAACGACCCCTACCACCACCTGGTCACCACCAGCTACGCCAACGCCCTCAAATGGCCCATCGACGTCTGGAAGGCCGGGCTCCAGTTCACCCAGGAGCACAATTACGGCGGGCTGGACATGGCCCAGGTGGTGGATTCCATCGCCAACCGGATGAAGGCCCGGAACCCGGGCAAACCCTTTGTCGTGGGCGAAATGGGCATCGGCGGGGCGGGCGGCGCCGAGGGTAAGAAGGACCCCACGGGCATTTTCATCCACAACACCAACTGGGGCTCCTTCACGGCCAAGGCCGCCGGCGGCGGGTTCCCCTGGTGGTGGGACAACTACGTGGGTCCGTTGAAGCTTTATTGGCGCTGGACCGGGCTGGCCAATTTCGTGGAAGGCGAGGACCTGGATAACCGTGCCTACCAGCCGGTGGCCTTCCAGGTGACCACGCCCTCCTCGGGCGACCTCACCTTTTCCCCCGGCAACAACGGCTGGGGCGTGAAGGCCACGGAAAACCAGTTCACCCTCACTTCCGACGGCGGGGTGAGCCCTTCCGAGGGCAATCTGACGGGCTTCGTCTATAGCACTGCCAAGGCCGAGTTCCGCAATCCCCCGACCTTCCACGTCACCCTCGCCAAGGATTCCGAATTCCGTGTGGCCTTAAACGGCGTCTCCTCCTGGGGCAGCCAAAAGCTCACCATCACCATGGATGGCAAGCCCACCTCGGTTGACAACCTGCCGGTCACCGCGGGCGGCGTTTACGGGGCCAAGATCCCCGCGGGCACCCATGAACTCTTCGTGGATTCCACCGGCACCGACTGGGTGCAGGTGGGTTCTTATACGCTGACCCAGTTCGTGGGATCCCTGCGGTGCAAGGCCTTGAACGGACGCAACCGGGTGCTGGGCCGGGTGCAATCCCGCTCCTTCACTTATGGCAGCACTGCTACGCCCAAGGTCGAGGGCGGCAAATTGATGCTCTCGGGATTGAGCCGTGACGGGGATTGGTCCCTGGAATGGTGGGATACGGACCAGGGCGTCAAGATAGGGCGGCTTAGGCTGAAGGTCGTCCAAGGCGCGGTGCAGGTGCCCCTGCCCCCTATCACGACCGACCTGGCTTTCAAAGCGTCTTGCGCGGACGTGAAATAATAATTTTTACCGGGATCGGACCGTCGTCAATAAATCCGATTCGAACATTCGTTCCGGCGAAATGACAGTTTCGTTCCAGGGAATTTGGTTCCCGTATTTTTCCCTCAATTGCTCCTTAACAACGGGATTAGAGAAATCAAACTCTTTCAGTTTTTGAGGTTTCCCCACCTCCAAACCCGTGGCCCTCTGGTAGATCTTCCAAACTAATTCGGAGCAGTACATCTTGTCGTCGGACCATTCAAAGGTCCAATCGTAGGCCTTTCCTTTGAAACCCAGGGCCACTTCTTCCATTTTTTCCCGGGTGGAAGGCGGCAGGATCTTCCCTGCATTTTTCAACCGTTTCGCCACAAAATGGCCGCCTTCCCCCTGGGCAATCCAGTCGTCAATTGAAGTAAATTTAACCGGGCCGACTGCCTCATAAACGCAGGGTTTGCCGCCTTTAAGAAGCACCACTCCCACGTGGCTGTATTGGGAGTGAGTTGCCAGCTTGATCGCCTCGCTTTGCTCACAAGGGAGGCCTTGGAAAACAATGTCGCCTTCCTGGAGGGGGCCTTCATATTTTGAGCATCCTCCAAACCATAGACATAGGATGAGAAATCCCAATATCTTTCCAATTCGATTCATATTTTCCCCCTCCCTGCAAATAGCTCATCCAAAGCTTGGTGGAACTTTCCCCCCAACGGCCCTTTGAAGTAATCCCCATGGGGGTAGTTGGGCATGGGGAGGAATTCATGCGGCCCGGCGTAACCGACGGCCATTTTTTCGGTCATTTCATGGGGAATATTGCCGTCCCAGGTGCCCTGGACGAAGAGGGCGGGCGGCAGGGGGTCTATCAATTCCGCGTCGCGGGCGTCCAGACCATTGGGGATTAAAAGCCAGCCCAGGAAGGGCGCCGCCCAAGGGGGGCATCCCCAATTTTTCAGGGTGTAAATTCCGATCTCACGGAAGGAACTGAAACAAGTGAGGAAGGCGGCCCTGAAAACACGGGGCTCGTGGGCCGCCAATTGCAGGGCGTAGGGCCCGCCCATGGAAAAGCCCACCACGGCGTAGGGCCGGCCGGGTTGGAGCAGGGTCATTTCCTGGAAGGCGGCCTGGGTGTCTTTCCAAAGCCCTTCCCGGCTGGGATGCCCCTCCGAGAGGCCGAAACCCCGGTAATCGAAAGTAAAAACGTCGTAGCCCCAATCCATCAGGAAGTTGAACTGGAAAAACTGGGCCGCCATGTTTCCCGCGTTCCCGTGCACATAGAGGAGGACGGGCCTCTTGGCGGCATCGGGGGACTTGCCGTGGAAATACCAGCCGTTCAAAACGGTCCCGTCCAGGCTCTTGAAGAAAACCTTCTGGACCCCTTCGGGGTAGGTGTAGTCGGAATAGATGGGCCAGGGCACGAAATAAAGTTTGGAAACGATCAAGTCGCTTTCCCGGGCGCCCACCAAAAGCATAAGAGAAAGGATGGCGGCCCGGCCTAAAAGGGGAAGGCGGTCTGGATCAGGCGGTCGTTTCCGGCTTTTCCTTTCCTTTTCTTTAGGAACCTCCGGCCTTTGGAATAATTGCCAAATACAAAATGAAAAGGCCAGGGTGAAAATAAATATTCCCCATTTGTTCTCACCCGTTCGAAAGCCGTTCAAGAGAGGGGAGGCCAGGGCGGCGGCGGTCAAACTGTAAAGACTGGTGTTCGTCCTCCGAATGAGCGACCAAGCCAGCAGAAGGGCGAAGAAACCAATGAAGAGGGGGAGCAAAGCAATATAAGAGACGAATAGATTCAATTCCCGGGTAAGAAATACCCAGAGGAAGTAGAAACAAACTCCAATACCCGCGTCAAACCATTTTTTCATTCATACTCTTCCGTTGATATTCGCTGCCACCCAATCCTTGAATTTCCTTTGGTTTTCCACGAACAAGAATTCCGCGTGGTTGCCTTCGGGAATTTCAGTCCAGCTCTTGGAATTGGACGCCTCGTCATAAACCTTCCGGCTCAGGGACTTCACCACCAGCCGGTCTTTGCCCCCGACCAGGAAGGAAAGGGGCACCGAAACGCCGGGGGCCAGCCATTCGGCCTTCGGCTTGGGGGAAAAGGGGTTGCCCCAGCGGAAGAAAAGGTTCCCCCGGACCTTGATCCTTTTCTGGAGGGCCTTCCAATCGGTGGCGATGGCCCAGCCCTGCCGGATGGGCCCCAGGGTCTTGAGCACGTCCTCCAACTGGGAGGGACAGGAGACCAGGAGGGCCTTGTCGACCAGCCGGGGCCAGGCATGGGCCGCGCGCAGCGAATGGTAGGAGCCCATGGAGAGGCCAAGCAGGATGGTTTTGCGGTAGTGCTGTCGGCCCCATTTCAAATAGGGTTCCAGGTCCCGGTATTCCTCGGCGCCGAAGGTGTAGCGGCCCCCGCTGTGGCCCACCCCCCTAAAGTCGATGGAGACGACATCCCCATAGCGGGTGAGGTGCCGGCAAAGGTCCGTGATGGGATACCCGTTCTTCTCCTTGGCGAACCCCGGCGAAACGATCACCAACCGCGACGCGGTTCCCCTCTTTCGCTTAAAGAAATCCGCCGCGATCCGGATTCCGTCCTCGGTGGTGCGGAACTGTTCCTGCCCGGCCTTGATGCTGGTAAAAAACCATCCCATCTTTTTTCCTTTCGACTTGACGGCTAAAAAAGTGTTGATATAATTGAGTGAGTAAACGCTCATTTAAATAAAGATTACAAGGGAATAAGCCTTATGTCAAGACCGATTGCCAAACGACAGCACGTCCTGGATGCGGCCCTGAAGCTCTTCGTCGAAAAGGGCATCGAAGGCACCACCACCCGGGAAATCGCCCAACTGGCCAACGCCGGGGAGGGCACCATGTTCCGCCACTTCGAAAGCAAGGAAGATATGGCCTGGCACCTCTTCCACGAGAACCTGGTGGTCTTCATGAACCACCTAAAGGAAGGCCTTTCGAAGGAAACCACCGCCAAGGGCCGCATCCGCTCCATGGTGGAGGCGGGCTTCAACCTTTACGAGACCAATCCCACCCTCTGTTCCTTTCTATTACTCACCGAGCACAGCGCGGCGCGACGCATGACCCCCGACTACGAGACGCCCCTGGACCTCATGGCCCAGGTCATTGGGCAGGGCCAGAAGTCCGGCGAGGTGCGGCCCATGGAAACCCACCTGGCCGTGGCCCTGGTCTTCGGGGCCATCATCCGCGTTCCCTTTCTTCGCCGTTCGGGCTGGATCACCCGGGACTTGAGGGAGATGGTGGACGAAGTGACGAACACCGTTTGGAAGATGGTCGAGAACACGCCGGCGCTCTTGGGAAACCCGGCCGCCCAGCCGTCGCTATCATAAGGAGGCAACATGGAAAGGCTTTCGATGGACCTGGTTTGGTTTCTCCACCAAGTGATGTTCAGCCTTCTCAACCACCCTTATTCCTATTAAGGAGGGACCCGTGGCCCACGGCAAATATTCCGACTTGATGAAGTCCTGGGGTTTCCAGAGCTTCCTCTGGAGTCAGTTCCTCGAGGCCTTCAACGACAACGTCTATAAGTTCATCTTCATCATGACCGCCCTCGACCGCTCGGCTGGCCAGGGCCCCTTCTATGTGGCGCTGGGACAGGGTGCCTTCATCCTGCCCTTCCTCTTTTTCTCCGGCTATTCGGGCTGGCTCTCGGACGTCTTCTCGAAAAGGTCCGTCATGATCGGCGTGAAACTCTTCGAGGTCTTCTCCATGGTCCTGGGCTACTTCGCCATGGTCTCGGGGAACCTTGCCTTCATGCTGGCGGTCGTGTTCCTCTTGGGCCTGCACTCCACCTTCTTCTCGCCCGCCAAATACGGCTTCCTGCCCGAGGCTGTGCCCGAGGAGGACCTGTCGCGCGCCAACGGCCTTTTGGAAATGACCACCTTCCTGGCCATCATCCTGGGCACCTTCCTGGGCGGCATCCTCTTCGCCCATTGGAAGAACGACCCGGGGACGCTGAACCTGGTTTTGATCGGCGTGGCCGTTGCCGGCGCGGCTTTCAGTTTCGGCATCACGCCGGTGAAGCCTTCCGGCTCCCACAAGCCCTTCAAGCTCAACCCATTCCACGAAGTCATGGAAGGAATCCGGGACATCAAGAAAGACCGGGCCATGTGGTTGACGGTGGTGGGCATCTCCTACTTCTGGCTTTTGGGCGCTTTTATGCAAGGCGCCATCCCCCTCCTGGGCAGGGAGGTGCTGCACATGGGCGATTCCTCGACCGCCCTCCTGGGCACCTTCCTAGCGGTGGGGATCGGTTTCGGCAGCGTCTGGGCGGGGCGCCTTTCGGGCGACCGAGTGGAACTGGGGCTCATTCCCTTGGGCTCCATCGGCATGGGTCTTTTCTCCATGGCGCTCTTCGCCTTCGGCCATTCGGTGAAAGGTTCCTTCGCCTGTCTGGCCCTCTTGGGCCTCTCGGGCGGCCTTTACGCCGTGCCCTTGAACGCCCTCCTCCAGCAAAGGGCGGAAAAGCAGGAAAAAGGCCGGGTCCTCGCTACCAATAATTTCTTCAACACCCTGGGCGTCCTTATCGCGGCGGGCCTCACCTGGCTCTTGGGCGGGCCGCTGCGCCTCACCCCCGACCAGGGTGTATTGGTCATGGGGATCCTCAGCCTCCTGGGGACCGCCTATATCCTCAACCTGCTCCCCGATTTCTTCCTGCGCTTCGTGCTTTGGGCCGTCACCAACACCCTCTACCGGGTCAAGCCCGTGGGGCTGGAGAACCTTCCCCAGGAGGGTCCCGCCCTTTTGGTTTGCAACCACATCTCCTGGGTGGACGGCCTCTTGGTGGGCACCACCTCCAACCGCTTCGTGCGGTTCATGGTGTACAAGCCCATTTACGAAAACCGCTGGCTCCATTGGCTTTTCAAGCGCATGAAGGCCATCCCCACCTCCAACCGCACCAAGGAGGACGTGATCCAGTGCATCGAGACCGCCCGGGAGCGCCTCAAGGAAGGCGAGTTGGTCTGCATCTTCGCCGAGGGGGGCATCACCCCCACCGGCAACCTGATGCCCTTCAAGCGGGGCCTGGAGCGGATCATGGACGGCATCGACGCCCCCATCCTTCCCGTGCACCTGGACCGGCTTTGGGGCAGCATCTTCAGCTACAAGGACGGCCGCTTTTTCTTCAAATGGCCCAAGAAGGTCCCTTACCCCGTGACCGTTTCCTTCGGCAAGGCCTTACCGGGCGCCAGCCGCGCCGAGGAGGTCAGGCGCGCCGTGCTGGAGCTGGGCGCGGAAGCCGTAGCCCACCGCAAGACCCCGGAGGACATCCTTCCCTACCGCTTCATCAAAACCGCCAAGCGGAACTGGTTTTCCCTGGGGATGGCCGATTCCACGGGCCGGGAAATGAGTTTTGGGAAAACCCTCAGCGCGGGGCTCCTGATGGCCGGCTGGATGAAGACGAATTGTCCCGGGGAAAAGGTGGGCGTCTTGATCCCCCCTTCCATCGGGGGTGCCTTGGCGAACCTGGGCGTTTCCCTGGCCGGCAAGGCCGCGGTCAACCTCAACTTCACCGCCGGGAAGGAAGCCATGGACGTCGCGGTGGGGGAATGCGGTCTCAAGGCCATCCTCACCTCCAAGGTCTTCCTCGCCAAGGCCGGGTTGGAGGAAAGGGAGGGGATGGTTTTCTTGGAAGACCTGATGCGCGGTTTCTCCGGGTGGGACAAGGCCCTGGCGGCGTTGAAGGCCTTCCTGATCCCTTCTTTCCTCCTGCGGCGCTTGCTGGGCCTTCACCGCCTGGGGCCGGACGACCTGGCCACGGTCATCTTTTCCTCCGGCTCCACCGGCGTCCCCAAGGGCGTCATGCTTTCCCATTACAACCTTATTTCCAACCTGGAGGCGGTCGAGCAGGTCTTCTGGGTGACGGACAAGGACCGAATTCTCGGCGTCCTTCCCTTCTTCCACTCCTTCGGCACCATGGGCACCCTCTGGATGCCCCTGATCGGCGGTTTCGCCGTGGCCTACCATCCCAACCCCCTGGACGCCAAGGCCGTCGGGGATTTGGTTTCGAAATACAAGGTGACCCTGATGATCGCCACTCCCACCTTTTATTCCACCTACCTGCGCAAGGTGCCCCCGGAACAGTTCGCCTCCCTCCGTTTCGCCGTCGTGGGGGCCGAGAAGCTGCGGGACCAGGTCGCGAAGGACTTTAAGGAAAAATACGGCCTGGACCTGATGGAAGGTTATGGCGCCACCGAGATGTCCCCCGTAGTCTCCGTCAACATGCCGGATTTCGACAGCGGCCCCAACCGCAAGACCGCGCGGCTGAAGCCCGGCACCGTGGGCCACCCCCTGCCCGGCGTGGCGGTAAAGGTGGTGGAACCCTCCACCGGCGAACCCCTTTCCACCAACCAGGAAGGCCTGCTCTTGGTCAAGGGCTCCAACCGCATGCTGGGCTACCTGAACCAGCCCCAGAAGACCGCCGAGGTCTTCCGCGACGGTTGGTACTTAACCGGCGACGTCGCCCTGGTGGATGAGGACGGCTTTATCAAGGTCACCGACCGGCTGTCGCGCTTTTCCAAGATCGGCGGTGAAATGGTGCCCCACCTCAAGGTGGAGGAAGCCCTGATGGACTTGATGGGGGAATACGCCTGCGCGGTCACTTCCCTGCCCGACGAGCAAAAGGGCGAGAAGCTGGTGGTGCTTTATACCAAGCCGGATTTGAAGCCCGCCGAACTCTGGGAAAAACTGTCCCAAACCGGCCTGCCCAAGCTTTGGGTGCCGAAGAAGGATTGTTTCTTCCAAGTGGAGGCCATACCGCAATTGGGCAGCGGCAAGCTGGATTTAAAAGGTTTGAGGCAACAGGCGCTTCAACTCATGACAGCCCCCGTCAAAACCATTCAGGAATTGTAATCCGTGAAAAAATCAAAAATAAATTTCAAACCCGATCTTTTGGTTTCAGCGATTCTGTCCGCCTTTTTTGTTCTTTCCGGATTTTTAGGTTTGGTTGATCAGAGAATTTCTTTTATCTATGGCCCCCTATTACCGGTGTTGATAACTTCCACAAACCTTTCGCTGACTATCTTGGCTTCATCTTTTCTTCTTTTATGGGCTTACTACTTTGCGTTCTTATTTGTTGAATTCCGATTGTTTCGTCAGAAAAAATTCTTTGGCGTACTTATCGTGTTTCTTTTTCTCTTGGCCATAAACACGCTCGGCTACCGCTATTTTTGGGATCGAATTTTTGCTGGACCCTAAAACTGTTTCTTAGTTCGAGGGTTTCATGATGCGCAAGACCGGCCCGGGGCCTTCCTTGCGCAGGGGGAAATAAACGAAGTGGGTCTTGGAGTCCACCGCCACCGAATGGGCGTTGGAGCCCACCGGGAAGTCGCCGATCTTTTCGAGCTTGCGGTCCCGCACCCGGAAGATGGAGACGATGCCCGCTTCCGAGGCCACGTAGAGGTAACCCAATTGGCTGTCGAAGGCCAGCACGTCCGGCTCCTTGCCCACGTCCGACACGCCGATCTCGGTGAACTTGTCCAAATCCACCACCACCAGCTTCTGGTCCCCGTCGCAGCCGATGAAGGCCATGCGGGAGCCCGGGTCCAGGCAGAGGCCGTGGGGGTGTTTGCCGCCCTGCACGGCGTAGCGCAGGACCACCTTATGGGTCTCGGGGTTGAGCACCACCAGCTCGTTGCGGCTCTGCACGTTGGCGAAAATGCGCTTGCTCCCGGGGTCGTAGCAGGTGTTCCCCACTTCGCCTTCCATTTTGATATAGGCCAGCCGCTTGTTCTTGACCGCGTCGATCACAACCTCCTCGCCGCCCTGCTCGTCCGAGACGAAGATCTGGCGCAGGTCCGGGTCGTAGGCGATGCCGTCGGGGAAATTGCCAGCGGGGACGCGGGCCAGGGTCTTGAGGGTCTGGGTGTCGATGATGTCCACTTCGTGCTGGCCGGTCACGCTGGCGAAAAGCCGGTGCAGTTCGGGCACCACCAGCAGGCCCGTCACCCCCGGAAAACCGGTGAGGACGGCCTGCACCGCGCCCTGCTGGGTGTTGAAGAGGATGATCTGCCCGGTGCCCATGTGGGCGATATAGAGGATGCCGGCCTGATCGTCGTAGCTTTGGTAGTCGAACCGGGAGGTGTCCCCCTTGAGGGGCACATCCTGCTGGAGTTGAAGGAAGGACGGGGGGTCCGCCAGGGCGGCCGAAGCGCCCAGACAGCCTGCGAGAAGCACCCATAACCATCGGGAGGGTCGATGCATAGGGGGCTATTTTACTTCTGGCCGTCGATCAGGCGGTTGATAATCTTCCATTCTTCTTCGGTGACGGGCTGGACGGAGAGGCGGGAATACTTGAAAAGGGCCATATTCTTGAGGCCCGGCACGGTCTTCAGGAAGTCCAGCGGGATCACCTGCTTGCAGGCCTTCACGTATTTCACGTCCACCATGTACCAGCTGGGATTCGACCGGTCGCTCTTGGGGTCGTAATGTACGTCCTTGGGGTCGAAGGCCGTGTGGTCCGGATAGCCTTCCTTGGCGATTTCCCCCACCCCCGCGATGCCGCTGGGCTTGCCGCCCGAATAGTAGAAGAACATCCCCTGGCCCTTCTTCATCCGGTCGCGCATGAAGTTTCGGGCCGTGTAATTGCGCACCCCGTCCCAGAAGGTGACCTTGTCCTTCTTCCACTGCTCGACCGGGTAGACGTCCGGCTCGGCCTTCATCAGCCAGTATTTGTAAGGCTTATCCCAGACACCCATGGTCTTACCTCGGATTAACTTTCAAAATCCTGCGTCCGGCGCCATTCCTCGAAGCCGCCCATCACGCTGTAGACTTCCTTGAAGCCCTGGTCCACCAGGTAGGCCGCCGCGCCCTGGCTGGTGTGGCCGTGGTAACAGTAACAGACCACCGGCTTGGCCTTGTCCGTCCTGGCCACGAAATCCTGGATCGTGGCGTCGCTCAGGTGCAGGGCCCCCTTCACATGGGCGGCCTGGTAGGACCCGCCGTCCCGCACGTCCACGAAGACGGCCTTGCCCGACTGCAGGAGGACATAGGCCTCTTCCACCGGGATTTCCTTGAAACCTTCCATACTTTTACCGCCCCCAGCCTGTTTGACCAAAAGCCCCGCCTGCCGCTTGAAAAAGGCCAGGACCAGGAACCCGTAAGCGTTGATTACGATACCGAAAAGCAGGATGAAATGAAACGACCTTACGTAATGGAAAGCCAGGCCCCAGGGGTAAAACACGCCGGCCAGGAAAACCAGGGCCAGGGCCCATCCGGCCCTCCGGTAAAAACCCGGGAGCAAAAAACTGGCGACGACCGCCGCCATGGCCGCACCCGTCACGCCCAGGGCCAGGTTGTGGATCAATTTCCAATTGAAAACGAGGGAATCGAAATTGATCTCGTCCTCCCAGCCGGTCAGGGCGCGGAAGCGCACCAGCTTGAGGAAAAGCCCGTCCACCAGGCCGTCGACGGCCAGGATCGCCAGGAAAAGGCTGACTTGGAGGTTCCGAAAGGTGAGAAACGTCCGCAAAACCATTTAACGAACCTGTTCCAATTTCCGGTATTTCACGGCTTCATGATAGGAGGAAAGGGCGCAGACTTGCAGCCCCCGCCAGCCGTCGAGGAAGCCCCGTTTGAGGACATACATCTTGAGGAAAAGCCACCCGGGCATGAAGGCCAGGTAAGCCCACCAGAACTTCCGCTTCTTCGGCGGCGCGTTTTGGCAGAAAAGGTCCGAATAACGTTCCATCTTTTCCAGGTATTGGGCGACGGAGTGGTAGGTGTAGTGGTTCATGGCCTCCTGGAGCGTGAGGGTCCGCCCCTTCACTTCCAGCCCCTCGTGCACCGGCCGGTTGGAAAATTTTCCCCTGCCCCGGCGGATGAGCCGCAGTTGGGCGTCGGGCCACCAGCCGCAGTGCTTGATCCACTTTCCCAGGAAAAAAGCCCGGCGCTTGATGAAATAACCGTCCACATCCCCCGGGGCTTCCCCCATGGCCTTCTCAATCTCCCGGGCCAATTCCGGCGTCAGTTCCTCGTCCGCGTCCAGGGACAGGATCCAGTCGCCTTTCACCTTCCCGAAGGCCCAGTTCTTCTGGTCCGCGTAGCCCTTCCAGGGGCGGGTCAGGACCCTGGCCCCCAGCCTGCGGGACGCCGCAACCGTGCGGTCCCCGCTCCCAGCGTCCACGACCAGGACCCCGGGCTTTTTGGAAAAGCGAAGGCTCTTCAAGGCCCGGACGATGTTCTTTTCCTCGTTGAGGGTGATGATCACCACGGATAAATTTGATTTTTTCATTCAAAACCTTTTTGCCACAGATGCATGGGATGAAGGGGATAAGAGAAAAAGGCTGAAAGATTTTTAGAGGAAGTGTTTTTAAAAAAAGGTTTTCGTTGGGCCTTTATCCATCCAATGAATCCCATGCATCTGTGGCTCAATTTGCTTTTTTTGGTACCGGGGTGTTTAGGCCGCATCGAATTTCCCCGTCCATTTCCGGTAGCGGTGGTAGAAGCCGCTGGTCTTTTTCCAGAAGTCAAAAAGCGAGGTTCCCGGGAACATGTGCACCCGGCGGATTTCCATGAGGTCCTTCCCAAAGCGGGTGAAGGGCCCTTTCACCGCGACGCCGAAAGGGTAACCCGCCTGCGCGGTGATTTCCTTTATTTCATTGTTGAGCAAACCGTAAGGATAGGCGAAGGAAAGGACGGGCTTCCCCAGGAATTTCTCCAGGGCCTTCTTGGACCCCTCCACTTCCCTGCGGATTTGGGCGGGCTTGAGTTCGGTCAACTTCACGTGGTTCATCGAATGGGCGCCGAATTCCACCAGCCCGCTTTCGGACATCTCCCGGATCTGCTTTTCCTTCAACAGCGCCGCCGCAGGCTCGCCCTGGGGGATGTCCCAGAAATTGTTCCGGTGCTTGCGGTCGCCCAAAAGGTAGACCACCGCCCTCATGCGGTATTTCTTCAACAAGGGCAAAAGATGGAGGTAGTTGTCCTCATACCCGTCGTCGAAAGTCAGCAGGACCGGCTTGGCCGGGGCCCGCCGCGCCAAAAGGTCGCCGAAGGTGACGGCCTCGAATCCCCGGCTTTTGAGGAATTGGAACTGTTCTTCCAGTTTTTCCCTCACGACATAGACGTTGTACTTGGAATCCGCCGGGGCCTTTTCCACAACCCGGTGGTACATCAACACGGGGATCTCGTGGAACCGGGAGAGGTTCTTTTCCAAAAGCACCTTTTGGTAGAGGCCTTCGGTTTGGGCGGCGACCTTTTCGAGGTTGTAATCGCTTTGCGCCAGGTTGAACCCCGCCTTGGCGGCTTGGGCCCGTTTTTTCGGGCTTTTCAACAATTCCACCAGGTCCCCCGCCATCCGGTCCCAGTCGAAATCCTCCTTCTCCGAGCAATCCCCAAAATTGGTGGCCTTGGCGGCCCCCACTTTGTCCGGGGACAGGGGCCCGACGTAAAGCCTCTCGCCGATGGCCACCACCGGTTTCTTCAAAGCCATGGCTTCCAGCGCCACCCGGCCCGCGCCCACCACCACCGTGGCCCTGAGGTAAAAAGGCCGGAGGTTCTTTTGGTGCCCTTCGAATTGGACCCAGGTGAATTGTTTTTCCAGTTTCCGGTGTTCTTCGGTGACCGGTCCCCCGAGCACCTGGAACCTTGCTCCCGGGACTTTTTGGGCCACGACCGGCGCCACCGAACGCAAAAGTTCCAGGAGGACCTGGTTCTTGGGGCCCGACAACCGGCCGACGATGAGGACAAGAA
>Ga0209060_10001020_pt1 | contig 35075 bp, 32 predicted proteins | sample Coa_R1_8_FD_187155 | JGI IMG/M metagenome (GOLD analysis project Ga0209060, IMG submission 187155) | Surface soil microbial communities from Centralia Pennsylvania, which are recovering from an underground coalmine fire - Coalmine... | ecosystem: Environmental > Terrestrial > Soil >...
TCGAACCGTCCCCCGCCGAACGCGCGCTCGACCGCCGCCGCGTCGCGGATGTCACCCTCGACGAAGGTGAACCGCGCCTGCCCGCGCAGCGCCGCCAGGTTCCGCTCCTTGATCGCGCGCGGGTAGAACGGATCGAAGTTGTCGAGGCCGACCACCTCGTCGCCGCGCGCACAGAGGCGCTCCGCGAGGTGCGAGCCGATGAACCCTGCCGCGCCGGTGACGAAGATTCTCATGCGCCGCTATCGTACACGGTCCGCGGCCTCCGGCAGCCGCAGCGACAGGAGAAATTCGACGTTCCCCTTGCCGCCGGTGATGGGCGAGACGGTGTCGGCACCGACGGCGAACCCCAGCTCGCCCGCGGAGGCGCGCACCTCGGCGAGCGCGCGCGCCCGCGCCGCCTCGTCACGCACGATCCCCCCCTTGCCGACGTCGGCGCGCCCCACCTCGAACTGCGGCTTGACCAGCGCCACGACCGGGGCGCCCGGCTTGCCGAACGGCGGCAGCGCCGGCAGCACCAGCCGCAGCGAGATGAACGACACGTCGATGACCACCAGGTCGACGCGCTCGGGGAGCAGGTCGGCGGGCGCCGTCCGGATGTTCGTCCGGTCGATGACCCGCACGCGCGGGTCCGACGCCACCTTCCAGTCGAGCTGCCCGTGGCCGACGTCGACGCAATAGACGCGCGCCGCGCCGCGCTGCAGGAGGCAGTCGGTGAACCCCCCGGTGGAGGCGCCCACGTCCAGCGCCACCAGGCCGCGGGGGTCGATGGCGAACGCGTCGAGCGCGTGCACCAGCTTGAGCCCGCCACGCGACACGAACGGCATCGGCCCCGAGCGCAGCCGGAGCTCGGCGTCGGCCTCGACCAGATCCCCGGCCTTCTCCACGGGGCGATCGCCCGCCAGCACCTCGCCGGCGAGGATCAGCGCCCGCGCCCGCTCACGAGAGGAGGCCAGCCCCTGCTCGACCAGCGCCAGGTCGGCACGGACGCGCTTCGGTCGCGCGCGCGCGCCACCGCCAGATTCTTCGCCGGGGGACCGAGACACCGCCCGATGATAGCCCGATGCGCCGCGCGGCCCCGACTGCGGGGCCCGCGCCGCCCCGGGGGGCCCGGCCGAGGCCGTCCCGGCCCCCCCGTCGACGGAGGTTGCAAACGGAAGCTCGCTGCGTAGAATGTCGCCGCGTTCGACCCCGGTCGGACGCCTTGGGGCTGTAGCTCAGCTGGGAGAGCGCCTGAATCGCACTCAGGAGGCCGACGGTTCGATCCCGTTCAGCTCCACGAAACTACTCAGGATTTTTTCTTCGGAGGTCGACTTGAAACGAATCGGGACCGATTCGTTTCAAGCTCAGGAGGCAAGTCGGCTGCCCTTCAGCACCGACAGAACCCGGCGTTGGCGGGCTCCAGCGGCCGCCTCAGGACGCACGTAGGACTGCATCGTCGTCGTGCTCGATTCGTGGCCGAGTGACGCGGCCACGACGTGTGCCGAGACGCCGTGCTCGACGGCCAATCGAGCGCAGCCAGGAAGACAAATGAAGAGAGTCTTGAGCTAGTCGAGGAGATCGCACTCAGGAGGCCGTTAAAACCGGCACTCTGGGGGCGATCGAAGGGTCGGAAGTTGACGGATAGGCGCTTATCGGACGGCGACGTCGATCGGATTTTGACCCTTGAACTCACTGTCCCCGCTGCAGGCAAGCGAAACACCGACGCTTGTCTACCTCGGCCATGGGTCCAGGCAAATCGCGAATCTGGGCCGCGCACCTTGAGCGGTCGATGCCGAATCGCTGACCTCACGTCGCCAGCGTCAGGCGCCGCTCCTACGCTTTGGGCTCAGGCCGCGCGTCGTTGAACGTTGATGCGGAGTCAGGACCCTGCGCGATAGCCTTGCCAGTCGCCGGGTTGGCAACGGATTTCTTTCCGTGCTGGTGCACTGTCGGCAACTCAGGCGTACGAATCGAGGCACCCGTACCGGCAGGTTCTCTCGGTGTCGCAGAGGGAGCGGACCCGGCATCGGTATCTCTCGCGGCGGAAGCTCGAGCACCGGATTGTCCACCACGAGCAGACGGCTCTTTGGCGAGGCGCTCGAGGTCCGCCAGCCCGGAACGGAATTCGGCGATCCAAGTGTTGGTCTCGCGCTCGATCTCATCTTCCACCGTCGCGCTGAATCGCTTCAAGAGGTCGAGGAACTTCTCTGCGTCCGCGGGCGCGAGGTTATCGCCGCTGACTGAGGCGAACGCACTCGCCCAATCGAGCTGAAAGCGACGCAGTTCACGTTGCAGGATTAAACCCGTGGAGGAGAAACGCATCCACGCGCTCGAGAGTCCAAAATAACGATCGATCAACACGAATGCGCCCGCGATGGCAAAGCAGACGTAACCCCATTGCCCGATTTCGAAAGAGACCCATTTTTGGCGGCCGTTGATCGCGTCGACCAGCGGAACGAGGGTTCCCGCCACAGCGAATAGAAGCGTTGCGCCCCGAAGCAACTTCGACCAGAGCGAATGGCTGCGGCGTGCGTTCATGTACCATTTGATCGATGACAGCGCGCGCGCTTCGACTGCTCCGTAAAGAGCTTCGAGTGACTTCGCCCAGTCGTCTCCTCGCCACTGCCCTAGTTTGTCGCCCAACAGATCTTCGCCCATCGAGGCGGAGCGTACTCTCGTTGGGGAGCGAGTGAAAGGTTCGCGACACGGCTGGGATCAGACGGAGCGCTACTTGTAACCCGGGTCCTTGACTGGGGCTTTCCGTGGAGGCACGCTGGCGTCCGTATCGAGGGGCTCTGCAGGCGACTTCTGCCACCCGAGGGAACATGAACAATCCGCTCCGACTCCTGCATCTCACCGATCTTCACTTCACGCCCAGCGGATTGCCTGAGATCGTCGACGACAAGCTCGGCAATCCGGCGATGCGAGCCAAGGCGGCCGACGACCTTGGGAACCGCTTCATAGAGAATCTCAAACATTTCCTCGCGAGATTTCCGGAAGATGATTGGCCGAAGGTCGTCGTAGTGTCCGGTGACCTAGTCAATAAGGGCGGAAAGGCGGAGCGAGTTCAGGGCAGAGGAGAGTTCGAGCGAGCCACCGACTTCCTTCACCGAGTGCGCGAAGCTCTGCGCATCGAGCCGGATCGTATCCTTGTGGTTCCAGGTAATCACGATGTGGATTGGTCAGCCAATCTTTCTACGCAAGAGCGGTTTCAGGCCTTCATGGACGCCATGAGGGATTTTACGACTCCCAAGATCACCAGTGACGGTCCCGAGCCGGTATTGGTGGACTTGAGTACGATTCGGAAGGGCATCGACGTGGAGGTCTTGTTACTCGTCTCCCCGACCTTTAGCGGCGCCCCCGACGAGGAACGTAAGGCCCTCCGAGACGGTCTCAATCGGAGACTGCAAGGGGAACATGTGCCAGTCAAGGTAGATGACTTGATCGAGCTCCGCCCCTTGGACGTGGCGCTCATCGGGCAGCGACAACGCGAGAAGATCCTGCAACGACCGTACAAGAAGAACATTCGCATTGCCGTCCTCCATCACCACGTCCTGCCTGATGATCAGCTTGAACTCAGCCCTTTCGAGGCTGTTCTCGATTCAGGAAGGCTGCTCGAGGCTCTCGTGTCGAGGGGATTCGACTTGATAGTGACGGGGCATAAACATAAGCGGAGGCTTGTACAGTATCGAGCGCGGAACGCAGAGACGGATCCCGACGGCGTGATTGACATCTACTCGGGGCCGAGCTTGTTTCACTCTCAGCCGGGGGGCGCGACTCTCATAAGCGTCTATGGTGAAGAGCACCCATACTATGTCGAGCTCGAACAGCTCGAAAGCGGTCAGCAGCTTAGGGCTTGCTTCGCTAAGCGACTGGTCCGCGACAGGCGGATCTTGCCAAGCGTCGTAACGGAGTGCGCTCGCATCTCGACTGATGACCAGAAGGAACACGTCGTTCCGGTGGTGCAGTCGTTGGCGGAAGGCCTCGCCCGTATGCGAGGGCGGCCGAAGGCCGCGGCGTTGTTTGCGCAAATCCTTGAAAACCAAATCGAGGCGGATCTGCGCGATTTCGGAAATGGCCATTTGAAGTTTCGCCCGCCAAATCTTTACGAGCGGTGGCACGAGATGATCGCGTTGGCCGCGGATTCGTCGAGTGGCTTGCAACTCGTCAGCAACAACGATCTGAACTTTTGGGTCGAAGCCGAGGACCACTATAGCGCTGCGGCGCGCTATGAGGAGCCCATTCGTTCGTTTCGGGGCCCGAAAGAGCGGCTGATTCTTATTCCGTGGGACGAACTCGGAAAAGACGATGTCCGGGAGAAGTGGCAACGGGTGGTGAAGAGAATGACCGACGACGGGATCGAGGTTCGCTTGGCAGACCCCGAGAGGATAGTGAAGCGATCCGTTCTCGATTTCGGAATCGTCGGCGATTTAGCGGTTAGTCGATTCGACACGCTCAAGGGCGTCGCGAGAGGCTTGGTCGAACTCTTCGACGAGGAGTCACTCGACACCTACCGACGGCACTGGAAGAACCTCGATGACGGTGTGTATTGGGACTCGAGCCGCGACCGCTCATTTCTCGATGCTACTCGGGTGCGCAAAGGAATCCCGTAAGACCGCAGCGAAGCGTCGCCCAATCCTCACCAGCGTCCCGGCTTCCGCTGCTCCCCGCGCAAGCGACCGGACGCTGAGCCACGGCGCGCGGAGACGGCGGGTCCGCTCTAAGGCTCGAGAACCGGCCGGAGGTCCAGGACCATCCGGCACGGGTACTCGTCGCTCAAGCGAACCAGCCCGTGGCGCTCGTAGAACCGCGCGGCCGCAGCGTCGATGGCGTCCGTGACGAGCAACCGGAACGCGACCGGCCCATCTTTGGCGAGCTGCAGAGTAAGGCCCAGCGCCTCTTCGAATAGATATCGCCCGAGGCCTTGGCCCTGCACGCGAGACTCCACCGCCAGCCTAGCGAGTAGAACGCCGGGAATCGGAAAGCGGGGCGGGCGCGTGAGATTTGGGTGCTTCTCGGCCGACGCTCGATCGACGCTGACCGTCGCAAGGCTGAAATAGCCGGCGACGCGAGGCCTGGTTGGTGTGTCGTCGATCGCGACGAACGTCCTGGCCAAGAGATCCTTCGTGGCGTGCCGGAGAGCGTACCGCTTCAGGTACTCGACCAGCGATGGATGCTGGTTCTGAAAACCGGTCAGGAGCGGCCGATGTCCGGTCTCGAGCGCCTCGATGCGCACTGGCATCGACTACGCGGCCGCGGCCTTCTTCCACCGCAGCTTCGGAGGATGCCGTCCTGCCTTCGCGAGGCTGGCCAGCGCGGCCCGCAGACCGGCCGGCGGGTTGAACGGGCGATCGAGCGCGGCGGCTAGGCGCTCGACCTCGCGGTCGCTCAGTTCCAGGGCCTTTCCGACCGGGTGCGCCTTGCGCGCGCGCAGGCGCTCGAGCGCGGGATGGACGAGCGGCTCCACCGTCCGACCGGCTCGAGCTTGAACTTCGCGTCCTTGGTCGGCCTGCTGGACGATCCAGGCAGCCAGGCTGGCGACCTCACGCAAGAGCTCGGCCTTCTGGCTGCGGTCGAGGCCGAGCCGCTTGCGAAGCATCTCGAGCTCCGCGTCCAGAACCGTATTCGTGAGAGCTTGGAACCGGGCCATGGCCAATGAGTAACGTATTACTCTCTTGCACCCCGGACGCCGAGGGGGAATCCGGTTGACGCGAGTTTGGCTGTCGCTGCCGGTACCAGTGTTTGGAGGTGTTAGCCTCCTTCGAACGGGTCGATGCGACCCACTTGCCGGGCCCCGAAAACAGATTCACCCGGGTCCGAGTACGGGTGGCCGTGGCTCGGCCGGATCTGCCGGAGCCCCCCTCAGGGGTTGCAGGTTCCCGGCATGTCGGCGACCAGGCACGCGTTGGCGCAGCCGCAGACCTGTGCACCGGTGCAGCCCTTCGCGCAATCGGAGGCTTGCCAGCACTGGCTGCTGCCGGAAGCAAAACGCGTCTTGCAGGCGCCCGGAATGGCGACTGGTGGCGCACCCGGTGCCAGCGATCCGCACTCGGCGCCGACGCATTCCTCGGTTGAGGCGCAATCCTCGTCCAGGTAACAACAGCCCGCGGACTTCGGCAAGCACGCCGGGTTGCGTTCGCCTCCGGCCCCGCCGCTGTTGCCCCCGCTGCCACCGCGCGCGCCCCCACCGCCCGCGGCGCCGCCACGACCACCGGCGTTGCCCGCGCTGCCGCCAGCGCCCCCGCGCCCGCCGGTGTTCCCCGCGCCGCCGCCGCGGCCGCCGGTGCCACCCGTCCCCGTCATTTCGGTCCCGCCGTTGCCGCCCATTCCGGCACTGCTACCGCCGGAGGCGTTCCCACCCGCCCCGGCGGTGCTGCCACCCGCTCCGGCGGTGCGACCACCCGCGCCAGCGCTCGCGCCGCCCGCACCAGGCCCCACGTTGCCGCTGGTCGACCCGCACGCGCCGCCGAGACCCACCGCGATACTGGCCACGACCACCGACAGCGATAAGCGGAGCAAGCGGCTCCATTAGAGCACAACCGCCGGGTGAAGGACGTCCAAAGGCGTGCGATCCGTCGTACCGCCCGGGTTCCCGGCCGTCTCCAGGCATTCCGGCGGCATCTGTCCGGCAAGACCGTCGGCGCTCGCAAGGTGACTCCCGCCGAGGCCGCTGGCCAAGAGGACCGGTCACCATGGTGCCGGCGAAGGTCGACACCCGATCGTGGCGCACCGAGCGGCTCCGCACCGCCCTCACGTCTGTCGCCCAGGACCGGGGCCTGTCGGCCACTCCGCTCGAGGTCGTGCACCCTGACGACCGTCAGGGCACCCTCGATACGTCAGGGCTTAGTGTGCGCGCTCGATGCCCAGGGTTCTCCTCACCAGCGTTTGCCGTCCGCTCGGACCACGACACGGCGACGCGCCGAGCGTCGGTTACGAGCTCCTCTTCGGGCAGGTGACCCGCGCCCAGGGCGCCTTCAGCCCTCGCTCTCATCACGTACAGTTCTCGCTCGACTACCTGGCCGAGAACCTGGAAGCCCCCACCACCGTCATTCACTACCCCTCGAAACGAGAGCTGGTTCGGGAGCTGAAGCGCGGGTACGACGTGGTCGGCATCTCCTTCGTCCTGGCCACCTTCCACCGCATGCGCGAGATCGTGGAGCTCGTCCGCCGTCACGCGCCCGGCGCCCGCATCGTCCTCGGAGGATACGGCACGGTGCTCGCGGATGAAGTGTTGCGCCCGCTGGCGGACGAAATCTGCCGTGACGAGGGGGTGGCCTTCATGCGTCGCGTCCTCGGCGAGCCCCCGCTGGCCATGCCCTACCGCCACCCGCTGGTGGTCAATCCCTTGCGGCTCTTCGGCCTCCATGTCTCGTCGACCGGGATGGTGTTCGCCGGGCTCGGCTGTCCGTCCGGGTGCGACTTCTGTTGCACTTCCCACTTCTTCAAGCGGAAGCACGTCAAGCTCCTCCCGAGCGGCGCCGACATCTACCGGGTCATCGAACGCTACCTGGAAGTCGATCCGGAGCTGTCGATTCACATCATGGACGAGGACTTCCTGCTCAACCGCCGTCGCGCCCTCGAGTTTCGAGAGGCCGTGCAGCGTGGCGGCAAACCGCTCTCCGTGTTCGCCTTCGCGAGCGTGCGGGCGCTGACGAAGTACACGATCGAAGAGGTCCTGGAAATGGGGATCGACGGTCTGTGGATCGGCTACGAGGGGACGCGCTCCGGCTATGCGAAGCAGGCAGGGCGCCCCATCGAGGAGCTGATCCCCGAGCTGCGCCGCCACGGCGTCACCGTGCTGACGTCGATGATCGTCGGCTTCCCTTACCAGACACCGGCGATCATCGAGGAAGAGCTGGCGGGGTTACTCGCGCTCCGCCCCACCTTCACGCAGTTCATGATCTATGGGCCGACCCCCGGAACGCCGTTCTGGGAGAACGTGATGAGAGAAGGTCTGCTCCACGAGGATCTGGCCGCCGATCCGGTCGCCTACGCGCGCAAGGCGAGCGGCTTCCGGGCGATGGTCCTTCATCCGCACATGTCGGCGGAGGAGATCGAGGCGGCGCAAGACCGGTGTTTCAAGGAAGAATTCGCCCGCCTGGGACCGTCCATCTACCGATCCATCGAGGTGTGGCTCGACGGGTACCAGACGCTGCGCCATTCCCCCAACCCTTACCTCCGGGCCAAGGCCGAGCGCTTCGCCCGCGATCTGCGCAAGGCCTACCCGGCCTTTCTGGCGGGTCGGCGTCTCGCGCCCCCCGCATCCCGCGCCTTCATCGCCGACCTCGAGGCGCGGGTCCATGCCTCACTGGGGGCCCCCACGCTGGGTGAACGTGCGATGTCGGTCTTCGCGCTGGGAATGGCGCTCGGGACGAAGGCGACCCTCAAGATCGATCGCCTCCAGCACCCTCGCCTCATCCGACGCGTCTGGCGTCAGGGCGCGGAGGCTTCTCGCCCGGCGCAAGGGTTTCAGGACGATGCGCTGGCGTCGCGCTCGGCTTCCTAGGAGAAGTTCGAGCGCCGCATCCACTCGGACGGATAACGCAGGCGGGCCGCCGGCAAGAGGGCCCGATAGAGCCAGGCGCCCGGACCGCTCATGCGGTAGTGCCACTGCCACATCTGGAAGGCGTTCAGCGCGATGAGCGCCGGGATACGACCCGGGCCACGCTCGGAGAGCAAGCGCCGGTTGCGCGCGGCCGCCACCGTCAGCCGCAGCCGGCGCCGCGGCCCGTAGAACGCCAGCGCCAGGCGGCGAATCCCCTGGCGGAGCTCTTCGGGGGACATGCGCATCGGGCGGACGAGCACGTGGTCCTTGCCCACGTAGTCGTCGTAGTCCTCGGTGAGGAGCCTCCCTTCCTGGCGGTAGCGGCGCCAGGCCGGCGTGCCGGGGAAAGGGATCTCGACGGTGAAGGAGGCGTGCAGCATCCCCGTCTCGTCAAGGAAGGCCAGCGTGTCGTCGAAGATGTCGGGGCCGTCGTCGTCGAACCCGAACATGAAGTTGCCCGAAGCGATCATCCCCTCCGCGTGAATCGCCGCAATCCGCCGCCGATAGTCCCCGGCACTGGCGCGCTTGTGGACGCTGTCGAGCGTGCTCTGATTGACGGACTCGTAACCCGACGAGATGAGGGCGCAGCCGGCCTGCCGGGCCAGGCGCAGCATCTCGCCGTCATCGGCCAGCTCGGAGCGGACCTGCATCCCGAACGGCAGCCGCTTTGGCTCGCGGGCCAGCGCCCGAAACAGCTCGCGCGCGTAGTCCGGATCGCCGGCCAGGTTGTCGTCGACGAAATAAGCCGCCTTCACCCACGGCGGGCGCGCGCGCACCTGCGCGAGCACGCTGGCGATCGGATAGGCGCGGAAGGCCGGGCTCATGCGGCGCGAGAAACAGAACGTGCACCGCTCCGGGCACCCGCGGGTGGCCATGAGGGGATAGTAGAAGGCGCCGTACCGCTCCAGGCGCAGCCGGCTGGTGTCCGGCGGGGGAAGCTCCGCCAGGTCGGGCATGCCTCCCTTGTAGATCCCGCTCACGGTGGTGGGCGCCGTGAGCAGCCCGTCGATGACGCGCGCCCAGGCAGTCTCGCCCTCGCCGGTCACGACCGCGTCGGCGTGCTCGAGCGCCTCGCGCGGCAGCGCGGTGGCGTGATGTCCGCCGAGGATAACCTTGACCCCACGGGCCCGGTAGGCGTCCGCCAGGCGATAGGCGGCCTTGATGCGCGGGGTGGAGGCGGTGATCCCCACCGCCTCGACGGGCTCGTCTTCGGCGAGGCGCTCGCGCAGCACATCGACGATGGACAGATCGACCCGGTCGGCAGGGGTGACCGCGGCCAGGCAAGCGAGCGACAAGGTCGGGACCTCGAGCTCCCAGGGGATGGTGACGAGCTTGATGCGAAGCTTGCGATGACCGGCCGTCATGAGGAACGTCGTGTGGCTTGCTCGGCCATTGTCCGAGAGCGGACCCCGGCGACACCATGACGCCCATCAGGCTCGAACCGACCGCGGCCACGGCACGCCGTGCCCCAAGACCTGCCGGCTCATGAGCGTCGACTTTCAGGTGTCAGCTAGCGGGTGCTGGCATCCGACCCAGCTGACACCGTCGGGTCCGTGCTCGTGCTTCCAGATCGGGACCCGCCGCTTGACCTCCTCGATGAGAAGCCGGCACGCGGTGAAGGCCTCCGCACGGTGGGGCGCGCTCGCCGCGCAGACAACCGCCAACTCCCCCACCGCGAGCGCGCCGATCCGATGGGCGATCGCGCAGCGTACGCCCGCCAGCGCAGCCTCGACCTCACCGACGATTCGTTCCATCTCGGCCAAGGCCATCGCGTCGTAGGCTTCGTACTCGAGCAGGCTGACCAGCCGCCCCTCGTTGTGGTCACGCACGAGGCCGAGGAACAGATCGACGGCGCCCGCACCCTCGTGGCGAACCGAATCGAGGACGCCGTCGATGGGCAGGGGAGCGGCCGACAGCCAGACCCGCCTCCCGGCGCCTATCGCCCCGTCCTTCACAGCCCGACGCCGCCCAGGAGCTTGCCCACCAGCGCGGTGGCCGCCATCGCCAGGCCGCCGCCGATCAAGACGCGGCACGCGGCGCGCAGCCGCGGCGCTCCGGCAAGCATGGCGCCCACGCCGCCCAGGGCCGCCAGCGCCGCGAGCGACACCAGCGCAACCACGCCCAACCGCGTGCGGCCAGGCGCCGCCGCGAACGCCAGGATGTGGACGACGGCCAGGGACGCGAAGCTCGCGGCGGACACACCTGCAGCTTGCAGGGGACGAGCCCGCAGAGATTCCTTGAGCCCTAGCTCGTCTCGAAGGTGAGCTTGGAGGCGATCGTGCGCGCTGAGCTGCTCCGCGACCTTCCGGGCCAGCGCGCGGTCGAGGCCCCGCTCGACATAGATGTCCGTCAGCTCGCTGAGCTCGCCCTCTGGATCCTCGCGCAGCTGGCGGCCTTCGAGCGCGATGTCCGCCTCCTCGACGTCCCGTTGCGAGCAGACGGAGACATACTCACCGGCCCCCATGGCCAGCGCCCCGGCGACCAGGCCGGCCAGCGCGGCGACCAGCACCGTCTGCGTCGACGCGGACGCCGAGGCCACCCCCATGACCAGGCTGGCCGTGGAGACGACGCCGTCGTTGGCGCCGAGTATGGCGGCGCGTAACCACCCTCCGCGGCCCATCCGGTGGACCTGCGCACGGAACAGCGTCGCCCCGGCGCCATCGATCACCGCTGGTTGCGTTGGCATGACCGCCGGGCGGATCAATGACCGCCGAGCGCGGCATCCGCGCGATCGGCGTCCAGCGCGCTCGTCGCGGGCCCGCCCCGACGGCGCAACCGCAGCATGGCCGCCAGCAGGTGGCGCAGCACCCGGTCGCCCTCCTCGCGGGAGAGCACCGCCTGGATGAGCGGGCTCAGATGGTCGACCCGACCCTCGTCGGGCGAGAGGCCGGCCGCGCGGCAGATCGCCGTGAAGAGATCATCCATCTCGGAGAACTCGAGCGCGGTGGTGATGGAGAGCATCCGGTCCGGAGTGAGCGTCCCGGCGTCCGCCTCGGCGCGAATGGCCTCCGCGCGCTCCACGAGAGCGCCGAGCGCCGCCCGCGAGACGGGAGGAACGGTCACGTCCCGCCGGGTGGCGAGCTCTTCGATGAGGCGCGCGTGGCGAACCTCGGCCCGCGACATCGTCTCCCACAGGTCGATCAGCGCGGGCTCGGTCGCGGCGCCCTGGAATCGCTTGTAGAGCGCCGCCGCCGCTAGCTCGAGGCGGTGGCAAGTTCCCAGCACCTCTTTGGGCGTGGCCGACACACTGGTGTTCATCTCGCGTCCAGGGTCTCGCTTTCGACCGTCGCTAGGTATGACAACCGTCATGTCTCGTCAGGGCCCTCCGGCTGCGACCGTCTCCAGGGCCGCGCGATCCATCAGCACGACGCCGCGCCGGGCAGGCTCGACGAGCCCCTGCTGTCTCAAACCGCTCATCACCCGGATGGTGGTCTCCATTGTCGTCCCCACCAGGGCCGCCAGCTCCTGACGGGACAGCGCCAGCGGCACCACGGTCCGCCCCCGCTCCTGTCGGCCGGTCCAGTCCGCCAACCGGATCAAGAAGCGTGCGATGCGCTGGCGCACGCCGAAGATCGAGAGGTCCTCGACGCGCAGGTGCGCCCGCCGGAGGCTGCCGTGCAGCAACGCCAAGACGTTGCGGATGGCCTCTGGATGGGAGGTGACGAAGGCCTGCGCGGCGTCCCGCCCGATGGCCAGCGCCGTCGAGGGATGGACGCAGACCGCGCTGGCGTCGTAGTTGCTCCCGTCGGTCAGCGCGGCCTCGCCGAGCACCTCACCGGGTCCGACGAGCTCGACGATCACGTCGCGCCCGCTGTCGAGCGAACGGACCAGCTTCACCACGCCGCGGCTGATCAGGAACAGCGTCTCCGCCGGCGCGCCTTCGCTGCAGAGGCGCTCGCCCCGCGCGCGCTCCACCCGAACGGCGTGCCGCGCCAGCGCCTTGACGGTTTCGAGTTCCATTCCATGGCAGAGCGCGCTTCCTGCAAGGAGGTCGAGCGCCTCCTTGTTCGACCCGGCGTCGTTCATCCGGGACGTCTTTGCAGCAAGGGTCATGCCCGCCATGACGGCGGTCATGTCTTCCGTTCCAGCGCTCGCAATTCTTGCGTCCCGAGCACGCTTCCGGCCGCGATCGCTGCAGGACCTGCGCCCCTCCTGGACGGAGCCGCACCTTCCCCTCGCTGGCCACGCGGCATGACGTCCGTCATGTGGTCGGCGCCGGTCTTGTGGCACCTCATATCGGGAGGAGAAAGCCAATGCCCAACGCGAGGTCGGAGAGTGCCGTGGCCCACGAACAGCCCGTCTCACTGGTGTTGGAGCTTCACCATCGCCGTCTCGACGAGATGCTCGATCGGGTGGAGATGGCCGTCGAGATCGGCAGCTGGAGCGACGCCCGGAGCGGCTTCGCCTGCTTCCAGAGCGAGCTCGAGACGCACATGCGCATCGAAGAAGACCTGATGTTCCCGTCGTTCGAGGCGATCACCGGCCCGGGGTTCGGCCCGCCGGCCGTCATGCGCGCGGAGCACGGCCAGATCCAAGGCCTCCTCACGGCGATCGAGGGGCTCCTGCGCGACGAGCAGTCGATCGACGAGGCGGCCGGCACCCTCGAAATGCTCCTCTCCGCGCACAACGCCAAGGAAGAGCGGATCGTCTATCCGATGTTCGAGCGGCATGCCCCCGGGGAGGCCTACCTCGCCCTCGACCTCGAGCTCAAACGGCTCATCGGCTCGGAGGGATGAGCGCCGACAGGGGCGCCCGCCCCTCGATCCTCAGCACATGTCCACGCCCGCGCTCCTCCGCTGGATCGTGGACCAGCACCACGGTCGTCTCCGCGGCCTCCTGCCACCGCTCGTCTCGCACGCCGACAAGGTCGCCCGGGTCCACCGCGTGCGCGCGCCGGGCCTGACCGCCCTGGCGGCCGCCGTCCATGACCTGGCCGACCTCCTCCCCCGCACCTCGACCACGAGGACCAGGTGCTGTTCCCGGCGCTGGCGGAGGGCTCCGCCCCGTCGAGGCCGCCCGCCGACGAGCTTCGGGACATCCACCGCGATCATCTGCAGCTGCGGGCCCACGTTGATCTCGAGGATCACGTCTTGCTTCCTCGTTTCACATGAGGTTGGCCCATCGACTGCCGGTTTGGTCGGAGCCCGCGCCGGACGCGGTACCGGGAGAGGCCGTCGTCGCCCCGCGGAGCGTGCGCCTCTCCCTGACGGACCGGTGCGATCTCGCCTGCGTGTACTGTCGCCCCTCACGGCGCGATGGATACCTCGACTCGAAGCTCACCGAGGCCGGGTGGCGAGCGATGCTGTCCGGGCTCGCGCGTTCCGGCGTACGCCGGGTCCGGTTCACGGGGGGAGAGCCGCTGCTCTACCGCGGGATCGAGGCAGTGCTCGCCGAGGCGGTGAAGCTGGGGTTCGAAGACGTCGCCCTCACCACCAACGCCACCCTTCTCGCTGGCCGCGCGGCGGCGCTGCGAGCCGCCGGGCTGCAACGCATCACCATCTCGCTCGACTCCCTCGACGCCAACCGCTTTGCCCGGCTGACGCGCGGTGGACGGCTCGAGGACGTGCTGGCCGGCATCGACGCCGCGCTCGCGGCGGGCTTCCCAGAGGTCAAGCTCAACTGCGTGGTGTTGCGGGGCGAGAACGAGGGCGAGCTCGCCGACATCGTGCGCTTCGCCTGGACCCGCGGCATCGTTCCGCGCTTCCTGGAGATCATGCCCGTCGGGGTGGGGGCTCGCCTCGTGCCGGACCACCTGGTGACGGTCCGCGAGATGCGCGAGCGGCTCGGCGATCTCCTCGACGACACCGATGCTGCCGCGGTCGATCCCGATCGCGGGCCGGCGCGGTACGTCCTGGCTCGCGGCAACCGGCGACTCCGCGTCGGGTTCATCTCCGGCACCAGCGACACGTTCTGCGCCGGCTGCGACCGCTTGCGGGTGACGGCCGACGGCGTCCTTCGCCCCTGCCTGTCGACGAACGACGGCGTGAGCGCGGTCTTGCCGGCGGCAGCCGGTGACCCGCAGGCCATCGCCACCGCCGTCGGTCGTGCCTGGCGGCTCAAACCCGACAGCACCACCTGGAAGGGCTGCACCGAGGAGACGGCGCGCGCCGTCTCGATGCGCGCCACAGGCGGATAGCCAGTCGCCTCATGGTTCACCGGGACGGAGAGGAAGCGCGGGAGCAGCACGTGGTTCTCGAGGACCATCTGCGCCACCGTCGGGGAGCTCGAGTTTTCCATCACTGCTACTGCACGACATAGGCCGCTGCCCCCAGTTCCGATCCGCGCAGCCTTTGCGCGGTCGCTTTTTCGAGCGCCGCGGTCTCGAGCCAGGGCGCCGCGCCGGGCGCCGTGCTAATGTTTCGTTTTGGAATAGTACGGAACATGTCGCCCACCCGGTCGCGTTGCCTGGTCCCCTTCGAACGGGGCTCGAAGCTGTGTGAGGTTTGCCGGCTCGCCGCGGAGGTCCCGGGCCTTCGGCGATGCTCGCGGCTCGTGGCGGAGAGCCCGGCGATGCGCAAGCTGATGCTCCGGGCCGCGCCCATCGCCGCCAGCGAGGCCCCGGTCGTGATTCACGGCGAGAGCGGCACCGGCAAGGACGTCCTGGCCCGGGCCATCGCGGCCAACGGCCCGCGCAAGGGGAAGCCGTTCCTGGCCATCAACACCGCCGCCCTGCCGGCCGAGCTGCTCGAATCCGAGCTGTTCGGACATGCACGGGGCGCGTTCACGGGCGCGACGAATCAAAAGCGCGGCATCTTCGAGGCCGCCGAGGGTGGCACGCTGTTCCTCGACGAGATCGCCGAGATGCCGCTCCCGCTGCAGGCCAAGCTCCTGCGCGTCCTGCAAGACGGCGAGGTCCGGCGCGTCGGCGACACCCATGCGTTCTCGGTCGACGTCCGGATCGTCTGCGCGACCAACCAGGACCTCCGCGCGCGGGTGGCCGAGCGGCTGTTTCGCGAGGACCTTTACTACCGGCTGCTGGTCTTCACGCTGGTCGTCCCGGCGCTCCGCGACCGTCGCGAGGACATCCTGCCACTGGCCGAGATGTTTCTCGCCGAGGAACGGCAACCCACGGGCCGCTTCACCGAGCGCGCCCGGCGCCTGCTCGAGAGGCACGTCTGGCCAGGCAACGTGCGGGAGCTGGCGAACGTGGTGAAGCACGGGGCCGTGCTCGCCGGAGGCGCCGACGTGGACGTCGCGCACCTTCCGGAGGAGCTCCTGAGCGTACCGGCCGCTGCTCCGCGCGCGCCCGCCACCCTCGCCGAGGTCGAACGCCAGCACGTGCTGCGGACGCTCGAGGCGTTCGGTGGCAACCAAGTCGAGGCTGCCCGCGCGCTCGGCATCGGACGCACCACCCTCTGGCGGAAGCTGCGCGCCTTCGGGATCGACGCCGCAACCTGACCACTTGGCATGCGTCGTGAAGACGACTGTCGAGGAGGTCACATGGCAACCGAAACCACCGAAGATCTAGACGTCCGCAAAATCCCGCCCCGGCAAAAGCACCCGACGATCATGAGCCTCTTCAACGGGCTCCGTCCGGGTGGGGCCTTCACGCTCGTCAACGATCACGATCCGGCCCCGCTCTACTACCAGTTCAACGCGCTCTTTCCGGGCCAGTTTGCCTGGGAGTACCTCGAAGAAGGCCCCGAGGTCTGGCGGGTACGCATCGGCCGAACGGGAGCGGCCGAGTCGGGCGAGCGATGATCTCGCCCCTTCCCGAGGCGGTTCGACGATCCGGGGCCCGCACCGAGCGCGTCCTGGACGTCCGCCCCGTGCTCGAGCGCGGCGGAGATCCGTTCACGCTCATCATGCGAAGCGCGCGCGAGCTCGCCGATGACGAGGCGCTGCACCTGGTGGTCGGCTTCGAGCCCGCCCCCCTCTATACCGTCATGCGGGGGATGGGGCGAGCCGCCCACACCGAGGAGAGCGGCGGCGCCTACCACGTCTGGTTCTATCGAGCCGGGGCCACTGAGCCCGAGCGCCCGGCGGCCGGTGGCGCGCCGGCCAAGCTGCTCCCCCCCGTCGAGATGGACGTGCGCGGGCTCGAGCCGCCGCAGCCGATGGTCCAGATCCTCCAGAAGCTGGTCGACCTCGGTCCCGGCGCGCAGCTCCTGGTTCGACACCACCGAGAGCCGGTGCTGCTCTACGACAAGCTGGCGCTGCGCGGTTACGCCGCGCGCTGCACCAAACGCGACGACGGCGACTACATCATCCACATCGCGCCGGCGGCTGTGTTCCAAGGATCCTAGTCGTGGTCGCCGCACCCGGTTCTTTCGCGCGCTATGCGCCTTCGTTCCGGCTCATCAAGGCGCACTTCGGGCTGGGGATGGTCGGGCTACTGGCGTTCTCTGCGGCGCTGGCGCTCCGCGCGCGCGATCTCGACGGGTTCTTCTTCCAGCCTCTGCTCCTGGGCCTGGTCCATCTCTGCGTCCTCGGCTGGCTGATGCCCGTCGCCCTGGGGGCCATGCACCAGCTCGTCCCGGTGGTCTTCGAGACGCCGGTCCGCTCGGAGCGACTGGCCTGGGTGGCCTTCGCCCTCTACGCCGTCTCGGTCCCGGTGTTCATCATCGGCATGTGGACGCTCGCGCTCGGATGGATCCTCCCCGTGGCCGCCACTGGCGCGGCGACGGCGATCTGGCTCTACGTCGGGAACCTGGTGGCCACGCTGGCGCGAGCGCCGCGCCGGAGCCTGACCGGGCTCTACGTGATCGCGGCGCTGGGGTGGCTGCTCCTGGCCGTGACGCTGGGCGTGCTCCTGGCGTGGAATCTCCACCGTCCCTACCTGCCGCTGTTTCACATCGCGCTCCTGCGGGCGCACGCGCACGCGGCGGGGCTGGGGTTCTTCGGGTTGCTGATCATGGGCGTCGCCTACCGCTTGCTGGAGATGTTCCTGCTCAGTCACGGCGCCTCCGAACGCGCGGGCCGCCTGGCGCTGGTCGCCACCAACCTCGCCTTGCTCGCGCTGGTCCCCGCGCTGGCGTTCCAGCTGGGGACGCCAGCGCTCGCCCTCGCCGTGGCGGCAGCCGCGGTCGGGGTGGCCTCCTTTATCTGGCAAGCCGTGGCGATCTTCCGCCGCCGCATGCGTCGCAGCGTCGACATCGCCTGGGGTCACACCGCGGGGGCGCTCGTCTACCTGGCCCTGGCGGCCGCGGTCGGGGCGGGCCTGGCGCTCGGCTCGGCGCGCGAGCCGTGGGTCGATCGCTTCCACCTCGCGTACGGCCTGCTGGCGCTGGTCGGATTCGCCGGCTCGGTGGTGGTCGGTCAGCTCTACAAGATCGTCCCGTTTCTCGTCTGGCTGCACCGGTTCGCGCCCTATGTCGGGATCAAGCAGGTCCCGGCGGCCGCCGACCTGTTGGCCGAGCGTCCCAAGGAGGTGCAGTTCGTGCTCATGCATGTCGGAGTCATCGCGCTGGTCGCGGGCGTCGTGGTCGATGTCGCGCCGTTGCGGGTGGCGGGCGCGGCGGCGTTCGTGGCCTCGTCGCTGCTGTTCGTTCGCAACCTGGGCGTCGTCCTGGCGAGGCAGCCGTGATCGCTGTCGATCCGGCGGTCTCCGTCGAGCAAGCGGCTCGAGACGCCCTGTTCGAGGTCCACGATCCCGAGACCGATCTCAACCTTGTCGATCTCGGCCTCATCTATCGGGTGTCCTACCGACCCGAGACGCGGCGGCTCGAGGTCCTCATGACGCTGACCACGCCCGCCTGCCCGGCCGGCGACGTCATCGTGGAGGGCGTCCAACGCCGCCTGTCTCTGGTGCCCGAGGTCGACGACGTCGCGGTCGAGATCACCTTCGAACCGCACTGGACGCCGGAGCGCATCTCGTCGGGCGGCCGAGCCTTCCTCGGGTGGTAAGTTCGAGGGGTGAGCGAAATTCGCGAGCTGCTCGAGCGCGATCACGAACGCCTGGACGGCCTGCTGCGTGCCGCGGCGAGTGGTCTCCCGTCGATCGATCGCGCGGCCTTCGGGGAATTCCGCGCCGGCCTCCTTCGCCACATCGGGCTCGAGGAGAAGATCTTGCTGCCGACCGCGCGCCGGCTCCGCGGCGGCGAGCCGCTGGAGGCCGCCCACCAGCTCAAGCTGGACCACGCCGCGCTGGCCGCGCTCCTCGTGCCCACGCCGACCGCCGAGATCGTCTCGACGTTGACGTCGCTGCTGACCGGGCACAACGCGCTCGAGGAAGGACCAGCGGGTGTGTACGCCGCCTGCGATGAGCTGGCGGGCGCCGAGATGTCGGAGCTCGTGACCCGGCTGCGCGCGGCGCCGCCGGTGGCGACGGCACCCCACTACGACGGTCCGCGCGCCTTCGCCGCCATCGACCGTCTGTTGCGGGCGGCCGGACGCGCGCCCGCGTGAGCCGCGTCGTCGCCTGAGCGAAGCTCAGCGCCTCTTCTCGACGCGAATCCCCAGATCGCGCGGACCGGCGGGGTCGTCCGGCAGATAGCGCGCGCACCAGGCGCCGAGCGCGCCGACGAGGGCGCTGCGATCCGCCCCGGCGCCCGCCGGCAGCGCGCGGACGAGCTCGAGGCCGAGTGGAAACCACCCGTGCACCGCCTCGAGAAAAAGCGCGCGGAGGTCTGCCTCCCCGCTCCGCTCGAAGGCCGCAGGGGTAACCGCCGCCAGAGCCGTGGCAGCGTCGGACGTGAGCTGCGCCAGCTCTTCCTTGTCGAGGCGCTCCTCCGGAGGCACCCGATAGATCCAGCGCTCGAGCGCGAACTCGCGACCCGCCGCCTCCCGGCGCGCGTAGTCGACGATGATTCGTCGGAGCAGCCCGGGACTTGCGCCCCGCTTTTCGAGCGTCCCGGAGAGCGCCCGCCCGATCTCGGTCCAGACGACGAGGGCGTTCACCGGATCGCGCGTCTTGTCGTGCGCCGCGAACATGTCGCGCAGGACCTGCCGCGACAGCGTCCCGGAGGGAGTCGTTTGCGTCTCCATGCCCCCTCCCCGAGCAACCTCCGCGCCACCTACACTGTGAGGGAACCGCTGCGTGCGATCGCGAAGGTTCTGCCGGGCCGCAGGCGCACGCACGCAATTGTCGCGCGATCGTGCGCCGAGCTCACCCGCCGCGCGCCGCGCGGTCGATGGTCCGCGCAGTGGCACGAGGCCTGCTTGGCTCGCTCGACGTGCGCACCAGCAGTGAGCGACTCTCGACGGCCGTCGCCGCCGTGGTCGCGTTGGTCGTCGTGCCTCACGCCGCCGTGGCGGCAGACGCGGCGCCCTCCTCCGCCGCGGTCATGTTCGCCAAGAAGTGCGGCGGCTGCCACACCCTCGGCGAAGGAGATCGCACTGGGCCCGATCTCCTCGGCGTGACCAAGCGCCGCTCGACGAAGTGGCTGGTCGACATGGTCCGCGGCGCCGGTGCCCTCATCGACGCCGGGGATCCGACCGCCACGGACCTCCTGGCGAAGTTCAAGAACGTGCGGATGCCCGACCAGGCGCTCCCCGAGTCCGATGTGGTCGGGCTCATCGACTACGTTCGGGACTGCACGGGAAAGGGCGGCTGCAAGCTCGCGCTCGGCCCCATCCGGAATGCGCGAGAGGCGAAGCCGGCCGAGGTGGCGCAAGGGCGAGAGCTCTTCGTCGGCGAGCGGCCGTTCGCCGCCGGCGCACCCGCCTGCATCTCTTGCCATGGCGCGGGTGCAGCCGGGCGCCTGATCCTGGGGGCCGGGACGCTCGCGCGGGATCTCGGCGATGCGTACGCCCGTCTCGGCGATCAGGCGCTCAACGCCGCCATCGCCAACGCGCCGTTTCCCCTGATGTCGCAGATCTTTCCCCAGCATCCCCTCACCGACGCCGAGGTGTTTCAGGTGAAGGCGTTCCTAGCGGTCGCAGGCGCGAACGGCGGAGCTGCCCCGGGTCCCGACCGGAACTTTCTCTATCTCGGCGTCATCGGCGCGGTGCTGTCGCTGGGCCTCGCCGGCGCCGTCTGGCGGGACCGCGCCCGCGGCGTGCGTGGACGGCTCGTCGCCCGCGCCCGCGCCCACGCGCCACGCCACCGCCGGCGCGAGCCGGCAGATCACCCGTCCGACACGAGCGGAACCGCCGAGGCCCCATGAGCTGGATCAAGGACATCGTCGATCCCGAGACGCGATCCTGGGAGGACTTCTACCGGAATCGCTGGCAGCACGATCGCGTCGTGCGCAGCACCCACGGCGTCAACTGCACGGGCGGCTGCTCGTGGAACATCCACGTCAAGGACGGGATCGTCACCTGGGAGATGCAGGCGCTCGACTACCCTGCGCTGGACGCCAAGCTGCCGCCCTACGAGCCGCGCGGCTGCCAGCGCGGCATCTCCTACTCCTGGTACCTCTATAGCCCGCTGCGGGTGAAGTACCCCTACGTCCGCGGCGTGCTCATCGATCTGTGGCGCCAGGCCCGCCGCGAGCACGACGATCCGGTCGCGGCCTGGGCAGCGATCCAGAACGACCCCCACGCGCGCGCCAGCTACCAGCGCGCCCGCGGCAAGGGCGGCTTCCGGCGTGCGCGCTGGGAAGAGCTGCTGGAGCTCATCGCCGCGGCCAACATCTATACGGCAAAGACCCACGGCCCCGATCGGGTGGTCGGCTTCTCGCCCATCCCCGCCATGTCGATGTTGAGCTACGCGGGCGGGTCGCGCTTCCTGCAGCTGTTTGGCGGCGTGAACCTCAGCTTTTACGACTGGTACTGCGATCTGCCGCCGGCCTCTCCCGAGATCTGGGGCGAGCAGACCGACGTCGCCGAGAGCGCCGACTGGTACAACAGCAAGTTCACCGCGGTCGTCGGCTCGAACCTGGCCATGACCCGTACGCCGGACTGCCACTTCGCCGCCGAGGCGCGTCACAACGGCACCAAGCTGGTGGTGTTCGCGCCCGACTTCAACATGGTCGCCAAGTACGCCGACCAGTGGATCCCGATCCACGCCGGGCAGGACGGTGCGTTCTGGATGGCGGTCACGCACGTCATCCTGGACGAGTTCCACCACCAGCGGTCGACAGCGGCCTTCGTCGACTACGTCAAGCGCTACACCGACGGGCCCTTTCTCGTCGCGCTCGAGCCCGATCCTGCGCATCCGGGCGACTACGGCGCGGGTCAGCTCCTCCGCGCGAACCGGATCGCGCGCTACGCCGGCGCCGAGAACGGCGATTGGAAGTTCCTGATCTGGGACAAGCTCTCCGGCGCGCCGCGGATGCCGGGGGGGAGCGTGGGCCACCGCTGGCAGCAGGCGCCGGGCGCCTGGAACCTCGAGCTACGCGACCCCACCGACGGTGCCGCGCTCGATCCGACGCTGTCGCTCCTCGATGGGCGGGAGGGGACGGCCGCCGTCCGGCTGGTCGAGTTCGGTTCGGGGCGAGCGATCTCGCGCGCGGTGCCGGTACGCTACGTGGAGACGCTCACGGGCCGCGTACCCGTCACCACCGCCTACGATCTGCTGTTCGCCCAGTACGGCGTCGGGCGAGGGTTGCCCGGCGACTACCCGGCGAACGGCGACGACGAGGACGGCGCCTATACGCCGGCCTGGCAGGAGAAGTGGACCGGGATTTCGCGCGCCACCGTCCTGCAGTTCGCACGCGAGTGGGCCAGCACGGCCGAGGCGACCGGGGGTCGCTGCTGCATCATCATCGGCGCCGGCGCCAACCACTGGTTCCATAACAACCTCATCTACCGGGCGGGGATCGTGACCTTGATGCTGACCGGCTGCGTGGGAAAGAACGGCGGCGGGCTCAACCACTACGTCGGCCAGGAGAAGCTGGCGCCCATGGCCCCGTGGTCGACCATCGCGCTGGCCAAGGACTGGGGGGTGACGCCGCGGCTGCAGAACGCGCCGTCGTTCCACTATCTGCACGGCGACCAATGGCGCTACGACGCCGGCCACGCCAGCTACACGACCACCGGCGACGATCCCTTCACGCGCGAGCACACAGCGGACACCAACGTGCGCGCGGTGCGCGCGGGCTGGCTGCCGTTCTACCCGCAGTGGCCGGAGTCGCCGCTGGAGACGGCCGCCGCGGCTGCGCGCGCGGGCGCTCGCACGCCGGCCGAGGTGGCGGCCCAGGCCGCCGGCCGGATCGCCGCGCGCAAGCTCCCCCTCTCGGTCGAGGATCCCGACGCGCCCCAGAACTGGCCGCGCGTCTTCTACATCTGGCGCGGCAACGCCCTGCTCTCGTCGGCCAAGGGGCACGAGTACTTCCTCAACCACTACCTCGGCACGCACCACAACGACATCGCCGAGGAGGCGGCCAAGGGGCGGGTAACCGAGGTCGCCTGGCATGAGCAGGCGCCCACCGGAAAGATGGACCTGATCGTCGACCTCAACTTCCGGATGGACACCTCGGCGCTCTACTCGGACATCGTCCTGCCGGCGGCGAGCTGGTACGAGAAGGCCGACCTCAACACCACCGACATGCACTCGTACATCCACCCGCTGTCGGCCGCGACACCGCCGGTGTGGGAGTCGAGGACCGACTGGGACATCTTCAAGGCGATCGCCAAGGAGACGAGCGCCCAGGCGACGCGCCATCTCCCCGGACCGCGGTCCGATCTGGTGATGGTGCCGCTGGCCCACGATTCGCCCGACGAGATGGCCCAGACCGCCATCCGCGACTGGGGCCGCGGCGAGTGCGCCTACGTGCCGGGCAAGACCGGGCCAAAGCTGGCGGTGGTCGAACGCGACTACACCAAGCTCTACGAGCGCTTCTGCGCGCTCGGGCCTGGCGCGCGCGCGGGCCTGGCGCTGCACGGCGTGAAGTTCGAGGTAGCCGACTTCTACGACCGGTTGGCGGCCGACGGTCCGTCGATCGAGGTCGACGGCGTCCGCTGCCCCGAGATCGGCGACGCGCCTGAGGCCGCCAACGCCATCCTCGCGCTGGCGCCCGAGACCAACGGCGAGATCGCCTGGCGCGGCTTCTCCTTCCTGGAGAAGAAGACGGGCCTGCGGCTCACGGATCTGGCCGAGGGGGCGCGCCAGGCGCGCGTCTCGTACACCGATCTCCAGTCGCAGCCCCGGCGGATCATCAACAGCCCGATCTGGTCGGGTCTCGTCGACGGCGGCCGTTCGTACTCGGCCTTCACCCTCAACGTCGAGCGCGGCGTCCCCTGGCGCACGCTGACCGGGCGGCAGCACTTCTACCTCGATCACCCGGGCTACATCGCGCACGGCGAGAACCTCCCCACCTACAAACCCTCGCCCCGGCCCGAGGTCTACGGCGATCTCGGTCTGAGCCAGAAGGCCGCGACCGGCCCGACCAAGGTCTTGAACCTGCTCACGCCGCACGGCAAGTGGCACATCCACAGCACCTACGGCGACACGCTGCGAATGATGACGCTCTCGCGCGGCTGCTCGCCGATCTGGATGAACGACGCCGACGCCGCCGAGCTGGGGATCGGCGACAACGACTGGGTCGAGGTCCACAACGACAACGGCGTGATGGTCACGCGCGCCATCGTGAGCGCGCGCATCCCGCGCGACGTCTGCATGATCTATCACGCGCCCGAGCGAACCCTGAACGTCCCGCGCTCGCCGCTGCGCGGGGGGCGCCGGGCCGGCGGCCACAACAGCCTGAACCGCATCCGGCTCAAGCCGAACCTGATGGTCGGCGGCTACGGGCAGTTCACTTACCACTTCAACTATTGGGGACCGACCGGCGTCAACCGCGACACTCACGTGCTCGTCCGCCGGCTCGATCCCGACGAGGTGAAGTTCTGATGAACATCCGCTCCCAGGTGTCGATGGTCTTCCACCTCGACAAGTGCATCGGCTGCCACACCTGCAGCGTGGCCTGCAAGAACGTCTGGACCGACCGCAAGGGCGCCGAGTACATGTGGTGGAACAACGTCGAGACCAAGCCGGGCACCGGCTATCCGTCGGCGTGGGAGGACCAGCGCGAGTATCAAGGGGGCTGGGACGTCAGCTCGGGGCGGCTGCGCCTGCGCTCGACCGGGCAGCTCCGGGGCCTGGCCAACATCTTCCACAACCCGCGCCTGCCGGTCATCGACGACTACTACGAGCCCTGGACCTACCGCTACGACGAGCTGTTCAGCGCGCCGGCGTCCGACGATCAGCCGATCGCCCGCGCCGTCTCGCTCATCACCGGCGAGCCGATCGACATCGAGGCGGGGCCGAACTGGGACGACGATCTGGGCGGCTCGCCGATCTACGCGGCCAACGATCCGAACCTTGAGGCGCTCACGCCTGCGCAACGGGCGCAGATGTTCGAGATCGAGCGGCTGGTCTTCTTCTACCTGCCGCGCATCTGCAACCACTGCTCGAACCCCGCCTGCGTCGCCGCCTGCCCATCGGGCGCGCTCTACAAGCGCGGCGAGGACGGGATCGTGGTCCTCAACCAGGAGCGCTGTCGGGCCTGGCGGCACTGCGTGACCTCCTGCCCGTACAAGAAGACGTACTTCAACTGGGCCAACGGCAAGAGCGAGAAGTGCATCCTCTGCTACCCCCGGCTCGAGAGCGGACAGGCGCCGGCCTGCTTCCATTCCTGCGTGGGTCGCATCCGCTATCTCGGCATCGTGCTCTACGACGCCGATCAGATCGAGAGCGCGGCCTCGGCGCCCGAGGACCAGCTGATCGACGCGCAACTCCGGATGATCCTCGACCCACGCGACCCGGAGGTGGCCGCGGCGGCGCGCGCGGCCGGCATCGACCAGTCGGTGATCGACGCCGCCTGCCGCTCGCCTGTCCTGCACTTCGTCAAGGACTGGAAGATGGCGCTGCCGCTGCACGCCGAGTTCCGTACGCTGCCGATGCTCTTCTACGTGCCGCCGCTCTTGCCGGTGCTCGGGAACCGGGACGGCGACTCCTATGACGCCAGCACGCCGAACCTGTTCGGCGCCATCGACGACGCGCGCCTCCCCATCGAGTACATGGCGCGCCTGTTCGCCGCCGGCAACGCCGGGAAGGTCCGCGCGGCGCTCAAGAAGATGATGGCCGTGCGCTACTACCGGCGCCAGGAGACCGTCGGCGACATCGGCGCCGAGCGGGTCGCCTCGCTGCTGGCCGAGGCCGGTACCTCGCGCGAGGAGGCGGAGGCGATCTATCGCCTGACCTCGCTCCCGACGTTCGAAGAGCGGTTCGTCATCCCCCCCGCGCATCGCGAGGAGGCGATCGAGGCCCTCGAAGGTCCGCTGGAGTTCAAGGGGGCCACCGGCTTCGGGATCATCCGTACGCCGGAGCGAGGACCATGACCGCGAGGACTCTCTCGCCTGGCGACACCCAGAACGCCGAACGGCTGGCGCGGCTGCTCGAGTATCCAGGCCTCGGCGACGAGCTCACGCTCGACGCGGCGGGCCTGGCCCGAGGGCTCGAGGTACGCCCTGGTGCCGGGTCGCTCGCCTCCGCCGCGCATGAGCTGGCGGCGTTCTGGGCGGCGCGCTCGCCGAGTGAGCGCGAGGAGATCTACGTGCGCACGTTCGATCTCCAGGCGCCCATCTGCCTGGATGTCGGCTACCAGATCTTCGGGGAGAGCTACAAGCGCGGCATCTTCCTGGTGACGATGCGGCAGGCCCTGCGCCGGCACGGCCTCGATGAGGGGAGCGAGCTCCCCGACCACCTACCGGCGGCGCTACGATTGCTGCCGCGGCTCGCCCCCGAGGAGGAGCCGCGCGCGCTGGTCGCCGAGGCGCTGCTCCCGGCGCTCGCGAAGATGCGGGCCGCCGCCCGCGGCGCGGAGCTCCCCTACGGCCGCCTGCTCGATCTCTGCGAGGGCTGGCTGCGCCTCGCCTTCGACGCCCCCGCCGGGCGCGAGCCGGCGCGGCCGGAGCTGCACCTCCCCGTCGTCGAAGGGACCGCTTCCCCGACGCGCTTCTTCGAAGGAGTGAACGAGCGTGACTGATCTGCTGTTCTTCGCGGTGTTCCCCTACGTCGCGATCGTTCTTCTCCTGGTGATCTCCATCCAGCGCTACCGCCGGAATGCGTACACCGTCTCCAGCCTCTCGTCGCAGTTCCTGGAGTCGAAGGGGCTCTTCTGGGGCTCGGTCCCCTTCCACTTCGGGATCCTGACCTTGTTCGCGGGTCACCTTCTCGGCCTGCTGATCCCGCGGCAGGTGGCCATCTGGAACGGTGCGCCTCTCCGTCTGATGGTGCTGGAGGTGAGCGGGCTGACAGCGGGGCTGCTCACCCTGTTCGGCACGCTTCGCCTCATGTGGCGGCGCATGCGCTCGCCGCGCCTCATGCAGGTCACCTCGCCGATGGATCGACTGCTCTACGCGCTCCTGCTCTTCCAGATCGGCAGCGGCCTCTGGATCGCGCTCGGCTGCCGCTGGGGGACGGCCTGGTACATCCACACGGCGGTTCCCTACCTCCGCTCGCTCTTCATTCTGCAACCCGACCTCAAGCCCATCACCGGGATGCCGCTGGTGGTCAGGCTGCACATGTTGGGAGCGTTCGTGCTCCTCGCGCTGTTCTCCTTCACGCGACTCGTGCACGTCCTGGTGGCGCCGATCCCGTACCTCTGGCGCCACGTCCAACTGGTGGTGTGGAACCGGCGTCGTCCGCGCCGCGCGCCGTCTGGCAACGGCGCCCGCGCGGCTCGGGAAGCGTAGGAATGGCGTCGGCGCCCGTCAGAGATCCCTGCGAGGACGTCGAGCCGCTCGTGTCCGCCCCCGCGGCCGCGCCCGCGCGACTGGCGCGCACCCTCGCGAGCCAGATTGAGCAGCTATTCCCCGGCTACTTTTCGCTGGTGATGGCCACCGGCGCGGTGTCGCTGGCCGCCCAGCTGAACGGGCTCCCCCGCGTGGCGCGCTTCCTCCTCGTCGCCAATCTCGGGTTCTACGCCGCGCTGGCCACGATGCTGGCCGCCCGGATCACGTTCTGGTCCCGGCGCGTGGTCGCCGATCTCTCCGATCACGCCCGGGGACCGGGCTTCCTCACGCTGGTGGCCGCCACCTGCGTCCTGGGCAAGCAGCTCCTCCTGGTCGCGGACATCGGGCCGACCGCGCTGGCGCTCTGGATCGCGGGGGCGCTGATCTGGTCGGCACTCCCCTACGCCTTCCTCGCGGCGGTGATCATCCGCCGCCACAAGCCGACGCTGGCGGACGGATTCGGAGGGGCCTGGTTCCTGATGGTCGTCGCGACCGAGTCGGTCGCCAGCCTGGGGGCCTGGGTGGCCCCGGGGCTCGGAACCTGGGAGCACGACGCCCTCTTCTTCGCCCTCACGGTCCACCTCGTCGGGGCGGTGCTCTACCTGGTGATCCTGGCCATGGTCCTCTATCGGCTGATCTTCGTCCGTCTCCCCGCCGAGGCGCTCACCCCGGCCTACTGGATCGCGATGGGCGCCGTCGCCATCACGGCGCTCGCCGGGACCTCGCTCATCCTCCACGCAGATCGCTGGGCGCTGCTCACGGATCTGCTCCCCTTCCTCAAGGGACTGACGCTGCTCTCCTGGGCGCTCGCCACCTGGCTCATCCCGTTGCTGGTGGCATTGTTTTCCTGGCGCCACTTCTGGCGCGGCGTGCCGCTGAGGTACGAACCGCAGTCCTGGCAGATCGTGTTTCCGCTGGGGATGTACGCGATCTGCACGGTGCAGCTGGGCCGCGCCGCCGGGTTGCCGCGGCTCGCGGTCGCCAGCCGGATCTTTCTGGCCGTCGCGCTGGCGGCCTGGACGCTCGCGCTCGCGGGCCTGGCGCAGCGACTCGGTCGCATCGCACTGTCGGCCGTGCGGCGCGCGCCGGCCAAGCCGGCCCTGGTGCTCGCCGCGCTCATGGGCCTCGCGACGGGCGCCGGCTGCGACGGCTCGTTCACCAACCAGGGCTACGCGCCCGAGCAGCCGATCGCCTTCTCGCACGCGCAGCACGCGGGCGAGCTGAAGATCGGGTGCCTCTACTGCCACTTCGGCGCCGAGCGGAGCCGCCACGCGGGGGTCCCCCCCGCCAACGTCTGCATGAACTGCCACACCGAGGTGAAGAAGACCTCGCCCGAGATCGAGAAGCTGTCCCGCGCGACGGCCACCGGGGAGCCCATCGCCTGGGTCAAGGTCCACAGCCTCCCCGACCACGCCTACTTCTCGCACGCCCGCCACGTGGCGGGTGGCGTGGCCTGCCAGACGTGCCACGGACCGGTCGAGACGATGGCGCGCGTTCGCCAGGCTGCGCCGCTCACGATGGGCTGGTGCCTCGATTGCCACCGCGGGCGGGGTGACTTCGCGGGCGCGCCCGCGGCCGGCGCCGCGGGCACCGACTGCTCCTCGTGCCACATGTGAAGCCGATGGCCGACGCCGAGAAGACATACTGGCGCTCGCTCGAGGAGCTGGTCGAGCACGCGACGGCCGCCGCCCGCGCGCACGACGAGTTCGCCGAGCCGTTGCCAGTCGATGGCACGCTGGGCACCCCGGGCGCGCCGGCCCAGGAGAAGGACCGCTTCACCCGGCGCAGCTTCGTCCAGGCGCTCGGCCTCTCGTCCTCGGCGCTGGTCGCCGCCTGCAGCCGCCGGCCGGTCGAGAAGGTGATCCCCTACCTGGCCAAGCCCGAGGAGCTGACGCCGGGCCGGCCGCTCTATTACGCCTCGCTCTGCACGGGGTGCGCCGCGGGCTGCGGAATCCTGGTTAAGACGCGCGACGGGCGGCCGATCAAGATCGAAGGCAACCCCGACGATCCGGTGTCGCAAGGCGCGGTCTGCGCCGTCGGCCAGGCCTCCGTGCTATCGCTCTACGATGCCGACCGGTTGCGGCAGTCGACCATCGACGGACATCCGGCCACGCTCGCCACCGTCGACGCCGCGGTGCGCGCAGGTCTCGAGGCGACGCGTGCGGCAGGGCGCACGATCTGGCTCTGCGCCGGGCCCGCGGCAGCACGCAGCCCCGGCACCCGGGAGGTGCTGGCCGCCTTCCAATCCGCCTACCCCGGCACGCGCCTCGCCATCCACGACCCGCTCGGGGGCCGCGCGATCGTCGAGGCCCACCGGGCGACCCACGATCGCGCCGCGATCCCCGCCTATCGATTCGATCGCGCCGACGTCATCGCCTCATTCGGCGCCGACTTTCTAGGGAGCTGGCTGGCGCCGGCGCTGTTCACGCGCCAGTACGCGAACGCGCGCCGCCTCCCGCCGGGCGAGCCGGCGACGGCGCGCACCGCCCGCATGGCCCGCCACTATCAGCTCGAGTCGATGCTGACGCTGACGGGGTCGAACGCCGATCGGCGGATCGTCATCGCGCCCGATCGCGAGCGGGCGGTGCTCATCGAGCTCTTGCGGCTGGTCGCCGCGGCGACCGGGTGGACCGATCCATCGCTTCCAGCTCTCCGCACGGGGGACCTCGGAGCCGCGGCGGGCGCCGCGCTGCCCGTGCTGGTCACCGAGCTGGTGATGCACGCGCCGCACGCGCTCGTGGTGTCGGGGAGCACGAACGCACACACGCAGATGCTGGTGAACGCGATCAACCAGGCGCTGGGCGCTTATGGGACGACGCTCGATTTGGAGTCGCCTTTCCTGGACGAGCCGGAGGGCGCGGCGCCGGTGGAGGTGCTGCTGGCCAGCGCCGAGCGCGGCGAGGTCGGCGCGATCATCTTCCTGGGGACGAACCCGGTCTACGATCACGCGGGCGGCGCCGCGCTCGGCCGCCTGCTCGGGCGCGTGCCGTTGACGGCGGCCATCTCCGACAGGCTGGACGAGACGGCGCGCGCGGTCCGCTACGTGGTCCCCGACCACCACGCCCTCGAGGGCTGGGACGACCTGGCCGCGGGCGCCGGACGATTCGGGCTGCGGCAACCGGCGGTGGGCCCGCTCTACGCCACGCGCGCTGCGCAGGATTCGCTGCTCGCCTGGGCGGGACTGTCTGGGACCTACTACGATCGTCTGCGCGCGCGCTGGCAACGAGAGGTGGCCCCCTACGCCGCCAAGCGTCCCTCTGATTCGGCGCTTCCGTTCCCTTCATTCTGGGACGCGGCGGTCGAGGCGGGCGGGATCGACCTCGCCCGCGCCGCCGCAACCGTCGAGCCACCACCACGCGCCTTCCGCCGCGACGCCCTTTCCGACGCGCTGGCCGCGGAGACCTCCTCCCCGCCGCTCGATCCGGGCGAGCTCCACCTGGTGCGCCACGCCCCGGTGGCGCTGCGCGACGGCCGCCTCGCCAACAATGGCTGGCTGCAGGAGATGCCCGATCCGATCTCCAAGCTGACCTGGGGAAACGCCGCCGCGATCTCCCCGGCCCGCGCCCGCGCCCTGGGTCTGGGCGACGGCGATCTCTGCGAGGTGGCCGCGGGCGACCGCCGCCTGCGGCTGCCGGTCCTCGTCCAGCCGGGACAGCATGACGACGTGGTCGCGATCGCGCTCGGCTATGGGCGGAGCGCCGCAGGCCGCCTCGGCGACGGCGTAGGCGTCAACGCGTTCGGGCTCGCGGCGCCGCGGGTCCGCCTGCGCGCGGCGGGCGGCGCCCGACCGCTGGCGCGGACCCAGCACCACGCCTCGATGGAGGGGCGCGCGATCGTCCGCGAGACGACGCTGACCGACTTTCGCCACGGCGCGAAGCTCGAGGGCGCCAGCGCCGAGCGCCGGTCGCCGCGCCTCTCCCTCTACCCCCGCCACGAGCACCCCGGCCACCGCTGGGGGATGGCGATCGATCTCGCCGCGTGCACCGGCTGTGGCGCCTGCATCGTGAGCTGCCAGGCGGAGAACAACGTCCCGGTGGTCGGCGAGGAAGAGGTGCGCCGGTTCCGTGACATGGCCTGGATCCGCCTTGATCGCTACTACACGGGGACGCCCGACGCGCCCGAGGTGGTGCACCAGCCGATGCTCTGCCTGCACTGCGATGACGCCCCCTGCGAGGGCGTCTGCCCCGTCTACGCCACGGTCCATTCGAGCGAAGGGCTCAACCAGCAGGTCTACAACCGCTGCGTGGGGACGCGGTACTGCGCCAACACCTGTCCGGCCAAGACCCGCCGCTTCAACTGGTTCGAGCACCGCCACGACGATCCGGTCGCCAACATGGTCCTGAACCCCGACGTGGTGGTGCGCTCCCGCGGGGTGATGGAGAAGTGCTCACTCTGCACGCAGCGGATCTCGGCCGGAAAGACCGAGGCCGCGCGCCGGGGCACGCCGCTCGCCGACGGTGACATTCGAACCGCCTGCGAGCAGAGCTGCCCGGCCTCGGCGATCGTGTTCGGCGATCTCAACGATCCCAAGAGCCGCGTCGCGCGCCTCGCGGCCGACGGGCGCAACTACCGCGTGTTCGACGACCTCGGACTCGGCGAGGCGGTGACCTATCTCGCCAAGGTCCGCAACAAAGGAGACGAAGGATGACCGCCCCCTCGCCGCTCCGTGAGCCGGTGTTCGATCGGGCGATGACGCCGAAGGCGATCACCGACGACATCTGCCGCCCCCTCGAGGGGCGCGGCGGGACGGGCCCCGGGTGGTGGGTCGGATTCTCGCTGGCCGCCGCGGCGCTGGGGATCGGCCTGGCGGCCATCGGATACGAGATCGCCACGGGGATCGGCACCTGGGGCCTCGACAAGACAGTCGGGTGGGCGTTTGACATCGTGAACTTCGTGTTCTGGGTCGGGATCGGCCACGCAGGCACCCTGATCTCGGCGCTGCTCCTGCTGACGCGCCAGCGCTGGCGCACGTCGGTGAGCCGCTCCGCCGAGGCGATGACGGTGTTCGCCATCATGTGCGCGGCGATCTACCCCCTCATCCACATGGGACGCCCCTGGATGGCGTTCTGGGTGTTGCCGCTGCCAAACGCGCGCGGGCCGCTATGGGTCAACTTTCGCTCGCCGCTGCTCTGGGACGTGTTCGCCATCAACACCTACCTCACCGTGTCGGCGCTGTTCTGGTACGTCGGGCTCATCCCGGACCTGGCCACCCTGCGCGACCGCGCGCGCGGAAGACTGGCGCGCGCGATCTATGGCGCGTTGGCCCTGGGCTGGTCGGGTTCGTGCCGCGCTTGGAGCACCTACGAGGCCGCCTGCCGCCTGCTGGCCGGCATGGCCGTCCCGCTGGTGGTGCTGACGTCGACCGTGGTCTCGACGGACTTCGCAGCCTCGGTGATCCCGGGCTGGCACGCCACGATCTTTCCCCCTTACTTCGTGGCGGGCGCCATCCACTCGGGCTTCGCCACGGTGCTGGCCATCATGGTCGTGGCGCGGGGCGCGCTGGGCGCGCGGCACCTCATCACCCGCCGCCACCTCGACAACCTGGCGAAGGTCGTGATCGTCACCAGCAGCATCATGGGGCTCATCTACGCGAGCGAGCACTACACGGCCTTCACCGGCGGCAACCCGCTGGACGCGTTCGCCTTCCGTAACCGCGCGCTCGGACCCTACGCCTGGACCTACTACACGATGTTGCTCGGCAACGTGGTCCTGCCGCAGATCCTGTGGTGGCCGGCCGCGCGCCGGAACGTGGTCGTGCTGTTCGTCGTCGGCGTGGCGGTCGACCTGGCGATGTGGATGGAGCGCTTCGTGATCATCGTCGTTTCGCTGCACCGAGACTTCCTGCCGTCGAGCTGGACCATCTACAAACCGACGATCATCGAGGTGGCGACGTTCGTGGGGACCTTTGGTCTCTTCTTCTGCTGCTTCTTCCTGTTCATTCGCTTTCTGCCGGCCATCTCGATCGCCGAAGTGAAAGCAGTGGCCGGCTACGCGCGGCCGCTCCCCCGCGAGCTCGTCTCCCTCCGCAAGGAGGCGGCCGAATGAAGCTCCCCTGGCAGGCTTCCCCACGGCCCGCGCCGCGCCTCTTCGTCGCGGTGTTCGAGCACGAGCACGATCTGCTGGCGGCGGCGGCCGCGGCGCGCGCCGACGGCTACGTCGTGCACGACGCCTGGGCTCCGCACGCGATCCACGGCCTCGACAACGCCATGGGGATCCAGCCGTCGCGCCTCCCCTGGATCTGTTTTGGGGCGGGCGCGATCGGCCTTCTCGGCGCGCTGTTCTTCGAGCACTGGACCTCCGCCGTCGATTGGGCGATCGACGTGGGTGGGAAGCCGCCCAGCTCTCTGGCGGCGTTCCTGCCCGTGGCGATCAACGTCATGATCCTGATCGCCGCCAACGCGGTCGTGAGCGGGCTCTTCGCGCTCCACCGCCTCGGGCCCGGCCGGCAAGCGCGGCCGCCCGTGGCTCGGGTGACGGACGATCGGTACGCCCTGGCGCTCGATGTGGCCGCTCCGCGCTTCCTTCCTGGCCAAGCCCGCGGGCTCATGCGGGCCTGCCACGCGATCGACATCTTCACCTGGGAGGCGGGCTCGTGAGCGCGCGCCGCCCAACCGCTCGCCGCCGGCTCGTCGCGCTCGCGGCGATGCTGGTGGTAAGTCCGCTCGTCGCCTGCGATCGCGCCGGCGATCGGCCCGGGCCCGAGCTCCTCCCGGAGATGGCTCGCTCGGTCCCCTACGATTCCTTCGCGCCCTGCCCCGTCACGGGCGACGGCAAGACGTTGCTCGCGCCGGCGCCCGGCAGCGTACCGCGCGGCTGGGTCCTGTTCGCCTACGGGCCCGGCCCGGCCGAGGCGGCGCGCGCCGGACGCGAGCTCGCGAACGCGCTGCCCGACGGCCCCGAGGCGCAGGCGCGCGGCCAGAAGCTCTGGAGCAACTTCTGTTTCCCCTGCCACGGACCGAGCGGTCAAGGAGACGGACCGGTGATCCCGCTCTTCCCGACGCCCCCGCCGCTCGCCGCCGAGCACGCCCGCCGCATGCCCGACGGGCAGCTCTTTCACGTCATCTCGCGCGGCCAGGGCGTGATGCCACCGCACGCGACGCAGATCGAGCCGCGCGACCGATGGGCGCTCGTCCGTTACGTGCGCACGCTGCAAGGACCCGCGCCGGCGGTGCCGAGCGTCGCACCGAAGGCCGACAGCCCCGAGGAAGGGCGGCCGTGATGCGCCCACGCCTGGTTGCGCCCCAGACCTCAGGACCGGAGCCTCGGCTCCGCGCCTCCGGGGTCGCCTGGCGCCGGATCGTGGCGCTGGCGATCGTGGGCCTCGCGGCCACGGCCGCCGGATTCGTCTGGGCTCCAGCGCGGACCTGGGCGGGCGCCCTCGCGGCCGTCCTATTCGCGCTCTACGCCACGCTGGGGGCGGCGGCGTTCGCGGCGATGAATCAGGTGAGCGGCGCCGGATGGCACGTGGTGTTCAAGCGGGTACCCGATGCGCTGGCCTCCGCCGTTCCGTTGTGCGGGATCGCGCTGGTCGCGCTGATCCCCGGCGCCCTCGATCTCTTCCCCTGGTGGGCGCTGCCCGCGGAGGCGCTGCAACCTCGCTTCTCGCTGGAAGCGCTCGTGGCGCGCACGGTCGCCGCCGCCGCCGTGTCCGCTCTGCTGGTCGCGCTCTGGCGCCGGGAGTCGGCGCGGCTGGACGCTACCGGCGAGCCCCGCCACCTCCGTCGCGGCGCGCGCCTGGCGGCCGTGCTGCTACTCGCGGTTGGTTACGCTGTGTGGCTGCTCTCCGCCACCTGGATCGAGGCGCTCGAGCCGCACTGGTCGAGCAACATCACCGGGCTGTTCCGCATCGCCGGCACGTTGTCGGCGGGCGTGGCCACGGTGACTCTGGGCGTCACGGCCTCGGATTGCTCCGGCTCGCTGACGGTCACCTGCACGGATCAGTTCGGCAACACCTACGATCCGTCTGTCGCCAACACCTTCCCCATCGGCGAAA